>Ga0153956_1000651_pt1 | contig 36482 bp, 34 predicted proteins | sample TSFL040MetaG_FD_104704 | JGI IMG/M metagenome (GOLD analysis project Ga0153956, IMG submission 104704) | Attine ant fungus gardens microbial communities from Florida, USA - TSFL040 MetaG | ecosystem: Host-associated > Fungi > Mycelium > Unclassified | place: USA: Florida, Wekiwa Springs... | reverse complement strand
GAGGCAGGTGCTTCGAGCCGTGGACGACGTAGCGACGGGTGGCCGAGAGCCCGTGGCAGAGCACCATGGACGGGCCATCGCCCTGGGTCTCACCGGCGAGCAGGCGCCCGCCGGCATCGACTTCGAACTCCTCCGATGTGAAGGAGGCCAGGGCTCAGCCCTTCTCGAGGGTCGCCTTCTCGATCACGACCGGCTTGGTCGGCTGCTCATCGGCGCCGCCGAGCTTTCCGATCGCCGTGACCACGTCCATGCCTTCGGTCACCTTGCCGGCAATCGAGTAGTCGGGGGTCAGGCTCGACGCACCGTCGCCGGTGACCACGAAGAACTGGCTGCCGGAGGTGCCCGGCGCCTCGGCCCCGGTCTTGGCCATCGCCACCGTGCCGACCGGGTAGGTGGTGTTCTTGGGTGGCGTCTCGACCACGCTGTATCCGGGACCGCCGGAACCCGATCCGGTCGGGTCGCCGCCCTGGATCACGAAGTCGGGGACGATCCGGTGGAAGCCCAGGCCGTCGTAGAACCCCTTCTCGGTGAGGTAGGCGAAGCTGTTCGCGGTGATCGGCCAGTTCTCGGTGTCGAGATCGATGGTGAAGTCACCTTCGGTCGTCTCCATCTTGACCTGGGCGGATTCGCCCTTCTGGACGACCGAGCCAGGCTCGGGCTCATCCAGCTTGACGTCCTTGGTCACCGGGGCCTTCGGGCTGCTGTCGTCGTCGCCTCCCCGGCCGACCAGGACCACCACGACCACGACGGCCAGGATGGCACCGATGACTCCAAGGCTCACGAGCTTTCCGCGTTCACTCATCGGCGGCAGTCTAGAAGGTGTGGTCAAAACTTTGTCCTCGGGACGTTTTGACCACACCTTCTAGATAAAGGCCCACTTGTAATGATCCGGGGGTGTCCGAGTACCGCTCATCGGCCGGCCCCAGGACGGTCTTCATCGGCAAGGCGATCTGCCGGCTGGCCGCCAGTGCCCCATGGGCCTGGCCGCTTATCAGTGGTTCCGTGGGACGTTTCTTCGATCGGGCGGCAGCCGGCTGGGACGAACGCACCGCGGCGGGGTCGGCCGCACATCTCGCGACCCTGGCCGCCGGGCTCGATGCCCTCGACCTGAAGCCGGAGCGGGTTCTCGACCTCGGCTGCGGCACCGGTGCCGGAACCCTCTTCCTCGCCCGGGAATTCCCCAGCGCGGGGATTCGGGGACTCGACCTGTCCGAGGAGATGGTCAGCCAGGCCCAGAGCAAGATCGGCCTCGATCCCGACGCCAGGGTCTCGTTCCGGGTCGGTGATGCGTCAAAGCTGCCTTTCGCCGATCGGTCCTTCGACCTCGTCACCCAGGTCAACATGCCGATCTTCTTCGGCGAGATCTCCCGGGTCCTGCGGCCCGGCGGCGGCGTCATCATCGCCACCAGCCACGGTGAGAGCACCCCGTTCAGCACACCCGAGAAGCTGGTGCGACGGAAACTGTCGTCCCACGGATTCGCCCCTGTACACGCCGGTGCCGCCGGTCAAGGAACATGGATCGCAGCAAAACTGGAGGAGTCAGGTTGAGCGAGTCACAGGCCTACGCATTGATCATGAACCCGAGCTCCGGGGGCGGACGATCGAAGCAGATCCTGCCCGAGGTGGAGCAGTCGCTCGATGCCCTCAGGATCCCGTTCCGGGTCGAACGCACCCGGTCTCTGGAGCATGGGGTCGATCTCGCCTTCGAGGCGGTCGATGCCCGGGAGATCCCCGTCGTGATGAGCGGCGACGGCCTGATCGGCGCGGTCGGTGGTGCGCTGGCCGGAGTAGACACGCCGCTCGGCCTGATCCCGGCGGGACGAGGCAACGATCTCGCCCGCGGTCTCGGCATCCCGTCCGCGCCGGCGGAGGCCGTGGCCTGCATCGCCGCCGGGCACACCAGATCGATCGATGTCGGTGACGCAAACGGCAAGCGCTTCCTCGGCATAGCCTCAGCCGGATTTGACTCCGAAGCCAACCGGATCGCCAATGACGCAAAGATCCTCAAAGGCCGCCCGGTCTATTTCTACGCCGCTCTCAAAGCCCTCTTCCAGTGGAAACCGGCCCGGTTCAGCCTGATCGAGAACGGTGTCCAGACCCGCCTCACCGGATACACGGTCGCGGTCGCCAACAACGGGTTCTACGGTGGGGGTATGAACCTCGCCCCCGACGCCGAGATCGACGACGGCAAATTCGACGTGATCACGGTCGGGGAGATCTCGAAGCTCCGCTTCCTGCTCAACCTGCCGAAGGTCTTCAAGGGCACTCACGTCGAGGACGACGACGTGGTCGGCAATCATCAGACCAGCCTGATCGAGATCAAGGCCAGCCGGCCCTTGACCCTCTACGCCGACGGCGACCCACTGACCGAGCTGCCGGCCACCATCCGGGTGATCCCGAGGAGCCTGAAGATCATCGTCCCGGAGACGACGGCTTGATCCGCGCCAAAGCGTGGGCGGCCCGATCCGTCGGGCGTCTGAGCCGCGCCTCCGGCAGAGGCGGCGGGACCACCCTGCCCGGGCGGGTCCTGCTGAAGATGGAGCCGGACGCGATCGGAAAGCTCGGTGCGAGGCTGACCGCGGGCACCACCCTGATCAGCGCCACCAACGGCAAGACCACGACCGCTTCGATGCTGGCCACGATCCTGGCCGGGGAGAACCGGCACCCGGTTCACAACCGGGCCGGGTCGAACATGACCTGGGGCGTCGCCACCGCCCTGGTCGAGCAGAAGGGCGACGAGGGTCTGTTCGAGGTCGACGAGGCCTGGCTGCCGGAGGTCGCCGGCCGGCTCCATCCCCGGACGATCCTGCTCGGCAACCTCTTCCGCGACCAGCTCGACCGTTATGGCGAGACCGAGGCCCTGGCCGACGCCTGGGCCCAGATGGCGGCGACGCTGAACGGGGACACCGGCTTCATCCTCAACGCGGACGATCCCCTGATCGCCGACATCGGAAACTCGAGCGGGCCAGGCACGGTCTACTTCGGAATCGATGATCCGAGCCAAGCCCTGCCCGAGCTGCAGCACGCACACGACGCGAAGCTCTGCCGGGTCTGCGGCCACGAACTGACCTATGACCGGGCCTTCGTCGGCCATCTCGGCCACTACCACTGCGAGAGCTGCGGCATGAGCCGGCCGCGGCCGGAGATCTCGGCCACCGACATCACCCTGCGCGGCATGTCGGGGCTGACCGCCACCATCCAGTCCCCCGAAGGGCCGGCCGACCTCGAGCTTCCCCTCCCCGGCCTCTACAACCTCTACAACGCGCTCGGCGCGATCGCGACCGCCCGCCGGCTCGGAATCGCGGTCGCCGATGCGGTGCGGAGCCTGGCCGGGATTAAGGCGGTGTTCGGACGGGTCGAGCGGATCGAGATCGACGGCACCTCGCTCTCGATCCTGCTGATCAAGAACCCGGCCGGCGCCAACGAAGTGATCCGCACCCTGGCCCTCGAGCCGGCGCCGATCGACCTCTGGATCGCCCTGAACGACCGCATCGCCGACGGCCGAGACGTCTCCTGGATCTGGGACGCCGACTTCGAGATGCTGGCCTCCGCGGTCGGCCATATCGTCTGCACCGGGACCAGGGCCTCGGAGATGGCTTTGAGGCTGAAATACGCCGGATGGCCGCAGGACCGGACCGAAGTGATCGGCGACGCCGAGCTCGCCCTCGACACGGCGCTCGAGCGGTCCGGCGCCCAGCTCTTCGCCCTGCCGACTTACACGGCCCTGCTCGACCTGAGGAACCTGCTGGCTGACCGTGGCGACACCGAGCGGTACTGGGAAGGGTGATCCTCGCCGACCGACACTCGCCCGAGGCCGCGATCTGGCAGCTGGTCGAGTCCTGCGGCTACACGGCCGACCTCCCTGCCTGGGCCGGCCTGACCCGGGAGTCCCAGTCCGTGCTCGATCTCGGCTGTGGCATCGGCCGGGTGGCCAGGCATCTGACCACCGACGGGCGCAACGTGGTCGGCCTCGACCTCGATCCGCTGCTGGTGGATGACCTGAACCGCCTCTCGGGTACCGAACCCGTCTCGGCGATGGCGGGTGACGTCACCGAGCTGTCCGGCATCGACCTGGGCGCTGACCGGTTCGACGCCGTGATCGCTCCCCAGCAACTGCTCCACATCGTCGGTGGCGAGGTCTCCCGCCAGAGCCTGATCGAGGGAGTCAAGGAGCGTCTCGAGCCGGACGGTATAGCCGCCTTCGCGATCTCCGAATGGATCGCCGGAGAGTCGCGACAGGTCGACATCCTGCCGGACGTGCGTGAGATCGAGGACTGGGTCTACGCGAGCCGCCCCGTCGCCGTCGAGGACGACGGCGACTCGCTCACCGTCGTCCGCCTGCGCCAGGTGGTGGCGCCGGACGGCTCTTTCGAGGAATCCCACGACAGCATCACCCTAGACCGCATGGACCGCCACATCCTGGCCGACGAGATCGCGGAAGCAGGGCTCGTCGCCGTGCGGGCGATCGAGGTCCCCGAGACGGACCGCCACATCGCCACGGTGATCGTCGTCGCCCGTCACGATGCCGAAAGCAACCAGACCTTAGGGTCTTTCCCATGAAGCTTCGTCTGCTCAGCCTCTACCCGGACCAGATGAACATCTATGCCGACCGGGGCAACATCCTCTTCCTCCAGCACCGCTGCGAGTGGCGCGGGATCGAGTTCGAGGTGACCCGTTGCGGGCCCGGGGAGCGGTTCGACCCGGCGGGTTTCGATCTGCTCTACATGGGGGGCGGCCAGGACCGCGACCAGAAGGCGGTGGCGCGGGATCTGAACCAGACCAAGCAGGAATCGATGAAGCTGGCCAAGGAAGGCGGCGCCGCGATCCTCGCGGTCTGTGGCGGCTATCAGCTGCTGGGCGAGTCATATGAGCTCGAAGGCGAGACGATCCCGGGCCTGGGATTGGTCGATCTGAAGACGGTCCGCGATCCGGGGCCGCGTCTGATCGGCCCCGTGTCGATCTCCGTCGACCTCGACGGCGCCGAACGGATCCTGGCCGGGTTCGAGAACCATGGCGGGCGGACCAGATTGGGCAACGTCTCACCGCTGGGGAAGGTCATTGACGGTCACGGCAACAACGGCGAGGACGGCTTCGAGGGAGTCCACGATCAGAACCTGATCGGGACCTACCTCCACGGCCCGCTGCTGCCGAAGAACGCCTGGCTGGCCGACCACCTGATCGCCACCGGCCTCGAGCACCACCACGGCCAGCGCCCGGAACTGGAACCACTGGAAGACACACTCGAGGATGCGGCCCATCAGGCCGCCCTCACCGCAGCCCGCAACGGCTGACCAGTCCGAACCCGCCACCACCCACACCGCCGCCTGCATGCACACCAGCCTCCGACATACCGGTGATTCCGGGTGCTTGGAGATGTCACTCCAATGGCGAGATAACTCGAAGCACCCGCCTGAGCCGGGAGTGTCCGAGGCGCTTTGGCCGGGCTGTCTGAAGCTCGCTTTCGAGCACCGACTGGGTGAGATCAAACCCAACCGAGAACCTGACCCGGTTTCCCCGGGCCCAGTCAAGGAGATCATGACGGCCCCGGCCGAATCCGCTCGACGCAAAACCTCCGGACCGTCCCCGGCATTCCCCGGCCGAAGAACCACTGCCGCAGCCTCGGACGTTTCGTCGATGAACGCCATCATGGGATGAAACCCGTATCCGCCCTTGAAATCACCGGCCGCACCCTCCATATCGGAATGGCTGTTCACGAGGGTTCCGTCAATGTCGATCGTGACCCGCTCCGGGATCCCACCAAGACCCCAAACCATTTCGCGGGCAACCAGCCGGGCATCCTGAATCACCCCGAGAAACTCCGGATCCAGGCTCAGCTTCTCGATGATCCGGTAGACGGTCGAATCCGACGCCACCTTCCCGAACAACGCCTGCTGGCCCGCAAAGCCCCAAGGTCGATCAAAGCCTCGCCGCCGGCCGCCAACATCACCGCGAGATCCCTCACCACCCGGCCCGGATCATGCGTGGAGGCCCGCTCACGAACCCCGGCCAGTCCCCGCGAAAGAGCGTCCGTAAGGCCAGAGCGGCCAGCAACCCCAGCCAACAACATCGTCCCGGAACTCGAGATCAAGCCCTGTCCGTCCGGGGTCACATCTACTCTGAAACCGCTGTTTCTACACTTCACCCTCAAGGTGAACTCCTTCCGACCGGAACTTTGATCTAGACAACCAAAGAATCCCAGTCAGAACGGACAAAAAGCCCTGGCCAACCAGCCGAGGCGCTCACACTGATGAAAATCAGGTCTAGAGGGGTAGCGAAGGGGCCTACTCGTGGTGTTGCTGCCGGGATGCCGCCTGCTCCCGCAGCTCCTGGCGCACACTGTGCCAGGCCACGATGGCAAATGAAGCCACTCCCCAGGTTACGGCCAAGATCGTCATCAAGGCGTTTGAGAGGTCAAACACCGCAACGGCGATGAACAACGGCAGACCAAGGCCGAGCACCGCAGCGGTAATAAAGCGGATGTTCGGAATCAGAGGCATACCCGAATCATAGTCCCGCGAGCAGATCCAGCAGGAGCATTCCCGCCCCAACCAACGCTCCAGCATATCCGGCTTCTCGAACCATCCTCTCGGCAGGCCCGTCAAGCTTGATCGGGCGACCACAGAGAAACGAAGCCAGTATCCCGCCGACAACGAGACCAAAGCCGCTTCCGGCCAGGACCAAGGTGGCGATATTTACGAATCCGCGGCTGAACATCCTGGCCCTCTAATGCGTCAGGACAAGCAACTCTACCCCTCAACTCTGACTTCGGTCCAGGATCCGAGATGACGCCGAAGCCGGCTGACGTCCCCGAAGTCGCGCTAGGTTCAATTTAGGGGCAAAATGGCGCCTGCAAATTGAACCAAGCGCCCGACCGTCAACGGCCGGTCGAGCCGAAGCCGCCGTCGCCGCGCTCGCTCGAAGCGAGTTCGCCCGCCTCGACTGGTTCGGCCGCGACGAAGGGGGTGATCAGGAGCTGCGCGATCCGGTCGCCGGGCTGGATCCGGAAGACCTCGGCCGGGTCATTGTTCAGCAGCAGCACCTTAACCTCGCCGCGATAGCCGGAATCGATCAGCCCGGGTGCGTTGACCAGCGAGATACCGTGGCGGCGGGCCAGCCCGGAACGGGGCAGCACCAACCCGGCGTGGCCCTCGGGGATCTCGACCGCGATCCCGGTCGCCACCTGCCACCGCTCGCCGGGGCCGATGTGGGCGGCCTCAGAGGCGCGGAGATCGAGCCCGGCGTCACCCTCATGGGCGCGGGTCGGAAGGACGGCAGAGTCGCTGAGAAGCTGGACCTTGAGTTCCATCGCCCGGCACTCTAGACGACCTCTAGCTGGTGGTCACGAGGTCGGCGAAGCGATGCATCTCGCCCAACGGCAGACGGGTCTTGACCAGGACGCCTTCGGGACCGTCTTCACGTTCGACCTTGCCCGCCACCTCATGGAGTTCGTGCAAGCGAGCACCCTCGGAGTAGGGCACCAGCAGTTCCACCGGGGCCATCGTCTCCTCGAAGGCCCGTTCCATCTCGACCTTGAGCTGATCCAGGCCCTCCCCGGTCACGGCTGAGACCTGGACCGCCTTCGGATGGGTGATCCGCACCTCGGCCCGTTGTGCCTCGTCCAGCAGGTCGATCTTGTTGAGGACGAGGAGCCGCGGCTTCTCGCCGGCGCCGATCTCGCCCAGCACCTCGTCCGCCGCGGCCATCTCGGCTTCCATCCGTTCATCCCCGGCGGAGGAATCGACCACGTGGAGGATCAGGTCGGCCAGCACGGTTTCCTCCAGGGTGGCCTTGAATGCCTCGACCAATTGATGGGGCAGCTTCTCGATGAAGCCGACCGTGTCCGTGACCAGATAGCGGCGCCCTTCGTACTCGAAGGCCCGCGTGGTCGGGTCGAGGGTGTGGAAGAGGCGATCGCCGACGCTCACCTCGGCGCCGGTCAACGCGTTGAGCAGGGTCGACTTGCCGGCGTTCGTGTATCCGGCCAGCGCCACCTGCGGCAGCGACGAATCCTGACGGCGGCTCCGCATGACGCCCCGATTCTGTTCGACGTGGCGGAGCCGGCGCCGCAGATCGGCGATGCGGTCGCGGGCCAGCCGGCGGTCTGTTTCGATCTGGGACTCGCCCGGGCCCCTGGTGCCGATGCCGGCGCCGAGGCGTTCGAGGTGGGTCCACAGGCCGCGCATGCGGGCGAGGTTGTACTCGAGCTGCGCCAGCTCGACCTGTAGCTTGCCCTCGGCCGAGTGGGCGTGGTCGGCGAAGATGTCGAGGATGGTGGCGGTCCGATCGACCACCGGAACCTCGAGGGCCGCCTCCAGGTTGCGCTCCTGGCGCGGTGCCAGCTCGTCGTCGCAGGCGATCAGGTTGGCTCCCGTGCGCCGGATCTCCTCTTTGACCTCGTCCAGCTTGCCCTTGCCGAAGTAGCGATCGGGATCGGGCTCGCTGCGGCGCTGGATCACCTCTCCGACGGTTGCCACGCCGGCGGTGCGGAGCAGCTCACCGAGCTCGGACAGGGTCGTCTCGCCGGTCGTATCGACGGCGATCATCAGGGCACGCTGCTTGGCTCGCCTCGTTTTCGAGGTTTCGACGGAGTCAGTCACTGACTCCATGCTAGATAACACGGCCCGCGCTACGCTCCCGTCCATGAAGATCTTCATGACGGGCGCGACCGGATTCATCGGCGGGGTTACGGCCAGGCATCTGGCTGAGCAGGGTCACCAACTGACGTGCCTGGTCCGGGACCGGTCCAAGGCGGCCGATCTCGAAGCCCTGGGCTGCACGCTCGTCGACGGCGACCTCTCCTCACGCCCCCGCCTGGCGGAGCAGATGACCGGCCACGACGCCCTGCTCCACAACGCGGCCCTCTATGAGGTGGGCATCCCGAAGGAGCGCATTCCCGTCCTGCGCAAGGCGAACGTCGAAGGAACCGCCAACGTCCTCGAGGCCGCGCTCGAGTCCGACATCCCGCGAGTCCTCTATGTCTCCACCTGCGCCGTGTTCGGCAACACCCACCGGGAGCTGGCGACCGAGGACTTCCGCCGCCCCGACCTCGACAGCCCGAAGGGCCTCGACTTCACCTCGGTCTACGAAGAGACCAAGTACGAAGCCCACCAGATCGCCCTGAACCTGATCAAGAACCGCAACCTTCCCTGCGTGATCGCCCAGCCGGCCGGCGTCTACGGTCCCAAAGACCACTCCGAGCTCGGCGCGACCGTGAACCAGTTCCTGGACGGCAAGCTGCCGATGGTTCCCTTCCCCGAGTTCGGCACCGGCCTCACCTACGTCGATGACGTCGCCGCCGGCCTCGCTCTGATCCTCGACAAGGGCGAAGTCGGCCAGTGCTACATCCTCAACGAGGACAACTTCACGATGCGACAGGTGCTCGAGACGGCGGGCGGACTCGTCGATCGGAAGGTCCCGAAACGCGCCATGCCGACCCCCGTCCTCAAGGCTCTGAGGCCGATCGGCCCGCTGGTCGGCAAGATCATGGACCAGCCGCCGAACCTGGCCGAGCTGATCAAGTCGACCGACGGCGTCACCTTCTGGGCCGACGGGTCAAAGGCCAAGAACGAGCTCGGTTGGCATCCTCGCGACCTCAAGTCCGGGCTGCGCCAGACCCTGGAGATCGAAGGCCGGACCCCGGCCGCAGGCTAGGACAGGTGCTCTCGCATGCGGTCGAGCGCCTCGCTGAGCCGCTCGTCCGGAGTGGTCAGCGAGATGCGGAAGTAGCCCTCGCCGCTCCGGCCGTACATCGACCCGGGTGAGATCACGACCGCGGCTTCTTCGAGGACCTTCTCGCAGAAGCTGGTCGAGGTGTAGCCCTCCGGCACCGGTGCCCAGACGTAGATCGTGCCCTTCGGGCTCTTGACGTCGACCCCGATCGCCCGCAGGGTGTCGACCGTGAGGTCGCGGCGCCTGGCATAGATCGTATTCATCTCCTCGAGCGGGCCCGATGGTCCGTCGAGGGCGGCCACCGCGGCCATCTGGACGGCCTCGAACAGACCCGAGTCGACGTTGGTCTTGAGCCGCCAGTACGTGCTGATCGCGTCGGCGTTGCCGAGGATCGCGCCGACCCGCCAGCCGGTCATGTTGTAGCCCTTCGAAAGCGAGAAGACCTCGACCCCGACCTCTTTGGCGCCGGGCGTGGCCAGGAAGCTGGGAGCGACGTATCCGTCGTAGGTGGTCTCCGAGTAGGCATTGTCGTGTACGACCAGGATCTCGTTCTCCCGGGCGAAATCGACGACCTTCTCGAAGAACCCGTCGGGCACGATCGCCCCCGAGGGATTGTTCGGGTAGTTGAGGAAGAGCAGACGGGCGCGTCCGGCGGTCTGCGCGTCGATCGCTTCCAGGTCGGGGGCGAAGCCGAGCTCCTCCTTCAGCGGCAGCAGGACGGCCTCGGCTCCGGCCAGGATCGGACCTCCGGTGTAGACCGGGTATCCGGGATCGGAGGCGAGGGCGACATCACCCGGGTCGAGGAAGGCGAAGCAGAGGTTGTAGATGCACTCCTTGGCGCCGATCGCCGGGATGACCTCGTCCTCGGGATCGATCTCCACCCCGAAGCGGTCGCGGTAGAAGCCGGAGAAGGCCCGGCGGAACTCTTCCCGGCCTCGGTTGCTCGGGTAGTTCTGGTTGCTCCGGTCGGCCACTGCCTCCTGCATAGCCCTGACCACATGTGGGTAGGTCGGGTGGTCGGGATCGCCGATCCCCAGGCTGATCACGTCGATGCCGGCAGCCCGCTTGGCGGCGATCTTCTTCTCGAGCTCCGCGAACATGTACGGCGGCATCGCCTGAAGGCGTCGGGATGGATCGGTCAAGGCCATGGTTCGCTCCTCCTGGAGTCGGGTTGTTCGAAGGCTCAGCCGAGGTCGGCCAGGGCCGCCATCATCTCAGGCGTGAGCTCGCCGGCGGCGATCGGGTCCGCCCAGCCGACCAGGGTCACGTCCAGGTCCTCGCTGATCTCGACCATCAGCTCTCCTCCGTCGAGCTCCACGGTGATCGGGCTCTCGGCGCCGTTCAGGAAGGCCGCGACGGCCGCCCCGGATGCGCCGGTGCCGGAGGACAGGGTCTCTCCCACCCCGCGCTCGAAGATTCGGGCCCGCACCCGCGACCCGGACACCCGGTAGAAGGAGACGTTGGTGCGGTTCGGGAAGAGGCAGTTGCGCTCGATGCCCGGTCCGATCCAGGCGAGGTCCAGCTCCTCCAGGTCGGCGCCGGCCTCGATCGCGCATTGCGGGTTGCCGATCGCCACGTGCTGGAACTTCCAGTCGCGATCCCCTGAGGACAGGACTCCCCGGCCATCGGGGGCGCCGTCGGGATAGTTCTTCGAAGTGGTCGAGGCTCGCCCCATCGCGACCGAGCAGGTGCGATCCGAGGTGATCGTCGGGGTGATCGGTCCCGAAGGGGTGAGGATGCTGAAGGTGTCGGCATCTGTCCAGCCGTGGCGTCGGAGATAGAGGATCGCCTCACGGGCGCCGTTTCCCGAGAGCTCCGCCTCAGAACCGTCGGGGTTGAAGATCCGCAGTCCGGCGACGTACTGCGGATCTTCGGACCTGGTGATCAGCAGCACACCGTCCGAACCGATCCCGAAGTGGGGATCGCAGATCCGTTGGATCCTGGCCTGGGTGGGTTCCCAGGGCAGATCATCCTCTTCGATGATCACATAGTCATTACCGAGTGCTTGCCACTTTTCGAACTTCATGCGACCCGGCAAGGTATCTGTTCGGAGAGTTCGAGGATTTGCGCTGCTACCTCGGCGTTGCCGCGTCCGGTGCGGTCGATCACCTCTACGCCTTCCATCCGGCGCATCCAGGTCATCTGCCGGCGCCCGTAGCGGCGATGGAGGATCACGACCCGTTCCAGGTCGTTTTGCCTGAACTCGTCGAATCCGATCGCGGCCCGGACCGTCCGGGCCGCGCCGTGCTCCAGCGCCCGTTCAGCCTCCTCGGCCGCTCCTGACTCCGCCATCCGATCGACCCGGATCCTGATCTTCGCGATCAGGTCCTCGTCGTCCTCGACCAGTCCGACCAGCAGGGTCGGCCTGCGCAGGCCGGCGGTCCAGAGCTCTCCCCCGCCGAGGTGGTCGGGATGCGGGTCGTGGCCGGAACGGATCAGCTCGGTCAGCCGTGCGACCCGCTTGCGGTCGTTCGGATGGACCCGTTCGGCAAGTTCGTCGGGCAGCTCTCGGTGCAGCGCCTCGGAGCCCCGCTCTTCGACTTCCGCCTCGACGGCCTGTCTCAGATCCTCTTCGACCGGCGGTCGCATCTCCAGCTCGGTCAGCGCCGCCCGCAGGTAGAGGCCGGTGCCACCGACCAGGATCGGCCTCCTGCCGTTCGCGAGGGCACCGTCGATCTCCCGGTGGGCACGGTCTCCGAACCTTCCGGCGCTGCACTCCCGATCGATGGGGACGAAGGAGAGAAGCCGGTGCTCCAGCCGCTCCCGTTCCTCTTCCGAGGCCGCCCCGCTGATCAGCTCCAGTCCCTCGTAGACCTGAATCGAGTCGCAGTTGATCGCGACCGGATCCTCGCCTCGCCGCCGAAGCAGGTCGGCCAGCTCGATCGCGACCCCGGTCTTGCCGATCGCCGTCGGCCCGAAGATCGCGATGACCGGAAGCGACCCATCTAACCCTGGCCTCTGCTCGGGCTGGGCGCCGGCGTCCATCTCGGAGTCAGCGGCCGATGCCGCTGAGCAGGCGCTCGGTCCCGGTCAGGGTCTGTGAGGTCGCGGCCCCGATCTCCACCTCGACCATCTGGCCCGGCGATGCCGTGCCTTCGAAGTTGACCGCCTTGTTGTGGCGTACCCGGCCGCGGATACGGGTCGGATCGCTGCGGCTCGGACCTTCGACCAGCACTTCCATGTTGCGGCCGACGAAGCGCTGGGCCCGCTCCTTGGCCCGTCGCTGGACCACCTCGACCAGACGCTCCATCCGTTCGATCTTGACGGGATGCGCGATCTGGTCCTCCATCTCAGCCGCCAGGGTGCCACGACGGGGCGAGTAGACGAAGGTGAAAGCGCCGTCGTAGCCGACTTCTTCCGCCACTTCCAGGGTCTGCGCGAAATCCGCCTCTGTCTCACCCGGGAAGCCGACGATTATGTCGGTGGTGATCGCGCAGTCCGGCACCTTCTCCCGGATCATCGCGACCCGGTCCATGTACCTGTCCCGGGTGTAGGTGCGGCGCATCTTCTTCAGGATCGGGCTGGACCCGGATTGCAGCGGCAGGTGGATGTGCTCGCAGAGCGACGGCAGGCTCGCGTGAGCCTCGATCACGTCTTCGCGCATGTCCTTCGGGTGCGGGCTGGTGTATCGGATCCGGTCGATGCCGTCGACCGCGTCGATCATCCCGAGCAGATCGGAGAAGCGGATCCGGCTCTCCTTCGGCAGGTCACGCCCGTACGAGTTCACGTTCTGACCGAGCAGGGTGATCTCCCGCACTCCGTCCGCGGCGAGCCTTTCGGCTTCCAGCAGCAGCTCCTGAGGATCGCGGCTCTGCTCGCGGCCTCGTGTGGAGGGCACGATGCAGTACGAGCAGACGCAGTTGCAGCCCTGCGAGATCTGCAGCCACCCCTGAAACTGGCGCGCCCGATGGCTGGGCAGATGACCGGCGAAGTCCTCGAACTCGAAGAAGCCCTGGGCGCTCAGCTGATCGGAGTTCAGGAACTCGGCCAGCTTGTGGATCTGGCCGGGCCCGAAGGCGACGTCAACGAAGGGAAACCGGCGGAACACCTCGTCTTTCACCGACTGGGCCCAGCATCCTCCCACCCCGACGATCCGCTCCGGATCTTCGCTCTTCAGCCGTTTCGCCTCGCCCAGATGCGAGATGAACTTGTTGTCCGCGTTCTCACGGATCGAGCAGGTGTTGAAGAGGATGAGGTCGGCCTCATCGCGCCGCTCCGATTCCGCGTAGCCAAGCGAGGTGAGCATGCCCTTCATCCGCTCGGAGTCGTGCTCGTTCATCTGGCACCCGAAGGTGGTGACGTGGAACTTCTTCATGGGCAGACGAGACTACCGGGATGTGCCTGCTGCCCTGGAGCCGGCACGGGTATACCTGCTGCCGTCGGGCCGGCGTGTATATGCCTGCTGCCTGGAACCGGCGTACGTTGGGGGTCCTAGAAGGCGTGCACAGTCCCAGTCGGACCCCAACGTACGCCGGCCGCGCACTTACGGGCGAGCCCTCCTGGAACAGACAGAGTCGAGATAACCGTCGGGGTGACGTAGGTTTGGCACCGTTATGGTCGTAAACCTGCGTCACCACGATGGCTGGGGTAGCCGTGTGGTCGGGCAGGAGCTCCCGGGACGCTCCGGGAGGAGCGCGGCTGAATGCCGCGCGAGGGTTTTGCCCGTCCCGGGTGACGCCTGCCCGGCCACACGGCGTAATTACCGCGACGGTCGCCCTCGGGAAGGCGCCCCGGCCCCACGGGTTCTAGCTTTATTTACGCGGCGTCAGTCGCCTGGATGATCCGAACCGAGGCCGCCGCTTCGGTCGATTCGTCGCCGATCGGCTTCTTGCCCGCTTCGCGTTCGTGCTGCTCTTCGACTGAGAGCTTCACCGCGAAGGTGGCGGTGCCGGCGACCATGACCGCGCCGAGCACGATCAGGCCCACCATGGCGCCCTTGCTCGGGAAGTTCTTCGAGCGCAGCCCGATGAAGCTGACGATCACTGCGAGACAGGCGAGGCCGATGCCGAAGATGAGGAAGACGGTCTTGATTTCCATCGACGCGAATCCTACCTTTTCCAGCGGACTCGTTGCCTTCTCGCTGAAACCGGTGCCACAGGGGTTCAGCGAGCGATGCGAGTCGCGCGAAGCTCGCGGATCACGGTGATCTTGACCTGCCCCGGATATTCCATCTCGCGCTCGATGGCCGCCGCTATCTCATGCGAAATCAAAGCGGTGGCGTCGTCATCCACCACGCCCGGATCGACCATCACCCTGATTTCCCGACCCGCCTGCATCGCGAAGACCTTCTTGACGCCTTCCTGCCTCAGCGCGATCTCTTCCAGATCGCTGAGTCGGGTCACGTACTGCTCGAGCGAGTCGCCCCGGGCTCCGGGACGAGCACCGGACAGCGCATCGGCCGCCTGCACGATCACCGCTTCTACGGTGGCGGGCTCGACCTCGTTGTGGTGAGCCTCGATCGCGTGGCAGATCGCGTCGCTCTCGTCGTACCTACGTGCCAGCCTGGCGCCGACCGCCGCATGGGTACCTTCGACTTCGTGGCTGACCGCCTTGCCGATGTCATGCAGGAGGGCCGCCCGCCGCGCCACTTCGACGGAAGCTCCGAGCTCGGCCGCCATGAGTGCCGCCAGGTTCGAGCACTCGACCAGATGCGCCAACACGTTCTGGCTGTAGCTGGTGCGGAACCGCAGCCGACCGAGCAGCCGGACAAGTTCGGGATGGAGGCCGATGACCCGGGCTTCGAGCAGAGCCGATTCGGCCGCTTCGATCATCACGTCGTCGACCTTTGCCGCCGCCTCCTCGTAGGCGGATTCGCAGGACGCCGGGTGGATCCGTCCGTCGCTGATCAGCTTCTCCAGGGTGAGGCGGCCGACTTCGCGCCGGACCCCGTCGAAGCTGGAGATGACGACCGTCTCAGGAGTCTCGTCGATCACGATGTCCACCCCGGTCAGGTTCTGGAGCGCGCGGATGTTGCGACCGTCCTTGCCGATGATCCGACCCTTCATGTCCTCGTTCGGGAGGTGCAGGGTGTAGGTGTTCGATTCGATCGACTGGGTCTGAGCCAGCCGCTGCATGGCCACGGCGAGGATGCCACGGGCCCTGCGTTCAGCGTCGAGCTTCGCTTCCTCCTCTATCCGCCGCACCGTCAGACCGGCCTGATGAGCCGCCTTTTCCTCAACCTCCTTGACCAGCATCTCCCTGGCCTCGGTCCTGGTCATCCCGGAGATCGCTTCGAGCTCGGTCAGTCGCCGCTCCCGGGCTTCATCCAGTTCCCGCTCGATCTCACCCAGGGCGCGTTCCCGCTTGTCGGCCAGGTCGGTCCTGCGCTCGGCTTCGCGCATCCTGGTCCGCGCCGACTCGAGGTCCTTGAGCGCACGTTCTTCCATTCGCACGATCTCTTCGCGCCGGGCCCGCAATTCCGATTCGGCCGAAAGCATGTTCTCCCGCGGGGGCGGCGAGTCGAAGTCGGGGGCCGGCGACATCTCCTCCCCGACCGGAGGGGAAATCCCGTTGGCGTTGGCAGACGATGCCGGCGATCGGGCGCCATCGGAACCGACGGCGGGCTCCCGCTCACCTTCATCGTCCGCCTGTTTCAGAGATCGTCTGCGGAACCACGCCGGGATGAAGGAATCGAGCGCCATGCCTCCTCAAGGGTAGCCGACACCTCGAATCTCCCAGCCGTCTTCCATCCGTCGAGAGCCCGGTCCCATGCCCGCCGGATGGCGCGGCGGAGGACTAGTGCTCAGGCAGCGCGGCGGGCGATCCTGATTGCCGCGTACGCCTCTTCCGCCTCGTATCCGCGCCGGGCCAGCAGCCCCAGCGCCCGCCGTCTGCCCGGGTCGTCGCTGAGATCCGCGCCGCGTTCGTTCAACACCCGCACGGCCCGCTCGACTTCACTTTCGCCGCTTCCGGACAGTGCTTCATCGACCAGGTGACGGTCCACCCCGCGCCGGAGCAGCACCTCCCTGATTCGATCCCGGCCCCATCCGGAAAGGTCCCGCTTGTCATCGGCAAAGGCCACCGCGAAAGCCCGGTCATCCAGAGCGAGATTCTCGGTCAGGAACCCGATCACCCGCTCTGCTTCTTCCTGCTCGACTTCACGGGCAGCAAGCCACTCCCGCATCTCGGCCTCGGTCAGAGCCTTCCGGCCGAGTGCGGTGAGTGCCTTGCCAAGTAGCTCGTCGGACAGGCTAGGCCGCCTTCAAGCCAGCGTCGCCCCCGCCTTCGATGATCTCGCCGGTCTCGGCGTCGACGCCTTCGGGTGCGGAAGTCTCGATCGGAGATCCATCTCGTGAGATGCCCAGGCTGGCGAGGATCCGGTCTTCGATTTCCTGGGCGATGTCGGGATTCTCGGACAGGAACTGCTTCGAGTTGTTGCGACCCTGTCCGAGACGGATCTCCCCATATGAGAAGAACGACCCGGACTTCTGCACCAGGTCATGCTCGATGCCGAGATCGATGAGGCTGCCTTCGCGCGAGATGCCGAGGCCGTACTCGATGTCGAACTCGGCCTGCTTGAACGGCGCCGCGACCTTGTTCTTGACGACCTTGACCCGGACCCGGTTGGCCACCGCCTCGGTCCCGTCCTTGAGGGTCTCGATACGGCGGATGTCGAGCCGCTGCGAGGAATAGAACTTCAACGCGCGACCACCCGGCTGGGTCTCCGGCGAACCGAAGGAGACGCCGATCTTCTCGCGGATCTGATTGGTGAAGAGACAGAGCGTGTTGGCCCGGTTCAGGTTGCCGGCCAGCTTCCTCAGCGCCTGCGACATGAGTCTGGCCTGGAGACCGACGGTCACCTCACCCATCTGACCCTCGAGCTCGGCCCGCGGGGTCAGAGCGGCAACCGAGTCGATCGCGACCACGTCGACCGCACCCGACCGGGTCAGCACGTCGACGATCTCGAGCGCCTGCTCACCGTAGTCGGGCTGAGAGACCAACAGCTCGTCGGTGTTGACGCCGATGCGACGGGCGTAGACGGGGTCGATCGCGTGCTCGGCGTCGACGAATGCGCAGACCCCGCCGCGCTTCTGGGCCTCGGCGATGATGTGGTAGACGAGCGTTGTCTTGCCCGAGGATTCTGGGCCGTAGATCTCGACGATCCGGCCCCGCGGGATGCCGCCCACGCCGAGAGCGATGTCCAGCGGCAGCGCGCCGGTCGAGATCGCCTCCACGTTGACGGACGCCTGATCGCCGAGCTTCATCAGCGAACCGGCGCCGAAGTCCTTCTCGATCTGGCGCTGGGCCGCCTCCAGGGCGGCTGCCCTGGCCTTGACCTCCTTCTCGGTGGCCGGCTCCAGGTCGTTGGTCCTTCTTTCGCTCATCTCATTCACCTCGCCGCCGCCCCGAAGGGCAGATCGTTAGTTCGTTCGAGTCCGGATGGACACGAACACAAGTTCGTCTTCGGCACAGTAATCCCTTCTGCGGACGGAACTTTTGGAACGCAGCTCCTGGACGGGAATCTGCCCGAAAAGTCCTCAAAAGTGTGCAAACCAAGCAACGATTCAGCCACGATTCCTTGCCGAAAGTGAAACATCTGCAGTCGGACGGGTCCGACCCGCCCTCCAAGCCAAACCCGCCGAAGGTCGTGCCGACTTACGGTTAAGCCAGCATCTCCCTCAGGAGATGCATGGCGACGAGGGCCGAGCGTTCGCGCACGTCGCGGCGCCCGCCGGGGATCACCGGTGCCGCCGCCCGCACCCCGCCCTCGGCGGTCCGCACGTTGAAATGGACCAGCCCGACCGGCTTCTCGTCGCTGCCGCCCCCCGGTCCCGCGATGCCGGTGATCGCGACCGCGACATCGGCCCCGAACCTGTCCAAGGCTCCGATCGCCATCGCCTCGGCCACCTCGGCCGAGACCGCGCCGAACTCGTCCAGAAGCGCCTGATCGACCCCGAGCAGGTCCCGCTTGGCCTCATTCGAGTAGGAGACCACGCCGCCCGCGAAGTATTCGGACGAGCCGGGGACGTCGGTGATCCTCGCCGCCAGCAGCCCCGCGCTGCAGGACTCTGCCAGCCCCAGACGGCGGCCGGCCAGCAGAGCGGCCACGACCTCGTCAACGGTTCTGCCGTCCAGGCTGTAGAGCGACCGGGCATGTCGTTCGCGCAACGCCTCCTTGAGCTCCTCGGCGGCCCCGGCCGCGGCGTCGCGGTAGCGCACGTCGACCTCCACCTCGCCCTTCCGCAAGCAGGTGGTGATCTCGAGGCCGTCGAACGAAAGCCCGTCAGACTCGATTTCCCGGAGGCTCATCGCCAGCTCCGATTCCGGCGTCCCGAACATGCGCAGGCGGTACTTCTGAAGGCGGGTCGCCCGGTCGAGCACTGCTCTCAGCATCGGCTCGCCCTGGGCGGCTTCCCACATCGGCCGCAGCTCACGGGGCGGCCCGGGCAGAACCAGGACCAGTGGATCGCCTTCGCCCTGACCAGGAACGATCAGTCCCGGAGCGGTGCCGATCGGATCCAGGGCCTTCGCGCCGACCGGGATCATCGCCTGCTTGCGATTGGCCTCGTTCAGCGCGTCGACACTGAGGTCGACGCTGGACCCGGCGGCGAATCTGGCCAGAACCCTGGCGATCTTCGCCTCCATGTCCGGATCGAGCTCCATGCCGCGGCCGGAGAAGGCGGCCACGACTTCGGCGGTCAGATCGTCGGCGGTCGGACCGAGGCCTCCGGTGGTGATGATCAAGTCGATCCCGATCGACTTCATGTGCTCGAGGCCGTTGACCAGATCACCGGGATGGTCGGCGACCACCAGGATCTCGACCAGCTCGACGCCGAGACCGCTCAGCTGCTCGGAGAGCCAGGGACCGTTCTCGTCGCGGATCGTCGCGGTCAGGACCTCGGTCCCGGTGACCAGTATCCCGGCCCGCACCTCGCCTCCCGAGCTGCTGCCCGGCCTGAATATCTCCTCGCCTGAAGCCACGGCCTGACCCTACAGCCGCCGCGGTAAAACGGCCCTAAGCCTGCCCGGTATCCGATGGCTCGCTGGTCTCGAGCACCTCGGCCGGCACCCCGACCTCGGTGGCGCCGTCATCGGCGCCCGCTTCATCGCCGGCCGACGCCGCATCGCCACCGCCGAGGATCCGGGGAAGATCGGCGTGAGTGATCAGTACCTGACGGGGCTTCGATCCTTCGTAACCGGAAATGACTCCACGGCGCTCCAACATGTCGATCAGACGGCCGGCGCGCGTGTACCCCACGCGCAGGCGGCGCTGGATCATCGACACGGAAGCCGTCTCGGTCTCGACGACCAGCATGATCGCCTCGGTCAGCAGATCGTCCTGGTCCGGATCGAACTCACCGTCCGAGCTTTCCTCCTGGACCGTCTCCGGTTCGCTCAGCAGCTCCTGCTCGAACTCCGGCTCACCCTGGGCCGACCAGAAGTCGGTGATCCGGGCGATCTCCTCCTCGGTCACGAAAGCGCCCTGGATGCGGGCCAGCTTCGAGGTGCCGGGGCCGCGGAAGAGCATGTCGCCCTGGCCCAGCAGGGCCTCGGCTCCACCCTGGTCGAGGATGACTCGCGAGTCGGTCTGCGACGAGACCGCGAAAGCGATCCGCGAGGGGATGTTCACCTTGATCGTGCCGGTGATGATGTCGGTCGAAGGCCGCTGGGTCGCCAGCAGCAGGTGGATGCCGGTGGCCCGCGACTTCTGGGCGAGACGGATGATCGAGGACTCGACGTCGGCCGGGGCGACCATCATCAGATCGGCCAGCTCGTCGATGACGCAGAGGATGTACGGCAGGCGCGGCTCGCCTTCCGCCGCCATCGCCTTGTTGTAATCCTCGATGTTCCTCGCTCGGGCGTTCTTCATCAGGCCGTAGCGGGTCTCCATCTCGGCGATCAGGTTGTTGAGGACGTTCGCCGCCAGCTTGGGATTCGTGACCACCGGGGTCAGCAGATGCGGGACCGTCTCATAGTGGTTGAGCTCGACCTGCTTCGGGTCGACCAGCACCAGCCGGACGTCATTCGGCGACGAGTTCATCAGGATCGAGGAGAGCACCGCGTTGACGCAGCCGGACTTGCCCGAGCCGGTGGTGCCGGCGACCAGGACATGCGGCATCTTGGCCAGGTCGGTCGAGACCGGCTTGCCGTCGATCCCCTTGCCGAGCCAGGCGACCAGGGGCGAGTCCTTCTCCTTCGGCTGGCCGTAGATGTCGCCCAGACGGACCATGTTGCGGCTCGAGTTCGGGACCTCGACTCCGACCGCCTGCTTGCCGGGAATCGGGGCCAGGATGCGGATGTCGGTCGACGCCAGCGCGTAGGCGAGGTCATTGGCCAGCTCGGAGACCTTCTTCACCTTGGTGCCCGGCGCCAGCTGCAGCTCGAAGCGGGAGACATGCGGCCCGGTGACCACTCCGACCACCTTCGCCTCGACCCCGAAGTGCCCCAGCGTCTCGACCAGCTTCCGCGCCAGCTCCTTCTGCTCAGCCGGATCGGGCCCGCCGCTCTTCTGCCCCTTCTCGAGGACCTTGAGCGGCGGCGACTTGTAGTTGATCTCCTCGGAGAGGGTGGCGCCGCGCTTCTCGCCCTGCGGGGTGAGCGAGAGCTGCTTTTCCCTGCCGTCGTCCGCCGGGGTCGGCTCCATCTCGGCAACCGGCTCAGGCTCGGGCGCCGCCTCCGGTTTCGGTTCCTCGTCGAACTCCTCTTCGAGCTGCTTCAGCTCTTCCTCGAAGTCGTCGCTGAAGATCGCGTCGTCATCCGAACCGCCATCGCCGCCGCTGCCGTCATCGGAACCCGGTTCGGCCACAGCCGTGCCGGTACCGGCGATCGCGGCCTGCGCGCCGCCTTCGCCGAAGATGTCGATCGGTTCGAGGCGCTCGGTCTTGTCGGAGACGGTGGGCTCACCGCCCTCCTCCGCCCAGATGTCCACCGCGAAGGGCGAGGCTTCCGCAGCGGCCTCGGCCGGCAGCTCCATCTCGTCGGTCGCTTCGGCGCCGCCGATGGTCACGGTGGGCTCGTCGCCCATCGGAATCGGATCGGCGATCGTCTCGGCCTGACCGTCCGCCTCGGACCTGTCGTCATGCAGGATCGCCGTGCGGGCGAAGGTGCGGGTCTTCTCGACCGAGGTCGTTCCGGCCTTCTTCACCGCATTGCCGCCGCGACCGAGGACGGTGGCGACCGTGGTTCCGGTCAGCAGCAGCACCCCGCCCAGAACGGCGAACGCAGCGACCAGATGAGCACCGAAGGGCTGCAGCGCGCTGGCGAAGGCCCAGTAGATGCTCTCGCCGACGACTCCGCCGTGGTCCGGGAACCAGCCCGGGTCGAAGTAGGCGATGTGATCGGGACGGCCGCCGGCCAGTCCGAAGGTCCCTCCGGCGAATGCGAGCAGAAGGCCGGCCAGCAAAAGGGCGGTCCCGGTCCGAAGCGGTCGGGTGGTCGGCACCGCCGGCCTGAAAATGGCGATCGCCCCAGCAGCGAACAGCGCGACGGGCGCCAGGTAGGCGACCACGCCAAAGAGGTATTTCAGTCCGTCGCTGATCCCGGAGCCGAGCCGGCCACCGTTCCACCCGAAGTAGAGGACGAAGACCAGGTAGATCCCGAGCAGGACGCAGCCCAGGCCGATCAGGTCGAGATGGTGCTGGCGCAGCGGCTCACGAGCCGGGGCCGCCGCTTTGGTCTCGCGCTTCGAGGCGCCACGCGACGGGCGCCGATCGGAGCCGCGCCTGACTGAACGTACGAACATGGCTTTCCTTTCAACGAAAAGCGGATTTACCCTTCCGTGTTCCCAGCTTGCTTAGAATTCCGGCAATGGTGGATGAGGAGCAGAGCGGCGGACGCATTCTCGTGATCGAGGACGACGAGGAAATCGTCGACGTCCTCAGACGAACCCTGAGAGCCGAGGGATACGAAGTCCGGGCCAGCGAAGAGGGCGGTTCCGGCCTCGAGATGGCCAACGAGTTCCTGCCCGATCTGGTCGTGCTGGACCTTGGCCTGCCCGACATGGACGGGCTGGAAGTCTGCGACCGGCTGCGCGACCAGAGCGCCGAGCTGCCGATCCTGATGTTGACCGCTCGCGACGGCGCCGAGAACCGGGTGACCGGGCTCGACAGCGGTGCCGACGACTACCTCGAGAAGCCATATGACCGCGAGGAGCTCCTGGCCAGGATCAGGGCTCTGCTCCGCCGCCACCCGCCACGTGGCTCGGCCATGCTCACGGTCGGTGACCTGCGCCTCAACCCCGACTCCCAGGAGGCGATGCGGGGCGACCGCGAGGTCGAGCTGACCAAGCGCGAGTTCGAACTGCTCGAATATCTGATGCGCAACCAGCGCCTGGTGATCTCGCGCGAGCGCCTGCTGGAAGAGGTCTGGGGATACGACCCGCTCGATGAGACGAACACGATCGACGTCTTCATCTCCAACCTCCGTCGCAAGCTAGAGGAAGGCGGGGAACCCCGCATCCTTCACACCAAGCGCGGAGCCGGCTACGTGATCAAAGCCTGATGGCGCGGGGCGGCAGTCTCCTCGACCGCGTGAGAGAGTCGCGCAAGTGGCCCCCACACTGGCCGATCCAGTGGAAGCTCGCGGCGGTCTCGGCCGGCATCACCTTCGTGATCCTGATCGCCTTCGGGTTCGCGGTCGGCCAGATCACGACAAATCAGCTGCGCGACAACTACGAGGCTGACACCAACGCGAAGGCGAAGGAGATAGCCGTCAACGTCCAGGGTCAGTTCACGCCCGCCTACTTCGTCCAGTCCGTGGACCCCAGAAACCTCTTTCATCCCACCTACGGGCTCGCCGACATCTGGTCGCTCGCCAACGGCAAGCATTACCCGGCCAAGAACCTCCGCACCCTCGGGCCGCTCACCGGCGAAGGCATATCCACCTTCAACGGCTGGCAGATATCCACCCAGCAAGTCACCGACCCGCGAACCGGAAACCCGATCGCCCTGCTCCGCTACGGCCGGCCGATGGACCGGCTCGACGCCTCGGTCGGCCGGATCTGGCTATCGATCCTGGCCGGCTCCCTGGGCGCGACGATCCTCGCCGCGCTGGGCGGGGTGATCCTCTCGCGGAGGGCCATGCGGCCGATCTCCGCCCTCACCTCCACCGCCGGGCAGATCGCCCGTACCCGAGATCCCGAAGTCACCTTGACCGAACCCGAAGGCGATGACGAGGTCGCCGAGCTGACCCGGACCTTCAACGACATGCTCCACGAGCTGTCGATCGCCCGTGAGGAGCGCGAGCTGTACCTGGAGAGGCAGCGCGAGTTCGTGGCCGACGCCTCGCATGAGCTCCGCACCCCGTTGACCAGCGTGCTCGCGAACCTGGAGCTGCTCGATGACTCGCTGCACCGGCCCGGCTCCGGCAACCGCGAGTTCGAGATCGAGTCGGTCGAGTCGGCTTTGCGTTCATCCCAGCGCATGAAGCGCCTGGTCGCCGATCTCCAGCTTCTGGCCAAGGCCGACGCCGGTCGCAGCGCATCGCCGGCTCCCTGCGACGTCTCGGAAATCGCGGGAAACGTCGCGGAAGAGCTGAAGCCGCTCTGCGACCATCACGGAGTGATCCTCGAGGCGCCGGAACCGGTCCTGGTCAGAGGCAGCTCCGACGAGCTCCACCGGGTCATCCTCAACCTGGTCGACAACGCGATCCGCTACACGCCGCCCAGCACCACGATCACGGTCACCAGCCGTCTCGATGGCGACATGGCCGAGCTCAGGGTCGAAGACGACGGACCGGGCATCCCGAAGGAGCTATGGCCGACCATCTTCGACCGCTTCGTGCGACACGCCGGGCCTGGCGACCGAGCCAAGGGCAAAGGCTCCGGGCTCGGCCTTTCCATCGTCCGCGTGATCGCCCGCTCGCATGGCGGCACCGCCACGGTCGGAGATTCCCCCCAAGGTGGCGCCTCTTTCGTGATCCGGATTCCGGCGATCAAAACCGCCGAAAACAAGGCCTGAAGAATCCCAAGGAAACCGTTAAGGAAGCTTTAGGGCTTTTTTACCTGCCCGGCCTATCTTTCTTAGCGGACGAGACACATGAAGCCGCCGGGGATCTCCCCCAGACTGCCCCGGCGGCTTCGCTTCTTACAGAGCAGGTCGCCGAGCTAACTCCCTCCCCCAAGCCCGGCGGCCTCTTTGTTTTAAGGAAGTCGGCGAGCTTCGCTCCGCTCGCCCCGCCTCCCGGTACAACCCGCCGGCCCGACCCCCTCGACCCGGTTCCGCGACTCAGACTTCGACTACTACGGGGACGACCATCGGCCGGCGCTTCAGCCGCTTGTGCACGAAGCCCGCCACGGCGTCGTGGAGATCCTGCTGGATCAGGTCCGGCTCACGGACCCGGGCCTCGGCGGCCCGTTCGAGCGAATCTTCGATCAGATCATGGAGCTCATCGGTCAGTTCGAGGTCTTCCTCGAGGCCGGGAACGCCACGGGCGATCAGCTCGGGGTCGGAGACGATCTCGCCGTCATCCTCGGCGAGCGTGGCGACGACGATGATGATCCCGTCCTCGGAGATCGTGCGCCGGTCGCGAAGGGTGGCGTCGTTGGGGTCGGAGAGCTCGATCCCGTCGACGTAGATCACGCCGCCTCCCTGCTCTTGCCCGTACTCGGCGCCGTCCGCTCCGATCAGGAGCGGGAGGCCGTTGTGGTTGCGGAAGATGTTCTCGCTCGGCACCCCGACCGACTCGGCCAGCTCCGAATGGAGCCTGATCCGCTGGAAGTCACCGTGGACCGGCATCACGTACTTCGGCCGGGTCAGGTTGAGCATCATCTTGATCTCTTCACGGTAACCGTGGCCGGAAGCGTGGATCGGGGCGTCCTTGGGCGTGACCACGGTCGCGCCCAGCTCGTAGATCCGGTCGATCGTCTCGTTGACCGCCCGTTCGTTGCCAGGCACCGGGGTCGCCGAGAAGACCACCGTGTCACCGGAATGGAGCTCGACGTCACGGTGATCGTTGTTGGCCATGCGCCTGAGCGCGGAGAAAGGCTCGCCCTGGGACCCGGTGCAGATCACGACCACTCGTTCGTCGTCGTAATCCTCGATCTCGCGGGGCTGGATCAGCATGCCGTCGGGGGCGTTCGCGACCCCGAGGTTGGAGGCGATGTTGAAGTTCTTGCGCATCGAGCGGCCGACCAGGGCGACTTTGCGGTCCAGCTTCTCGGCCGCGTCGATCACCTGTTGGACCCGGTGGATGTTCGAGGCGAAGGAGGTGACGATGATCCGGCCCTCGCAGCGCGAAAAAGTGTCAAAGAGAGCCGGGCCCACGCTCGATTCGGAAGGCGAGACTCCGGGCCGGTCGGCGTTGGTCGAGTCGCCGGCCAAAAGCAACAGCCCCTCGTCTCCGAGGGCCGCCAGACGGGCCACGTCGGCCGGACGGCCGTCGACCGGGGTCTGATCGAACTTGTAGTCGCCGGTGAAGAAGATCTTGCCGAGATCGGTGCCGATGATCACCCCGCGCATGTCGGGGATCGAGTGCGAAAGGTGGACCAGCTCGATCTCGAACGGCCCCGCGTCGACCTTCTTGCCGGCCGGCAGCTCGGTCAGGGGCGCCGCGCCGAGCTTGTGCTCGTCGAGCTTGGAGCGGACCATGCCGACGGTCAGCATGCCGCCGTAGATCACCTTGGGGAAACCGACCTCCCGGAGCACGTACGGCAGCGCGCCGACGTGATCCTCGTGCCCGTGGGTGAGGATGATCGCCTCGATGTCATCGGCCCGGTCCCGCAGGTACTCGAAATTCGGCAGGACGAGGTCGATGCCGAGCATCTCCGGGGTCGGGAACATGATTCCCGTGTCGACCACCACGATCTTGCCGCGGTACTCGACCACCATCATGTTCTTGCCGATCTCCCCCAGTCCGCCGAGGGGCAGAAGCTTGATCTGGTCGCTGCTCATGCCGCCGGTACCCCGGCCGTGGCCAGAAGCTCTTCGATCGCGTCCATCTCGGTCTCCGTCGGTTCCACCATCGGCAGGCGCATGGTCGGAGGGATCAGTCCTCGCCGGGCCAGCGCGGCCTTGACCGGGATCGGGTTGACCACCACGCCCATAGCCTCGTAGAGGGGCTGCAGCTGGTTGTCGAGGGCCTGGGCTTCATCGTGTCGGCCTTCCTGCCAGAGATCCCAGATGGTCCGCATGCGGCCGTTGTCGAGGTGGGAGGCCACGAGGATCCCTCCCACGCCCCCGAACTTCAGCGTCGGCAGGAAGCCGACGTCATTGCCGGCCAGGACGTCGAGGCCCTCGATCGGCCCGAGGTCATCGTCATTGGCCTGCTTGACCGCCTTGACCTCGTCGATCTGCGCCAGCTCCGCGAGAAACTCCGGCGGCATGTTCACGCCGGTCCTGGCGGGGATGTTGTAGGCGACGAGCGGAAAGCCGGGACTGCCTTCGGCGATCGCCTCGAAGTGGCCTCTGATCCCCGCCTGGTTCGGGCGGTTGTAGTACGGGGTGACGATCAGGCCGGCATCCGCTCCGGCATCGGCGGCCATCCTGGTCAGACGGACCGAATGAGGTGTGTCGTTGGAGCCGGTTCCGAGGATCACGGTGACCTCGTCGCCGACCTCTTCCCTCACGCCCTTCAGCAGGCTGATCTTCTCTTCGTCTTCGAGGGTCGGCGACTCACCGGTCGTCCCGGCCACGACCAGGCCGTGCGAACCGTTTTCGACCAGGTAGGCCGCGAGCTTTCGCGTCGACTCCACGTCGATCTCGCCGTCGGGCCGGAAAGCAGTGGCCAGTGCCGTTATCACGCCTTGAATCTCACTCACGACAGGCACCCTACCCGACCGTTATCGAGCAGCCCGTTCAGGCTGCCAGGACGCCCGGCGCCCGGCGATCGATCCAGGGATGCGCCCGCTCCAGCTCACCGGCAAGGCCGATCAGCAGATCCTCACGCCACATCGGCGCCACGAACTGGATTCCGATCGGCAGTCCCTCGTCGCTCGTTTCCAGCGGCAGCGAGATCGCCGGCTGCCCGGTCGCGTTGAATATGCCGGTGAAAGTCGCTATCTCCCTCGCTTTGAGCATCGCGTCCATCGGGTCGGCACCGTGCTGGTCGTAATGACCGAGCTTCGGCGGCACCTTGGCGAGGGTCGGGGTCATCAGCAGGTCGAACTGGCCGTCGATCTGGATCCCGGCGATCATCCGTGCGACCAGCTGGTGCTGCTGGATCGCCGCGAGGTAGGCCGCTCCGCCTTCCTGCCGCCCCTTCTCGATCAGGGCCCAGGTCAGCGGCTCGACGTCATCCGGGGTAAGCGGACGGCCGGCGATCATGCCGATCGTGTCCGCGGTCTGGCTCATGCCGGCGGCCCAGCGGGTGATGAAGGTCTGGTAGAGCACCTCCGGGTCGCCGACCGTCGGCAGCGAGAGCTCGGTCACCTCGTGACCCAGATCCTCCAGCTTCTTCGCGGTCTCCCGCGCGGCGCCGACCACGGCCGGCTCGAGCGAATCGCCGGTGAGCGATTCGGTCAGCAGGGCGATCTTCAGCGACTCGGTGCCGGCCACGGCCTCGTCCGAGTAGGGCCTGGCCGGTGGCGGGCAGCCGTAGGGATCGCCCGGCTGAGGCCCGTGAACCCAGTCGAGCATGGTCGCCACGTCCCGCACCGAGTGAGCGACCACCAGCTCGGTGGTAAGGCCCGACATCGAGTCCCCCATCAGTGGCGCCAGGGAGATGCGCGCACGGCTGGCCTTGAGCCCGACCAGGCCGCAGGCGCTGGCCGGGATGCGGATCGAGCCGCCTCCGTCGGAGGCGTGGGCGATCGGCACGATCCCAGCGGCGACAGCGGCAGCGGAGCCGCCCGAGGACCCACCGGTCGAGCGTGATGTGTCCCAGGGGTTGCGAGTCGGCCCGTCGCCTGCCTCGGGCTCGGTGGTCGGCAGGATGCCGAATTCCGGCGTCGCGGTCCGACCCAGGGTGACCAGGCCGGCGGCCTTGAACCGCAGGCCGAGGTTGGTGTCGACCGGCATCCTCATGTCCATCTCCTTCAGGACCCGGTTGCCCATCTGCATCGGCTGGCCGGCAAGCCCGGCGCCGAGGTCCTTGAAAAGAAAGGGCACGCCCTTGAAGGGGCCGTCGGGCAGCTCTCCCGAGGCGGCCTTCGCCGCTTCCTCGTAGAGCGGCGAGACGATCGCGTTCAGCTCGGGGTTGGCCTTCTCGGCCCGGGCGATCGCTCCGGCAACCAGTTCCTGCGGCAAGACCTCTCCCTCCGCGACCAGTTTGGCCTGGGCGGTCGCGTCGAGAGCTACGACATCAGTCATCTAGGAGCTTCTCCAGTCCGACCGTGAAACGGTCTTCGAGTTGGCCTACCTTGCTTACCGCGAGAACGACCCCTGGCATGAACGAAGAACGGTCGATGCTGTCGTGACGGATCGAGAGCGTCTGCCCCGTGCCGCCGAACAGCACTTCCTGGTGAGCGACGAGGCCCGGCAGACGGATCGAGTGGACCGGCTGGTGGACGTGGCCCCCGGCCGCGACGATCAACTCCTCGGTGCGTTTGGCGGTGCCGGAAGGCGCATCAAGCTTCTTGTCGTGGTGAAGCTCGATGATCTCGCATTCCGGCATGTGCTTCGCCGCTTTCTGAGCGAGCTCCATCAGGAGCACGGCCCCGATCGCGAAGTTCGGGGCGACGAAGCAATTGGCGCCGGTGCCGGAGCTCTCCGCGGCATCCCTGAGCTTCCCCAGGTCGAATCCGGTCGCCCCGACCACCACATGGACCCCAGCCTCCAGGCAGGCGATCGAGTTCGCGAGCGAAGTGGCGGGCGTGGTGAACTCGACCACGACGTCCACGTCGCCGAGGATCTCCGCCAGTTCAACCCCGAGCGCCGGATCCGCACGACCGGCCAGCTCCATCCCGTCGGCTTCCTCGACCGCACCGCATACGGTCGCTCCCATGCGTCCGGACGCACCGGCAACCCCTACGCGGATCATGCGGTGAGAGCCTCGCTGACCGGCTTGATCGCGGATCGGAAACGGTCCTCGTCCCGACCGACCGCCGCGGCGGAAAGGCGTCCTTCGGCGTACAGCTCGCTCGCCAGCTCAGCCACCTGATCCACGCTCACAGCATCGACTCTGGCCAGCATCTCGTCAAGGTTCAGCAAGGGAATGTCATGCAGAACCGCGCGGGCGATCCGTGACATGCGCGCCGCAGTCGATTCCCCGGACAGCACCAGCCGGCCCTTGACGTGCTCCTTGGCCCGGTCCAGCTCGTCGGCCGTGACCGGCTCGCACTGGATCCGCCTCAGCTCGGCACCGATCACTTCGCATGCCTCCTCGACGTTGTCCTCGCGAGTGCCCACGTAGGTGGCCACCACTCCGGTGTCGGTGAACTGCTCGGAATAGGTGCCGACCGAGTAGGCCAGCCCCCGCTTCTCGCGGACCTCGGTGAAAAGCCTCGAGGAGCTGGATCCGCCGAGGATCGAGTCGAGCACGGCCAGCGCGAAGCGCCGCTCGTCGGCCCGGTTGATCCCCGGAGCGCCGATGCATACGTGGTACTGCTCGGTGTCCTTCACCGCGAACTCGAGCCTGCCGCTGGCCGACGGCTGCTCCGGCACCAAGGTCTCCGCCCCGTTCCCCGCCTCCGGCTTCAAGGTCTCAGCCAGGGCGAGGATTTCGTCGTGGTCGACGTTTCCGGCCGCGGCGACGACGATGTTTCCGGCCGTGTAGCGAGCTTGGTGGTACGCGGCGATGTCCGGGACCGGGATGCTCGAGATGACATCGGAGCGACCGAGTATCCGGCGGCCCAGCGGGGTGTCGCCGAAGATCGCGTCGGCCAGGTAGTCGTGGACCCGGTCCGAGGGCTCGTCCTCGTACATCGCGATCTCCTCGAGCACGACATCCCGTTCCGAATCGATGTCGGGGAAGGTCGACTCGAGCAGCATCTCGCCGAGCAGCGAGAACACGTCGGCCGTGTGCTCGTCCAGGAACCTGGCGTGGAGATGGGTGGTCTCCTTGCCGGTCGCGGCGTTGAACGAGGCTCCGAGGCCGTCGAAGCGCTCCGAGATCTCGATCGCCGAGTAGTTCGGGGTCCCTTTGAAGAGCAGGTGCTCCAGAAAGTGAGAGACCCCCGCTTGCGCGAGGGTCTCGTCACGTGAACCTGTTCTGACCCAGAGGCCGAGGGCGACCGAGCGGACCGAGGGAACTTCCTCGGTGATCACCCGGACGCCGGCAGCGGTCTCCGAAAGGCGTGGTTCGTCCGTCATGTACCTGAGTGCCTAGCGGCGGTCCCGGTCACCACGGTCACGACGACGGCGTCCGCCTTCGCGGTCACCGCCACGGCCACCACGGTCTCCACCGCGGCCGCCTCCACCGCCATTGCCGGCGAGGGCGGCGATCTCCTCGGGGCTCTTGCCCGCGATCGCCGGGTCGTCGGTCATGCGCAGCCCGATCCGGCCGCGCTCGCGGTCGACCTCGGCCACGGTGACGTCGATCTCCTGGCCCTGCTCGAGGACCTCCTCGACCGTCTCGACCCGGCCACCGGGCTTGACGTTCGAGATGTGGAGCAGGCCGTCGGTGCCCTTGGTCAGCTCGACGAAGGCGCCGAAGGTGGTGGTCTTCACGACCTTCGCCCCCGGGTAGCGGTCACCGACCTCGGCTTCCTTGGTCATGGACTGGATGCGGGCGACCGCGTCCTCGACCTGGGTGCCGGTCGGGGCGTAGATCCGGATCGTGCCGTCGTCCTCGACGTCGATCTCGGCCTCGAACTCCTCGCAGAGGCCGCGGATGGTCTCGCCACCCTTGCCGATGACGGCGCCGATCTTCTCCTGGTCGATCTTGATCGACTCGATGCGCGGCGCATGCGGTGAGAGCTGCTCGCGCGGGCCGTCTATCGCCTCGGCCATCTTGCCGAGGATGAAGAGGCGACCCTTGCGGGCCTGCTCCAGGGCATCCTCGAGGATGTCGAAGGTGACGCCGGTGATCTTGATGTCCATCTGGAGGGCGTTGATGCCGTCCGCGGTGCCGGCGACCTTGAAGTCCATGTCACCGAGGTGGTCTTCCACGCCGGCGATGTCGGTCAGGACGATGTAGTCGTCGCCTTCCTTGATCAGGCCCATGGCGACGCCGGCGACCGGCGCGGAGACCGGGATGCCGGCGGCCTGCATGGCCATCGAGGAGGCGCAGACCGAACCCATCGACGAGGAGCCGTTCGACTCCAGCGTCTCGGAGACGGCGCGGACCACGTACGGGAAGTCCTCCTGGTCCGGGACCGAAGGCGCCAGAGCGCGCTCGGCGAGGGCGCCGTGACCGATGTCGCGGCGCTTCGGGCCGCGCATGAAGCCGGCCTCACCGACCGAGAACGGCGGGAAGTTGTAGTGGTGCCAGAAGGTCTTGGTCGTCTCCAGGCCGAGACCGTCGACCCGCATGTCCATGCGGGTGGTGCCAAGGGTCACGTTGCCGAGCACCTGAGTCTCGCCGCGGGTGAACAGAGCCGAGCCGTGGACGCGGGGCGACACGTCGACCTCGCACTCGATCGGACGGATCTCGTCCTGGGCGCGACCGTCGGGGCGCTTCTTGTCGACGGCGATCGCCTTGCGGATCGTGTCCTTCTCGATCGCGTCGAAGGCGGTTCCGACCTCGGACTTGCGATCCGAATCGGCGTCTTCGTCACCGGTCGCGGCGGCGTACTGCTCGACGACCGCGTCCTTGACCTGGGCGATCGCCTCGTAGCGCTCGAGCTTGCCGGTGGTGGCGATCGCGTCGACCAGAGCCTGGCCGTGCGAGCCGCGGATCTCGGAGAGCAGGCCCTCGTCGATGCTGGGAGCTTCGATGACCAGCTTCTCCTTGCCGATCTTCTGGCGGAGCTCCTCGATCGTGGCGGTGATCTTCTTGATCTCGTCGTGGGCGATGTCGAGGGCGTCGAGGATGTCGGCCTCGGTCACGCCGTTGGCGCCGGCCTCGACCATCAGGATGGCCTCGTCGGTGCCGGCGACGATCAGGTCGAGGTCGAGCGCCTCGTGATCTTCCTCGTTCGGGTTGATCACGAAGTCACCGTCGAGCTTGCCGATGCGGACGGCGCCGACGTGCTTGGCCACGGGAATCTCGGAGATCGCCAGGGCGGCGGAGGCGCCGTTCATGGCCAGGATGTCGTAGGGGTGCTCCTGGTCGACCGACATCGGGATGGTCACGAGCTGAGTCTCGTAGTGCCAGCCCTTGGGGAAGAGCGGACGGATCGGACGGTCGATCATGCGCGCGGTCAGGGTCGCCTTCTCGCCGGCGCGGCCTTCGCGGCGGAAGAAGGAGCCCGGGATCTTGCCGGCGGCGTACATGCGCTCTTCGACGTCGACGGTCAGGGGCAGGAAGTCCACGTCGCGCAGACCGCCCATCGTGGCCGTCGAGAGGACCATGGTGTCGCCACTGCGGACGACCACGGCACCGCTGGCCTGCTTGGCGAGTTTGCCGGTCTCGAAGGAGATGTCGGCATCGCCGACCCGCGTCTCAACGCGAGTCGTTTCGAAAATGCTCATTGGGGTATTCGTTTTTCCTCCGGCCGCCCGGTTGGCGACCATCTGTCTTATAGAACTGTCGTTCCCTTATCCCGCCTAGCTTACAGCCCGGGACCGGCGCTCCGATTTTCCCGCACTTAGCGGAAACCGGATGGCGTTTTCTTTTGAACCTTCGGGGTCTCCCGGCGTATCCCCTTGCATGAACGCTTCAATGGTTTTTGAACGCAAGGGCCCGGCGGCGTTGGCAGTCGTTTTGGCCGGAGCCTCGATCCTGGTCGGCTGTGGGGGCGGCAGCTCGGATTCGAACGATTCCAGCGCTGCCTCCGACTCCGGTTCGAGCACGGCCAAGACCAGTTATGGCTATGGCGGCAGCTCATCCGGCACCGGCAGCTCCGCAGGCTCGGCGACGGCCGGCACGGCGGCGACCGTGTCCACCGCGACGGTCGGGAACCTCGGAAAGGTCCTGGTCGACGGCAACGGAATGACCGTCTACCTGTTCGAGAAGGACAAAAACGCCAAATCGTCCTGCTACGGCGCCTGCGCCCAGGCGTGGCCCCCGGTCACGACCAAGGGACAGCCTGTCGCGAAGAACGGCGCGACGACCGGCAAGCTGGGCACGACGAAGCGGACCGACGGGACCGTCCAGGTCACCTACGCAGGCCGGCCGCTGTACCTCTACGCCGGCGATTCGAAGCCCGGCCAGGCCAACGGCAACGACGTCAACGCCTTCGGTGCGCAGTGGTACGCCTTGACTCCGAGCGGCGACAAGCCCGAGGATTGAGAGGCAGCCGACGATCGGAGATCCTGACGAGTGACCATGCCGGGCGAACAGGTGCGAGAGGCGTACCGGGCTCATTCCGGTGAGCTCTTCGGCTTCGCCTGCCGTTCGCTCGGCGATCCGGCCCAGGCCGAGGAAGCGGTTCAGGAATGCTTCCTGAAGGCCTGGCGTGCGAGGGAGAGCTACGACTCCCGGCTCGGCTCCGAGCGGACCTGGCTCTTCGCGATCCTCCGCAACGTGATCAACGACATGGGCCGGGCGGCCGACCGACGACCGGCTGGCAAACCGCTCGATGACGAATCCGCCGAGATCACGGCCGAGGATCGTCCCTTCGAGCGGGCTCTGCTCTCGTGGCAGGTCGAGGAAGCACTGCGTCGGATCGGAGAGCGGCACCGGCAGATCGTGGTCGAGGCATGCATCATCGGACGCCCCTACGCGGAGCTGGCGGCCGCCCTCGGCGTGCCCGAGGGAACGATCAAGAGCCGCGTCTACTACGGATTGCGGGCGATGAGGGACGCGATGGAGGAGCTCGGCTATGAGTCCTGAGCACCGCGAGATCCGGGAGAGCCTGGGAAGCTGGGCGATGGGCCACCTCGACCCGGAAGAGCGCGAGCTGGTCGATCTCCATCTCGAGGGCTGTGCCGAATGCCGGAACGAAGCCGAGTCGCTGAAGCGCACCGGCGCCATGCTGGCACTGGCCGACCCGGCGGTGATCGGGTCGTTGTCGGAACCGCTGCCACGGCCCTCCCCTGGCTTCGACGAGCGGGTCATGGCCGAGCTTCACGATCCCGGGCCGGACGAAGCCCGACGGGACCGGCGTCGCTGGTGGATGGCGGTCCCGGCCATCGGTGCGGTGACGGCCCCGGCCGTGGCCCTGATCCTCGCGTTCGGCGGGGGCGGCCATTCCGGCTCAGACGCAGGCGTCCGGACCTTCGCTTTTTCCTCGCTGCCGCCGGGGGTGTCGATCGACGGCGCCGTGGAGCCGAAGGCCACCGGCACCGGGATCGAGGTGAACGTGAACGGCATGCGCCCCGGGACGCTTTGCCGCGTCTACGTGAGAACGGCGTCGGGCAAGCTGGAGCCGGCCGGTACCTTCCGCTACCGCTACTCGGCCGAAGAGCACGAGTCCTACCCGGCGACCCTCTCCACCGCCTGGGACCTGAGCGAGATCAACCAGCTGGTGATCAAGGCTGGAGACCGGATCTTCGAGACCGACGTATGAGGTATCTCAAGCGGAGCCGACCCAACCATCCTTGAATCTCATCGGTCGGCGGGTTGAGCTGGGAGGCGGGGCGAAGCTCGCCGACTGCGGTTAAGCTTGAATGGCCTCGAGGATCAAGTCCGGGCCGGGGATGTCAAGCGGGGTCGCGGTCTCGTGGACCCACTCCACCACCCCGTCGGCGTCGATCAGGACGAGCGAACGGTTCGAGTGGCCGGCCTGGCCAAGGTAGGCGCCGTACGAGTCGGCGACCGCGCCCTTCGGCTCGAAGTCGGCCAAGAGCGAGGTCTCGATGCCCAGTTGGTCGCGGAATGCCTTGTGGGCGAAGGCGGAGTCGACGCTGATCCCGATCAGAGTGACGTCGGCTTCGTCAAGCTCGGACTGGATGCCCCGGTAGAGGGCGAGCTGATCCGAGCAGACCGGGCTGAAGTCCAGCGGATAGAAGGCGAGCAGGACCCGCCGGCCGGCGAAATCCGACAGCGACACCTCCTGACCGGCGTGGTCAGGAAGCGTGAACTCCGGAGCCTTTGCTCCGACCTCGATCAATGACGCAGGCCGAGATCGGCGACCAGGGCGCGGTAGCGCTCGACGTCGGTCCGCTCGAGATAGCGCAGCAGGCGGCGGCGCTTGCCGACCATCATCAGCAGGCCGCGGCGGGAGTGATGGTCCTTCCCATGCTCGCGCAGGTGGCCGGTGAGATCGTTGATGCGCTCGGTAAGCAGGGCCACCTGGACTTCGGTCGAGCCGGTGTCGCCCTCGGACTTGCCGTACTTGCTGATCAGTTCGGCCTTGTTTTCTTTGGTCAGTGTCATTTCTTCAAAAATCCTTGGTTTCGGGTCACGGGCGGACCCGTTCACGGCCGATGGAAGCTAGCACAGACGGCCCTTGTCTTCTCTACGTCCTTCTTCATCTCCTCGATCAGATCTTCGACCGAGTCGAACCTTTTCTCTCCGCGAAGCCGTTCTACAAAGGCGACCCGGAGGATCCTGCCGTAGAGATCGACATCCTTGTCGAGGATATAGGTCTCGATCAGCACACCGCGCCCGGTGTCGAAGGTCGGTCTGACACCGATGTTGACCGCGGCCGGCAATCCGTCTGCGAAGGCCGCGTAGACACCGTGCCCGGGATGGGCGAACCGGTCGTCGGGCACGATGTTCGCGGTCGGGAAGCCCAGTTCGCGCCCCCGCTGGTCGCCGGTCACGACCTCGCCCTCGACCATGAAGGGCACGCCGAGGCATCGCCTGGCCATCTCCATGTCACCGGCGGCGATCAGGGCCCTGATCCTGGTCGACGAGACCGCTTCGCCTTCGACCTCGACCAGCGGTTCGACCCGGGTCTTGAACTCGCTGCGCCCGGCCAGCATCTCCGGAGTCCCCTTCGCCTTCTGGCCGAAGCGGAAGTTGTCGCCGACCGAGACCTCCTCGGCCCCGAGCCGGGCGATCAGGATCTC
>Ga0153956_1000650_pt1 | contig 36484 bp, 36 predicted proteins | sample TSFL040MetaG_FD_104704 | JGI IMG/M metagenome (GOLD analysis project Ga0153956, IMG submission 104704) | Attine ant fungus gardens microbial communities from Florida, USA - TSFL040 MetaG | ecosystem: Host-associated > Fungi > Mycelium > Unclassified | place: USA: Florida, Wekiwa Springs... | reverse complement strand
CTGCGCCAGCGCGCGCAACTGCAAAGCGGGGAAACGCTGCTGGTACTGGGCGCGGGCGGCGGCGTCGGCAGCGCGGCGGTCGAATTGGGCAAGGTGATGGGCGCGCGCGTCATCGCGGCGGCCAGCTCCGCGGAAAAACTGGAGCTGGCGCAGGCCAAAGGCGCCGACCATCGGGTCAATTACCGCGAGCAGCCTTTGCGCGATGCGGTGCGCGACCTGACCGCGGGGCGCGGCGTCGATGTAGTCTACGATCCCGTCGGCGGCGCCTACAGCGAAGTGGCGGTACGCGGGCTGGCATGGAATGGCCGTTACCTGGTGATCGGTTTTGCCGATGGCGAGATTCCGCGTATTCCGCTCAATCTCACCCTGTTGAAGGGCTGCTCGATTGTGGGCGTGTTTTGGGGGCGGTTTTCCGAGGAGGAGCCGCAGCGCAACCGGCAAAACGCCGAGGAATTGAATGCGCTGGTCGACGCCGGCCGCATCCGGCCCGCCTTGTCGCAGGTGTATCCGGTGGCGGATTACGCGGCGGCTTTCGCGGCGCTCACCGGCCGCCAGGCGCTGGGCAAGGTGGTGCTGACTTTCTGATTCGATCCGGCGCGCCAGACGCGCGCCCTCCACTAACGTTTTTACTCAGGTGCGCCGCATGCAAAAAACCGTGTTTACCCATGTCATCACCGGATTTCTCGGCGTGGGTAAAACCACCGCGATCCAATATCTGCTGCGCCATAAACCCGCCGCTGAACGCTGGGCTGTGCTGGTCAACGAGTTCGGGGAAATCGGCATAGACGGCGCGATGCTGGCGGGCAGCGGGGCGACGATCAAGGAGATCCCCGGCGGCTGCTTGTGTTGCGTGAACGGTCTGCCCATGCAGGTCGGGCTCAACCAGTTATTGAAGACGCGGCCGGACCGTTTGCTGATCGAGCCGACCGGGCTCGGGCATCCGCAGAATATCCTCGATCTGCTGGCGGGACCCGAGTACCACGGCGTGCTGGAGGTGCGTGCGGCGCTTTGCCTGGTCGATGCGCGCAAAGTGGATGAGCCGAGGTATCGCGAGAACGAAACCTTCCGCGCGCAGTTGCAGAGCGCCGACACGATCATCGCCAACAAGGCGGATTTGTGCGACCAGCGCCAGCGTCAGGTACTGGAGGAATTCCTAGCCGGGTTATCGCCCGCGCGACGGGTCGATGCCTGGGTTGAGCAGGGCGCGATCGATCCGCGCTGGCTCGATGGCGAGCATGCCGGACGCCCTGCCGCGGCGGTTCATGCGCATGCGCATGGAAAGCCGGTTTTACCGCTGGAATTGCCGCCAGGAGAAACCCTGTTGCGCCGCGAGAATCACGGATCGGGCCATTTCAGCTGCGGCTGGCTGTTTGCGCCGGAGGCTTCGTTCGATTTCGCGCGCCTGTTCGGCCTGTGCAGCGGGCTGGTGGCGGATCGCTTGAAGGCGGTGGTGAACACCGGGCGCGGGACGTTCGCCTTTAACGCGGAAAACGGCGTGCTGAGCGTGCTCGATGCCGAACCCGGCGGCGAAAGCCGGATCGAGGTCATTCACCGGGAAGCGTTGGACTGGGACGGCCTGGAAGCGCAGCTGCGCGCGGCGTTATCCGCCGCGCCTGCGCATTGAAGCGGGATTATTGCTGGCTGGCGGCCTTGGCGCCGGCCTCTTTGACGATCGGCTGCAGTTCGCCGCTTTCATACATTTCGGTCACGATGTCGCAACCGCCGATCAGTTCGCCGTTGACCCAGAGTTGCGGGAAGGTCGGCCAGTTGGCGTAGCCGGGCAGCGCGGCGCGGATTTCCGGGTTGGCCAGAATGTCGACATAGGCGAAGCGCTCGCCGCAGGCCATCAGCGCCTGCGCGGTGCGGGCGGAAAAACCGCATTGCGGCTGGTTGGGAGAGCCCTTCATGTACAGAAGGATGGGGTTGGAACTGATCTGCTCTTTGATGACTTCGATAACGTCCATACATTTACCTTCGCTGTGGGAAGACGCGCGGCTCGATGTCGGGAGCGTTCCGGCCGCGGCATGCTGGGCCGATTGTACACGCTCCGCCGCTTAAAACCGAGCAATCCGCTCAAGCTTTATCGAGGCCGGCCCCGCCAGAGCTCCTGCGCAAGGGCATTGCCGCTGAGCCGATTACACTATACTATCGCTCCTTCGTCAGGCAGCTATTAGCTGCCTTTTTGCGTTTTTGACCCCGCGCTTTAGAGGAATTTCAGTGATGGCGCAGCCTGGATTGATGAACACTTACGGGCGTCTGCCGATCAGTTTCGAACACGGCGAAGGTGTGTGGCTGTTTGACGCCGATGGCAAGCGTTATCTGGACGCGCTCAGCGGCGTTGCGGTGAATGGCCTGGGCCACGCTCACCCCGCGGTCGTGCGGGCGATCCAGGAGCAGGCCGCCAAGCTGATTCATACCTCCAATATCTACGCCATCCGCAAGCAGACCGAACTGGCTGACGCGCTGTGCCGCGTGTCCGGCATGGAAAAAGTGTTCTTCTGCAATTCCGGCGCGGAGGCCAACGAGGCCGCCATCAAGCTGGCGCGGCTGTATGGCCACAAGAAAGGCGTGGATCGCCCCACCGTGATCGTCATGGAGCAGTCGTTCCACGGCCGTACCATGGCGACGCTGACCGCCTCCGGCAGCCGCAAGATCCAGGCGGGCTTCGAGCCCCTGGTGGCGGGTTTCACCCGCGCTCCCTATGGCGATCTCGAAGCCTTGCAAACCATCGGTCGCAATAACCCCGACGTGGTGGCCGTGCTGATGGAGCCGGTGCAGGGCGAGGGCGGTGTCAATATCGCGCCGACTGGTTTCCTGCAGCAGGTGCGGGCGCTGTGCGATCAGCGCGGCTGGTTGCTGATGCTGGACGAGGTGCAGACCGGAAACGGCCGCACCGGCAGTTTCTTTGCCTACCAGCACGAGCAGATCAAGCCGGATGTGGTGACCACGGCCAAAGGGCTTGGCAACGGCGTCCCCATCGGCGCCTGCCTGGCGCAGGGCGCGGCCGCCGAGCTGTTCCAGCCGGGCAATCACGGCTCCACTTTTGGCGGTAACCCGCTGGCTTGCGCCACGGGGCTGGCCGTCGTCGAAACCATCGAGCGGGAAAAACTTTGCCAGCACGTCGCCAGCGAGGGCGATTACCTGCTGACGCAACTTCAACAACGCCTGGCGAAAGTGCCGGGCGTGGTCGCCGTGCGCGGCACCGGCTTCATGCTGGGCATCGAGCTGAGCCGTCCGTGTGGCGATCTCGTCGCGCAGGCCCTGTCCCAGGGGCTGTTGATCAACGTCACCGCCGACAAGGTGATACGCCTGTTGCCGCCGTTGATTTTCCGGCGCGAGCACAGCGATCAGCTGCTCGATGTGCTCTGTCCGCTGGTGGAGCGGTTCTGCCGGCAATAACACCATCGCTAATAAAGGAGAAGTACGCTGTGCCGCGAGGCCAGCCGAATCGCCAATCATGGCTGTAAGACACTTTCTGACCCTGTTGGATTTGAGTCCCTCGGAACTCAACCAGGTGCTGGCTCGCGCAGTGGCGCTGAAAGAGGAACACCGCCAGCGGATCTATACCGACCGCTTCAAGAATCATGTGCTGGGTATGATCTTCGAGAAGTCCTCGACCCGTACCCGCGTCTCGTTCGAGGCCGGCATGGCGCAAATGGGCGGCCACGCCATGTTCCTGGCGCCCAAGGATACCCAGCTGGGTCGTGGCGAGCCGATCGAGGACAGCGCGCGCGTGCTGTCCTCGATGGTCGACATCATCATGATCCGCACCTTCGGCCACAGCCGTGTCGAACGCTTCGCGGCCTTCTCCTCGGTTCCGGTCATCAACGCCCTGACCGACGATTTCCACCCGTGCCAGGTGCTGGCGGATGTCCAGACTTTCGTCGAGCATCGCGGCCCCATCCAGGGCAAAACGGTCGCCTGGATCGGCGACGGCAACAATATGTGCCAGTCCTACATTCAGGCCGCGCGCCAGTTCGATTTCGAGCTGCGCATTGCCTGCCCGCAGGGCTTCGAGCCGCGCGAAGATCTGCTCAATGCCAATCGCGACTGGGTTTGCGTGGTGCGCGATCCGAAGGACGCGGCCGCGGACGCGCATCTGCTGGCGACCGACGTCTGGGCTTCGATGGGGCATGAGCACGAAATCAGCGAACGCCGGCGCGTGTTCAAGGGGTATCAGATCAATCGCGAACTGCTGGCGGTGGCCGCGGCCGACGCGTTGTACATGCACTGCCTGCCCGCGCACCGCGGTGAGGAAATCAGCGCCGACCTGATGGAAGACTCGCAGAGCGTGATCTGGGATGAGGCGGAGAATCGCCTGCATGTCCAGAAGGCGCTGATGGAGTTCCTGCTGACGCAATGAGCGGATGGCGCTCCGCCCTTTTGTCGGCGGGGCGTCTCTTTATGCGTTAGCTGGCGCACATAATCGGATTTCTATGAATATTTGATTTAAAGAGCCGGCTGCAGCGCTTTTTGGCCGGCGGAAAAGGTTCGGTAGGGATGGTCTGACCTGTGGGGTTAGTGGCCGCAGACCTGCTGCTCCGAATCGCGCTTACTCACAACTTATCCACACTTTGCCCCCATCTTCTGGCACTTGCACTCACCCCTAAACCGCATTATCTTGTACCGCATCCTTTCCGCACCCCAAGATGTTGGGGTTTATAAATGAGGGCTTCCCGGTCAGTGCGTAACCAGCGATGTTCTGGCGCGACCGATGTTGGAAAACCCTGCCGGACTCTTGTCCCCGGCCTCGTCGATCGGGGTGGCGCGAAAAAGCGCGTTGGGACGGGACGGAACGAGACGGGCTAAGGACGTTTTAGAAAGGACGGGCCGGCAGCAGGCTGGCGCGAACTCCAGAGCGAATCGGGTCGGAGTTCACGGGGGGGATCCGGCGGCGCTTCAGTGCCGGAATTCCGATGACACCGTCCATTGCGCGTAACGCGCTCATGCTATTTAGGGGACAGTCGATGAGGGAGTACGCCAACCGCTGTGCCGACCACCACAACTCCGGTCTCGCCCCAATCGGCGCCAGAGCACCCGGCTTGAATGCCGCGAGTGCCGACGATGGCGCCACCTGATCCATGGTGCCCGCTGCGTTGCCGCAGTTTCCGTAATCGATTCAACCCATTGCCGAACTTCAATTTGCGACATATCCGGAGCGTTCATGCACACTGAAACCGATAACAATCCGATCTCAGGCGGGTACGCGCCGCAATCAGAACAACCTGCGGCCGCCGCCAATATCCAGGCCACCGCGCCGGGCCAGTTGCGCGTCATCAAGCGCAACGGCACCGTGGTGGGCTATGACGACAGCAAAATCGCTGTCGCGATCACCAAGGCCTTTCTCGCGGTCGAGGGCGGAACCGCCGCCGCTTCCACCCGTATCCATGAAACCGTGGCCAAGCTGACCGCGATGGTCTCCGCGACCTTCGCGCGCCGCATGCCCTCGGGTGGCACGCTGCACATCGAGGACGTGCAGGATCAGGTCGAGCTGTCGCTGATGCGCAGCGGCGAGCAGAAGGTGGCCCGCGCCTATGTGATCTATCGCGAAGAGCACGCCCGCCAGCGCGCCGCCTCCAAAAACGGCGAGCCGAGCAAGGCGCACCCGACCCTGCACGTCACCCTGGCTGACGGCAGCCGCGAGTTCCTCGATCTCGGGCGCCTCGAAACCATCGTGGCGGAAGCCTGCGCCGGCCTGGAAGGCGTCGAGGCTTCGCTGGTGCTGGGCGAGGCGCTGAAAAACCTGTACGACGGCGTGCCGCTCAAGGAGCTGAACACCTCGCTGGTCATCACCGCCCGCACCCTGGTCGAGAAGGAGCCCAACTACTCCTTCGTTACCGCGCGGCTGTTGATGGACAAACTGCGCGAAGAGGCGCTCAGTTTCCTCGACGTGGCCGAGTCCGCCACCCAGGCCGACATGTCGCTGTACTACCCGCAAGCCCTCGTGGCCTACGTCGCCCGCGGCATCGAGCTGGAGCTGCTCGACCCGGTGCTGCGCGCTTTCGATCTGGAGCGCCTGGGCGCCGCCATCAAGCCGGAGCGCGATCAGCTGTTTGGCTATCTCGGCCTGCAAACGCTGTACGACCGCTACTTCCTGCACAGCAACGAAATCCGCTTCGAATTGCCGCAGGTGTTCTTCATGCGCGTGGCGATGGGGCTGGCGATCAACGAGGACGACAGGAACGCGCGCGCCATCGAGTTCTACACCTTGCTGTCCAGCTTCGATTACATGAGCTCGACGCCGACCCTGTTCAACGCGGGCACGCTGCGTCCGCAGCTGTCGTCCTGCTACCTGACCACCGTGCCGGACGACCTGGACGGCATCTTCGGCGCCATCCACGACAACGCCATGCTGTCGAAATGGGCCGGCGGCCTCGGCAACGACTGGACTCCGGTGCGCGCCCTGGGTTCCTACATCAAGGGAACCAACGGCAAATCGCAAGGCGTGGTGCCCTTCCTGAAAGTGGTGAACGATACCGCCGTCGCGGTGAACCAGGGCGGCAAGCGCAAGGGCGCGGTTTGTGCCTATCTGGAAACCTGGCACCTGGACATCGAAGAGTTCATCGAGCTGCGCAAGAACACCGGTGACGATCGCCGTCGCACCCACGACATGAACACCGCCAACTGGGTGCCCGACCTGTTCATGAAGCGCGTCTTCCAGGACCGCGAGTGGACGCTGTTCTCGCCCAACGACGTGCCCGATCTGCACGATCTGTTCGGCAGCGCCTTCGAGGAGCGTTACGAGCATTACGAGAGCCTGGCGGCCGAGGGCAGGCTGGACCTGCACAAAACCGTGCGCGCCCAGGATCTGTGGCGCAAGATGCTGTCGATGCTGTTCGAAACCGGCCATCCCTGGATCACCTTCAAGGATCCGTGCAACCTGCGCAGCCCGCAACAGCACGTCGGCGTGGTGCACAGCTCCAACCTGTGCACGGAGATCACGCTCAACACCAACCAGGAAGAAATCGCTGTCTGCAACCTCGGCTCGGTGAACCTGAACCAGCACATCGCGGCGAATGCCGAAGGCGAACTGGCGCTGGATCACGCCAAGCTGGAAAAAACCATCCGCACCGCGGTGCGCATGCTCGATAACGTCATCGACATCAACTATTACTCGGTGCCCCAGGCGCGCAACTCCAACCTGAAGCACCGCCCGGTGGGCCTGGGCATCATGGGCTTCCAGGATGCGCTGTACACCCTGCGCATTCCCTACGCGTCCGATTCGGCCGTGGAGTTCGCCGACCGCTCGATGGAAGCGGTCAGCTACTTCGCCATTCAGGCCAGCTCGGATCTGGCGCAGGAGCGCGGCAGCTACTCGACCTTCGACGGATCGCTGTGGAGCCGCGGCGTACTGCCGATCGATTCGATCGAAATCCTTACGCAGCAACGCGGCGCCGATTTCATCGAAATCGACCGCTCGCAAACGCTCGACTGGAATGGACTGCGCGAGCAGGTGAAAACCCGGGGCATGCGCAACAGCAACGTGATGGCGATCGCGCCCACCGCGACCATCGCCAACATCACCGATGCCTCGCAGTCGATCGAGCCGACCTATCAGAACCTGTACGTGAAATCGAACCTCTCGGGCGAGTTCACGGTGGTCAATCCCTATCTCGTTCACGACTTGAAAAAGCGCGGCCTGTGGGACCCGGTGATGGTCAACGATCTCAAATATTTCGACGGCAGCGTGCAGCAGATCGATCGCATTCCGGCCGATCTGAAAGCGCTGTATGCGACGGCGTTCGAAATCGAGCCGCGCTGGCTGGTGGATGCGGCCAGCCGCCGGCAGAAGTGGATCGACCAGGCGCAGTCGCTGAACCTGTATATCGCCGGCGCTTCGGGCAAGAAGCTGGACATCACTTACCGCATGGCTTGGTACCGTGGTTTGAAAACCACGTATTACCTGCGCGCCTTGTCGGCCACCAGCACGGAGAAGTCGACGATCAATACCGGCAACCTCAACGCCGTATCGTCCGCCGTGTCGGGCTCAGGCGCCGCGGCGGCCCAGGCTGCCGAGGCCTACAGTGAGCCGGCTCCGGTGCCGAGCGCATGCTCCATCGACAATCCCGATTGTGAGGCTTGCCAATAATCCAGCCTTGGGGCGCGATGGCAGACATCGCGCCCGCTCACTGCCAACAATGACCCCGTGAGAGGGTCTAACGCACAATATCAGGGGCGTTTCAGTTATGTTGAATTGGGAAGATTACAACTCAGAAGAGCCGGTTCCCGCGGCGGTAAAAAACAAGGCCTACGCGCAGGCCGCAACGCCCGCTCCTCAAGGGGTTGCGGAGCGCGCGCCTGTGTACGCGGATAACGCCGCGCGCAAATCCTCCAACGCCGAGCCCGTGGTGGCCGACCGGGAGATTGCCGCGCGCGCTCGCGAAGCGCTGGCCCATCTCGACGTGGCGCCGGGACTGGAAGAGCTGGAAATGGGCGCCGCGCGCCTGCAGGTCGATGACAAGCGCATGATCAATTGCCGCGCCGACCTCAACCAGCTGGTGCCGTTCAAATACGATTGGGCCTGGCAAAAATACCTCGATGGCTGCGCCAACCACTGGATGCCGCAGGAAATCAACATGACCGCCGACGTGGCGCTGTGGCGCAGCCGCGACGGTCTCACTGACGACGAGCGCCGCATCGTCATGCGTTCGCTCGGTTATTTCTCCACGGCGGACAGCCTGGTGGCGAACAACCTGGTGCTGGCCATCTATCGTCAGATCACCAACCCCGAGTGCCGCCAGTATCTGCTGCGCCAGGCCTTCGAAGAGGCGATCCATACCCACGCGTATCAATACTGCGTGGAGTCGCTGGGCATGGACGAAGGCGAAGTGTTCAACATGTACCGCGAGATTCCCTCGGTGGCGAAAAAAGCCGCGTGGAGTCTCAGCCACACGCATGCGTTGAGCGATCCCAACTTCAAGACCGGCACCTTCGAAACGGACCAGGAACTGCTGCGCAACCTGATCGGTTTCTACGCGGTCACCGAAGGTATTTTCTTCTACTGCGGGTTCACCCAGATCCTGTCGATGGGACGCCGCAACAAGATGACCGGCGTCGCCGAGCAGTTCCAGTACATTCTGCGCGACGAATCGATGCACCTGAACTTCGGTATCGACGCGATCAACCAGATCAAGCTGGAAAATGCGCATCTGTGGACGGAAGAATTCCAGCGCGAAGTGGTGCAGATGATTGTGGAGGGCACGGAAATCGAAGTGCAGTATGCGCGCGATAGCATGCCGCGCGGAGTGTTGGGCATGAATGCCGCGATGATGGAAGAGTATCTGCACTTCATCGCCAACCGCCGCCTCAACCAGTTGGGCTTGCCGGAGCAGTTCCCCGGCGCGCAAAATCCCTTCCCCTGGATGAGCGAAATCATGGACCTGCGCAAAGAGAAAAACTTCTTTGAAACGCGGGTGACGGAATACCAGACCGGCGGTGCCCTGAGCTGGGAATAAAAGCAACATGACTCAACGGCTGCGGATGCAGCCGTTGTTCCATAAATGCAGTGCGAGGTTAGAGGGAGATCAGCATTATGGAGCGTGATGAAAAAACGATGCCGGTGGACCCGGAAACGATTCTGTTCACCCTGGACCAGCTGGGCCAAACCGTTGAGGTCATGAACAAGGTCATCAACCGCTTGCGCGGTTATGTGCATCAGAACATGGCGGCGCAGAAACAGGGTCAGCTGGATTTCGGCCAGACTCTGCCGCAGGGTAAAGCCGGGTCGTCCGGATTGCACTGATTCCATCCGGATTGCGCTGTTCCGGATAGCCTGGCCACAGGAAATCCTTTGCACAGTGCGCGCGCTGTGGTCGGGCGCGCTGTCTCTGAAGTCCGACGTGTTCGATCGTTCCCTTGCTCTGAAATCATCCATTGGTTTGAAATCACCCACTGACCTGACGGCCCGTGCGGGAAACATGGCATGAAAATGGTGGCAGTGAACTCCAGCGCTATTCGTCGTGTTGGCTATGATCCGTCAACCAGGCGTATGAAAATCGTGTTCGCGCAAGGACACGATTATGATTTTTGCAATGTGCCGCCCGGGATTTATCGCGAGTTGCTGGAAGCTGCTTCGAAGGGGCGCTACTACAACGACAACATCAAAGACCGGTATCCCTGCTGAGCATTCAACATCGCCCGCAGCGACATGGCGCAAGAAAACATAATGGCGCAAGAAAACATAGGCGCGCATTTCTCCCGCATCTTGGGCCGGCTTGTTATCTCACCAGCTCCAGCAGCGAGCCATCCAGATTGTGCTCCACACAGTCCGCGAGCCGGTCGATGTCCGCCTCGACCCGCGCCGCATAATCGAACGCTTCGACCTCGGCCAGCCCCGCCCAGCGCAGCAGCGCATCGCGCGCCGCGCTTTCATCGAACAAGCCGTGCAAATAGGTGCCGGCCACCTGGCCGTCCGCGGATAACGCGCCGTCATTGTGGTTTGCCAACTCCACCAGTGGCGTTTCCAGCGCGGCGCCGCTGCTCACGCCGGCGTGAATTTCATAACCCTTGACGCGGGTATCGCCCAATTTCAGCAAGCCTTCCACCCGCCGCAGTTGTTTTTCCTTTTCCAGAACCGTGTCGATATCGAGCAGTCCCAATCCCCGGCTTTCGCCGGGCGCGCTCTCGATGCCATGCGGATCGCGCAGCGTTTGCCCCAGCATTTGAAAACCGCCGCAGATGCCCAGCACTTTGCCGCCGTAACGCAGATGCCGATGAATGGCCTGATCCCAGCCGTGGCTGCGCAGCTGTTGCAGATCGCGGCGTACGCTTTTCGAGCCGGGCAGCACGATGAGATCCACGGCGGGAATGGGCGCGCCGGGCGCGACGAATTGCAAATCCACCTGGGGGTGCAGGCGCAAGGCGTCGAAATCCGTGTGATTGCTGATGCGCGGCAATACGGGAACGGCCACGCGCAGAACGGGGCGGTCGCGATTGATCCGCTGGCCGCGGGCGATGGCGTCCTCGGCTTCGAGATGCCAATCGGTCAGGTATGGCAGAACGCCAAACACGGGTTTGCCGGTGCGCTCCTGCAACCAGTCGAGCCCGGGTTGCAGCAATCCGATATCGCCGCGAAAACGGTTGATCACGAAACCGCGCACGCGCGCTCTTTCGCTGTCCGATAACAACTCCAGCGTGCCGACCAGATGCGCGAATACACCGCCGCGATCGATATCGGCAATCAACACCACCGGGCAATCCACCGCTTCGGCAAAACCCATGTTGGCGATGTCGCGATCGCGCAGGTTGATTTCCGCGGGGCTGCCGGCGCCTTCCACGACGACTGCGTCGTATTGACCGCACAGGCGCCGGTAGGACTCTAACACTGCCGTCATGGCGACGGATTTATAACCGTGATAGGCGCGGGCATTCATGTCCGCGCGGGCGCGGCCGTGAATGATGACCTGGGCGCCGGTATCGGAGTTGGGCTTGAGCAAGACGGGATTCATGTCGGTGTGCGGTTCGAGAAAACACGCCCGGGCCTGCACCGCCTGGGCGCGGCCGATCTCGCCGCCATCGACGGTGACCGCGCTGTTGAGCGCCATGTTCTGGGGCTTGAAGGGCGCGACCTTGACGTCGCGTCGCGCCAGAACGCGACAGATACCGGTCACCAAAGTGCTCTTGCCGGCATCCGAGGTGGTGCCCTGAATCATCAGTGTTTTGCTCATCGCGGCCAGAAATTCCGAAACTTGACCCTGCTGGGATCGCTGGTTAGAGTGCGGACTCCAAGTTAAATCCGTCGCGCCAGCGGCGGGTTCCGCGTCCGCCACGGCGCCGCATATCGTATTACGCGGTCGTCATGGTAACTGAAACAAGGTGCATGCTCCGCCAGATTCGCGGATCTTTCGCACCGGCTCCGGGTAGGGTTCAGGCGGCGGACGCTTCCCGAATTCGCTGGCCCGCCACGTACCGCGTCATTGATCCAGAAGGAAATCCCGTGTCGAAGGTTTTGCTGTTGCTGTCGTCGCTTGTCGCCGTGGCTGGATACCTGTGCCGGTGCGCGAGGACTGTGCAATGAGCGTTGCCTGTCCAGCCGTGTTGATCGCCGCGCCGGGCTCGGGGCACGGCAAAACATCGGTCACCGCCGCGCTGGCGAGATTTCATCGCCGCAATGGCCTGCGGGTGCGCTGTTTCAAAACCGGTCCCGACTTTATCGATCCCACGGTATTGGTGCAGGCCTCGGGCCAGCCGGTATACAACCTCGACACCTGGATCATGGGCGCCGAACATTGCCGGCAATTGCTGTTCGATGCGGCCGCCAGCTGCGATCTGATTCTGGTGGAAGGCGTCATGGGCTTGTTCGACGGAGATCCCAGCAGTGCCGATCTGGCGCAGCTGTTCGGTTTGCCGGTACTGCCCGTCATCAACGCATCCTCGATGGCGCAGACTTTCGCGGCGGTGCTGCATGGTCTGCGCCATTTTCAAATGCCGGGCCGCACGCCGGCGCAACCGCTGACGTTTGCCGGTGTCGTCGCCAATCGTGTCGGCTCCGCGCGCCATATCGATCTGCTGCGCGCGGCGTTGCCGCCGGAGTTGCCGTTCACCGCGTTGCGGCGCGATGCGGATATGGCCTTGCCCGAACGCCACCTGGGACTGCAACTGGCGCAGGAAATCGGTGATCTCGACGCCCGCCTCGATCGTCTCGCCGATCTGATCGAAGGTACCGCGCTGGCGCAATTGCCGGAGCCGGTAGCTTTCAGCGCTCCCGAAGCGGAATCGGCGATCGAGCCGCTGCTCCAGGATGTGGCGGTGGCGGTGGCCTTCGACCAGGCATTTTGTTTTTTGTACCAGGCGAATCTCGAATGGCTGCAGCGCATGGGCGCGCGCCTGTTATTTTTTTCGCCGCTGAGCGATACGGAATTACCGGAGGCGGATGCGTTGTACCTGCCGGGCGGTTATCCGGAATTGCACGCCGCCACGCTCGCCGACAATACGCCGATGCAGGATGCCATTCGCACATTCGCGGAGCAGGGCCGGCCGTTGTTGGCCGAGTGCGGCGGCATGTTGTATCTGGCCGATACGCTCATCGATATGGACGGCGAAAAATATCCGCTGCTGGGATTGCTGCCGGCCACGGCGACGATGGGCGATCGCCTCGCGGCCCTGGGGCCGCAGGAAGTCCAAGTGGATGGCGCGGTCATTCGCGGGCACACATTTCATTATTCCTCGCTCTCGACCGAAATGGCGCCGGCATGGCATGCGCGAACGCCCGATGGCCGCGACGGAGAATCGGTTTATCGGCAGGGTTCGCTGACAGCCTCGTACCTGCATTGGTATTTTCCTTCCAATCCGAAATTGATTGCGGATTGGTTGCGTCCGCTGGACTAAACTAGCGCCAGAAAAAATACAGGTTCAGCCAACGCGGACGCTTCGGCCCATGTCTCTCGAACATCTCGACCAATATCGCACCGCCATGACTGGTGCCCGCGCCTTGTTTCGCGCGGCGCCGGATATCCTTCACGGCCAGGAACGCGCGGTTTACCGCATCGGTGCGCTGTTGCGTGAGTCGCCCGCGAAATTTTCATGGAGCCGCGCCCGATGAGCTACGCAGTGTTGGCCACGGTGGGCGCGCTGTTATTCGATCGCTGGTGGGGAGAGCCACATCGCTGGCATCCGCTGATCGGGTTCGGGCGCGCCGCCGACTGGCTGGAGTCGCGTCTGAATCGCGGCAACCAGCGCCGCTGGCGCGGGGTGTTGGCCCTGGCGCTGATGCTGCTGCCGTTATTGCTGATATCCGCCGGATTGCAGATGCTGCTGTTGGCGATATCGCCCTGGTGGTTCACGCTGGTTGCGGCGCTGGTCGTGTACGTTTGCATCGGTCGCCGCAGCCTTGGCGAACACGCGCGCGCGGTGGCGCTGGCGTTGCGCGCCGTCGATCTGCCCGCGGCGCGCAACGCGGTCGGACGCATCGTCAGCCGCGATACCCAAGCGCTCGATGCGCGCGCGATCAGTGCGGCCACCGCCGAATCGGTTTTGGAAAACGGCAGCGATGCGGTGATCGCTTCCTTGTTCTGGTTCGCGGTGGCGGGCATTCCCGGCGTGGTGATGCATCGCGCCGCGAACACGCTCGACGCCATGTGGGGTTACCGCAATACGCGATTTTTTTATTTTGGTTGGGCCGCCGCCCGTTTCGACGACGTGTTGAATTATTTGCCGGCGCGACTCACCGCCTGTGCGTACGCCGTGTGCGGTCATTGCGCGGATGCGCTGCGCTGCTGGGCGCGTCAGGCGCGGCACTGGTCCAGTCCCAACGCCGGGCCGGTCATGGCCGCCGGCGCGGGCGCGCTGCGCATTCGTCTGGGCGGCGATGCCAGTTATGGCGGCGCGCGCGAAACGCGGCCCGTGCTCGGTTGCGACCGCGAGCCGCGTCCGCAGGATGTGGAGCGCGCCTTGCGCCTGCTCGACCGCGCCATCGTATTGTGTTTGTTGTTGTGGGCCTGCGTGGTGGTGATGTGGCGGCTGTTGTAATGGATGGCCTGACACCGCCGGAGCACGGCGGCGATCTGGCGCAGGCAATCGCGCGTTATCGTATTCCCGCCGCGGGCTGGCTCGATCTTTCGGCGGCGATCAATCCCGAGCCCTATGCGGTGCCGCCGCTGCCCGCCGCTGTTTTTCAGCATCTGCCGAGCAACGACGACGCGGTGACCGCCGCGGCGGTCGACTATTACGGCGTGCCTGCGTCCGACGCGGCGCGGTCGATCGTGGCGGCGGCGGGATCGCAGGCATTGATTCAGTGGCTGCCCCTGTTGCGCCGGCACTGCCGGGTCGCGATTCCGGCGATCGGTTATCGTGAGCATGCTTTTCGTTGGCGCTGCGCCGGGCACGAAGTCATCGAATACGATGCCGGTGTGGCTCATGCCGTCGATGAGGTGCTGCGCCAGAACATCGATGTGCTGGTGGTGATCAATCCGAACAATCCCCTGACCACGGTTTATGAGCCGGCTCGGTTGCTGGGCTGGTTGCAAACCCTGCAGCGGCGTGGCGGATGGCTGGTGGTGGACGAGGCATTTATGGATGCGACGCCGGCCCATAGTCTGGCGGATAAAGTCGGCGCGCCGGGTTTGATTGTGCTGCGCTCGCTGGGAAAGTTTTTTGGCCTGGCGGGTGTGCGTTGCGGCTTTGCCTTGTGCGAAAGTTCTCTGGCGGCAACACTGCGCGCCGCGGTCGGACCGTGGCCGCTGAGCGGCCCCACCGCCTTCGTGGCGGAGCAGGCGTTGCGCGACCGTGCCTGGCAGCAACGCGCGCGACAGCGGCTCGCGATGCACAGCCGCGCCTGCGCTGAAGCGGTGGTGGCTGCGCTGGGCGGAAAAGGCGCGGTGTCGCGAGCGGATTTATTTGTCAGCGCCGCCTTGCCGGCGGAGGAAGCGCGCGCCGTGCAGGAGGCCTTGGCCCGTTGCGGAATCTGGGTGCGTTTGATCGAGCTGGATTTGCAGCGCGCCTTGTTGCGTTTTGGCGTGCTGGCGCCGGGCGATGCCTGGCTGCGATTGCAAGCGGCGCTCGAGCGCGTGCCTGCCTGACGCGCGTTTGCGAATGGCCGCCGCCGGGGTGCGTTATTCCGCGCCTTCGCGCCAGCGATTTTCCATCACATAATTGTCGAGCGGCGCCGGCGTGGCCCAACCTTCCAGTTGCAGCATGGGCGCGGGATAGAATGCCTCGACCTGGCCAATGCACAAAATAGCCACGGGCTCGCTGCCCTCCGGTAAATGCAGCAATCGTCCCAGCGCGACCGGATCGAACAGGGACACCCATCCCATGCCCAAACCTTCCGCATAGGCCGCCAGCCATAAGTTCTGAATGGCGCAGGCGACCGAGGCGAGATCCATCTGCGGCAGGGTGCGGCGTCCGAAAATATGCGGTTCGCGGTTCGGCATCAACACCGCCACCAGCAGCTCGCCGCAGTCCCGAATGCCTTCCACCTTGAGCCGCATGAACTCGTCGCCGCGCTCGCCTAACGCTTCGGCTGTGGCGCGGCGCTCGCGCTCCACCAGCGCGTGAATACGGCGGCGCAAGGCATCGCGGGTAATGCGAATGAATCGCCAGGGTTGCATGAGGCCGACGCTGGGCGCGCAGTGCGCCGCTTGCAGCAGTCGCGCCAGCGTCGCCGCGTCGACGGGGCCGGGCACGAAATGCCGCATGTCGCGACGGCCCTGTATGGCGCGATAAATGGCGTCGCGATCCCGCGCCGTGAAGCATGCGTGCGGGACTTCTGTTCTGGCTGGCGCTTCTGGCATGGGAGCGATCTCAAAGGGGACGCCGGCGGTCGGTTGAAAATCCGTTATCGCGCGGTGGCCCGTTTATCTGAAGTGATAACGCACGCCGGTGTAAAGCGCTCTGCCCGGTGTGTTGTAGTTGATGATTTCCTGGTAGTCGTCGTTCAGCAGATTCTCGCCGCGCACGTAGACTTCCCACTGCGGGTTGAACGACCAGGTCGCGCTGGCTTCGAGGTTGTCGTAATTGTCGAGCGGCACGCGTCCCGCGCCGAAAATCTGATCCTCGGCGTCACGCACCAGACGCAGGTTGACGGTCAGCGCGAGCTGCGGAGCGGGATTGAACGTTCCGCCCAGGTTGGCGACGTGGCGCGGGCGGCGAATGCGCCGCTCGCCATCCGGATCGTGTGTGTCGTTGTACGTGTAATTGCCGTTCAGGTGCCAGCGTTCGCCGAGCGGAACCTCCGTGCTCAATTCCACGCCCTCCGAACGGCTGGTGCCGAAATCCTGCAGATAGCCCGAGCCGAACTCGGCCGGATCGAACTGGATGGCGTCCTCGACGCGCTGGTTGAAATAAACGATTTCCAGCAATGCGCCCTGGTGCCAGTGATATTCCAGGCCGGCATCGTAGCCTTTGCTGGTTTCCTCCTTGAGCTTGATGTCGCGCGTGGAGCCGAAACCATACAGGGCGTTGTAGGCGCTTTCGTAGAGGCTGGGCGCGCGAAAGCCGGTGCCGTAACTGGATTTCAGCTTCAGTACATCGCCGTTGCCGAAGTCGAACAGAGACGCGGCGCCGCTGCGATAGCTGGTGTGATTGCCGAAATCGTCGTTGTTGTCGTGTCGTGCTCCGGCGGTGTAGAAGAGGTGGTCGGCGATATGGCCTTGCCATTCCAGATAAATACCGCGCTGGTTGCGGGCTTCTTCCTCGCTGTCGCGCTGCTTGTAAGTCTGGCGTTCGAAGTCCGCGCCGTAGACGACGTCGCCGGCCGCAGGGAATTTCCATATACCCTGGTATTGCGCCTGCTCGATGTTGCCGTTGAGATCGCCGCCGCTGATGCCCTCGGTGAGCTGGCGTTGCTTGATGTCGGAGCGTTGCAGGGAAACGTTTTGCTGGACGTTTTCCAGATCGAGCGTCGCGGCCAGCCGGTAGCTGAGCTGGTTGTAATCGGCGCGGCATTTTTGCACCGGATTGAAGGATGCGTCGTAGCAGTCGTCGTATTCGCTGTGGGTCACGGTATCGCGCACGGTGGTTTCCACGCGCAGCGCATCGCTTATCTGCAGGCCGCCATTGAAATGGGCGGTACGGTTGCTGTAGCCATCATCGTCGCGCAGCGTGGTGTCGGTGCTTTTGGCGTTGAAGCCATCGGTCGAGAAATCGGCCAGCGTCAGCGCATAGTCGGCGCGATCGTTTTTGCCGCGCAGGCTGCCGTAAACCGTGCGCGTGTTATCGCGGCCGTATTCTGCGCCGGCATCCGCCTCGAAAGGTTCCTGCGCGCGGCGGGTGACGATATTGAGCACGCCGCCGGCGTCGGCCCCATACATCATGCCCTGCGGGCCGCGCAGCAATTCGACGCGCTCGATGCCGCTGCTCAGGATGTGCTGCAGTTTGGTTTCGACCTGAGTCCCCGATGGATCCGCCATCTTGATGCCGTCGATCAACACCTGCGTGCGAAAGCCTTCTTCGCCGCGGACGTGCAGGGCGCTGGCTTTGCCATAACCACCGCTGTTGCTGATGGTAACCGCGGGCAGGTTGCGCAGCGCATCGACCACGGTGCTTTGGCCGCCGGCTTCGAGATCGGCCGCGGTCAATACCGACACATCGGTGGTGACCTGGCGCAGCGGCACAGCCTGGCGATTGGCAACGACCACGATGGTGTCGAGTTTGTCGATGGCGTCGGCGTGGACAAAGGAGGGCAATAAGCCCGAGGCGGCACCGAGCGCCGCGCAGAATAAAATCTGGTTCATGAGGTTCTCAATTCGTCAAAAACGAACGAGGGAGAGCAGGAGAGTGGATGCACAGGGATAGCGAAAGGCGTGCTGCCACCGACGATGCCCTCCGCATCATCGCTATTTCGCGTCAGGAGCTGACGTTGCGTGCCGTCTGTATAAGGCTGGTATCGGGCTTTCAGCGGTGAGAGGCTGATGACCGTTGCGGGGGCAGCGCCGGCTTTGCGGGTTCGACGTTTGCGATGACGTCGCGCGCACCGGACTTCCCATTTAACCCGGACGCGCATGGCATGTGCAGCGGGCACCTAGCAAACGGCGGGAACTGTAAGGTCAGGGGTGGAGCGTGTCAAGGCGGCTCCTTTTGTCGATGTGAAACCCCGGGTGTCGATGTGAACCCTTAAGTGTCGATGTGAAATCCTGGCGGACGTTTGTGGCGCTGAAAGCTCGTGTTTCGAGGCTGCTCCGGGAGACCGGACGGTGCACGGGAGAGGAATAGTCTGGCTCAGCGGCGATCAGACACAGCCGAGCCGGGCCTCCTTGTCTTTGATCGCGTCCAGCAAGGATTGGTTGGCGGGGCAGGGGATGTGGCGGCGCGCGGCTTCCGCAACCACATAGCCGTTGATGAAATCGATTTCGGTGCGGCGCCGGTGCTGCAAATCCTGCCACATCGAGGACTGATTCGCGGCGGTGCCGTACATGACTTCGAAAGACGCCCGCGCGAGTTCTTCCGCCCGCAGCTGCACGCCAGCGGCATTGGCGACCATGTCGATTTCCGCGCAAAGCGCGTGGACCAATGTTCCGATATCCGGCTCGTTCGGCAATTCGCCATTGCGGCGTTCGCGCAATGCGGTGAGCGGATTGATGACGCAGTTGATCGCGAGTTTCCGCCACTGACTCATGGCAATATCCGCGTCGGCCTGGATGTCGAGCGCGCAACTCAGCGCCGTGGCCATGCTGCCGGATGGCTGAGGCTGGCCCGGTATGCCGAGGCGCGTCGTACCTCTTCCCGCGTGTATCACGTCAAAGGGGCCGCGACGCCAGGCGCCTTCAGTGGTGATTGCATTGGCGATGATGGCGCGAGGTAATTCGGCTTGCAGCATTTCGCGCACGCCCATGCCATTTTGCAGCAACACCAGCTGTGCGTCGGCGGCGAGCGCGGGCAGAGCGCTGCGCACAGCGGATAGCGTTTGATGGGCTTTGGTGCAGATCAATAATCGCGACACCGGCGCGTTGAGCGCGGCGATGCCGAGGGCTTCTGTTGGGATGAGTTCGGTAAGCTGGCCGCTATTATTCTGCGCGGGCGCGTGCAAACGAATGCCTCCCTGCGCGCGAAAGCGGGCGACCGATTCGTCGTCGCGCAGGATCAGCGTGACCGGGTGGCCGGCACGGCGCAGATAAGCGGCGAATAAACAGCCAATCGAACCGGCTCCCAGGATGTGCCAGGGCAATGCGTTCACAGTGTCTTTCCGATGATGGTCTCTGGGTTCACGGCAATGTTAATATCCACGAAAGCAGCGAACCAGAGCTGATCAAAATTTCTGCAAAGGAACAAGCCCATGCCATCCTTCGATATCGTTTCGGAAGTCGATCTGCATCAGTTCACCAATGCGGTCGACCAATCCAATCGCGTCGTGGAAACCCGTTTCGATTTCAAGGGCATCGAAGCGCGCTTCGAGCGCGATGAGCTGAGCGTCACCATCATTGCCGAAGCGGACTTGCAGGTGAAGCAGATGGAAGACATGTTGCGGGCCAACCTGATCAAATACAAAATCGATCCGTTGGCGATGCAGCCCGGCGATATCGAAACCTCCGGCAAGCAGGTGAAACAGGTCATCACTCTGCGCAATGGCCTTGAAGCCGAGCTGGCGCGTAAAATCGTCAAGCTGATCAAAGACAGCAAGCAGAAGGTTCAAACGCAGATCCAAGGCGAGCAGGTGCGGGTAACCGGTAAAAAGCGCGATGATTTACAGGCCGTCATTGCCCTGTTGCGCGAAACGCCCTTGGATCAGCCGCTGCAATTCACCAATTTCCGCGACTGATCGCGAGAAGGGCGCAAGGTTTAACAATAATTGCCGAAAGCCGTGCGCGGATAATTGCGCGAATAATAATTGCAGGATGCACCACAGAGCTTTGTGGTGCCTGAATAGAATTCAGGCTTTCATGCCGTTGAATAAAACCGGCGCGAGTCATTGGCGCCGCCTGTCCTGATTTTCCCACCACCCTATGAGGATGTTGTCATGTTGGACCTCGAAGCCATTGAGCGCATCAAGCAACTGAAAGCCCGTTATTTTCGCTTCATCGACACCTGCGATTTGACGGGATTGCAAACGTCGGTATTTACCGCGGATGCATGCATTCATTTCAAAAGTCCAACCTATGAGATCGATTTCAAGGGTTGGGAAAACCTGGAGAACTTTTATCGCCAGTCCTTTACCGTGAATCGCTTCGGCATGCACCAGGGGCATCACCCGGAAATTGAAGTGACCGGAGACACCGCGTTCGGGCGTTGGTACCTGCACGATATTTTTATCAACCTCGATGAAAAGACGATCTACGAGGGCAGCGCCCTGTATGAGGATTTTTATGTGCGGGTCGGCGACGACTGGCGCATCAGTGAGTCCCGCTACGATCGTTTGCTGGAAATCGTATCGCCGATGGCGGACGATATGAAGGTCACCGCGCGTCCCACGGTAAAACGCTAAATGATCGTCCAGAGGGCAGGTGAGTAGTTTGTCATCGAAGGCCTGCTTTCGAAGAACCTGCTTTTCGAGAAACAGGGTTCTTGATTCGGCTCGGCGAAATGGCTGATTCCGAAAAGGCGCGGGTGAGTTGCGATCGCCGTACTCACCCGCGTTGGCTCAGGAGCTTTGCGCTTGCGGGCACCGTGCCAGCAGCGCCACGCTTTTCATGATCAGCCTGACTAATTCCGCCTGCCTGCCCACGCCCATCTTCGCGAATATTTTTTTGGAATAGGTGCGCACGCTGCTTTCGGTCAGGTTGAGTTTCACCGCCGCGTCCGTGAGAGTGAGACCGCTGGCCAACATGGCGGCCAATCGAGCCTCCGATTTTGTCAGCCCGAACAGGCGCGCGACGATCTGTTCCGGAGCGCGTTGGTCCTGCTCGAAATCCTCCAGGTGAATGATGACGCTGGGCACGCCCTCATTTTGATACCAGCTCGATGTGGGAGCCGTGCGCACCAGCAGGCCGATGTCCGCGCCGGTCGGGCATTCGACGCGCAGCGCTTCGACGAAGGTATCCGGCAGCTGTTTTTCGCGCCATGCGATGGCCGCGTTGATGAGGCGATTGAATTCTTCGCGGTAGCGCGACTTGGCGACCATCACATGATTGTCGTTCAGCGCGATGCAGGTGCTGCGTTGCAAGATGTTTTTTGCCGCCCGATTGACTTCAAGCACCTTGCCGCGACCGTCGAGGATGATGGTGCCGATGGTCAGCCGGTTGAGAGCCTCGCCGTAGATTTCTTTTTCCATCTCGTTGCGTTTCATCAGCGCATGCACCTTGAGTGCATGCTCCAGATGCGGACGCAATGTGAGCAACAGTTGTTTCTCCGCGTCGCCGAAATTCTTCTGCTCGGGGCTTCGCATCAGGCCGACAAAACAAGCGGCGCCATTGGGTTCGGGAACGTGCATGGCAACCATGTGTTCGACGCCGTAGGGGCGCATGAGCTTGCAATAGAAGTCGGTTTCTTCGAGTGTGTCCCGCGGAACCACCTGGTCGATGGTGAAGATGCCGCCGGTACGGCTCAGCGTGGTGGTCAGCGGGTCCATGTAGCCAAGGTTCGCGTGTTCCGCCGCGGCGTTGCGAATTTGCTCCTGGCTCGGCGGGTTGCGGCAATCCCACAGTGTCAGTGAGGCCAGGCCCATTTTGGCGGGCTTCAGCATCATCGCGGAAATATCGCTGTCCGTCCGCTGGCGCAGGCAGCGCAGAAAGCTCTGCCAGGGTTTTGCTTCCAACGATCCTTGGTAGATATGGGTGATGATTTCTTCAATGCTGGTGATGGATTGTATCGTCATAGGGGAACGTCCTGATTTATTTTATCTTCCATTCATCTGGCTGAATCTATGAGTGGTTTAACTGCCTCTTGCTTCGCAGGAAAACCACGCAGCGGGTGCGTGATTTCCGACTGCGCGTTATATACGTACGTAAATCGAGATTGGATCAGTGGTAACTTAACTTTTTTTGCGATTTGCGTTCCCGATTCCATTCGTTAGTAAAATTCCCTGCTTTACTGCTATATTAATAAGAGTAGAAATGGACTAATCCAGAAAACTGCCATTGCCCATCACAAAGCATTTGAAGTGACTGTGTCTCGCCATTGGCCCTGGAAAAAAGGGCGCGCCTGATCGAAGGTGTTTGGCATCGCCGTGAGCACTGAATTTTTTCCGCTCAACTCCGTTCGTTATCTGACGCTGCGAATGATTTCGGGTGCAAATATATTCTTCGCTAAACGATTTGCCAAGTTATCGGCGCTGTGGCTGTGCGTTTTTTGGTGAAAAGCTTGAAGAAATTCTGTTTGGTGTGTTTTTGAAAAAGCGGTTTTTATAGATCTTTTTTGCGCGGTTGCCGTGGCGCTGGTGAAGATTGGTTATGCTTCTTAGAAATTTTAATTGCTGAAGTAAAAGTTTCCTTATTCCTGAGTTTCCTCGATTTTGTGGTCGGTGACAGTATCGGCGCTTATAAAAATTTCTGAATGATTTTGATCTGTCTGGTTTTTTTCTTGAACGGTACGCCTGCAAAAAATTGTAATGAAGATGCCTGGTGAGATCTGATTTTTTGCGGAATGAGGTTTGGCCGAAAATCGCGAAACGGAAGCGAAGAGCCTGTCTTAAGCCCGCGGAAAAATTTTTTTCATGCGGCAGGAAATATGCAGGACATTTATTGATTTTCCCGCAAGGTGAGGTGGCGGACAGAGCGCCGCCGGCAGCGGCATTCTCCTCGGGTGGTGGTATCAGCTGATTTCCTGATGTTACGGATCGGTGACTCGCGCCCGGTTTTTGGGGGCAGAGTGGCATTACACTGCGAGCCTGAATCCGTGTGGGAGCTCTCGATGTTTCGTTTGTTGTCTTCGGCCCGTTGGCTGGCTGTGGCCCTGCCTCTGGCTCTGGCCGCCTGCCAGACGGCCAAGGCGCCTTCGCCGGCGCCGGCGGTGCCACGGCCGCTGGCGCCGGTCGCTACGCATAGTTTCATGATCGATCCGAGCCACGACGATGTCGTTGGAGAGCTGCAGGTGACCAGTGCGCGGGAGGAGGATACGCTCTCCGATATCGCCAGGCGCTTCAATATCGGCTACGACGAGATCACCCGCGCCAATCCGGAGGTCGACCCCTGGCTGCCGCGCGCGGGTACGCCGATCCTGCTGCCGACCCAGTTTGTCCTTCCCAATGCGCCGCGCACCGGGGTGGTCATCAACCTGCCCGCGCTGCGTCTTTACTATTTTCCGCCCCACAAGCCGGGGGAGCCTCAGCGAGTCATCACCCACCCCATCGGTATCGGCCTGGTCGGTTGGTCGACGCCGGAGGGGAAAACCAAGGTGGTCGGCAAAAAGGCCGATCCGTGGTGGATTCCGCCGGCTTCCGTCCGCCGCGAACACAGGGAGGACGGCGACCCGCTGCCGGCCAAGGTGCCGCCGGGCCCGGATAATCCCCTGGGGCGCCACGCCCTGCGCCTGGGCTGGGACAGCTATCTGATCCACGGCACCAACAAGCCCTATGGCGTGGGCATGCGCGCCAGCCATGGGTGCATACGCATGTACCCGGAGGATATTGCCCAGCTGTTCGACGACATCCCCGTGGGAACCCCGGTGACGGTGGTGAATCAGCCTCTGGTTTACGGCTGGCACGGGGGGCACTTGTACGTGCAGAGCTTTCCCGTGCTGGAGGACGACTCGAGGAAACACGGCGTTCGCGAACAGACCTTGCTGAAAGCGGCGCTGGGCGGCAAGCCGGCCGCGGGCGCTGCCGCGCCCGGTGCTAAAAGCCGCGGCAGCGCCCCGGAGAGCAAGGGCCCGGGCAAGGGCGTGGCCTCCGGTACCGCCGCGGCCGAGCAGGAGCTGGTGCTGCGGCAAAAAACCACGGTCGATCGCAATCTGCTGGCCGAGCTGACACAGAATCCACGCGGGCTCAGCGTGCCCGTGTCGGTCCAGAACATGACGCTGGAGCAGTATCTCGCCGGCGCGCGCAAGGTCGAAAACCGCCTGCCGGCGCAGGCCACCTGGGACGGCGTCGACTAAGCCCGGCGCCGTCCGTCGCCTCAGGCCACCTGCACCTGCGGGGCATTGCGATCCGCGTAGAGCTGGCTTTCCACCACGTCGAAGAGATCGCGCCAGGGGCTTTTGAGCTGGCGCGCCTCGGTGCCCATGCGTTGTCCGGTCGTAGTAAAGGTGGCGCGCTGACCGTAATACTCGAAAGGACGGCTGATCTGGTCGAGCTTGATGCCGAACCGGGACGTCAGGCGCCCAAGCCGGGGCTCAATCACCATGAATACGTTTTCGATGCCCTGGCTGACCACCAGTGAGCTGACCGCATAGAACATCGCTGTTGCGAGAAAGGGGCTGCTGGCCCCAGTGGTCCCGCTGGCGTGGCCGGCACGCACCGCGGAGCTGAGCGCGAGGCGGGAAACCTCGACGCTGCGCGCGTAATTGACCGAGTTCCAGTTGAACAAGGTCTTGTCGACGTGGGGCACGCCATACAGATCGAAAGGCAGCCAGATGTTGCCGCAGGGTTGTGGCATGACCAGCCGGAAACAACCGATCGGTGTGCCGCTGGTCCGGTGGCTCAATAGAACATGCAGACTGCCATCATCGTATTCGTCGGTTTCGCACCCCTGTGACTGGTACATGTCGTAGCCCAGTTCATCGCAAAATACCTGGCAGCGCACCTGATATACCTTGCGGCGCAAAGCATCGGTGTTGGCAATGACGATCTGATAGCGGTCGTTGAAATCGGGTGCGATGGCAAGCGTCTGATCGGCGGCTGTACGCATCTTATTTCTCTCCATTTTTGGGGCTCGATGTCGGTGCCCGGCCGCGTTGTGATAAGTTGCGGCATGAATGCCGCGTCTGCCGGGAATTTGGCGATCCGCATCCTTCCTTGTGGTGGCGGCCCGCGCGGGCGCCGTTCGCTACATCGTGGCTGACAACTTTTCGTCATCTCGAACGCACCTCCGCTATCCATGCGAATACCGACCCTCCAGGTCGAGGCGGACATCGCAGCCGGTGTCGGTGGCTGCGATCGTGATCAACGAAAAATTGACAGCGTCCGCCTTGATAGCCCGGTTATGCTGATTCCATGCCAAGATGTGATGAGGTTCAAGCCGACGCTGAGATGCAGGCTCGATTCGGGGGGAGAAAAAACGCCGCTCAGTGCCGGGGGCGAGGTTCGAGCGAACAATGAATGATCGTGGCGTTGTGCCCGCGCCATGGCACCTCTTCGCCCACTTCGCGGCCGATCAGCGCCTGTGCCACTGGCGCTGTCCAGCTGATGAGGCCGGCGGCGGGGTCGGCCTCGTCTTCGCCGACCAACTTGAATTGCTGCTCGACGCCTTCGTCGGTCAGCAAGGTCACCCATATGCCGAAGCGGATCTGCCGGGTATCGGCGTTGTTGGGCTCGACGACATGAGCGCTGGCGCGGCGTGCCAGCCAATAACGTAAATCGCGTTCGATCGGCGCCAGAGTCGCGCTATCCTGCGCGGTCTTCGCCTGCTCGCGCTGTTGTTGCAGCTGTTGAATGCGCAATTCGATTTGCCGCATTCCTTCGGGAGTCACCCAGTTGGGATGTGTGCTGACCGGTCGCTCCGGCAGATACTGAGGCACATTGTCGCCGTTGGGCTCGCGGGTGAATGCATGACTCATGGCAATGACCCTCCTTTGCGAGGTTGTCATTCGAGACTACACCTTTTGTGCGGGCGCTTCTTCCTGGGTCGTGTTGCGCACGCTATTACACGCAATGAGCGTCGACCGGTATCGTCAAAAAATCGTTTTTTTCGTGGACCAGTTAAGGGTATTGGAAATGGAAAAAGATTTACCGGGTGCACTGAGCGATAAAAAAATCGTTGAGTCGTGGCATCGAAATGTCGAGCCCTGGACGCGAGCGGTGCGGAATCGCGCGATCGAAAGCCGGCGCCTGATAACCGACCGCGCCATTGTCGACGCGGTTATCGAGCGGGCGCCGCGTACCGTTCTGGATTTGGGTTGCGGCGAAGGCTGGTTGGCGCGAGCTTTGAACGAGCGCGGTATTCAGGTTGTCGGCGTGGATGTCGTGCCGGATCTGATCGAGCGCGCCCGTGAAGCGGGAGGCGGTGAATTCATCGCGATGTCTTACGAATCCGTGGCGGCGGGAGAGCTCAAGATGCGGGTCGACGCGGTGGTGTGCAATTTTTCTTTGTTGGGCGATACGTCGGTGGCGCATGTTTTACGTTGCGTGCCGGATTTTTTGAACAAGGGTGGCGTTTGCATTATCCAGACCTTGCATCCACTCATGGCCTGCGGCGATTCGCCCTATATCGACGGCTGGCGCCCGGGCAGCTGGGCAGGCTTCGATTCCTCCTTTACCGATCCCGCGCCCTGGTATTTCCGCACATTGCAAAGCTGGGTTGATCTTTTTCCGACCAGTGGCATGCGCCTGTTGGCGATGCGCGAGCCCTTGCATCCGCAAACGGAAAAGCCCGCGTCGATGATCCTGGTGGCGGGTCTCGATTGATGAGAATGCGCCGCGTCAACCTGGAATCCAACGCATGCACCAGTAGGCTTTTTGGGCTTGTCGGAAATTAACCACATTCCATAAAAAACTAATTGATGGGCTAAAAATACGATTAGAATCCAAAAGCAACTATAGGAAGTTTTTCAAGGCAAACCATCCAGGCGTCAAGCACAGGCTTTTGCAGGGGGTGAGCAATGAAACGCTACTACTTCATCGAAGATAATCTGGACGATCTCGAATTGATCGAAAGGGAACTCGAAGCCCGCAGGGTGGTTACTCCACAAATTCATGTGCTCAGTCAGGATGATGCCGCGGTACAGGAGCACCGGCTCAACGAAGTGCCTTCCTTCCTCAAAAAGGACGTGGTGCGCAGCGGTGAAATCGGCGCGCTGATCGGCCTGGCGGTGGCCATTATCGCCATTGCGGCGGCGGCCATGACGCGCCTGCTGGAAACGATGGGATGGGTGCCGTTCATCTTCTTCGCCATTATCCTGCTCGGCTTTTTTACCTGGGAGGGCGGCTTGTTCGGAATCCAGACACCGAACAATCACTTTCGCCGCTTCGAAGAAGCGCTGCGCTCAGGCAAGCATGTTTTTATCGTCGATGTTGAAAAGGATCAGGAAGCCGCGCTGAAGGATGTGCTTGCCGCGCATCCCGATTTGAAACCCGCGGGCACCGGAATTTCCGCGCCGCGTTGGGTGGTGATATGCCAGCAGAAATGGCGCGAGTTTCTCAACTGGGCACCCTGAGGGTGCCCGCTGTTTCTATGGAACCTCTGAAAACGCAGCATCGGCAAGCGCAGTAGTTTTTCAGAGGCTCCCTATGGTTTCCGCCGCTCAATGCAGCGTGGGTTTGCAGAAGCGCCCGTGCAGCTGGTCACCCATCAATTGCTGGAATTGCTCCCGCGTCATCTGTAACAGGCGTTCGTGATCGCCGCCCTCCAGATAAACCGTGTCGTTGTTGCTCAGATCGTCGTCGACGATGGTGTCCAGGCCCCAGGCCATGCCGACAGCGGGTATCGCGCCCCGGTCGCAATCGCCGAACAGCTGCGCGATGCGATTTTCGTTGGACAGCTTGAGGTCCTTGCGGCCGAGTATCTGATTGACTTCACTCACCAGGATGGACTGGTCTGCCGGTAGAACCGCCACGACACAGCCGGCGTCGTCTTCGAGCAGCACGGATTTGGCGAGCTGGTGTGCTTGAATATGCGCGCTGCGCGCGGTTTCGGCGCTGGTGCGGCTCAGCTCGTGCGCGCAAATTTCATATTGCGTGCCGCGCTGCTCCAGATAGTCGGATAAACGAGAGGGAATGGACATGGCAACCTCCTTAACTCATCGGCGAAGTCGGATTGCTTGGGCTAACCACAGCCCGGGGCATTAGTTTGCGCCGAGAGCTCCGCGCCCGCCAGTCCCGGATAAACTCCTTATTTATGCCGCCGCTGAGTTGATGTGTTTGAGTGCTTTTATTGGCTGCCTGGAATCCGAACCGGTTTGACAGACTGCGCGTTTCGATTGCTTTTTCAGAGATTGTTTTTTTAGAGCTGGAGATCGTTTTTTTAGAGAAAATGGGAACGCATGCGCGCCGCCAGCTGATCGAGCAGGAACACGGTGATGAATATGGCGACCAGGATGGTGCAGACATGGCCCGGCGTAATAGACCGAGGCGCCACGCTCCACGGAAACCGCCAGTAATTGCGCGCAGCCGCGTTGATGCGCCTGCACATAGGAAACCGGGCCCATGAAGGCGACGTCGGCGAGCTTGTTGCCCATGGCTTCCACCACCGCGCCATAGCTTTGGCCCACCTTGATATCGAAGCTGAGCCCGGACAGGCAGGTGACCGCGTTGAATACCGGTTCGCAATCGGCTTTGGTTCCGGTTTTGGTGCCGCCATCAAAATTAAGGAACCTCTGAAAAACGACTGCGCTTGCAAATACCGCGTTAAAAACAGGCTAAAAATCCTCATTGATTCCGTATAAACTCCGGTTTTTCGCCCGTTTTTTCCTTATCTTTGCTGCGCTCGCTACGTTTTTCAGAGGTTCCTTAAATAAAAATGAAATGTTGAATTGGCTGGGTTTTTAGAAGTCATTTCATAAATATATTGGGTTTGTTTTTTTGCGCAATGGGTTTTAGCCTGCGATGCTTGCGCAAGGCCTCGGCTATGTCTTCCGCGCGGTGTCACCGGTTTTTGAGGTTGGTGATTTTTTGCCCTGGCGTCGCGGCTTGGTGCGATGGGTTAGAGGTGATAACCTAGCGCCCGTTTTCTTGTCAGGTATCTCCGGAGTATCCCACCCGTGTAAGCCGTTCTCCCCGTGAGCAGCAATACCCATCTGCGTGTTCGCTCAGGCTGCGCGTCCGATTCCTTTCCGATGGTGACTCCTCGTTCGTTCCGGACGGGAGATTTTCTTTTCCTTGGGGGCGGGCGCATTCGCACTTGTCTGGCCAGCGTGGCTGGCCCCAATACGGAATAGAAGTCATGTTGAAAAGCCTGCGTCAGGACTGGTTGTCCAACGTCCGAAACGATTTGCTGGCCGGCACCGTCGTCGCGCTGGCATTGATTCCCGAGGCCATCGCCTTTTCGATTATTGCCGGTGTCGATCCCAAGGTCGGTTTGTATGCTTCGTTTTGTATCGCCACGGTGATCGCTTTCGCCGGCGGGCGGCCGGGCATGATTTCGGCCGCTACCGGCGCGATGGCTTTGGTCATGGTGACGCTGGTCAGGGAACATGGCCTGCAATATATGATGGTCGCCACGGTTTTGACGGGCGCGCTGCAGATTATGGCGGGCTGGCTGAGGCTGGGAGCGCTGATGCGCTTCGTTTCACGTTCGGTTATCACCGGCTTCGTCAACGCGCTGGCCATCCTGATCTTCATGGCGCAGTTGCCGGAGCTCATTCACGTCAGTTGGCATGTGTATGCCATCACGGCGGCGGGCCTAGGCATTATTTATCTCTTCCCTTATGTGACGCGCGCGGTGCCTTCGCCTTTGGTCGCCATCGTTACGCTCACCGCGGTGTCCGTGTTTTTGGGGCTGGATATTCGCACGGTGGGTGACATGGGCCAGCTCCCGGACAGCTTGCCGGTATTTCTTTTGCCGGATGTACCGCTCACTCTGGATACGCTCAAAATCATTTTCCCGGTGTCGGCGACGCTGGCGGTGGTGGGGCTGCTGGAATCCATGATGACGGCCTCCATCGTCGATGACATGACCGACACCGCCAGCAACAAAAACCGCGAATGCATGGGCCAGGGCATCGCCAATATCGCCGCCGGCTTTCTGGGAGGCATGGCGGGTTGCGCGATGATCGGCCAGTCGGTCATCAACGTGAAATCCGGCGGCCGCGGGCGCCTGTCGACGCTGTGCGCCGGCGTATTACTGTTGATTCTGGTGGTGTTCGCGGGACCGTGGGTGGCGCGAATTCCGATGGCCGCGTTGGTTGCCGTGATGATCATGGTTTCCATCGGCACCTTCAACTGGTCATCCCTGCGCAATTTGGGCAGGCATCCGAAAAGCTCCAGTGTCGTCATGCTGGCCACGGTGGCGGTAACGGTGTACACGCATGACCTCGCCAGAGGCGTACTGGTCGGGGTTTTGCTGTCGGGGATATTTTTTGCGCACAAGGTCGACCGCATCCTGCGTGTGACATCGCGTATCGACGACAAGAAATCCGTGCATACCTACACCGTCAGCGGACAGGTTTTTTTCGCGTCCGCCGAGCGTTTTGTGAATGCCTTTGATAGCACGGAGAATGTCGAAAGCGTATGCATCGATGTGAGCCGTGCCCACTTCTGGGATCTCAGCGCCGTGAATGCGCTGGATAAAGTGGTGGTCAAATTCCGCCGCAAGGGCATCGCGGTGGAAATTGTCGGTTTGAATGAGGCCAGCGCCACCCTGGTCGACCGGTTTGCGCTTCACGATAAAAGCGGGGGCGAAGAGGCGCTGGCAAGGCACTAAATAGGGTTTGGCATCAAAGGGCGGAACGGCACACGAAGTGTGTGCGGCGGGCCGCAAAATTTTGCGAAGCAACATGCCCCGCTGAACGCCTTTCGTCATGCCAATGCTCTCTAGCTTTGAGCCGCGCCTTGTTTTTTGGGGAGTTGAGGGTTCATAAAATCCCAGGTCGCGGCGCTTGCCACATGGAAATCCAACTGGGGGAAGCCAGTTTCACTCTCCTTCGAGTGTGTACAGCTCCCCAGGTTTGGTCGGGATCAGTTAAGGAACCTCTGAAAAACGTAGCGAGTTTGTTGCCTTGCCTCGGCTGCACTCGCTACGTTTTTCAGAGGTTCCTTAAGCCTGTGCGGCTATATTGCTTGGTTCTTCGATGGCGAGCGGTGCCACACTTTTAAGAACTAGCCGCACAAGGTCAGCCTGTCTTCCTACGCCCATCTTCGCGAATATTTTTTTGGAATAGGTGCGCACACTGCTTTCGGTCAGGTTGAGTTTCGTTCCGGCGTCAGTAAGAGTGAGGCCGCTGGCCAGCATGGCGGCCACTCGAGCCTCCGATTTCGTTAGTCCAAAAAGCTGTGCCACGATGGCCTCCGGAACGCATTCACTTGAGCTAAAATCCTCAAGATGAATGATCGCGCTTGCAACGCCTCGGCCTCGATAGAGTGTTGTCGGCGGAGCCGGGCGAACTAAAACTCCAATGTCCGCGCCCCCGATGCATTCCAGCCTCAAAGCCTGAGAAAATGGGGTAGGACGTGGATGCTCGCACCAGCTGATAGCGTCAGAGACTGCACGTGAAAAGAAATCTCGGTGGCGAGGTTTTGCTACGAAAAGACGATTCCCTTGTAGGGTAATGGCTCTGGTTCGCTCAAAGATGGCCCTGGCCGCTTGATTTGCTTCCAGGACTTGTGCGTCACCATCCAAAATTACCGTGCCAATGGTCAGTCGCGTCATCGCTTCACTATAGATTCGCTTTTCCTGCGCCGTCTGTAACAGGATCGAATGAACTTTTAGTGCCTGCTCCAAATGTGGGCGCAAAGTCAGGAGAATCTGCTTGTCATCGTCCACAAAGTTTTGTTGATTCGCGTTGCGCATGAGCGTGACGAAGCCTGGTTCAGAGTCCGGGCGATCAATGCTCATGGAGACGATGTGCTTAATACCAAAAGCCGTCATGGCCACATAGAATGGGTTTTCTTCCCAGCTTGAAACAGCCTGCTCAAAAGTAAAAACACCACCGGTACGCGCGAGCATGTCAACCAGCGGATTATCAAATGTGTAGTCGCTGAAGACCTTGGTTGCCGCTTCGATATCGCTTGTTCCTTGGGCAATGTCGCAATCAATCATCATCAAAGCTTCCATACTTGGCGTAGCCCTTCGCAGGGTTAATACTGCAAAGTCACAAGAAAATTGAGTGCGCAGGCTATGTAAAAAGCTTTTCCAGGGTGACCCTTCGAGCGATCCTTGATGTATGTGGGTGATAATTTCCAAAATCTTATGGGGCGTAATTTTTTGGGTGTTCATTATGAAACTCCTTCCTAAACGACTTGGATTCAAGCTGGCGTTATCAAAATTTGAATCGGAAGATCAGGCACGCTCAGTGATACCGTTCTGCAAGAAAAGCCATTTTTGTGGAAATCGGTAGAGTCATTCCGCTGACATTGCGCACTCAAATTTTTGAACAAATGTCATTTATGCAGGGGGTATAGCCGCCTTCAGCGGCGGAGACAATTGCGGCCGCCTCTTCCTCGCTGGAACCCTCGGCTACCGCCCCTGCGACTGCTGCGGCCAATTCGGCTTCAGCTTCTGTCAGCTTGAATAGACTGGAGATCAACCGAGGGGAAGGTTTTGGTGAGGTTTTTAAGTCGGTTATGTAAATGACAAGTGCGGGGCCGCCAAATTGAAGCCACTCGCTCAGCGATGTAGTGCGCACCTTAATGGCGATATCGAAGGTTTCAGAAGTAAATCTTGCGGACCCCTTAAACTCTGTCATCATCTTTGACTTGTGGTGCTTCAGTGCATCGCCAAGTAATTTGTAAAAAAACCTTTCGTCTTCCGACCTCGATGATATCGAAATTCTATCATTTGAGAGTTTGGCGAATTCGCCTCGATTCAGAATGCTCTCCGCTTCAGTGTTGCGATCCATGACATTGGACATGGAATCCAAAATCAAAATACCGACACCTAGCTTGCTGAGAATATCTCCGTAAATGACACTTGAAAATTTCTGCCTAATTTGAAATAGGTGATTGTTCAGTGCTATTTCGAGATGCGGCAAGACGATTCTCATCAAGTCTTGAGTTTCATAAGGGTATTCATCTTGATTTTTTCCGCGTAGCAGGAAGAGGTAGTTCGCGGGATAGTCTTTGCAGGGAAGCGCTGCGCCCAGTAGGTGGTCTATATCGAAGGGCAGCATAAAGTGTTGCAGTAGATTATTGTCTGCATTTTGAAGCGATTTGGCGGCTGGCCCCGTGAAGTTCTCAATTTCGCTCATGAATTCGAATAGGTAGAGCGTTCCATCGGGTAAGTTTCTAATCCTTTGGCTTACTATGCTTGTAGGGGAGAAATGCCAGAAAGGGCTGACATCGAACAAGCTCGGCCCTCGTATCAGCAAAAGGGCAGCATCGGAGCCGGTGGCGGTACACAGCGTTTTAAGCAGGCTGGTCCACGGCGGATTTTCGTAGCGGCCTTGATGCGCGCAATTCACGAGTTGGTCCACTGTGTTTATGGAATGAAAGTTGTTGTTTGATTTTTTATTCGATTGCTTGCCCATCGCATATAACTCCATTTCTCGCACGCTTTTATAGTTTCGCTCTACCTCGATCCTTCACAACCGAACGCTCAGAATGACCCTGGTCGTGATAACAACAAAGCTGGCAATCGCGGCAATATCAAAGAAAAGCCGGTTTTTGTTTGCTCCGTATGCACACACCCAGGTAATAAAGACAGCTATAGCGCTGATAAAAGCTTGGAAAAGCCTCCAGTTTTCATCTATGCCGGAGACGTACCATGAGATGATTAAAAGAGTCAGAGTTGCCGTGGTTTTCAGGCACCTTTCGCCGAAAAAGAACAGGCTGAGAATGGACGCCAGCACTGAAAAGGAACCAAATATTCCAACCCATGACAGCAACAACATTCCTTGTCGTCCTCGTATTATTTTGATGAAGCCTTATGGCGTTTTTGGTTTTGCATGGGATGCGCTCCGCTGCTTTATCGGCGGCATGGCTCCAAGCTCAAGCTCAAGCTCAATACGGCGATAAACTTCCTCGCGGTGAACGGAAACGCTTTTTGGAGCCCTGACGCCGAGGCGCACTTGATTACCCTTGATACTGAGTACAAGGATCTGAACGTCATTCCCGATGCAAATTGTTTCGCCGATGCGGCGTGACAGTATGAGCATGAAGTTTTTCCACCCCTTGATAGCATCGTTAAAAAGTTATTTCTCACGGGTTATCGGAAGACCATAAGCATGAGTGAAGTTTGTCTTGGCGTATGGGTGGGATCAATCCTGAAAAACTACGAGTCGTTGTAATTTTTTGAGAGCGAGGTACTGATATTCCTTTAAGGAACCTCTGAAAAACGTAGCGAGCGCAGCAAAGACAAGGAAAAAAAGGGCGAAAAACCGAAGTTTATACGGAATCAATGAGGATTTTGAGCTTGTTTTTAACGCCGTATTTGCAAACGCAGTCGTTTTTCAGAGGTTCCTTAACGGTTCGCCGGACGTATTTCGCATCAACCTCAAAGGTCATCGCCGCCTCGTTCACGGTCAGAACGGTTAGACCTCCATCTCTAGCCAATACCGGAACTTCGTTGCTATCAAGCAGCGGCCCAAAACCCAGCGGGCAGCCTCTTTCAACTCGCGTCCCAGCTTCTTGCCTGCGAGCGTATCGAAAAGATTGTCAAGTATCGGTAGATACAAAGGGTCGTCATCCACATCGTCAAATCCTATGGCGGTCATTATCTCAGCTCCTGCTTTTGTGGGCCAAGGCGGGCAATCGCTACCCATATGGCTTTGATGTGGGTCATATATCCCTAAAAGTTGATGAGATTTATCTATTTTTGAGGGTATTATTACCCATATGGTCTCAAAAAAATTAATGACAATTAAACGCAAAATGTTTTTCAGCCGACCAGGCTGGCGGCTTCATCTGTGCGATTGAAATTCTTGGGGATCGAAATAGAGGTAGGATTACGTTATCCGCTCTTTAACAAAAAGGATTTAGTTGTGATCAAGCCACCCTCTGTTGCCGCGTTTTTTCCAAATGCCGAAGTTGTGCATTCAGAACACCTAAGTCCGAACCCACCCCTAAATCGGATTGATCAGATTGCTCTTGTAGTCCACGACATTGATTCGACGATTACCGCCCTTGGTCGGACGCTTGGTTGGGGACCGTTCTATATTGCAACCATCAAGGATGAGCAGGTTTATCGAGGTATCCCGAGCAAATACATACTAAAAGTGGCGTTTTGTTTGGTCGGGAGCCTGGAGATTGAATTGCTCCAGCTTTTGGACGGTGAAACGCCGCATAAAGAATTTATGGAACAGTATGGGACAGGTCTTTTTCATCTGCGGCTAGTGACTGATGACATTGAGAGAGATTTGTCTCATCTGCGAAAAAACGGAGTCTGCGCGATATGGAGCTACATAGTTGGCGGACAAATTCAGAACGCTTACACCGATAGCCAATTGTCATTGGGGTTCCGTACTGAACTTATTCGAACCCCCGAGCAAATAGATTTACTTCATAAAAAAAATAATTTTTAGGTTTTTTTGTTTATAAATATGATGCGACTCGCAGTTTTTCAGGAGTGCCGGGCCTAGGGTAACAGCCTACTATTGTTGTCCTTAGTTGTTAGGTTGTTGCGATGGAACTGTTAAAGCGGAGCATGGAAAGTGAGCATGGAAAAGGACAGTGGGAGCAGCCAGCGGCAAGCGTTTTTTGAAACGCTGAACGAATTAAATATCCGCATGGCGTTGCTTGCAGCATCAGATCTTGCGGATTTTATGAGCCGCATTCTTAATATGGTGAACAGGTTAGGTTTTGCCGAATGCTCATTTACACGTCTTTTTTCAGAAAGCAATCCTGATGCGCACTTGGTAACTACCCATAGAAATATCATCGACCACTATAGAAGCCGTGATGTATGGGATCACGACATGATGATTGGCGCAGCACGAAACAATGTGGGGGCCAGGTTTCAATCCGATTTAGATCGATTTGTATTGTCGGCGCCGGCAGATACAGATGCTATTCTGTCAAATAAAATATCAATCAAGCTGAAGCACTCACTGAATTATTACGAATATATTGGAGTCGCTTTGCCGGCCAGAAACAATAACGGCAATATACTAATGGCGATCCAATCTCCAAATATGCCAGTATCTGAGTTCAGAATAAGGGCTGAGAGTTGTATGCCGTCCCTCCACATTTTAGCTGCGGCTATTGATCATGTGGGTACGAAGAAATATCCCGAGTTCTTTTTGGGGCCAAAAGAGAGCAGGGCAATCACCATAAATCCCAAGCCGCTGCAATTGCTGACAAAAATCGCATCTGAGTGTAATGACCCAGCGGTTCCTGCTCACCTCAAGCCGCTAATGCATACGCCTCAGCGGGCGTCTTCATCCCGAGCGCCTGATGCGGTCGTCGGGTGTTGTAGAACCTGATCCAGTCCCCAAT
>Ga0153956_1000649_pt1 | contig 36541 bp, 34 predicted proteins | sample TSFL040MetaG_FD_104704 | JGI IMG/M metagenome (GOLD analysis project Ga0153956, IMG submission 104704) | Attine ant fungus gardens microbial communities from Florida, USA - TSFL040 MetaG | ecosystem: Host-associated > Fungi > Mycelium > Unclassified | place: USA: Florida, Wekiwa Springs... | reverse complement strand
GCGGCGGGAGCGCAGGCCGCCGGCTTTCCCGAAAAGCTGATTACGATCGTGGTCCCGTATCCTGCCGGCAGCACTGCCGACACGATTCCGCGGCTGGTGGCGCCGCTGATGTCGGAGACGCTCGGTGTTCCCGTCATCATCGAGAACCGCGGCGGCGCCAACGGCTCGATCGGTGCGGCTCGCGTCGCGTCCTCGCCGGCGGACGGCCATACGATCCTTCTGGCGACCACCGGCATGATGGCCATCAATCCGTGGATTTATCAGAAGCCCACTTACAATGCCGAAAAGGATTTCACGCCGATCGCCAACGGTGCTTCGACTCCGAACATTCTCGTCGTCAATCCGTCGGTGAAGGCGAACTCGCTGAAGGAATTGATCGCGCTGGCCAAGGCCGAGCCCGGCAAGCTGACCTTCGCCTCGGCCGGCATCGGCAGCACCAGCCATCTGTGCGGTGAGACGCTGAAGGTGCTCGAAGGCGTCGATATGGTTCACATTCCGTATCAGGGGGCCGCGCCGGCGCTGCAGGATGTCGTTGCCGGTCAGGTGTCCATGATGTGCGACAATCTCTCGAACACGGTTCAGCAGGTGCAGAGCGGAGCGCTGAGGCCGATCGTGGTGACCGGGACGGAGCCGAACAAGCAACTGCCCAAGGTGCCCACGTCGGCGCAAGCCGGATCGCCCGATCTCCTCGCCGGCAACTGGTACGGCTTCGTCGCGCCGGCAGCCACGCCCAAGGATGTGGTGGAGAAGCTCAACAAGTCGATTGTCAACGCGCTGCACGACGCGACGGTTTCCGCGCGGCTTGACGATCTCGGTTTGACGGTGATCGCGGACAAGCCCGATGAATTCGCCGCCACCATCGCCAAGGACTCTGCGCGGATGAAAGACATCGTCAATCGCGCGAAGGCGAAAATTTCCAACTGACGCCACCGGCCGGAACGCGCCTCTAAGGCGCGTTCTGATGCCGTCGCGTTGCAGCCCATCCGTCGTGCCCTTGGGGTCAGGTTTTATGAACACGCATCAATCGGTTGAACAGTCGGGCGTGCCGGCAGGCATGCGCAATGGCGGCGAGATCCTGGTGGCGGCGTTGCAGCGCAACGGCGTCGATCGCATGTTCGGCGTGCCCGGCGAGAGTGCGCTGCCGATCTTCGATGCGGTCTACGCTCCCGACGCGGGCGTGCGCTTCATCGCCTGCCGTCACGAGGCGACCGCGTCCCACATGGCCGAGGCGGATGGCAAGATCACCGGGCGTCCCGGTGTGTGCGTCGTCAGCCGCGGTCCCGGTGCGATGCAGGCCACCATCGGCCTGCATACGGCCTGGCAGGATTCGACGCCGATGATCCTGATCGTCGGCCAGGTGCCGAGCGCCTATCGCGGCCGCGAGGCGTTTCAGGAAATGAACTACGTCCGCACGTTCGACGATATGACGAAGTGGGTGGCCGAGGTCGAGAGCGTCGACCGGATTCCGGAACTGGTCAGCCGGGCCTTTCATGTCGCGATGCAGGGGCGGCCGGGGCCGGTGGTGTTGTCCATTCCCGAAGACGTTCTGAGTGCCATGAGCGATGTCACTGATGCCGCGCCGGCGACGGTGATCGACGCGGCGCCGTCCGAGCAGCAGATGCTTGAGGTTCGGAAATTGCTGCAGCAGGCAAAGCGGCCGCTGGTCGTCGTCGGCAATCTCGGCTGGACGCCGGATGCCGCCGCTCAATTGCGCGCTTTCGTCGAACGGAACGACCTGCCCGTGGTCGCGGGCTTCCGCTCCCAGGATGTGCTCGACAATCGCAGCGAACACTATATCGGCGATATCAGCCTCGGTTGCAGCCGCCCGCTGTTGGCGCGCGTGAAAACCGCCGATTTGTTGCTGGTGATCGGCGACCGGCTCGGCGACATCACCACCAATCACTACACCTTGTTCGATGTCCCGTCGCCGAAACAGGTGCTGATCCACGTCTTTCCCGGCCCGGAAGAACTCGGCCGCGTCTATGTGCCGACGCTCGGCATTCCCGCCAACTCGTCGCGGTTTGCCGAAGCGCTGACGGCGCTCGACACGCTGGATTCGTCCGGGTGGGCCGGCTGGCGGGCGGAGTCGCGGCAGGCTTATGTCGACTATCAGGCGCCGCGCACCGATGCGCAGCCCTTCGACATGTCGAAGGTGATCGAGCATCTCAATGCGACGCTGCCGGACGATGCCGTGGTCACCAACGGCGCCGGCAATTACGCGATCTGGCTGCATCGCTATTATCGCTATCGCCGGCTCGGCACCCAGCTTGCGCCGAAATCAGGCACGATGGGCTATGGCCTGCCTGCGGCGATCGCGGCGCAGCTCCGCTATCCCGAGCGGCAGGTGGTGTGCCTTGCCGGCGACGGCTGCTTCATGATGGCGTCGCAGGATTTCGCGACGGCGGTTCAGCAACGCCTTCCGATCGTCGTCATCGTCGTCAACAACACGATGTACGGTTCGATCCGCATGCATCAGGAATTGAATTTTCCGAACCGTCCGAGCGGCACCGACCTGCTCAATCCGGATTTCGCCGCGCTCGCGCGTTCCTACGGCGCTCACGGTGAGGCGATCGACAGCCACGAGAAATTCCCCGATGCATTCGTGCGTGCGCGCGAAGCGGGCAAGCCGGCAATCATCGAGCTACGCGTGAATCGGTTGCAGATCACCCCGGATCGCGTGCTGTCGGGTTGAATGGCGATATGATCGGCAATTGTCTCGTGTTGTCGTGAAAACGTAGCAATCGTCGTGCTAGCGAACTCCTCGGTAGCGGGGAGATGTGCCATGAGACAAGCAGGCATGAAAGCGTCGAAGACATTCGGTGCAGTCGCGGCGTTTGTTCTTATGGCGGCTGCTTCAGGCGCGGCATGCGCGCAGCAGAATAATTCAAACGACAATTCATATACCGATATTTCCGGGTTCCTGTGGTCCGGAAACCAGGGCGTGCCGCAACAGGCGACGACCGCTGCTCCGATCCTATCGTCTTCGGTGGTGCAGATCGGGCAGATGAACGCTGCGACGGCGACGCTCACCGGCAGCGGCAACATCACCACGCAGTATCAGCTCGGCTCCCAGAATACGTCGACTCTCACCGCGAATGGAACGCAAAACACGCTGACGACGACGCAGATCGGAAATGCCAACACGTCGAATGTCAGCGTGAACGGCAACAACAACAGCATCAATAACCTGCAGGTGGGCTCCGGCCTGGCCTACCAGCTTCAGGTTGTCGGTACCAACGCTCCCGTGTCGGTTCAGCAGTTCGGGAGAAGGTAGCAGTGCCCTTTGAGTTTTATGCGCGGGTGCGATGCGCCACGTTGACCGCCGCTGCTGTGTTCGTCATGGCGGGGCCGGTTTACGCGGGCACTCTGGTCTATACGCCGACCAATCCGACATTCGGCGGAAATCCGCTGAATGGATCGATGCTTTTCAGTTCGGCTCAAACGCAGAACCAGCATCAACCGTCGTCGGAGACGCCCGGTAGCACTAACCAGCCTCTGACGCAGGGGCAGATTTTCGCACAGCAATTGACGAGCCAGCTTTACGCTTCGCTGGCGAACAGTATCACGCAGGCGATTTTCGGAGCGAACGCCGCGCCGAGCGGCACGTACTCCTTTGCGGGCACGACCATCAGTTACACCAACGATGGAACCAATGTGCAATTGAACATCAACGACGGGTCGACGACCACGACCGTCACATTGCCAGCGAATGCCATCAGCCGCTAGGCGGCAATGCAAGGCGTTCGCGCCGGGAATTACAATGTCGAAAAGCATCGCGCGTCTTCTCTTATTGTCCTCCATTGCGGCGGCGTTGGCGGGCTGCATGCCGCAGCAGGGCGGTCGGGAATTTCTGGAGCAGCCGCCGACGCTCACGCCCGCGTCGCCTACGGCGCTCGATCTCGAAAATCTGCCCCTTCCGAAGCGCAAGCTCGATATCGCCGTGTATCAATTTCCCGATCTCACCGGAAAGAACGAGCCGAACGACAATGTGGCGGTTTTTTCGCGTGCGGTGACGCAGGGCGGCGCGAGTTTCGTCGTCGATGCGCTTCAGCGCGCCGGTCATGGCCGCTGGTTCACGGTGGATGAGCGCGGCAGCCTGAACAATCTCCTGCAGGAACGCCAGCTTGTGAAGGCGACGCGCAACGATTTCGAGGGCGAGAATGCCCGGCCGCTGCCGCCGATCCGGTTTGCGGGCCTGCTGGTTGAAGGCGGCATCATCGCGTTCGACGGCAATGTGATGACCGGCGGCATCGGCGCCAACTATCTGAATATCGGCGGCAACGTGAATTACCGGCGCGACACCGTGACGGTGGCAATGCGCGTCGTCTCGGTGCAAACGGGTGAAATCCTCACCAGCGTCACGACCACCAAAACCGTGTACTCCGTCGGGCTGCAGGCCAACGTCTATCAGTTCGTTTCGCTCAACAAGTTGCTCCAGGCCGAAGCCGGCATCACCCGGACGGAGCCGACGCAACTTGCCGTCCGTCAGGCAGTCGATCTTGCCGTTTACGCCACGGTGATGCAGGGCGCCAAAAAACGCCTGTGGTCGTTCGCCGATCCAGACGGGCGCGCGTTGCTCGATGCGTATGTTGCGCACGATGCCGTCACACCGATCTCGCTCGAGGAGCTATCCAAGAGGAAGATCGATGGATGACGAGGTTTGTATCGATAGATGACAATATTGAGTAGAAAATTTGTAATTTATACTTTTGTTTTCTGTCGTGACGAATGCATTTTCATGAAATTTTTCGATTAGATACTTATTCAATTTTCGATTTATTGAAATGGATACTGTCGCGTGATTTAGCGTTAAGCGAGCGTTAACGGCGTGTCGGGGCTGGCCTGGCAGGTGGCGCTTGCAGGCTGGTGCATGCACCGCCGGTCACGGAGACATTTATGAAACGGCAATTTTTGCTCGCGTCTGTGAGCACGATCGCAACCGTATTGGCCTCGGCCGCATACGCCGGCGACAATAACCAGACGAATATCAATCAGATCGGCACTGGCGGTTCAGTAGCCATCGACCAGGGCGGTAACGGCAATGTCGCCGGCGCCTCCAGCTTCAGCGCGAACACCGCTCCGACGATCAGCAGCGCGCTGGTTCAGGACGGTGCGAACAATGAACTCACCGTCACCCAGTCAGGCGACAACAACAGCTTTACGGGCATCGCCGGCGACTCGACGCATCCCGGCTCGCAGGTTCAATCAGGTTCGAAGAACGTTGCCGATGTCACCCAGTCGGGTAAGCGCGGCACAGTGACGCTGTCGCAGACCGGTGATCAGGGGACTGTGACGGTGTCGCAGGACGGCAACAACAACGGCGTGTTCAATGCCGATAATTCGGCACAGGTGGCAGCCACCGGCGGCGACGCCGACATCATCAACCAGGTCGGCACGAAGAACGAGATCGCTCTGGAGCAGACCGGCAGCAACAACATCTTCGGCATCAATCAAGACGGCTCGAAGAACACCGTCGCTCTGACGCAGGCCGGCATCGGCAACGAGGCTGCCATAAGCCAGGCGGCCGCTGTCTCGAACAGCTCGATCGAAGTCACCCAGGGAGGCTCTGTCGTCCGCGGTAACTACGCCTCCGCGAAACAACTCACCGGCGCCTCCAGCGAGACTTCGATCACCCAGCAGGGCGACAAAAATTACGCAACGACCTCGCAGTCCGGCGGTATCGTCGACGGCTACGCCAGCAGCATCAGCGTCAATCAGTTCGGCGAAGGCAACTACGCGTCGACCATCAGCGTCGGCAACGACAACATCGCCAACATGACGCAGGGCGTTTCGTATTTCTCCGCCAACAACAACAGGATCAACGTCACGCAGACCGGCAACGGGGATCAGCTCAGCAGTGGCCAGGACGGCACTGGCGGTACTGTCACTATCACGCAGAACGGCGACGACAACCACGCCTCGGTTTCGCAGCACGGTACCGGCAATACGGCGAACCTCAACCAAGCACTCGGTATGCTCACCGCCAGCCATAACTGGGTCGAACAGACCTATCAGGCCGGCACCAACAACAGCATTACGTCGTACCAGACCGGTTCCAACGGTCATGCGTCGTTCACCCAGTGGGACAATACCTCGGGCAACAGCATCCTTGGTATGTCGCAGAACGGTACAAACGGAAGTGTCAGAATTACCCAAGGCAATTCCGCGTATAATGCATCTGCTGCGGTCGGCAACACCGTGTTCTACGGCCAGGGCGGCGACAACAACAGCCTGAGCGTGACGCAGGACGGCTCATCGAACGACGTCTCGTCGACCCAGTCCGCCGGCGCCAAGAGCAACTTCAGCATGGCGAATGTGTACCAGAGCGGCAATTCCAATCAGGTCACCAACGGCCAGTCCGGAAGCCACGACAGCCTCACGGCCAATCAATTTGGTAACGGCAATATCGTGACCAACAACACCCCTTACACGCTTGGTCTCGGACGTGGCCAATATGGAAACAATGAATCAGCCAGCGTGACCCAGACCGGCAACCGCAACAGGGTGGACAACGGGCAGATGGGGGACAACGCCTATCTGCTCGTCACGCAGACGGGTGGTGACAACTACGTCTCCAACTATCAAGGCAATGTTACGGTGGCCAGCGCGACCATCGAGCAGGTCGGCAACGGCAATCTTGTGTTCGGCAACCAATCCGGTAGCTACGGCGGCGGTAGCAACAACAACACCGCCAATGTCGGGCAATACGGCAACGGCAACAGTGCCGCGTACTTCCAGAGCGGCACCGGTAATGCTGTGACGATCACTCAAGGCGTCAAGCACTAGGCCGGTGAACGGCCAGGGAAGGGGTGCCTCGCGCCCCTTCCTATTCCTTTTGGAAATGATGGTCCGGTGTTGCTGCGCGTGGCCGGAGTTCCGAGCAGTTCTTTTGGCCGCGGTCGGTTCGTGACGACCGACGGAAGCGTCTTGCCTCAACCCGAACGTGATCAAGCGGGCGGTGACGACTTGAGTATTATGATGATGTTGCTGGATATGTCTGACGCTATCTGCATTGCAGCGTGTGTCATGAAGAATTCGCGTAAATTATTACTAGTGTATTAAAACTTTTACTTAATAATGATTTAGCCGTTAACCGAACGTTAGCGATTGGCTCGGGGTTCGCCCGGCGATCCGGACGTGCGTGGGTGGGGCGGAGCCTCGCCTGTAACGGAGCTCTCTTATGAAAAAGCAATTTCTGTTCGTATCGGCGAGCGTTGCCGCCATCGCGCTGGCATCTGCCGCATATGCCGGCGACAACAACCAGGCCAACATCAACCAGACCGGTACCGGCGGTTCGGTGACCATCGACCAGGGCGGCAGCAACAACGTGGCCGGTGTCTCCAGCACCAGCGCGACCACCGCACCGACGATCAGCAATTCGCTGGTTCAGGATGGCACGAACGAAACGCTCAGCGTGACGCAGTCGGGCGACAACAACACGTTCCAGGGCGTTGCCGGTGACACCGCTCATCCCGGCTCGCTGGTTCAGTCCGGCTCGGGCAACATTGCCAACGTAACGCAGTCCGGCACGCGCGGCACCGTCACGCTGTCGCAGACCGGTAACGGCAACGGCGTACTCGATCAGGACAATGCGCCTCAGTACACGCCGGACAGCCCGTTCAATGCGATCAACCAGGGCGGGTCTGGCGGTCGCGTGACTTTGACACAGACAGGCAACAACAACCTGTTCGGCATTAACCAGGACGGTTCGCAGAACAATCTTACCGTCACGCAAGCCGGTAACGCCAACGAAGCGCATGCTTCGCAGGATGCCGACACGTCGAACGCCACCATCACGATCAGCCAGAGCCAGAACAACGGCCGCGGCAACCTCGCCAGAGCGTTGCAGCAGGGCGCTGCGGGATCTTCCACGAGCCTGTCGCAGGCCGGTGCATCAAACTGGTCGACGACCACGCAATCCGGTGACCGCAGCGCGCTGCAACTGATCCAGTCCGGCACCTCGAACAGCATCAATCCGAGCTTCCAGAGCGCGTCGGACAGCAGTGTGACTGTCACCCAGAACAACCTGACCGAGCCTTATCCCGGCGCCCAGTACAACACGGCGCGATTCTCGCAAGCTGGAACGAGCGATCTCATCAGCCTGACCCAGACCGGCGCCTCATCGGCTGATGCCAGCCAGACCGGCGCCAACAACATCATCGTCTCGACGCAGATGGGCGATGCTCACAATCTGAACTCGTTCGGTCAGGTCGGCGATAATAATATTCTGACCAACACGCAGACCGGCTCGTCCAACACGATGTGGGCGACGAACTACGACGGCGCACAGGTCGGCAACCGTAACACGATCACCAATAACCAAAGTGGTTACGATGAGACGATCTTCCTGAGCGGCCAGATCGGCGACGACAACACGATCACATCGCTGCAAACCGGCGACAATGACAGTGCGACGTTCGGTCAGACCGGCAACGGAAACAAGGTTCTCTGGAATAATCAGTTCGGCTCCAACGACGTCGTCAGCATCACCCAGGGCACGAGCCAGGTGGCATCGGCCGGCAGCACGGTGCGCAGCAACCAGTATGGAAACGGCGACAGCCTTACCATCACGCAAACGGGTGTGAACCAGGGCGTGACGTCGGTTCAGAACGCGGCAAGTGACACTGTCAACCTGTCCCAGAGCGGCTCCACGAACTCCTTCACGAACAATCAGTATGGAGTGTCGAACACTGTGGCCGGGCTGGCGACCGGAAGCGCTGCTGTCCAGAACGGTACGCTCAACGTTGCTACCAACAACCAGTATCAGCTTAACGACAGCCTGCGCTTCTCGCAGACCGGCACCGGTAACACCCTGATCAACAATCAGGGCGTTGCCAATGCTTCGCTGGCCGCCGCTCAGACGGGCGATAACAACTACATATCCAACAACCAGAACGGCTACATGCTGGCCAGTGCGACCATCGAGCAGGTTGGCAACAACAACCTCGTGTTCGGCACCCAGACCGGTGGCAGCAATACCGCCAATGTCGGGCAATACGGCAACGGTAATAGTGCGACCTATTACCAGAATGGTTCGGGCAACACGGTCACCATCACTCAGGGCATCAAGCACTGAGCTGATATATGATCAGGGAAGGGGCGTTCGCGCCCTTTCCTTTCTTCTTTGCAGAGGAACGATCCGATGCCGGCATGCATGATCCGCAGAATGTCGATGCGTTTCCTTTCGGCGGCGATCGTTTTGTCCGGCTGGCTTGTGATGTTTCAGTCTGGTTCATTCGCGGGGGAAGTACAGGATATGGACGTTATCGCTCGTGCAGCCTCCGGACCACTTGCATGTGAGATCCGGAAGGCGGTGATCGGAGAAGCCGTGCAATTGACCGGTGTCGTCTCCAGTTCAGTCGCCCTGTCAGGGCAAGCGCGTTTTCTTCTGTCCAAATCCGGGCCGTCCGGTGCCTCGAATATTAACCAGGGAAATGCGTTCGACCTCGTCGGCGGCACGGAGACATATGTCAGTCATGTGACGCTCAATCTTCGGCATGAAGATCGCATCGTCATCGAGTTCATCGCAACGCCGAAGGACGGTGTTGACTGTCATGCGACGGCCAATCTCGAATTTTAAGTTTGACCTTGTTGCGAAATATGCGAGTGACTTCCCGCATTGTGCGCATATGACAGTCGATTAAATCCGCCATGACCTTATTCAAGACGATCCTGACATCCGCCGTTGTTGTGTTCGGCGCGGACGCGGCTCTCGCCCAGCATGCTTCGCCTCCGGTTGCGACGCCGGGCGGCGTGGCCACAGCGGCGTCCGTCGGCGCTGCGGCGCCGCCACGATGCGATGCCAATTGCGTGCGGTCCAACGCCTTGCAGGCGACCGAGGCGTGCGTGCCGAAGATCGCCGCGCAATCGCCATCGGATTTCGATTGGAATGCGCGGCCGACGCAGGGCATCTTCCAGAAGGCCGATCCGTCGTCGCCGGCGGACTCCGTGGTCCACTACCTTGGCGAGGCCGTCCGCTTCGTCAACTCGCAAAAAGCATGGGTCCGCGTCAACTACGAATGCGCCTATGACGTGGAAGCGCGAATCGTGGTCGCGGTGAACGTTCGCGCCGGCCAGTTGGATCAGCCGCCCGTCTCGACGACGGCTCCGAACAACACCGGTGCCGCCGCAGCAAGTCCGCCGCACCTGTCGTCGCAGGCACTTGCACAAGCCATTCAGCAGGCCGCAGCGCAGCCTGCGCAGATTCAACAGGCGCCCCGCAAAAAGGTGCGGGTCTGGGAGCCGAGCCGCGTGGAAATTCAACAGCAGGCGCCCAATCCGCGCCAATAGATCGTTCGGCTCCGAGTTCGATGGAAACGCCGCCGGATGGGAATCCGGCGGCGTTCGTACTCTAAAGGGCCGTATGCGATTAATACGTTGCCGCAAGATATTCGGCGATCGCCTTCGCATCCTGCTCGTCAATGGGCGCCTTGTACACCTTGATCATTTTCTGCACCTCGGCGTTCCAGAATGCAGTCCCTCGCTTGGAGGGCTGATAGTTGATGTAGTCGGTGGAGTGGCACGCCTTGCAGTTGTTCTGAGCGGCGTCGAAGCCCGGTTGCGGACCCGGTTTGAAGTCCGCTGTCTCGTCGGGCAGCTTGTAGGACTTGGGGGCGCACGATCCGGCGGTCGATCCTGCGACGGATGCGACTGCGAGGCTTGCCAGGAGGAGCATGTGGTGCATGGTTTTCATCACTATCGCTCCCTGTTCACGCCGCGGTGACGCGCGTCGTCTCGATGACGTTGCGCATGTAGCCGGCGGGATTCCACATGGCTTTGGCGGGCTGGGTCTGACCTTTCGCATTGGTCGCCTTGACCATGAGCGCGTGCTCGCCGGCCGGCAGCGACACCTTGGCTTTCCATTCCCGGAACGAGTATTTTCCGAGCTCCTTGCCGAGCGTCGCCTTGCGCCATGTCCTGCCGCCGTCCGCGGACACGTCGACCTCGGTGATGCCGAAGCCGCCGTCGAACGCGATGCCGCGCAGTGCCAGATCCCCCGCTTTCACTTTGGCGCCGTCCTCGACGCTGGTGATGAAGGAGCGGATATTGAAGCGGTTGATCGGCACGGTCGCGCCCGGTGCCTTGCCCGGCTCGACGCACGCGCAATCATTGTCAGGAATGCGATAGGCCGACTTCATCCAGAAGCCGTCGAATTCCTTGTCCAGCACCGTGATTTCGTTGAGGTGCTTGACCCAATAGGTGCCGTAGTGACCGGGCACCACGAGGCGGAGCGGGAAGCCGTTGAGCCAGGGCAGGTCGCTGCCGTTCATCGCGTAAGCGAGCATGACTTCGCTGTCGCGCGCATGGTCGATGGGCAGTGCCTTCGTAAAATCCGGTGTTTCCGGAATCACGGGGCCGTCGAGGCCGGCAAAGGTGACCTGCACCGCTCCGGCCTGAACGCCCGCCTTGTCGAGAACGGCCTTGAGCGGGACGCCTTTCCAGCGTGCGTTGCCCATCGCGCCGTTGCCGAGCTGGCCGCCGGCAATGCGGGGCTCGACAAAGCCGCGGCTGTTGCCCGAGCATTGATGCACAGCGACCAGTTCGACCGGTTTGAATTTGGTCTTCAGATCCTTGAGCGACAGCGACAGCGGTTTGTCGACCTTGCCCTTGATCTCGAGCCTGAATGTGTCCGGGTCGATGCTGAGGGGAATGTCCGCCAGATGATAGCGGACGAAGAACGCATCATTGGGCGTAATGAGCCCCTCGTTGAAGACCGAGAACGGAGTCTCGAGCTGCGGCGGACGATTGGTCAGGCCGATCAACGGCCGTTTTCCGGGAAAGGTGACGAGCTGACGCTCGCCGTTTTCAAATGGCAGTTTGATGGTCTCGGCTGCGAGAGCTGCGAAGCGTGATCCACCGATCACCCCTGCTGCAGCGCCCAAAGCCAGCCCACCGGCAGATTTCAACATCTGGCGTCGGTCGATCATGGCATTCCTTTCGAGGGCATATCCCTCATTGATTGAACACAGGCTTGGTCCGTATTTCCCCGTCTCCTTTCATTTGCCGATCCGGTGTGCGCCTGCAGAACTCCGGATGTCGGTTGATGTCGATCCTTCGATCAGACGAATCGCAGGACGATCATGCTGAGCCCACCGAGGACAAGCAGGGACATGGCCCCTGCGGCGAGAACCCGGCCGCCGGAATTCATCACGGAGCGCAGATCGACGGACAGGCCGAGCCCTGCCATCGCCACGATGGTCAGAACCGTCGATGCGGTGCGCAGTGCATCAAGCGCGATGGCCGGAATGAGATCGAAGGACCGCAGCAGCATCATCAGAAGGAAGCCGATGATGAACCAGGGAAGCATATCCTTCAAAGCCGGCCGCGTGCTGTCCGATTGTCCGTGACGCAATCCCAGAAGCAGGACGACGGGACCGAGCATCAGTACGCGCATCAGCTTGACGATCGTCCCGATATGAACGCTCGCCGCGCCGATGGGGTAAGTGGCGGCAAGCACTTGCGGTACCGCATAGACGGTCAGGCCCGCGACGATCCCGTACTGCCATTCCGAGAGTCCCGTTATCCTGAAAGCGAGGGGCAGCAGCAGGACGACGAGAATGCCCAGCGCTGCCGTGAAGGAGATCGAGGATGCGACATCTTCGGCCTCCGCGTCGATGACGGGAGCCGCCGCGACGATCGCGGAATTGCCGCAGATCGAATTGCCGCAGGCCACGAGCGTCGCGAGCTTGTCGGACAGCCCGAGCATGCGGGCAAGGCTGTAGCTGATCGTGAGCGACAGCAGGACGACGGCCATGACGAGCAGGACCAGGCGTGCCCCGGCCTGTTCGATGGTCGTGAAGCTGATCGAAGCGCCGAGAAAAACGATGGCGAGTTCAAGCAGCCCTTTGGATGCGAAACGGACGCCGGGCCAGACGGTCCGGTGAAGTCCGAGGCCGGTATGGAACGCGGTTCCAAGCAGGATCGCGAAAACCAGCGCATCAATCCACGCATTGCCGAGCCAGGACAGCTCCAGGCGCTCGATTCCCATGGCCGTGACGGTCACGGCGATCGCCAGCGTGAGGCCGGGAATGAGGTCCGGAAATCGGCAACCTAGAAACATGTCTTCCTCGAAAGTGGCTTCGAGGAAGAATATTGTTTCAAACAATGCCGATCTATCGCATAATTTTTGTCGTTCCGTTCAATAATATCGAATAATCGCCTTGACCCTTGATCAACTCGAAGTTTTTGTGGCCGTTGCCGAGCGTCAGCATCTGACCAAAGCCGCCTCCGCGCTCAATCTCTCGCCGTCGGCCGTCAGCGCGGCCATCAAGGCACTGGAAGCCGCCCATGGACTGACCCTTTTTCACAGGGTCGGGCGCGGCATCGAACTGACCTCCATCGGGCGCCGCTTCCTCGGAGAAGCCCGCGAGACCCTCGCCCGCGCCCGGAATGCCGGGCGGCTTCTGGATGAACTGGCCGGCGCCGAGAAGGGAGTGATCGAACTGCAGGCCAGCCAGACCATCGCCAACTACTGGCTGCCCCGCCGGATCATGTGCTTTCGCGCCGAACACCCCGGGATCGAGATCGAATTGCAGGTGGGCAACACCACGACCGTCACCGAAGCGGTCACCACGGGCGTGGCCGAGATCGGCTTCATCGAGGGCACCATCGATGAACCGTCCCTCATGTCGCGCCGCATCGCGTCGGATCGCCTGTTGATCGTGGTGTCATCGAAGCGCGATGCCGATGCGTTCGGCGACCACGTGACCGATGCCGGCAAATTGCTGTCCCTGCAGTGGGTCATGCGCGAACCGGGGTCCGGCACGCGGTCCGTCTTCGAAGCGGGCTTGCGCGCCCATGGACTGAACGCCGATCAGCTCGACATCGTCCAGACGCTTCCGTCCAACGAAGCCGTTCTGTCCGCTGTCCGCTCGACCACCGCGGCTGCAGCATTGTCGGAATCCGTCGTCGCGCCGTTTCTGGAGAAGGGCGACCTGCATGCGCTGCCTCTCGCCCTGGATCTCCGTGCATTCACATTGCTGCGCCACAAGGAGCGGCCGCTTTCGGCCGTCGCCCAGGCGTTCGAGCGGCATTGCACGAACGACGTCCACTAATGATAGCGCAACGAGCCGGTTGCGCGGATCTGAAAGAATCGCCGGCGCAGGATACCTCGCAGGATATCGCCACCCTTGCTGCTCCCGGCGCGGTGTAGCGGTTCACGATGTCTCTTGTGACGAAAATTCACATCAGGTTTGAACGATCGCGTATGGAAAGCCATCCGGAAAATCTCTAGCGTTTGATTCAACGATGACGCGGCCCTCAGCGGCAGGCGCAAGAACAAAGACGGGAGATGACCGTTGGCAGGCAAGGAGAGTGCCGCATCCGCGGCGAACGCAGCATCGCATCAGTCCTTTGACGCGATCATTATCGGCGCCGGTTTCTCGGGCCTCTATCAGCTTCACAAGTTGCGCGACGAACTCGGCCTTGATGCGGTCGTGCTTGAAAAGGCCGAGGGGATCGGTGGCACCTGGTACTGGAACAGGTATCCGGGTGCGCGTTGCGACTCCGAGAGCTACTATTACTGCTACTCCTTCAACAAGGAGATCGAGCAGGAATGGAGCTGGAGCGAGCGCTACCCTGAACATCCCGAGATTCGGAAATATTTGAATTTCGTCGCCGACAAGCTCGATCTCAAGCGCGATATCCGTCTCGATACCGAAGTGACGTCCGCTACTTTCGATGACATCGAAAATCGCTGGAACGTGCAGACGAAAAACGGGCAGGTCTTTTCGGCGCGGTTCCTGATCACGGCTGTGGGATGTCTCTCCACCGCCAACGTGCCGGATATCAAAGGTCTCGCGAGCTTCAAGGGGCAATGGTATCACACCGGCCTATGGCCGCATGAAGGGGTCGATTTCGCCGGCAAGCGCGTGGGCCAGATCGGCACGGGCTCGACTGGCATCCAGGCGGCGCCGGTGATTGCCGCGCAGGCCGGGCATCTGACGGTCTTCCAGCGCACGGCCAATTACAGCATCCCCGCGCGCAACGGGCCGGTGACTGCGGATGATGTGAAGAAGACGCGGGAAAATTACGACGAGATCTGGCGTGTCGCGCGGGCCGGCACCAACGGTCATCCCTTCACCATCTCAACGCGCTCGGCACTTTCGGTGTCCGATGACGAGCGTCTGGATATCTATGAGAAGGCATGGGAACGCGGGGGATTACGCTTCCGTGCTTCGTTCTCGGACATCCTGCAAAGCGCCGAAGCGAATCTCACTGCGTCCGATTTCCTGCGCGGCAAGATCAAGGAGGTCGTGAAAGATCCGGCGGTGGCGGAAATGCTGACGCCCCGCGATCATGGCTTTGCCACCAAGCGTCCACCGATCGACACCGGCTATTTCGAGGCATTCAATCGCGACAATGTGCTGTTGGTCGATCTCAAGGCCGAGCCGATCGTCGAAATCACCGCGAAAGGCATCCGCACAACCAAAGGCGAATACGAACTTGATATCATCGTCTTTGCCACCGGTTTCGATGCGCTGACCGGCCCGTTGATCAATCTGAATATCACCGGCAGCGACGGATACAAGCTGAAGGACGAATGGGCCGCCGGGCCGCATACCTATCTCGGTCTTCAGACGCCGAAATTTCCGAACCTGTTCACCATCACCGGTCCCGGCAGCCCGTCGGTGCTGTGCAACATGCCGATCGCGATCGAGCAGCATGTGGAATGGATTGCAAACTGCATCCGTGACATGCGCGCCAATGGCCTCAAGCGCATCGAAGCCGAGACGGAGGCGACAGCAGAGTGGGGCGCGCATGTAAACGATGCCGCCAATGCGACACTGCTGCCGATGGCGAGTTCATCCTGGTATCTGGGCGCCAATGTGCCGGGCAAGCCGCGCGTCTTCATGCCTTATGCCGGCGGCCTCGCAAAATATAGGTCGATCTGTAACGACGTCGCAGCGAACGGCTATCGCGGCTTTGCCGTGAGCTGAGCGGAGGCGTGCGATCGTTAGGACAGCACATTACGGGACGTCCATCATGACAGCCTCAGCCGCATCGCCTTTCGATCTCACCGGCCGCCGCATTCTGGTCGCCGGCGCGGCCGGCGGCATCGGGAGTGCCACCGCAAAGCTCTGCGCCAGGCAGGGCGCTACTTTGATTCTCGTGGATATTGTCGGCAAGGATCGCATCCGCGAGCGCGTCGGCGCGGAGCTTGCGGATCGCTCGGAGATCTACAGCCTCGACACCGGCTCGCGCGCCGATGTCACGGCGATGGCGAAGCATGTCGGCGCGATCTACGGCCTCGTCGACACCGCCGCGATCGCGCCGCATGACGACTGGATGGCCGAGGATTGGGAGGAGTCGCTGGACCGCGTGATCCGCGCCAATATCAAAGGTCCGATCAATCTCGCTCGCGCTTTCCTGCCGGGAATGATGGATGCCGGCGAGGGCCGTATCGTGCTGTGTGGTTCGGTCGCCGGCTGGATGGGCGGCTTGCGCACCGGGCCGCATTACGCTTTCGCTAAAGGCGGTATCCATTCCTTCACGCGCTGGCTCGCCGGCAAGGCGGCGGCGCGTAACGTGCTGGTCAACGGCATCGCGCCGGGGCCGGTGGAAACGGCCATGACTGACGGCAAGGGCTACGATGTCTCGCTCTATCCGCTCAAGCGCATGGCGAAGGCGGAGGAGATCGCGGCGACCGCGGTTTTTCTGTGCAGTCCCGGCAGCGGCTATGCGACCGGCGCGATCTTCGACATCAACGGCGGTACCCATTTGCGCTGATCGCCGGCGGCGACAAAGACGATCATTGTGCAGGTGTATTTGACATCCGGCGCATGATGGTCGCACGATCATCCACGGCCAAAAAACAAGAAGGCGAAGGCATCTGCCGGCAGGCGGAATGAGGGGGAACCATAGTGTCGATACAGACGGGAGCGGCTGTTCGCCGCAATACGATTGCCGACGGTTTTCGTCGCGCGGCGCGCAAGTTCGGTGAAAGGACGGCGCTGACATTTGCCGAGCGGGTATGGTCATTCAACGAACTTGATCTTGCCGCGGGACGTGTGGCGCGGGCGTTGCTCGATCTCGGCCTGAACAAAGGAGAGCGCGTTGCGGCCTATGCGCGCAATTCCGACGCCTATCTCATCCTGTGGCTGGCCTGCGGCCGTGCGGGCCTGGTTCATGTGCCCATCAACTATGCGCTCACGATCGGCGAACTGCGCTATATCCTGGATCAATCCGGCGCACGGGCGCTGATCTACGATCCCGCACTTGCGCCGGTTGTCGATCAGGTGCGCGCCGACAATACCGTTGCATCGTTCGGTTGTTTCACGGGTGCGCGGGCAGGCGAACTCGATGTGCTGGCGATCGCGCAGAATGATGCGGCGCCGCGGCTTGAGGAATGTCTTGCGGACGATACGGATCTCGTTCAGTTCCTCTATACGTCCGGGACGACCGCGGCTCCCAAGGGAGCGGCGATGACCCATCGCGCTTTGATGGCGGAATATTCCGCCTGCATTATCGAGCTGGAGCTCGGTCGCTCCGATATCGCGCTTGCGGCACTGCCGCTTTACCATTCGGCACAGATGCATTGTTTCTCGATGCCGCAGCTTCTGATCGGTGCGACGACGCATTTGATCGATGCGCCGGTGCCGGAGATCGTGCTGGCGCTGATCGAGAAGCATCGCATCACCTCGTTCTTCGCGCCGCCGACGGTGTGGGTCAGCCTGTTGCGCAGTCCGGATTTTGCCGCGCGCGACCTGTCGTCCCTGCGCAGTGTGTTCTACGGTGCATCGATCATGCCCGTGCCTGTGCTGCAGGAATTGCGGCAGCGTCTGCCGGGCATTCGGCCGTTCAACTGCTACGGACAGAGCGAGATCGGGCCGTTGGCCACGGTATTGCGCCCGGAGGAGCACGACGAGCGTCCGGCCTCGGCAGGGCGTCCGATCGTCAGCGTCGAGACGCGCGTGGTGGACACGGAGATGAATGACGTGCCGCCGGGCGAGCAAGGCGAGATCGTGCACCGCTCGCCGCAACTGCTGCTGGAATATTGGGACAAGCCGGAGGAAACCAAAGAAGCTTTCGAGGGCGGCTGGTTTCATTCCGGCGACGTCGGCTATTTCGACGAAGCGGGCTATCTCTTTGTGGTCGACCGTATGAAGGACATCATCAAGAGCGGCGGCGTTGTCGTTGCCGGCCGCGAGGTCGAGGATGTGTTGTTCAAGCACCCGTCGGTGTCGGAAGTTGCGGTGTTCGGTCTTCCCGATCCCAAGTGGATCGAAGCCGTTACCGCGGTCGTCGTGCCGCGTGCCGGTCAGCAGCCGGACGAGGCCGCGCTCATCGCGCATGCACGCGAGCATCTGGCGCCGTTCAAGATTCCCAAGCGGATCATTTTCGCCGAGGCGCTGCCGCGCAACACGGCAGGCAAGATCCTGAAGCGTGAATTGCGGGCGAGCTATGCGGAGAAAGCCGGGTAGCCTGATCTCAGGCCAGTTGCGCAGGCCGATCGGCGATATCGAGTCTGCGATCGAACGTCGCGATTGTGCCGGCAGCCTTCAGGCCGCGCTCGCGCGGTCATAGGCCGCGACGGCCGTTTGCGCTGAGGCGCGGACGTCATCGACTGTCATGCCCGGACGGTACAGGCTGCTGCCAAGACCGAAGGCGCGGACGCCTGCCGCCATGTAATCGGCAAAATTCTTGTCGGACACGCCGCCGACCGCGCCGATCACGGCATCCTTCGGCAGAACGGCGCGGATGGCGGAAATGCCCGCTGCGCCGAGAATGGAAGCGGGGAAGAACTTCAGCGCCGAAGCACCGGAGCCCAGCGCAAGAAAGGCTTCGGTCGGCGAGAACACGCCGGGCATGGTTACCATGCCGCGTTCGATCGCGGTGGTCAGCACATCGACATCGACATTCGGACTCACCATCAGGCGGCCGCCGGCATCGGCGACGCGGGCACAATCGGCCGCGGTCAGCACCGTGCCGGCACCGATGAGCGCGCTGTCGCCGAAGCGCTTGCAGGCGCGTTCGATCGAAACGAACGGCTCCGGCGAGTTCAGCGGCACCTCGATCATTTCGAAACCGGTCTCGATCAGCGTTGCGACAATGCTCTCGACTTCATCCGGTTTGACGCCGCGCAGGATGGCGACGAGCGGGCGTTTGACGGTGGGCCAGCGGATCGGCTGTGTCATGAGAAATGCGCTCCCCAGAGATGGATCGCGGCCCTGGTGAGGCCGCGCCGCGACGCGTGCTCGGCATCGACGATGGTGGTATTGAGGCCGGCATCCGCCAGCGCCGCGGCGTAAAGCTCGCCGAGCGCACCGGCACCGATCAGACGGATCGGATGCTGCGCGCCAAGCCGGCTCATGGCATCGGCGATTTCGGTGCCGATCAGCAGGCCCGACAGGCGCGCCGCGCCGTCCGCCTGCTGCTGCAAGCCGAGCAGTTGTGCCGCGCGCAGGCCGAATAACGATGAGGTCAACCGTGCCGGCGCGGTGCGTGCGCGCTGGACTCCGTCGCGGAAAGCCTCGCTCGCGGTGCTGTCCGCTCCGGGCAGCACTGCGTGTTTAAGAATGCTGTGCCGGGCGATCACCGAGAACAGTTCGCCGGTCATATAGGTCGCGAAGGAGGCGACGGCGCCGGCCTCGATCCGGATCCATTTGCTGTGGGTGCCGGGAATGCAGACGAGACCGGTGAAATCGGGCTCGGTGACGCCGAGCAACTGCGTTTCCTCGCCGCGCATGACATCGGGCGCCGCGGCGTCGGTCTGCGCGATGCCGGGCAGGATGCGGACATCGCCTGCCGTTTCGACGCGCTGCGCGCCTTCGTGCAGGGCGTCGAGCCTTGTCGGCGTGTGCAGATAGGGCGCCTCGATCCAGCCTTGCCGCGCGCCCGCCATGCCGCAGATCAGCACGGGAAGGCGGGTGTCGGCACCCAGCGCCCCGAGATGCGCCGCCAGTACCGGTGCGAAGCCGCTATCGGCACAGTGCAGCATGCCTTCCGGCCCGCGTGTTTCGGCCAGAGGGGTGCCGGTGGCATCCAGCAGCCAGCCGCGAAAGCTGCTGGTGCCCCAATCGACGGCGACGAAGGCCGGTCTGTCCGATGTCACATTACCACTCCGGCCTGCCGGCTACGAATTCGCCCTGACCATAGCCGAAAGCCTCGCTCTTGGAAGCATCGATACCATTGCAGTCATCGTGCGGCAGGGGCTGGCAGGAGAGGGCGGGAGGCCGGATTCAAGCCCGGAGACGATCTGGTGAAGGCCCTGGCGTTGGCGCTCATCGACAATAACAACGAGAAGCTGCCGCCTGTATACCGTGAGACTGCTCTATCGAAGGACGGCAGTTTTCCGCTTCCTATAGATGGATGGAACCTCGGCGATGCGCGGTTTAGCTCGCGCCGATTTCATCACACTCGCTCGCCATGTCGCCCGCCAGCGCCGGAACCGCTTCGCCTAAATTATCTCCAATAGAGATTGAAAAGAAAATCTCTTTATGAGATATTCGCGACTTGAAAACGATCATCTACACAGCAACCGCATCCCGCGCCATGATCCGCCACGCTAACCGCGCCAAGCTGATCAAGGCGAAGATCGTTCAATATGCTGAAAACCCGGCCGCCCAAGCCCGCAACGTCAAGTCTCTTGTCGGCGTCGATGCGAGCCGGTTGCGGGTCCAAGATTTCCGCGTCCTGTTCCGCGAAACGGCCGACACCATCACCATTCTCGACATTGGCCCGCGCGGCGGGATCTACGACTAAGGAGCAACCCAAATGCCCGTAATGACAAAAACCCCCCAGGGCGAAGATATCGTGATCCTTGCCCGCACCGAATACGATCAGTTGGTTTTCGCCGCTGGCGAAGACGCCGCCGACGCGGCTATCGCCGGCCGCCTGATTGCCCGCGTTGACGCCGGCGAAGAACAGACACTCACCGCCGAGGAAATGGACGAACTCCTGGCATCCAAGACACCGCTGGCGTTTTACCGGAAGAAATCCGGCATGACGCAAGCGGCGCTCGCCGAACGCGCTGGAATCGCCCAAGGTTTCCTTTCGGAGATCGAAAACGGGGCAAAGACCGGCGACGTTAAAACGTTGCGAAAGCTGGCGGACATACTGAAAGTGTCGCTCGATGATATTGTGGTGCCCGAGGCACCCATCGATAATGCACGAAAGCGCAAAGTGTCCTGACGGACGCAACAGCGCGCCCAACCACTCCCGACGAAACCGCACCGCATCCCGCTGCGCGGTTTTTTGCGCCGGTCATCACCGCGACCGGCGCGCGTGATCGAGCTATTGCGGGCTGAACTCGCCAACCCGGAAGCCCTGCCGCTATTCATCCCGACCTATAACGAGGAACGAAAGCGGCTCCGTAAACAGGCGACATCGAATATTGGCCGGCTATCGCGCCGCGCCGGCGAGATCGAGCGTGAACTGACGCGCCTATTGACGCGCTCGTGCAAGGCGTCGCAATGGAAACCCTGACGCCTCGCATCAAGGCGCTGGGAACCGAAAAGGCTGCCGTCGCCGCCGATCTCTCTGCCGCGCAGGAGCCCGATAACGTGGTCGCGCTTCACCCGGCAGCACTGACGGAATACCGGGCAGCCATCGCCGCCCTTAGCGTCCACCTTGAAACCGAGACGCCCGACGAGGGCGGCGCATTTATCGAGACGATTCGCGGGCTGATCTCGCGCGTGATCATCAAAGCCGAGCCGAACACCAAGGGATTCGAGATCGAATTGCGCGGCTACCTTGCCGAACTCTGCGGACTAGAAGGCATTGAAATACCTGATGTTTCAGCCATTGCTGCCGAGGCATCACCGGGAGGGAATGGTGGTAGCGGGAGAGGGACTCGAACCCCCGACCCCAGGATTATGATTCCCGTGCTCTAACCAGCTGAGCTACCCCGCCAACGTGTCGCGGCGGCAGAATATGCCGCACCGCGAATGGGCGGCATATAAGGAGGCGGACGACTCCCTGTCAAGCAAGCCGTTGCCGGACATCCGCTTTTCCGCCGTTCAGGTCGTGGATTTTCGGGTGTGTGTGGATTGCGGCGCTCTGCCCAGGGGTGGGCAGGGCGCCGGGACCGGCTCTAGCCGCCGTCGAAAGCCTTTTTCAGGGCGGCGAGGTCGAGTTTCACCATGCCCATCATGGCTGTCATGGCGCGCTTGGAGCCTTCGAGATTGTCGCTGGCGACCATCTCGGTGAAGCCCTTGGGCACGATCTGCCATGGCACGCCCCAGCGGTCGTTGAGCCAGCCGCATTGCTGCGGCTTTCCGCCATCCGCGAGCAGGGCATCCCACAGCCGATCCACCTCGGCCTGGTCGTCGCAATGGACGGTGAAGGACACCGCGTGGCCGAACTGCGCCGGGCTGCCGCCGTTCAGGCCGATGAAGCTCTGGCCGGCCAGCGTGAAGCCGACCACCAGCACGTCGCCGGCTTTGCCCGAGGGATTGTCGATCGGGCTGCGCTGCACCCGGTCGACGGATGAATTGGGCAGCAGCGAACAGTAGAACCGCGCCGCGTCCTCGGCCTCGTTCACATACCAGATGCAGGGAGAAATCTTCGACATCGTCATGCTCTCCGTCATGCTCTCCGTTGGCCCGTTCACGTTGGCATCGCGGCCTGGGCCGCGGCCATGTCCATCCACATCACCTCCCAGATGTGACCGTCGGGATCCTCGTAGCTGCGGCCGTACATGAAGCCGTAATCCTGCGTCGGTGTCGGATCGGCGCTGCCGCCCGCGGCCACGGCTTTCTTTACGAGGTCATCGACGTCGTCGCGGCTGTCGGCGGAGATGCAGATCAGCACCTCGCTCGACGTCTTCGCATCGACGATCGTTTTCGACGTGAACTGCCTGTATTTCTCGTGGGTCAGCAACATCGCGTGGATGGTGTCGGACAGCACCATGCATGCTGCCGTGTCGTCGGAGAATTGCGGATTTCGGGTGGCGCCCACCGCTTCATAAAAGGCGATGGCGCGCGGCAGATTGCCGACGGGCAGGTTGACGAAGATCATCTTGCTCATGACTGGTTCCTTCAGGGATGGTGCTGCACCAAGGACGATGCGTGCGGCTTCGACCCGACATGTCCGCCGAAAAATTTTCGTGGCGGAATTTTCGATGATTGCGGTGAGCGACATGCACGGCGGCTTGCGCCGTCATGAGGACGGAATGTCGCATGCCGGACGGACCATCGGAATTGCAGTGACGCGCAAATCATCGTTGATTGGCAAGACGGTAAGATTACGACGGAAGGTGCGTTTTGCGACGTTTGCTTCCGCGTGAGGCTGCCATTGCAACGACAAGTCTGGGCACGAGCCGTGGCCAGCATCATGAAAAGAGGGGGCTTTCGATGCTGCAACGCAATCGCTTTGCGTTTTCATTCGCCGTCGCGGCGGCCGCGTTGGCCGCGTTCGGTGCAACCGGCGCCGTCCGTGCGCAGGATTATCCGACCAGGCCGATCACGCTGATCGTGCCGTGGCCCGCGGGCGGCTCCACCGACATCTCCATGCGTGCGATTGCCGACGCCGCGTCGAAACATCTCGGCCAGCCGATCGCCATCGACAACAAGGGCGGCGGCGGCGGCACGGTCGGCCCCGCCACCATGGCGGCGACGGCGAAGCCGGACGGCTACACCATTTCGCAGATTCCGATCACCGTGTTCCGCTTGCCCCTGATGCAGGATGTGTCATGGAATCCCGAAAAGGATTTCAGCTACATCATCCATCTCACCGGCTACACCTTCGGCATCACCACCAATGCGGAATCGCAGTTCAAGACCTGGAAGGACGTGGTCGATTTCGCCAAGGCCAATCCGGGCAAGGTCACCTATGCGACGCCGGGCACCGGCACCTCGCTGCATGTCGGCATGGAGCAGATCGCCTCCATGGCCGGCATCAAGCTGACGCAGGTGCCGTTCAAGGGCGGTGCGGAAACCAATGCCGCGGTGCTCGGCAAGCACACCATGCTGCAGGCGGATTCCACCGGCTGGCGCCCGCTGGTCGATGCCGGCAAGCTGCGGCTCCTGATGGTGTGGACCGACAAGCGCTCGCCGAACTTCCCGGACGCGCCGACGCTGAAGGAAAGCGGCTACCCGATGGTCTACGACTCGCCGTTCGGCATTGCCGGCCCGAAGGGGATGGATCCGAAGATCGTCGCCAAGCTGCACGATGCGTTCAAGAAAGCGATCGACGACCCCGCGGTGGTCGCCACGCTGGCGAAATACGACATGGTGCCGAACTACAAGAACACCGAGGACTACAAGACATTCGTCGGCGAGGTGATCGCCTCGGAGCGCAAGGTGCTCGAAGGCATCGGCCTTGCGAAGAAGTAAGCGAGGCGGCTCTTTCTTCACCTCTCCCCTCCGGGGAGAGGTCGCCCGGCGTAGTGCAGCGAAGTCGGGCGGGTGAGGGGGCTGCCACAAGCGCCGGCGCCTGCGGCGCCCCCTCACTCTAACCCTCTCACCGGAGGGGAGAGGGGACGCGCCGTCGCTGACGGCACCTACCTCTTTCCATCATCACTCTTTCGAAAGCCTCCCATGTCCACCACCCGACCTGCCTTCCGCCTCAACAATTCCGAATTCTGGACCGGTGCGCTCGGTCTGGCGCTGGGTGCTTTCGTCATCCATTCCGGCCTCAAGCTGAAGCTCGGCACCGTCAATGATCCCGGTTCGGGCTTCATGATGTTCTATGTCGGCCTGCTGATGTGCGCGTTTGCGGTGAGCATCGTCCTCGCGTCGGTGACCGAGGGCGGGCCGACGTTCGCCTCGCGCTGGGAGGATGCGCGCTGGAGCAAGCCGGTGCTGATCATCGTCTGCCTCACGGCCTATGCGTTCGCGCTCGAACCGCTCGGCTTCCTGATCGCGACGATCCCGCTGATGCTGTTGCTGCTGCGCATCGTCGATCCCGTGCGCTGGACGCTGGCGCTTCCGCTCGCGGTGCTGGCGCCGTTCATCGTGTGGTGGGTGCTGAAGCACGGCCTCGCGATCATGCTGCCCGTCGGCGTGTTCGAGATCGGTTGAGGAGGGCGCGTCATGGATGTCATCGCGAACGTGTTTCATGGCTTCGGCGTCGCGCTGGAGCCGGTCAATCTGGTCTACTGTTTCATCGGCGTGTTCATCGGCACGCTGGTCGGCGTGCTGCCCGGCATCGGCCCGATTTCGGCGATGTCGCTGCTGCTGCCGGTGACGCTGTCGGGCACGCCGGAATCCGGCATCATCATGATGGCCGGCATCTATTACGGCTCCATGTATGGCGGCTCCACCACCTCGATCCTGGTCAACATTCCCGGCGAAGCGGCATCGGTGGTCACCTGCATCGACGGTCACCAGATGGCCAAACGGGGCCGCGCCGGCCCGGCGCTCGGCATCTCCGCGCTCGGCTCGTTCATCGCCGGCACCTTCGCGCTCGTCGCCCTGATGCTCGTCGCGCCGTCGCTCGCGGAGGTCGCCATCGCGTTCGGCCCGGCCGAATATGCCAGCCTGATGGTGCTCGGCCTCGTGGTGCTCACCTTCCTCACCCAGGGCTCCATGGCCAAGGCGCTGCTGATGGCCTGCATCGGCATCGTGCTCGGCCTTGTCGGCCTCGACAGCATCACCGCGCAGCCGCGCCTCACTTTCGGCCGCATCGAACTGATCGACGGCATCGGCCTCGTGCCTGTGGTGATGGGCCTGTTCGGCCTTGCCGAAGTGCTGCTCAACACCGAGCAGGCGATCAAGCGCGACATCATCAACGCGAAGATCACGCAACTGATGCCGAACCGGGATGATTGGAAACGCAGCGCCGGCCCGATCGGCCGCGGCACCGTGCTCGGCTTTTTCCTCGGCATCCTGCCGGGCGGCGGCGCCGTGGTGGCATCCTTCGCTTCCTATGCGCTGGAGAAGCGGCTGTCGAAGCAGCCCGAGCAATTCGGCCATGGCGCCATCGAGGGCGTCGCGGGGCCGGAAGCCGCGAACAACGCGGCGGCGGGCGGCGCCTTCATTCCGCTGATGACCCTCGGCATTCCGCCGAACGTGGTGATGGCGCTGCTGCTCGGCGCCTTCGTGATTCACGGGTTGCAGCCGGGGCCGCTGCTGATCAGCCAGAATCCCGGCCTGTTCTGGGGCATCGTCGCCAGCATGTATATCGGCAATGCCATGCTGCTGGTGCTGAACCTGCCGATGATCGGCATCTGGGTGAAGCTGCTCAAGCTGCCCTACAACGTGCTGTTCCCGATGATCGTGCTGTTCACCATCATCGGCGTCTATTGCAGCAGCAACAACGTGTTCGACGTTTATGTGATGGTCGCCTTCGGCATCATCGGTTACTTCATGCGCAAGTTCGGCTACGAGCCGGCGCCGCTGGTGCTGGCCTTCGTGCTCGGCCCGCTGCTGGAGAACAACCTGCGCAAGTCGCTGATCCTGTCGCAGGGCGATCTGACGACATTCGTCGAACGCCCGATTTCCGCCGCGTGTCTCGTCTTCGCCCTGGTCCTTCTGGTGGCGCCGCTGTTGCCGGCGCTGCGCCGCAAGCGGGAGATGGTCGCGCTGGACGAGGGGGCGTGAACCTTGTAGCCCGCATGAGCGGAGCGATTGCGGGAAGGTGGTGCATGGTGACGCGCCGGCCCCGCAATCGCTTCGCTCATGCGGGCTACGGGACGAGGGCAGGTTCGGCGAAGACGCTTTTGCCCACCCGCCACATTATTGACCGTCATCGCCCGCTTTCGCGGGCGATGACGGGGTGTATATGTTGATGCGCAAGCCCCCGCCGCGACCTTTGCCGGCGCCTGCTATTCCGCTGCCATCTGTTCGGCGTTGGGGTCGCCCGGCGCCGTGGCCCAGGCGAGTTCGACCAGCGTCACGGTGCGTTTGCCGGTGCCGTCGGTCTGGCACACGATCAGGCCCTGTTCCTCGATATAAGTGAGCAGCCGCCGCGCCCGGCGCAGCGAATGCGAGCCGTAGGCGCGGGCGATGGCGGCGTCGCTCGGGCAGGGCCAGCCTTCCTTGGCGGCGCGGGCGATCATCATGAACACGCCCTGCATGTCGTCGGGCAGCACCGAGGCGCGCAGTGCCACGTCCTGCCAGCCGTCGTCCTCAGCGATGTCGGAGCCGAGGCCGGCGCGGGCGCGCGTCAGCATGCGGCGAAACTCGGTCATATCGGGCACCGCGGCGCCGAGGCCCTCAATGCGGCAGCGGACGACGAATTCCTGATACAGCACGCCGACGGCGCGGAAGCCCGCATCGGGCTCGGCCATCAACGCCTGCAGCACGCGGTCGACCCGTTCGCGGCGCGCGGCGATGTCCTCGGCGCTCGGCGGCGGCTCGGCGGGATCGGGCCGCACCTCCTGCGCCGCCGATTTCGCCGCCATTAACTGCCCCAGCAGGTCGGGCGATGCCGGTGCGCGGCGTGGCCGCACGGTCTCCGGCGGCGGCGCGGCGAGAATAGTCGCGTGCACGTCGTCCGGCAGGGCGTCCGGCAAGGGCATCAGCTTCGGCGTCGCGTTGCGCGGACTCGTCTCGGTGGCGCCGATGCGCAGGCCGAGCGGGCGCCGCGACAGCGCCGGGCCGAGCGCCATGAACTGGCCGCGTTCGAGGTCGCGGAACGATTCCGCCTGCCGCCGTTCCATGCCCAGCAAGTCGGCGGCGCGCGCCATGTCGATGTCGAGGAAGGTGCGCCCCATCAGGAAGTTGGATGCCTCGGCGGCGACGTTCTTGGCGAGCTTGGCGAGGCGCTGGGTGGCGATGACGCCCGCCAGGCCGCGCTTGCGGCCGCGGCACATCAGGTTGGTCATGGCGCCGAGCGAGAGTTTTCGCGCCTCATCCGAAACTTCGCCGGCCACGGCCGGCGCGAACAATTGCGCTTCATCGACGATCACGAGCATCGGATACCAGTGATCGCGCGGCGCATCGAACAGCCCGTTCAGGAACGCCGCGGCGCGGCGCATCTGGTTTTCGGCATCGAGTCCTTCGAGATTGAGCACGCTGGAGACGCGGTGCATGCGCGCGCGTTCGCCGGCCGCCTGCAATCCGCGCTCGGTGTGCTGCTCAGCATCGATCACGAGGTGGCCGAAGCGCTCGGCCAGCGACACGAAATCGCCCTCGGGATCGACGATGGTCTGCTGCACCCACGGGGCGCTTTGTTCCAGCAGCCGGCGCAGCAGATGCGATTTGCCGGAACCGGAATTGCCCTGCACGAGAAGGCGGGTCGCCAGCAGTTCCTCAAGGTCGAGAGCCGCCGGCGCACCCGCCGTCGTGTGTCCCATCTCGATGGCAACCGTCATGTCCCGACTCAAGCGCTCCTTGCCGGGAGGCATTAGCAACCCGGCGGGAGTCCGTCGAGCGTCCCCCGGCCGCTATCCCGTGTTCTTCCAACCTCGCCCCGCTTGCGGGGAGAGGTCGCCGTCCGCATGCGAAGCATGCGGGCGTCGGGTGAGGGGGATTCGCCACAGACTCGGAGTGTTTGGATAATCCCCCTCATCCGACCCGGCTTCTCCCCGCACGCGGGGAGAAGGCAGAAAGCGCCGGGCTGCTTTGTCCTGCAAAACATGCCATGAGTTTCGCCGGGCTTCGGCCCATTGCATGCGTAAGGAGAATTCATGGCTGCTCACGTCCATCCGCTGGCCGGCAAACCGATCGATCCCGCACAGCTTGTGAACGTGCCCCGGCTCGTCTCCGCTTATTTCGCCGGCAAACCGGACCCTTCGGTGGCGACACAGCGCGTGGCGTTCGGCACCTCCGGCCATCGCGGCTCGGCGCTCGCTTGTTCTTTCAACGAGAACCACATTCTCGCCGTCAGCCAGGCGATCTGCGACTATCGCAAGGGCGCCGGTATTGATGGTCCGCTGTTCCTCGGTATCGACACCCACGCGCTGGCGGAGCCGGCGCTGGTGTCGGCGCTGGAGGTGTTTGCCGCCAACGGCGTGCATGTGCGGGTGGACGCGCAGGGCGGATATACGCCGACCCCGGTGATCTCGCACGCCATCCTCACCTACAACAAAGGCCGCACGTCCGGCTTCGCGGATGGCGTCGTCGTCACCCCCTCGCACAATCCGCCGGAGGACGGCGGCTTCAAGTACAATCCGCCGAATGGCGGCCCGGCCGATACCGACATCACCGGCATCATGGAGAAGGCCGCCAACGGTTTCCTCGCAGCCGGCATGGCGGGCGTGAAGCGCATCCCGCTGGCGCGTGCGCGGGCGTCGGAATTCGTTACGCCCTACGATTACATCACGCCTTATGTGAGCGATCTCGCCGATGTCATCGACATGGAGGCGATCCGCGCATCGGGCGTGAAGATCGGCATCGATCCGCTCGGCGGCGCCGGCGTGCATTACTGGCAGCCGATCATCGAACGCTACAGGTTAGACGCGACCGTGGTGAACACCGCCGTCGATCCGACCTTCCGTTTCATGACGCTGGACTGGGACGGCAAGATCCGCATGGACTGCTCGTCGCCTTACGCGATGGCGCAACTGATCGGCATGCGCGACAGATTCGACGTCGCCTTCGCCAACGACACCGACGCCGACCGCCACGGCATCGTCACATCAACCGGCGGCTTGATGAATCCGAACCACTATCTGGCGGCAAGCATCGACTATCTGTTCGCGCATCGCCCGCACTGGCGCAAGGACGCGGCGGTGGGCAAGACCATCGTATCCAGCGCTATCATCGACCGCGTGGTGAACAAGCTGGGCCGCAGGCTGGTGGAGACGCCGGTGGGCTTCAAGTGGTTCGTGAACGGCCTGGTCGACGGCTCGTTCGGCTTCGGCGGCGAGGAAAGCGCCGGCGCGTCGTTCCTGCGCAGGGACGGCACGGTGTGGACCACCGACAAGGACGGCCTCATTCTCGGCTTGCTCGCCGCCGAAATCACCGCGGTCACGCAGGAGAATCCGAGCCGGCGCTTCGAGAGGCTGACGCAGGAATTCGGCACGCCTTATTATGAGCGCATCGACGCCGCCGCGACGCCGGACCAGAAGAACGTATTGAAGAAGGTGACGCCCGAGCAGATCGGCATGACCACGCTGGCCGGCGATCCCGTCATCGTCACCGAGAGCAAGGCGTCCGGCAACGGCCAATCCTTCGGCGGCATCAAGGTGAGCACCGCCAACGGCTGGTTCGCCGCGCGTCCGTCGGGCACCGAGGACGTCTACAAGATCTACGCCGAAAGCTTCCGCAGCGAAGCGCATCTGAAAGAGATTCAGCACGACGCCCAGGCGGCGATCGGGAAGGTGTTCGCGAAGTAGGGCAACGTCGTCATTCCGGAGCGCTCGCCAGCGGCGAGCGCATCCGGAATCTCGAAATGTGAGATCATTGTAGGGTGGGCAAAGCGTAGCGTGCCCACCACGACGCACCGAGCAATGGATGGTGGGCACGGCGCAAGTGCGCCTTTGCCCACCCTACAGTGCTGCGCTCCATCCGGGCTACGTCCCGCTCGCCCGCCACCTCAGCAGCCGCGTCTCCACGGCTGACATCGCGAGTGCGGTGAGGTAGCCGATCACGCCGAGCAGGATCACGCCGCCGAACAGGTCGGCGGAGCGGAAGGCGCGCGCCGACAGCAGCACCCAGTGGCCGAGGCCGTCGAGGCCGGCGAGGATTTCGCACACCACCGCGAGGATCAGCGACACCGTGAGGCTGAGGCTCATGCCGGAGATGATATCCGGGCTCGCCGAGGGCAGCGCGATCTTGAAGATTACGGCAAAGCGCGACATGTGCAGCGAGCGCGCGACCTCGTACAGCCGCGGCTCCACCGCGGCGAAGCCGTGGATGGTGGCGAGCAGCATCGGCCAGATCGCGCCGAAGGCGATGACGAACAGCGCCATGCCCTGCGTCAGGCCGAACAGCGCGATCGCCACCGGAATGATCGCGGACACCGGCAAAGGACGCAGGAATTCCAGCGAGGGCGCCACATAAGCACGCATCGTCTTCGACGAGCCGATCATGGCGCCGAGCGCGATGCCGGCGATGGAGGCGACCAGCCAGCCGAAGAACATATGTTCGAGGGTGCCGAGCGTCTTGTCCCACAGCGTTCCATTGCCGAAGCCGCGTACCAGCGCGGCCCAGGCGCGATCAGGGCCGGGCAGAAACACCGGCGACACCAGCTTGAGGTCGGCGACCAGTTGCCACAGCCCGACCAATGCGGCGGCAACGGCGAAGCTGGCGAGACGCCAGACGATGACGGCGCGCTTCATCGGATGTCTCCCACCATGGCGGCGGGGCCGAACAGATGGCGCTGCGCGGCGAGCAGGCCGACATTCAGCGCGTAGCCGATCAGGCCGATCCAGACCAGATAGGCCAGCATCAGGTCGGGCCGCAGCGCCTGCTGCGCGATCATGATGCCGGCGCCGAGGCCGAGCGGATTGATCGCGATTTCGACGGTAACGGCCACGATCAGGGCGATGCCGGCGGCGAGGCGGAAGGCGAGGAAGATGCGCGGCAGCGCCGCCGGGATGACGATCTTGCGCACGCGGTCGCGCGGCGTCAGCCGCAAGGCGCGCGACACTTCGATCAATCGGGGCTCGATGCCGCGCACCGCGGCGCGGCTGAGAATGAGGATCGGCCACACGCAGGCGAAGGCGACGATCACGATCTCCATGCGATAGCCGAAGCCGAGCGCGATCAGCGCGATCGGCAGCAGCGCGATGGAGGGGATCGGCCGCAGCGCCTCGATGGTGACTGCCATGAGTTGGTCGAACGGACGCACCAGCCCGAGCGCGATGCCCAGCGCAAGGCCGAGCGCGCTGCCGAGCAGCAGGCCGGCGCAGGCGGAGATCAGCGTGTCGCGCGTCGCCGCCAGGATCGAGCCGTCGGCGAACGCGCCGACCAGCGCCATGAGAATCGCGCTCGGCGCCGCCAGTGCGTCGCTGTGAATCTCCACCGAGCGCGCCCAGACCTCAAGCACGATCAGCAGCGCGGCCGGCAGCACCAGCGCCTTGACGCGCTCGCTGCTCATGACTCCGACGCCTTGATGAAGTCGAACAGTTCGCGGCGCAGCCGCAGGAATTCCGGGTTCTCGCGCGTGGCGAGCTGGTCGCGCGGCCGCGGCAGGTCGATGGGCAGTTCGATGCCGATGCGGCCGGGATGCGGCAGCAGGCCGATCACGCGGTCGCCGAGATAGATCGCTTCCTCCAGATCGTGGGTGACGAAGATCACCGTCGCCTTGCTGCTGGCGAGCAGCGCCAGCACCTCGTCCTGCAAGCCTTGCCGGGTCATCGCATCCAGCGCGCCGAACGGCTCGTCCATCAGCAGCGCCTTCGGCTCCTGCGCGAGGCAGCGCGCGATCTGCAGGCGCTGCTGCATGCCGCCGGACATTTCCGCCGGATATTTCCCGGCATGGTTGGGCAGGCCGACTTTCTTCAGCAGTTCGTCGATGCGGGCAGGGCGCTGGGCCGCCGGCATGCCGATCGTCTCCAGCGCCAGCGACACGTTGCCGGCGGCGGTGCGCCAGGGCAGCAGCGCCTTGCCGTAGTCCTGGAACACGATGGCGACATCGCGCCGCGGCTCGCGCATCGGCGCGCCGTCGAACGTCACCGCGCCCGCGCTCGGCTGATACAGGCCGGCGGCGAGGCGCAGCGCCGTCGTCTTGCCGCAGCCGGATGCGCCGATGACGCAGAGGAATTCGCCCGGCTTCACGTCGAAGCTGAGATTTTCGATGATGCGCTTGCCGCCGAGATCGAGCGTCACGCCGGAAAATGCAATTTGGGTTTTCGCGCCGGTCATGGGCGCAGTGGTGGTGCGAACAGCCGCAACGGTCATGGCGGTCAGCCTCCCCGGCCGGGTGGATAGACGTAATCCAGTGTGGAATGCAGATGCGACGTCAGCATTGCCTGCGCGGCGCCGATATTGCGGGCGAGCACGCGGTCGGCGAGAAGCTGATGCGCCTCGACGAAACGCGTTCCGCTGTCGAATTCGCGCATCATCACGCGGCGATAGCGATACGCCTGATCGTAAAGCTCGGAATGCGCGGCGAGCAGCCGGCGCGAGCCGCAGGCGGCGAGAAGCGCGGTGTGAAAGCCCTTGTGCAGCTTGTCGAAGTCCGGCGCGCCTTCGCGGAAGGCGTTGCCGGTGCGTTCGATATGCCGGCGCATCTGGTGCAGCGTGCCGAGAATGCCGGCTTCCCAGGCATCGTCGCCGTTCGCGATGGCGAGGCGCACGGCCTCCATCTCGATCACGGTGCGCATCCGCGTGATGTCGGCGAGGTCGTCGCGGCTGACGTCGGCGACGCGAAACCCGCGCTGGCCGATGCCGACGATCAGGCCGCGCGAAATCAGCCGCGACAGGCCCTCGCGCATCGGCGTGGCGCCGATTTCGTAGCGCTGCACGAGATCGACGATGCCGAGGCGCGTACCCGGTGCGAGATCGCCCGCGATGATGGCCTGCTCCACCAGCAGCGCGGCACGTTCGCTCAGTGTGTCGGACGCGACGGCTTCCGGCGTTTTCGAGGCGTTCGGTGCCATCGCGGTCAGGCGCCTATTTCAGGATCAGCTTGTTGAGGTCGAGTTTCGTCTCCAGCATCTTCTGCGACGACATGATGTCGATCCACCAGGCAAGCTGCTCGGGCTTCAACTCGGGCTCAGACTTGTTCGGCGGCGACGCCTTCACCAGTTCCATCGTCTGCTTGGTGAATTTGGCGATCGAAGCCGAGGCTTTCTCGCGGTCCTCATTGACGATCTTTGCGCCTTCGGCGATGGCCGCGCGGAATTTCTTGATCGTGTCCGGATTCTTCGTCGCCCAGTCGCGCGACGCCGCGTAGAAGATGATCGGCTCGGTGCGGTTGAGTTCGCTCGCATAGCGCGCACCGATGCTGCCGCTGCCGGCCTTGAGCATGCGCGACACCGTCGGCTCCGCGGTCAGCACCGCATCGACGCCGCCGGACTTGATGATGTCGGGCATGGTCGGGAAGGTGACTTCGACGAAGTTCACGCTCTTGGGATCGACGCCCTTTTCCATCAGCCATTTCACGAACAGCACATGCAGGAAGGCGCCGAGGCCGGGTGCGCCGACTTTCTTGCCGACGAAATCCTTCGGCTCCTTGATGGTGATGCCGTTGCGCACGAAGGCTGTGATGTTGGCGTTGGAAGTCGGGCTCATCACCGTGGCGCCGGCGACGGCGACGAGGTCGAGCCCGCCGTCAGCGGCCTGCAGGAACACGGTGGAGGTCGGCCCGCCGATCTGGATCGAGTTCGACATGATCGCGGCGGGGATGTTCGAGTTGATGGCGATCGGCACCATCTCGGCATCGAGGCCGTGCTTTTTGAAAATGCCTTCGTCCACCGCGACCATCGCCGACGCGCAGTCGGTGGTGGCGGTGCAGCCGATTTGCAATTTGGCCTGCGCCAGAGCCTGGGTTGAGGCCGCTCCCGCCAGGGCGAATAGGGCAAGCGCCGCCGTCGCGATCGGTTTGATCATGATGTTGTCCTCCCTTTGATGCGGTCTTTGCAGATCGCCTCTTGTTTATCGATATTTTTTTTGATCCTATATTTTCTCGAAGAACAAAAGCAAGTGGGAGACGCTCATGAAACTCGCGACATATCGCATCGGCGGACAGGACAAGGTCGGCATCGTCCACGCCGATGATTCCAGGCTGTTCGATCTCGCCGCGGCCGCCGGCCGTGACGGCGGCGATTCCGCTTTCGCCTCCATGCTGGCCCTGATCGATGCCGGCGATGCCGCGCTCGATAGAGCGCGCCGTGTGTTCGAGAAGCATAGCGGCGATGCCGCGCTCTCGGTTGCCGTGGCCGGCGCCGAAATCCTCGCGCCGGTGCCGGAGCCGCGGCAGTGCCGCGACGGCATGTCGTTTCCGATCCACATCCTGCAGGCGCCGCGCGGCCAGTTGAAGCTGGCGGCGCGCGCGAACAACGACATGGCGGAACTGGCGCGGCTGGATGCCGCGCCGCTGGGCGAACTGCCCGAGGTCTATCGCAAGCAGCCGATCTACTACATCACCAACCGCTTCAGCGTGCGCGGCACCAACACGACGGTGCAATGGCCGCGCTACAGCAAGGTGATGGACTACGAACTCGAATACGGCATCATCACCAAGAACAGGGGCGCCAACATTTCGGCGGCCAAGGCCAGGGATCACATCTTCGGCTACACCATCTTCAACGATTTCTCCGCGCGCGATGCCCAGCGCATCGAGATGGAAGGCCGGCTCGGCCCCGCCAAGGGCAAGAGCTTCGATGGCGGCAATGTGATGGGGCCGTGGATCGTCACCCCCGACGAGATCGGCGATCCCTACAAGCTCAAGATGGAATGCCGCGTCAATGGCAAGGTGCGCTCGGCGGGCGTCAGCGAGGGCATGCTGTTCTCGTTCGAGGAACTGATCGCCCACATCACCCAGGACGAGACGTTGATGCCCGGCGAATTCATCGGCTCCGGCACCGTCGGCAACGGCTGCGGCCTCGAACTCGGCTGGTATCTCGAACATAACGACGAGATCGAACTCGAAGTCGAGAAGATCGGCGTGCTCAGGAACAAGGTGGTGCGGCAGGATTGATCTGCCATTCCGGGGCGCACGCGCCATCGGGCGCGTGCGAACCCGGAATCCCGCAGTGAGTCACACATCAAGATTCCGGGTTCGGCCCCGCCGCCTTCGGCGCCGGCCCGCCCCGGAATGACGAGCAGAAAATAACAACACGAGGAAATCCCGAGGAAACCCCCATGGCCCGCAAGCTCATCGATATCTCCGTTCCCCTGCAGAACGACGTGCCCGCCGATCCGCCCGGCAACCATCCGACCATCAACTATATCGACCATCAGCAGGGGCTGCCGCGCATGCTGCAGTTCTTCGACGGGCTGAAGAAGGACGACCTGCCGGACGGCGAGGGCTGGGCGGTGGAGCAGGTCAGCCTGTCCACCCATAACGGCACGCATCTCGACGCGCCCTATCACTTCCATCCCACCATGAATCGCGGCGAGCGGTCGTGGACCATCGACGAGGTGCCGCTCGAATGGTGCCTGCAGCCCGGCGTCAAGCTCGACTTCCGTCATCTGCCGGACGGCTACGTCGCCACCGCGAAGGATGTCGAGGACGAGTTGAAGCGGATCGGCCATACGCTGAGTCCGCTGGAAATCGTGGTGGTCAACACCTCCGCCGGCGTGAAATACGGCCAACAGGACTACGTCAATTCCGGCTGCGGCATGGGCTATGAGGCCACCATGTACCTGCTCGAACGCGGCGTCCGCCTCACCGGCATCGACGGCTGGAGCTGGGATGCGCCGTTCGTCTTCACCGCGCAGAAATATGCGCAGACGAAGGACGCCAGCCTGATCTGGGAAGGCCACAAGGCCGGCCGCCACATCGGCTATTGCCACATCGAGAAACTGCACAATCTCGAACAGCTCCCTTCCACCGGCTTTATGGTGTCGTGCTTCCCGGTGAAGATCGAAAAGGCGTCGGCCGGCTGGACCCGCGCGGTGGCGATCATCGATACGTGAGATGCTTTTCCCCTCTCCTCCCGCGAAGCGCAGCTTCGCGAGGTGGGAGAGGGTGGATCGAACATGCGAAGCATGTTCGAGACGGGAGGACATGACGGGCGGTGCGAGAATATTTTCAAGAATGTTCTCACTTCGTTCTTGACAAAAATCCTCGACAGGACAATATCCCCGTCGTCCTGTTCGTG
>Ga0153956_1000648_pt1 | contig 36622 bp, 33 predicted proteins | sample TSFL040MetaG_FD_104704 | JGI IMG/M metagenome (GOLD analysis project Ga0153956, IMG submission 104704) | Attine ant fungus gardens microbial communities from Florida, USA - TSFL040 MetaG | ecosystem: Host-associated > Fungi > Mycelium > Unclassified | place: USA: Florida, Wekiwa Springs... | reverse complement strand
CCTCCCGCAGAATCGACCCCGCGCCACCGCCCACCACCGCTGCGACGACGACAAGCCGCCATCACCGCCGGTGAGCATCACGACATCATCGACTACCAGCCGACTCATGAACGATCCGGGCTAGAGCCGCGGCCGTGCGTGTACCGTGCGGCCGACATGTCTGAGCACGCCGAAAGCTACTTCGCCGCCGCCGCCGATCTTTGTCGTGCGGTCTCACTCGAGTTGGTCGACGCGATGGCCGAGCGACTCGCGGCGATCCGCTCCGGCGGCGGGCGACTCTTCATTCTCGGTGTCGGAGGCGGCGCTGCGCACGCGTCGCACGCCGTCAACGACTTCCGCAAGCTCTGCCATATCGAGTCCTATACGCCGACAGACAACGTGGCCGAGCTGACGGCGCGGACGAACGACGAGGGCTGGGAGACGTCGTTCGTCGAGTGGCTGCGCACCTCGCGCCTCGCATCGGGCGACGGCGTGCTCGTCTTCTCCGTCGGCGGCGGCTCGCGTGAGCACAACGTCTCGATGAACCTCGTGCTCGCGCTCGAACACGCCAAGCAGGTCGGGGCGACGATTCTCGGCGTCGTCGGCAGTCCCGACGGAACCACCGCCAAGATCGGCGACGCGGTGGTGGTGGTCGATGCCCCGGCGGCCCTCAAGACGCCGCTGGTCGAGTCGATGCAGGCGGTCGTCTGGCACGGGCTCGTCGCCCATCCGACGCTTTTGGCCCAGGCGGGGAAGTGGGAGAGCGTGGAGTCCGGCGCGGCTCGATGACGCGGGCTGGCGTGCTGCTGGACCGTGACGGCGTCCTCGTCGAGCCGGTCGAAGATCCCGTCGATCATCGGCCCGAGTCACCGTTGCGGGTACAGGATGTCCGGCTCGTGCCTGGCGCGGCGCGCGGCATCGCGTGCCTGCGTGCGGCGGGGTTCGAGCTGGCGGTCGTGACGAACCAGCCCGCGGCCTCTAAAGGCAAGGCGTCGCTGGTCGATCTCGACGCCGTCGCGACGCGAGCGCGTGAGCTGCTCGCCGCCGCGGGCGCGCCGGTCGAGCACTGGTACACGTGCCTGCACCACCCGTCCGGCGTCGTGCCCGAGCTGACTTGCGATTGCGATTGTCGTAAGCCCGCGCCGGGCATGCTGTTGCAGGCGGCCGTCGACCTCGATCTCGACCTGTCCAAGAGCTGGATGATCGGCGACTCCGACGGCGACATGCTCGCCGGCCGCGCCGTAGGCGCCCGCACGGTGCTGATCGAGCACGCTGGGTCGGCGCACCGGCGCTCGGGCCTCCTCACTGTCGATCTCGTCGCTGCGGATCTCGAGCACGCCGCTGCCAGAATCGCTACAAGCGCCGCAGGGTGCCTGCGGTAACCTCCGCAAAGTGCTCGATGAGATCTCGACGAAGATCTTCGCCGATGGCGCCGATCTTGATGGCATGCTGCGACTCACCGCCGACTCGCGGATCGCAGGGTTCACGACGAACCCAACGCTGATGTGGAAGGCTGGGCTAACAGAGTACGCCGACTTCGCGGAGCGTCTGCTCGAGCGAATCGATCGGCACCCGATCTCGTTCGAGGTGTTCGCCGACGACGTGGTGGAGATCCGCCGCCAGGCGCGCAAGATCGCGACCTGGGGTGAGAACGTCTACGTCAAGGTTCCCGTCACGACGTGTGACGGAGCTTCGCTGGCGCCGCTGGTCCGCGAGCTCTCCGAGGATGGCGTCAAGGTCAACGTGACGGCACTGTTCACGACAGCCCAGGTCGAGCTCATCACGGCGGCAGTCGCCGATGGCGCACCGAGCTACGTGTCCGTCTTCGCCGGCCGGATCGCGGACGCCGGCGTCGACCCGGTGCCGGTGATGCGGCGCTCGGTCGAGATCCTCGCCGCCGCTCCGTGCGCCGAGTTGATCTGGGCGAGTCCGCGCGAGGTCCTCAACGTCGTGCAGGCCAACGACGTCGGCTGCCACGTGATCACGATGACGCACGATCTCCTCGCCAAGCTGCCGTCGCTCGGCAAGGACCTCGACACCTTCTCGCTCGAGACGGTGCAGATGTTCCGACGCGATGCGATCGCGGCCGGCTTCACGCTCTGACTGACACGCCATGAAGCGCGCGTGCATCACGGGTGGGGCCGGGTTCATCGGCAGCAACCTCGCAGACCGCCTCGCCGCTGATGGCGTCGAGGTCGTCGTGGTCGACGACTTCCGCACCGGTCGCCGGGAGTTCGTCGAGGAGCTGCTCAGCCGCCCGGGCGCGAGCTTGGTCGAAGGCGACGTGACCGATCCGGGCACGATGGTGCGCGCTCTCGAGGGCTGCGACACCGTGTTCCATCTTCAGGCCAACGCCGACGTCCGCTTCGGGTTGGATCACCCGCGGCGCGACATCGAGCAGAACGTGCTCGCCACGTCCAACGTGCTCGAGGCGATGCGCGCCGTCGGCGTCTCGCGAATCGCGTTCTCGTCGACCGGCTCGGCTTACGGTGAGCCCGAGGAGTTCCCGACGCCGGAAACGACCGCGTTCCCCGTCCAGACCTCGCTGTACGGTACGTCGAAGGTGGCCTGCGAAGGGCTGATCTCTTCGTATTGCCACGCACTTGGCTTCACCGGGGTCGTGCTGCGTTTCGTCTCGATCCTCGGTGAGCGCTACACGCACGGGCACGTCTTCGACTTCTATCGAGCCCTCCGACGGGACCCCACGCGCCTCGCCGTGCTCGGCGACGGCCGCCAGGAGAAGTCCTACCTCTACGTCGGCGACTGCGTGGAGGGCATCCTCACCGCGCTCGCCGCTGTGCCCGAGGGCGCGTTCGACATGTTCAATCTCGGCACCGACGAGACACTCGTCGTCGACGACTCCGTGGCGACGATCTGTCGCCACATGGGCCTCGATCCCGCGATCGAGCGCTCGGGCGGCCGGCGTGGATGGGCCGGCGACTCGCCGCTGATCCATCTGGACTGCAGGAAGCTGCGCGCACGCGGCTGGGCCCCGCAGCTGACGATCACGGAAGCGATCGGCCGCACGCTCGACTGGTTCGACGCCCACCCGGACGTCGTGCTGAGAGAGGCGATCGCGTGAGCGTGATCTTCGCGCGCGCGCCGTTGCGCCTCTCGCTTGGCGGCGGCGGCACGGATCTGCCGTCGTACTACTCCGAGCATGGCGGTTTCCTGATCGGCGGGGCGATCGACAAGTACGTCTACATGATCGTCCACACGGTCTTCCAGCGCCGCTACCGGATGAAGTACTCGGAGTTCGAAGAGGTTGACGACCCGAAGGACATCCGGCATCCGATCCTGCGCGAGACGCTGCTGCGTCATTGGCGTGGACAGCCGTTGGAGATCGCGTCGATCGCCGACGTCCCAGCAGGCACCGGGATGGGGTCTTCGGGTTCCTACGTCGTCTGTCTGCTGCGCGCGCTCGCGTTCGCGCGACGGATGTCCCTGGCACCCGGTTCGCTGGCCGAGCAGGCCTGTGAGATCGAGATCGACGTGCTCAAGGAGCCGGTCGGCAAGCAGGACCAGTACGTCGCGGCGCACGGCGGGATCTCGGCCTACACGTTCAACCGCGACGGCAGCGTCGACGTCGAGCCGCTGGAGCTGGACGGATCGACGCTGACCCGTCTGCGCAACAACTTGCTGCTCTTCTACACAGGCGAGGCGCGCAGCGCCTCCGGGATCCTCAAGGACCAGGTCGATCGCACGGTCGGTGGCGACGCGGGCATGGTGGAGAACCTCCATCGCACGAAGGCGATGGGCCTCGAGAGTCGTCGGCTGCTCGAGAGCGGTGACCTCGAGTCCTACGCCGAGGTGATGCACGAGCATTGGGAGAACAAGCGCCGACGCTCGCCCGGGATGGAGACCGATCGCGTCGACACGCTGTACACCCTCGCTCGCCGCGCGGGAGCGATCGGCGGCAAGCTCGTCGGCGCCGGTGGCGGCGGCTTCCTGCTCGTCTACGCCCGACGACCCGAGGACGTGCGTCAGGCGATGGCGGCCGCGCATGCCCCGGAGTTGCCGTTCGACTTCGAGTTCAACGGGGCCTCCGGCTCCGAGTACACATGAGCGCGGCGCTCTCCGTCGGCATCGTTGGCTGCGGGCTGATCGGCAGAAAGCGGGCCGAGGCGATGGCGGACGACAAAGTCGTCGGCTGTGTCGATATCGTGCCCGCGGCCGCCGAGGCGCTCGCTCGCGACACGGGTGCCGAGGTGCTGCCGACGTTCGAGGCCCTGCTCGAGATGCGCCCCGACATCGTCATCGTGGCAACGACGCACGATCGGCTCGCGCCGCTCGCGATCCGCGCGCTCGAGAGCGGGGCGCACGTACTCGTCGAAAAGCCGGCAGGCATCTCAAGCGCCGACGTCGAGCGGGTCGCCGCGGCCGCCTCGCGCGTCGGCAAGCTGGTCAAGGTCGGCTTCAATCACCGCTTCCACGCGGGGATCGCTCGCGCTGTGGAGGAGGCTCGCTCCGGGCGCTACGGCGAGGTGATGTTCGTCCGCGGGCGCTACGGACACGGCGGCCGCGTCGGCTACGACCGAGAGTGGCGTGCCGACCCCGTCCACTCCGGCGGCGGCGAGCTGATCGACCAGGGCATGCATCTGCTCGACCTCTCGCACTGGCTGCTCGGCCCGCTGCCGCTGCACTCGGCGCTGCTGCGAACGCAGTTCTGGGATGCGCCGGTGGAGGACAACGCGGCGCTGTTGCTCGGCGAGGCGGAGCGGCGCGACGCCCCGTGGGCGACGCTGCACGTCACTTGGACGGAGTGGAAGAACCTCTTCTCGCTGGAGATCTACTGTCGGACCGCAAAGCTCCACGTCGACGGCCTTGTGCGCTCCTACGGCCCGCAGACGTTGCGCATCTACCGGATGCGGCCGGAGCTCGGCCCGCCTGACGTCGAGGAGGTCGTCTCGGACGGCGTCGACCGCTCCTGGGAACGGGAGTGGCGCAACTTCGCCGACGCCATACGCGGCGGTGACGACAGCACGCTGCTCGGCACCCTCGATGACGCGCACTACGCGTGGACCGTCGTCGAAGACGCATATCGGCGCTCGGGATGGACGGCCGAGATGCGCGAGCCGGTGGGTCGATGACGCCGCCGCGAGCGCTGGTCACGGGCGGCAGCCTGGGGATCGGCCGCGCGGTCGCGAGCGAGCTGGCGCGACGCGGCTGGATCGTCACGATCGTCGCGCGCGGCCAGACGGATCTCGACGCAGCGCTCGCCCAGCTCCCGGGCGCGGGTCATCGCGCTCTCGCGCTCGACGTTGCCGACGAGGCCGCATGGGGCGCCGCCGCGAGCGATCTTGGCCGGCTCGACGGGCTGGTCTGCGCTGCCGGTGTGCTGGGGCCGATCGGCCGCATCGGCGGCTACGCGCCGGCGGATTTCGAGTCGACGCTGCGGATCAACGTGCTCGGCACGCTCCTGGCCGTTCACTCCTGTCTGCCTGCGCTGCGCCGCAGCGACGCCGGCGCGATCGTGACGTTTTCAGGCGGCGGCGCGACCGCACCGCTGCCGCGCTTCGACGCCTACGCAGCTTCCAAGGCGGCTGTCGTGCGCCTGACGGAGAACCTCGCGGCGACGCTCGCGGAGGAGAACCTGCGCATCAACTCGGTCGCTCCCGGGTTCGTAGTTACTCGGATGCACGATCAGACGCTCGCCGCGGGTCCAGAGGTGGCCGGCGAGGCCTATTTCCAGAAGACCGGTCAGCAGGTCGCCGCTGGCGGCGTGCCTCCGGAGGCAGCCGCCGAGTTGACGGCATTCCTGCTCTCAGCGGAGTCGAGCCCGGTCACCGGGAAGCTGCTTTCCGCGCAGTGGGATCCGTGGCGCGACCCGCAGTTCCAGGCACGGCTCGCCAGCGAGCGCGACCTGGCCACGCTGCGCCGCGTCGACGATCAGTTCTTCACGTCGGTGGCGCGATGAGCGAGATCCTGTCGGTCGTCGTCCCGGCGTACAAGGAGGAGGACAACGTCGCGCGACTTGTCGCTCGCGTTTCAGAAGTCCTCGAGCCGACGGGCGTCGAGTGGGAGATCCTCTTCTGCGTCGATCCCAGCCCGGATCGCACCGAGGAGCGGATCCTGGAGCTTCGCGCTGCCGACCCCCGAGTGAAGATGTTGCGCTTCTCTCGCCGCTTCGGTCAGCCTGCCGCGACTCTGGCCGGCCTGGAGGCGGCGACCGGTGATGCGGTGGTGATCATCGATTGCGACATGCAGGACCCGCCCGAGGTGATCCCGAAGATGATTCAGCACTGGCGCGAGGGCTACGACGTCGTATACGGGCAACGCCGCACGCGCGCGGGCGAGACGATCCCGAAGCGCATCGTGGCCGCGCTCGGCTATCGCGTGATCGCCCGCGTCGCCGATGTCGAGATCCCGGCCAACACGGGCGACTTCCGCCTCCTGAGTCGGCGCGTCGTCGACTCGGTCGTCGCGCTTGACGAGGCGCACGGATTTCTTCGTGGGCTTGTCGCCGTCGTCGGCTTCCGACAGACCGCCGTGGTCTACGATCGCGACCCGCGTGCCGCCGGCACGAGCAAGTACAACCGTTTCATGGGCTCGCTCGTGATCGGCTTGAACGGGATCGTCTCCTTCTCGCGCTACCCGCTGCATCTGATCTCCGTGCTCGGCATCCTGCTCTCCGGCTTCGCGGGCCTGCTGGCGGTCGGCTATCTGGTCGCGAAGCTCGCGGGTGCGCCGTTCCCGACCGGGAACCCGACGATCGTCATCGTCGTCTCCTTGTTTAGTGGGATCCAGTTGCTCAGCCTCGGGATCATGGGCGAGTATGTCGGCCGGATCTACGACGAAGTCAAGCGGCGACCGAAGTTCATCATCGAGTCGGCGTTCGGCGTCGAGGCGCTGCGCACCGCCGAGCCACGCCGGCTTGAGCGCGAGCGGCTCAACGCCGGCGACCCGCGAGCGTGAGCAACCCCGGTCTCGTCCCGGTCTGCATCCTCGCCGGAGGTGTCGGCAGCCGTCTCGGCGATCGAGTCCGATCCGTCCCCAAGCCGCTGGTGGAGGTGGCAGGCGAGCCGTTCTTGCTGCACCAGCTCAGACTTCTGCGCAGCCATGGCGCGCATCGTGTCGTGCTGTGCATCGGCTATCTCGGCGATCAGATCGTCGAGGTGGTCGGAGACGGGAGCGCCTTTGAGCTCGACGTCGACTATTCGTACGACGGACCCGAGCTGATTGGCACTGCAGGGGCGATCCGCAAGGCTCTGCCACGGCTCGGCGACCGGTTCCTCGTCGTCTACGGGGACACCTACCTGCGGATCGACTACGCCGACGTGGTTGCAGCGCATGTCGCGAGCGGGCTGCCTGCGCTCATGACCGTCTTGAGGAACGACGGGCGGTGGGATGTCAGCAACGCAGATTTCGACGGCCGTCTCGTGCGCTACGACAAGCGCTCGCCCTCGGCCGACTGGCGTTGGATCGACTATGGGCTTGGCGTCCTGAGTGCCGAGGCGATGGTCACCGCTCCCGATGCTCACGACCTGGCTGACGTCTACGCGTCGCTGGCAGCTGGGGATCGGCTCGGAGGGTATGTGGCGACGGAGCGCTTCTACGAGATTGGCACGCCGTCCGCACTCGCCGAGACGAGCCGCTTCCTCACCAGGCTCACCTGACCGAGCAATGCCCGGGATCGGCGACTGCCGACACCAGCCGCACCATGTGCGGGATCTGCGGCGCAGGGTCGTACGGGACGCTCGCGAGGGCGGGCATCGGCGGAGTGACCTGAATGTCGACGAACCGCTGCGCGCCCGTCCCCGAAATTGGGACGCAGGCCACGAGTCGCTTGCCAGGCGTCAGATGTTGCTTGATTCCCGGCGCCTGTAGATGCAGGTTGCGCAGCGGGCTCTCGAGCACCAGGCGCAACGTAGCTTGCCGCTTGCCGTCGGCCGCGATGACGAAGCTGAGCAGTCCCTGCGTGAGTCCTTCTTGCATGCCCGGTGTGTTGATCCACGCGTATCCCGATCGGTCGCGTCGGTCGGTGTCCGCCACGACGCCACCCAGGACACTCACGTCAAACGGTCGCCGGCGTCGTTGCAGCGAAAGCGGGCCGGCATGCGCGATCTCCTTGCGGCCGGCATCGAGCCCACGCAACCGAGTCAGCACCCATTGGTAGCTTGGGTCGTAGGCGGGATTGCCGCGCGGGCGGGTCTGTATGTAGGAGAACCCACCCCATTCGTTTCGCTCCGCCGGAATCGATATCCGCCGGTCGGAGGCCTCTTCTGCCGCCGCGTACGTCGTCGGAAGTTCGCCCCACGCCCAGAACGGCACGCTGTCGAAGCCATCCAGTTCGAGCGGGCCTGACCCGGGAAGCTTCGAGAGGCCATCGCTGATAGGCGACAGATCCGGTGAGGAGAGCCATGCGTAATCCACCACTCGGTGCTCTTGCGACTTGAGCGTCAAGCCGGTGCCGACGAGGACCAGGAGCGCGATCGCGCCAGCGGCGATGCGGGCGACGGGGCCGGTCAGCGCCGCCTCCAGACGGCGTCCACGCAACGACCAGATCGCGGCGACGCCGGCGGCAAAGAGCGTCGGCAGCACCGGCGCAAGCCCGAGCAGCGAGCGCTGGACGCAATACGTGCAACTGAGGCTGTGATAGACGCCGACGGCCTGGACGATCGCCACGGCGATCGGTGCGACGAGCACCCAGCCCCATCGGAACCGTCGAAGACCGAAGGCAGCGACGAGCACCATCAGTGCGGGGACGAGATAACCCCAGATGATCTGGCCGCTGCTGGTTGGAGGGGTGCCGAACGCGAATGAATAAAAGTCGCGCAGTCCGGCCAGCCAGCCGGGCACGAGGCGGACCGGAATGTTGTAATGGACCAGGCCTGCGACCGACGAAGGGTTCGCAACCTCCGAGTACAGGTAGTTCACGAGCCACGTCGCGGTGCGGGGCGAGAACACGACGGCGAACGCGACGAGTGCGAGAACCTTCGGCAGAGCGCGCTTGAGCAGGTCAGCGATGCGGGTTCCGCGACGCACCTCGAGCAGCGCGGACGCCAACGCGACGACTGCGGCAGACCCGGCGGCATAGGGGAACAGCTCCGGATAGATGGCCTGCATCCCGGCGAGGAAGATCCCGAGCATCACGACCGCGGACCAAGTCGGTCGTCGCAAGGCGAGGATGCCCGCAGCGAAGATGCCGGGCAGTACCGCGATTCCTGCGATGAGGCCTTCTGAGCCGTCGGTGTGGATCTGGAATAGCATCGGCCCGGCGAACAGCAACCCCGCGAGCAGCGCCGGAAGCCGTGCGCCCGCCGTCACCAGCCGCGCGAGTCCCGCCGTTCCGATGGCGCCGATGGCTACCAGGACGACCATGAAGGGCGAGAGCATCGTCCAAGGTGGCCAGCCGACGGCTGCTGCCACGGCCGCAGGGATCGTCGTGGATGACGTGTGCTGCCACTTGAAGCCCCAGCCGTAACGCGTCAGTAGATTCCACGACGGACCCCATGCCTCGCCATCGAATGACGGCTCCGCCCAGTTCTGCGGTGACTGTCCGAGCAGCGGCTTGTTGTTCCGATATTTGGCGTAACCGTCGATGTACGCGATGTAGCCGGGACCGTCGAATATCCCCGCGCCGATGGGGCCGAATGAATCGCGCTTGATGAGCGGGAGGCTGAAGAGCGTCGCGGCGATCAGCCCGACGATCGCCAGCACCCCCAGCATGCGCCCGTCAGGCCTGAGCGTGCCGGACCTGCGCAGGCGTCGGACGGCGAAGAACACCGAAAGCACGCCGATCGGCAGCAGACCCCACCACATAGCGGCACCGAGCGGAAGGAACAGCGACAAGAAGGCCAGCCCCGAGGCGGTCACCGCCAGCCCTGCTGCCGGAGCGAATGCCAGGCGGGTCAGTCCGGGAGCGCTTGACAGGCAGCTCGCCGGATAGGCGCCGCACGCCAACAGGACCACAAAGAGGAGCCCCTCACGGAGAACGATCTGCAGATTCAGGAGCACGTGCGGCTAACGGAGTTACCGTACGAACGACATCGTCGACCGGGTCATTCGAGGCGGCAGTCTACTTGATCGCGGTGAACAGCCACGGTTGTGCTGTCGTAGTCAAATGTGCCGCCATTGCCGATGTCGATGACTCGATCTGAGTTGTGCAGCACGCTGTCGAGTCGCTGGCGAATCGTGCGGTACGTGTCAAGCGTGGCAACCCTGTCGACGTACGACGCCTGCCTGCGAAGAAGGTCTCGTTGCGGCGTGCCGTTGTCTCGTTCTGGGCGGTCGTTCGTTGACGAGCCATGTGTCGCTAGTATGCCTGGCCCGCCGGCGCTCGGACCGTGCCGCCCGGAGCGCAGTGCCTGCATGCAGAACGTGACCCTCCCGCAGCCCACCGACACGGCAGAAGAGAGGACTCGACCCTTCGACGTGCGACTCGGCGCGATCTCGCAGGCGCTCAAGGCCCCGGGCATCAAGGCTCTCTCGATTGACGTGTTCGACACGCTCGTGTGGCGGCAAGTCCCCGAGCCCGTCGATGCGTTTCGGCTGATCGCTCGGCGCCTGCGAGAGCGGGAGTCGCTGTCGCCAGAGCTGACCGATGAGGCCTTTGGTCGGCTGCGCGAGGCGGCTGAGGCGCACGCTCGCGAGCAGCGTGGACGCTTCGCGCCCGACGGCGAGGTCCGGCTCGATGAGATCTACGATCTGCTGCCAAGCTGGGTCTTCGCTGACCGTTCCGCTGCTTTCAGTGCGGCGGAGATCGAGCTCGAAGTCGAGCGTGAGCTGATCGTTCCCGACCTCGATGTCGTCGAGCTTCTTGCCGAGGCGCAGCGACGCGGCAAGCTGTTGATCGCGGTCTCGGACACGTATTTCTCGGCGCCGCAACTGCGTTTGCTCTTCCAGCAGCCTGTGCTCGGCCGGCTGCAGTTCGACGAGGTCTTCACCTCTTCCGACCATCGCGCGAACAAGAGCGGCGAGCTCTTCCCGATCATGCTGAACAGCATGGGTCTCGAGCCGTCGCAGGTGCTCCACCTCGGCGACAACGTGGCGGCTGATGTCGGCGCTCCAGCGGCGCTGGGCATCGGTGTCCATCACTTCGAGCGCCGCCCAGAGCCGTACAAGAGCGTCGTGGTCAAGGAGCATCGTTTCGCACCGGAGCACTCGGCCGACGCCGCCGCCGTCACCGCGAGCGCACTGACGGCCGCCCGGACGAAGGTCCTCGCACGGCGCGAGCGGGCGGAGACACCCGTCGCGCTTCAGCGCTATTGGGACTACGGCGCGACTGTGCTTGGACCGGTCTTCACCGGTTATGCGGAGTGGGTCCATCATCAATGCCAGCGCCGCGGCATTGGCAAAGCCCTGTGCCTGATGCGCGAAGGCACCTTCTTGAAGGAGCTGATCGACGGCGCGAGTGCGTATCTCGGTGGCGATCTCGAGACGGTGCCGCTCTGGGTCAATCGTCGGCTATGTCTTCGCGCCGGGCTCGCAGAGATCGACCAGCACTCACTGGTTGACCTTATGGCTCGGCGGACGCCCCCGAGCGTTGGGACGCTGCTGCGAACGCTCGGAATCGATCCGTCGGCAGTGCCGCGCTACGCCGGCCAGCTGCATACCTCGCTGGAGGATCCCGTCGTCCGTGAGTTGCTGGTCGAGCACCTGCGCGAGACACCGCATTTGCGGCTGACGGTGCTCGAGAACGCGCGGCGGCTCCGGGAGCGGATCGTCGGCGTGGTCGACCGCGCTGCTCCCGGCGATGAACCCCTGCTGCTGGTCGATTTGGGTTGGGGCGCGACGATCCAGGGCTACCTCGGGACGATCCTGCGTGACAGCGGTAGGTCCCGGCACACGGTTGGGCTGTACCTGCTGACGCACGAAGGCGCGACCCGACAGGTCCTGCGCGGTGCCGAGGTGCACGGCTTCCTTGGCGACTTCGGCTTCCCGTCGCGATTTTCGGATCTCGTGATGCGCTCGCCCGAGCTGCTTGAGCAGATCTGCATGCCGGAGCACGGCACCCAGTTGGAGATCGACGAGAATCTTGATCCCGTGCTCGACGACGCGCTCGTGCCGGAGTTGCAACGTGTCGAGGCCGAGACCGTCCGTCGCGGGATTCGTGCGTTCCAGCGCGAGTGGGCTCGGTATCACGTCGCCATGCCGGGCAAGATCGGGACGCTGCATGACGCTCCGCGGCAACTGCGGCCGATTCTTCTCCGCTCCGTGATCGATCCGACGTCGGATGAGGTCGCTGCGTTCGGCAGCTGGCAGCACGATGCCGGGCATGGTGAGGAGGTGGATGCCATCGCGGACAACACGGCGATCGAGCGGCTGCGCTATCTGGATCCGGCTGGTGCGCACGAGCTGCCGATGAACGAGCTCTACTGGCCGTTCGCGTTGCTCGCGCAAGCCGATGAGCACTGGCCGGCGCTGCTCGCCGCCGCCGCGGCCGGCGAGATCCCCTGGGAAGCGATGTCAGCGCCGCTCGACACGGGCCGCTTCGTCGTTCAGGCGACGGGCGGGGTCGATTCGGATGCTGCGATGAGCGCGCGGATCCCGACCCGCAATCGCCTCGGGCTGAGTTGCGTTCGGTCGACGATTCGTGCGGCGCAGATCTCTGAGCTGACATTGACACCGACCCAATTTCCCGCGTTGCTGCGGGTTGACCGGATCCAACTCCGCTTCTGGGCACAGGGCGAAGCTGAGCCGTTGACCGCCAGTCTCGACGGCGAGGCTGGCCTGCGTCGCTTTCGACGCGCGAACTGCTTCCTTCTTGCGCCGAACGTACTGATCGTGCATGGCGGTGCCCCGCAGCTGGCGTTCGACGTCCGAACCGTGACATCGCGTGTCGTCTCTCGCATCGACGTCGAGGTTGCGTTCGCCGCGATCTCCATCGGTGACGTTCTTCCCGCAGGAGGACGCTTTCCGGACATCGAAGAGGCAGGACGCCAATACGACCGCATCGTGCGCGAGCTCGACAGCATCCGAGGCTCCGCGGTCTGGCGCTACAGCGCGCCGTTGCGCGCTGCTAAGAAGAGGTGGCGATGACCGATGACCCACCGCCACCAGCGGCAGCCGAGCAGCCGCTGCTCCTGCATTCGCTGAAGCTGCTCGACGCGGAGATCCTGGCGTGCCTGGACGCGGTGGGTCCGTCGCACATCATCGAGATCGGCAGTGAGAGCGGTGGCTTCACGGCGGAACTCGCCTCATGGGCGCAGACGCACGACGCGACCTTGAGCTCCGTTGATCCGGCGCCGGCGCCGCGCACTCGAGCGCTGGCCGCATCCAACCCGGCGCTGCAACTCGTCGAAGGGCTAAGCCCGGCGGCGCTCGAAGGTCTCGCGCCGGCTCAGGTCTATGTGATCGACGGTGATCACAACTATTGGACGGTCCGCGCCGAGCTGCAGCACGCGTTCGGCGACGTCCACGTCGCCGACCCGCTCGCCGTTCTGCACGACGTCGGATGGCCATGCGCGCGGCGAGATCAGTACTACTCGCCGGAGGCGATTCCGGAGGCCGCTCGTCACGAGCACGTCTACCACGGCGGGATCGTGCCGGGCCGCTCCGCGGTCGTCGATGTCGGGTTCAGCGGCGGCGGGAACTTCGCGTACGCGACCCACGAAGGCGGCGAGCGAAACGGCGTTCTGACTGCCGTCGAGGACCTTCTAGGCGAGCGTCAGGACCTGGAGTACATGTCGATCGCGAGCGTGTTCGGCGTGGGATTCGTCTTTCCGCGCGAAGCGCCGTGGGCAGACGAGGTTCGCGCCGTCATCCGCCCCCTGCACGATCGGCCTCTTCTCGCGGCGCTCGAGCGTAACCGGATGGACTTGTACGTGACCGTGCTGCAACTGCAGGCATCGCTCGAGCGGCACCACGTGCGGTCGGATCGGCTGATCGCTGATTGGCAAGAGCGACTGGGCGTGCTCGAAGCGGAGAACGCCTCATTGCGCTTGCAAGAGGTCCAGCGAGCCGATCAGTCCTGAACCGAGCGCGGCAGCCGCACGACGGCGACCTGCCAAGCTCTCGGCCGTGCTCGGCGATGCCATCGGCGTGCTCGTCCATCCCCGCCGCGACAGCCGCGATCTGCTGTCGATCATCGCCGAGTGGGCGGCGGGGCACGGCAGGACGGTGCGCGGGTTGCGCGAGGCGGAGGCGCAGATGCCGGCCGGCGTCGAGCTGGTCGAGGGGGAGCTGCTGGCCGCCGGGGCGGCGCTGGTCGTCGCCGCCGGCGGCGACGGCACGATCCTGCGCGGGCTGAGCCTCGCGCATCCGCACGGCGTGCCGGTGCTGGGCGTCAACCTCGGCCGGCTGGCGTTCCTCGCCGAGGTCCAGTACGACGACCTGGCGGCGAGCCTGGACGCGATCGACCGCGGCGACTACCGGCTCGAGGAGCGCTCGACGATGGCGGTGCTCGGCGAGGGCGCCGGCTTCGAGCCGCGGCTGGCCTTCAACGACGCGGCGCTGACGCGCGTCGCCGGCAACGGACCGGCGGCGCTGGCGGTCGAGGTCGAGGGCGAGGTGTTCGCGCGCTACACGGCTGACGCGCTGGTGATCGCGACGCCGACCGGCTCGACCGGCTACTCGTTCTCGGCCGGCGGCCCGCTCGTCTCGCCGCGCCACCGCGGCCTGCTGGTGACGCCGGTCGCGCCGCACACCGCGTTCGATCGCGCCGTCTTCCTGCACCCGGACGAGCGGCTGCGCGTGCACGTGCTCGAGCGCTCGGCGCCGATGCTGCTGGAGGTCGACGGGCAGCGCAGCGCCGAGCTGCGCCAGGGCGACAGCATCGAGCTGCGCGTCGGCGCGCGGCCGGCGCAGGTGCTGCGGCTGCACCCGGAGGGCTTCTACGAGCGCGCGCGGCGCAAGCTGCAGCTCGTCGACTCCTCCGAGCTGGCGCCGCGGGCGCATCCCGAGGCGGTGTGAGGCAGCGCGGGCGCGAGCGGCGCTCGCGGGCGCCGCGCCGCGCGCCGGTCGAGCTGCGGACGCCGTTCCAGTACGCCGAGGTCGTCGCCGACCCGTTCCGGCCGAGCCTGCGCACGCTGCTGCTCGACGGCCGCGAGGCCGGGCAGGTCGACGTCGAGGACCCGCGGCGGCTGACGTTCGCGTACATGCGCCGGATCGCCGACCTGGTCGACGCCTTCCGGCCCGCGGGCGCGGCGATCGACGCGCTGCACGTCGGCGGCGGCGCCTTCGCGCTCGCGCGCTACGTCGCGGCGACGCGGCCGGCCTCGCGCAACGACGTGATCGAGCTCGACCCGGGCGTCGTGCAGCTGGCGCGCGAGCAGCTCGGCCTGCGCACGTCGCCGCGGCTGCGCGTGCACCTCGGCGACGCCGCGGCGCTGCTGCCGGCGCGCGGCGAGCGCGTCGCCGACCTCGTGATCGGCGACGCCTTCGACGGGCCTGACGTGCCGGCGCAGCTGGCGACCGCGGCCTGGGTCGAGCAGGTCCGCCGCGCGCTCAAGCCGGCCGGCGTCTACGCGCTGAACGTCGTCGACGTGCCGCCGAACCTGGCGGTCGAGCACCATGCCGCGCTGCTGCGCGAGCGCTTCGCGCAGGTCGCGCGGATCGGCCCACCCGGCGTGCTGCGGGCGCGCTCGCCTGGCAACGTCGTGCTGCTCGCGGCCGATGTTCCGCTGCCGCTGGCGGCGCTGCGCCGCGCGGCGGCAGCGGCGGTGCCGCGCGAGCTCGTGGCGTAGGGTGGGCGGCACGGCGGCGATCTCCGACAGGCGCAAGCGGCTCGCGCTGGCGGCCGCGATCATGGGCTCGTTCGTGGCGGGGCTGGACGCCTCGGTCGTCAACGTCGCGCTGCCGGCGATCCGCGCCGACCTCGGCGGCGGGCTCGCCGGCCAGCAGTGGGTCGCGAACGCCTACCTGCTGACGCTCGGCTCGCTGATCCTCGTCGCCGGCTCGCTCGGCGACCTCTACGGCGAGCGGCGGATCTTCTCGATCGGCGTCGCCGGCTTCGGCGTGATCTCGCTGATCTGCGCGTTCGCGCCGTCGATCGGCGTGCTGATCGCCGGCCGCGCACTGCAGGGCGTCTTCGGCGCGCTGCTGACGCCGAGCGCGCTGGCGGTGATCGTCTCGACCTTCGCGCAGGACGAGCGCGGCGGCGCGATCGGCGCCTGGACCGCCTGGTCGGGGATCTCGTTCGTGATCGGCCCGCTGGCCGGCGGCTGGCTCGTCGACGCCGCGTCCTGGCGCTGGATCTTCCTGATCAACGTCCCGTTCGTGATCGTGACGCTCGTGCTGGTCGCGGTCGCGGTGCCGTCGCGGCGGCGCGCGCAGCGCAGCGTCCGGCTCGACTGGCTCGGCGCGCTGCTGACCGTGCTCGGCCTCGCCGGGCCGGTGCTGGCGCTGATCCGCCAGCCGGACGTCGGCTGGGGCAGCCCGCAGGTCTGGGCGGTCGGGCTCGGCGGCCTGGCGCTGCTCGCCGCCTTCGTCGCGCACGAGCGGCGGACGGCGGAGCCGATGCTGCCGCTCGGGCTGTTCGCGCGGCGCAACTTCACGATCGCCAACGCCGAGACGTTCTGCATGTACGGCGGGCTCGGCGCGATGCAGTTCTTCAACACGCTGTTCCTGCAGCAGGTCGCCGGCTGGGACGCGCTGCAGGCCGGGCTGGCGTCGCTGCCGACGACGGTCGTGATGTTCACGATCTCGCGCCGCGCCGGCGCGCTCGCGGACCGCTTCGGCCCGCGCCTGTTCATGGGCCTGGGGCCGATCGTCGGCGCGCTCGGGATCGCGCTGCTGCTGCGCGTGAACGCCGACCTGGACTACTGGACCGACATGCTGCCGGCGCTGGTGATCTTCTCGCTCGGCCTGGCGGGGACGGTGACGCCGCTGACCGCGACCGTGCTCGCCGACGCCGACGAGTCCAACGCCGGCATCGCCTCGGGCGTCAACAACGCGATCGCGCGCGTCGCGAGCCTCGTCGCGGTCGCCGCGCTCGGCGCCGTCGTCGCGGCGCAGTTCTCGTCAGCGCTCGGCGACGCCGGCGCCGGCAACCCGGCGGTCGCGCGCGCTCGCCAGGCGACGCTCGCGCGCGTCGCCGGCGTGCCGCAGGTGCAGGCGGCGTCCGAGCACGCCTTCCACGTCGGCATCGGCATCTGCGCCGCGCTGGTCGGCGCGGCCGGGCTGCTCGGCCTCGCCGGCATCCGCAATCCGCGCCGCGCGGTCAGCTGCGAGGACTGCGCCGAGGGGGCGCACTCGATCGAGGCGCCCCACTCGGTCCGGCGCTAGACGCCGATCAGCAGCTCCTCGGTCGGCGCCTCGCTGCGCGCGAACGGCTCGTCGTCGTCGACGATGTCCGACGCGCGCCGCAGGTCGACGGCCGTCGAGCGGATCTGGCCGATCACCTCGAGCGCCGTCGGCTGCGTGACGTCGGCGAGCTCCTGCGCGATCGCCGAGGCGCGCAGCGCGTGGCCGCGCGCCGCCTCGATCCGCTCCGGGTCCGCGAACGAGCGGCCCAGCTCCTGGACCGAGCGGCTGAGCTCCTGGACCGCCTCGCCGAGCCGCGGCGGCAGCGGATCGCCGGCGCGCAGCGTGCGCAGCGCATGGCGCGCGAGCACGCGCGTGTCGCGCACCGCGTAGTCGATCTGCGTGAAGCTCGCGCCGTAGCGGTCCAGCTCGGCGAGCGTCGAGCGCCGGCGCGGCGTCAGCCTGGCGATCTCGCGCATCTCGTCGATCTGCTGCGCGTAGGCGCCGACCGTCGGATCGAGGTTGCGCGCGTCGGTGAGCGCGACCGCGGCCGCGTCGGGATCGCCGTCGCGCAGCGCGCCGGCGAGCTTGGCGAGCGTCGCGCTGAGCGTGTCGAAGAGCGAGTCGGCGGCGCGGCCGACGTGCTGCGTCGCGTCGGGGGCGAGGAACAGCGCGGTGATCAGCAGCGACACGCCGCCGCCGATCACGGCCTCGGTGATGCGGGTCAGCGTGTAGTGCGACTCGGCGCCGGGCGTCAGCGCGACGATCAGGATCGCCGAGACGCCGGCCTCGGAGATCACCAGCTCGCTGCCGCCGAGGACGACGGCGGTCGACATCGCGAGCACGACCATCAGCCCGATCTGCCAGGCGCCGGTGCCGATGATCGGCACGATCACCGCGGCGACGGCGATGCCGAGCACGACGCCGCCGACCAGCTCGAAGGCCTTGCGGCCGCGCTGGCCGTAGGAGACGCCGAGGCTGACGACGGCGGCGATCGACGCGAACGACGGGCGCCCGTCGGGGAGGACGAGCGCGGCCAGCCACCACGCGACCAACGCGGCGGCTGCGGTCTGCAGGATCGGCCAAGCACGGGGACGCAGCCGATCGACCGCAGTGGGGAGGAGAGCGTGCGGGGAGATCACTGCCTAGTGGGATAGCGGACGCCGTATTGGCGGCTGTGTGCAGCGTGTTGGACTTGCCGAGAACGCGGAGGGCCGGGCATCGCTGCCCGGCCCTCCGGTCCTGTCGCCCGCCGCGCGACTGGCGCGCCTCGTGAGCGCCGGCCGCCGCCGGGTGCTCCTCCCAGGAGCTCTACCAGCCCTGGCCCAAGCCGCCCTGCGGCAGGCTGGGCACCTGGCCCTGGCCGCTGCCCTGGCTCGAGTCCGCGGCGCTCTGGGACGTGTTGGGGCGCTGGACCAGCGTGACCTTCACGGTCTGCTGCTTGCCGTTGCGCAGGTACTGGACCTGGACCTGGTCGCCGGGCTTGTAGCTGTCGACCAGGCTCGACAGGACGCTGGAGCTCGCGACGGCCTTGCCGCCGAAGCTGGTGATGACGTCGCCGGCCTGCAGGCCGGCCTTCGCGGCCGGGCTGCCGGCGGCGATCGAGGCGAGCTGCGCGCCCTTGTTGGCGTCCTGCGCCGAGACGCCGAGGTAGGCGTGCACGACCTTGCCGGTCGCCTTCAGCTGGTCGACGACCGTCTTGACGGTGTTCGACGGGATCGCGAAGCCGATGCCGACGTTGCCGCCCTCGCTGCCGGACGAGCTGGAGCCGCTCGTCTCGATCTGCGAGTTGACGCCGATGACCTGGCCCTGCGCGTTGAACAGCGGGCCGCCGGAGTTGCCGGGGTTGATCGCGGCGTCCGTCTGCAGGACGTTGTCGATCGTGTAGCCGCTGGGCGAGCTGATCTGGCGCTGGAGCGCGCTGATGACGCCGGTCGTCAGCGTGCGGTCGAGCCCGTACGGGTTGCCGATCGCGTAGGCCGGGTCGCCGACCTGGACGGCGTCGGAGTTGCCGAGCGTCAGCGGCGTCAGGCCGTTCGCGTCGATCTTCAGCAGCGCGAGGTCGGTCGAGTAGTCGGCGCCGACGACCTTCGCGCTCATCGTCTTGCCGTCGCCGACCTTGACCTGCACGCTCGACGCGCCGTCGATCACGTGCGCGTTGGTGACGATGTAGCCGTCCGAGGAGACGACGAAGCCGGAGCCGGTCGCGGTGCCCTGCTGGGTCTGGCCGAACGGGCCGCCGCTGGACTGGGTGACGTTGGCCGTGATGTAGGCGACGGAGTCCTTCGCCTTCTCGTAGACCTGATGCGGCGACAGGGCCTGGGTCGTCGCCGCGACCGGCTGCGTGCCGGTGGTCGCGGCGGGAGCGCTCTGCACGATCGTGCGGGTGGAGTCGCCGTGGACCGCGTCGATCGCAGCGGCGCCCACGCCACCGCCGATGACGGCGGCGACCGCGATCGGGATGATCGTTCTGGGGAGGGGCATGGATGAGAGCTTGCTCCGCCTCGCTTAGCGTTTCCTGGGCGTCTACTAAGCCGATCATCGAGCGTTCCTAAGGGTTTCGTAGGAGGCCGCTCTCAGGAGCTTCTTCGGCGCTTCTTCGCGGGCTCTTGCGCCGCGTTGGCGCGCGGCTGGCTTCCTGGGTGCCGATGCGATTCGCCGTGCTGCTGGGAGTGCTCGCGGGAGCCGCCGTCGTCGCGGCGGTGCTGGTCGTCGGGTCGGCGTCGTCGGCGGGGAGCGCGAGCAGCGAGCGCGTCGCGACCGTCAGCCGCGGCGTGATCCAGTCGCTGGTCTCCGGCAGCGGCAACCTCGCGCCGGCGAGCACGCGCGACCTCTCGTTCGGCAGCGGCGGGACGGTCACGAAGGTGGCGGTGGCCGCCGGCGAGCACGTCAGCGCCGGGCAGCTGCTCGCGCGGCTCGATCCGCGCGCGGCCGACGTGGCGCTGGAGCAGGCCAAGGCGACGTTGAGCGACGCGCAGACGGCGGCCGACGCGGCGCCGGACGACGCGTCCGCCGCGGCGACGCTCGAGGCGGCGAAGCTGAGCGAGCGGCAGGCGCGCCAGGCGGTCGCGGACACGGCGCTGCGCGCGCCGGTCGCCGGGACGGTGGCGTCGGTCGGCGTGGCGAAGGGCGACGTGGTCGGCGGCGGGTCGGGCTCGGGCTCGTCCGGCTCGGGCTCTGGTTCGTCGGGTTCGGGGTCCGGCTCCGGGGCGTCTGGCTCCGGCGGTTCCGGCTCCGGGTCGTCGGGTTCGGGTTCGGGCGGCTCGTCCTCGTCATCCGGCTCGGCGAGCGACGGTGGCGATCCCGCGGTCGAGCTGGTGCAGCTGAGCACGCTGACGATGGCGGTCGACCTCAGCGAGGCGGACATCGGCAAGGTCGAGGTCGGCCAGCCCGCGACGGTGACGATCAGTGCCGTTCCGGGCGCCGAGGTCAGTGCGCACGTGAGCGACGTCGGCGTGCTCAGCTCGAGCGACTCGAGCAGCGGCGCCGTCAGCTACCCGGTGACGTTGACGCTCGACCAGTCCGAGGCCGGCGTCCGCACCGGCATGAGCGCGACGGCCGACATCGTGACCTCGCAGGTGACCGGCCTGACCGTCCCGACGCAGGCGCTGCGCGGCGATCGGGTGACGGTCGTCGCGGACGGCAAGCGCAGCACCCGCAGCGTCCAGACCGGCGTCGTCGGCGACGGCGTCACGCAGGTCGTCAGCGGCTTGAGCGCCGGCGACCAGGTGGTCGTCACGTCGACCGCGCTCGCCACGGGCTCGAGCGGCGGCTCGTCCGCCGGCTCCGGCAGCTCCGCCGGCTTCGGCGGCGCGGCGGTCGGCGTCGGCGGTGGCGGTGGCTTCGCGGGCGGCGGCGGCTTCGCGGGCGGCGGCGGTGGCTTCGCCAGGCGCTTCGGCGGCGGCGGGTGAGATCGTGAGCGCGCGCACCGATCCGGCCGATCCCGAGTCCGACGCCGCGGCGCCGCCGCGCGGTGCCGGTGATCCGGTCGATCCCGAGTCCGACGTGGCCGGCGACGACGTCGCGGCGCCGGCGGCGCCGCACAGCGCCGGCGATCCGGCCGCTCCGGTCGCCGCCGACCGGCCTGTCCCGCGCCGGCGGCGCCGCTTCACGGCGCTGCAGGTCGGGCTCGGCGTGATCCTGCTCGCGGCGCTCGGGTTCATCGGCGGCGTCCAGGTGCAGAAGCACGCGAACGCAAGCCAGAGCGGCGCGTCCGGCTTCGGCGCCACCGGGCGCGGCGGCTTCGCGGCCGCGGCGAGCGGCGGCGGCGCGGCTGCGGGCGACGCCGCCAGCGGCACCGTCGAGAAGGTCAGCGGCGACACCGTCTACGTCAAGGGCGCCAACGGCAAGACCGTCGAGGTCAAGCTCTCGGCCAGCACGAAGATCACGCGCACGGCGAAGTCGTCAGGCGATCAGGTCCATCCCGGCGACACCGTGATCGTGCTCGGCAGCACCGCGAGCAGCGGCACCGTCAGCGCCAGTTCCGTGATCGCGACGCAGGCCAGCGCCCGCACAGGCGGCGGCGCGAGCGCCGGCTTCGGCGGCGCCGCGAGCGCCGGCGCTGCGAGCGGCGCTGCCCGCGCCGGCGGCGCCTCGGTCCCCGTCGGTCCCGTGGACGCGGGCGGCCCCGCAGGCCCCGGCGGCGCGATCGGCGGCTGAGTCACGACGAGACGGCCGCCGCGACGAGAAGCTCGCCGCTCGCGCGGGGCTCGTCGGGCTGGGCCGGGCTGGTGGGTCGGCGTCCGTTTCTGGACCGATCGCGCCGCACGACCGGCGCCGGGCAGGCATCCTTCGCGCGATGGCGGCGGTCGAGCGGCGCCCCTCGGGGGCGATCGAGGACTATGCGAAGGCGATCTACTCGCTGGCGCAGCGCGGTGACGGCGTCGTGTCGACGAACGCGCTGGCGGAGCGGCTCGGGGTCACGCCGGCGTCGGTCTCGGCGATGATCAAGAAGCTCGACGAGCGCGGGCTCGTCGAGCACATGCCGTACGCCGGCGTCGCGCTGACGCCGGCCGGCGAGCGCGTCGCGCTCGAGGTGATGCGCCACCACCGGCTGCTCGAGACCTACCTCGCCGAGCACCTCGGCGTGCCGTGGGACCGCGTCCACGAGGAGGCCGAGGCGCTCGAGCACGTGCTCTCGGACTACCTCGAGGCGCGCATCGCCGCCAAGCTCGGCAACCCGACGCACGACCCGCACGGCGACCCGATCCCCTCAGCTTCGCTGGAGATCTCGGAGACCGAGACGACCTGCCTCGCCGACCTCGAGGCCGGCGTCCATGGCCGCTTCGTGCGCGTCTCGGACGCCGACCCGGCGATGCTGCGCTACCTGCACGAGCGCGGGATCGCGATCGGCATGCGCCTCGAGGTGCTCGAGCGCCAGCCGTTCGGCGGCCCGCTGACCGTCCGCTTCGGCGAGCAGGTCCACACGCTCGGCGGCGGGCTCGCGCGAGCGATGCGCGTCGAGTGCGACGCCGCGCCGGCCTGACGAGCCCGGCTCAGCCTGGGTCCACCGATGATCCATGGATGACTCGGCGTCGTAGGCCGCGTCCAGGGTCGATCGGCTGGCATCCGCAGGGTGAACCCTTCGGGTTCCAGCCGATCGGGCATGGGCGGTGCCTACGGCGGCGAGGGCCCGCGGAGATCGGTGGATCCAGGCTCAGCGGCCGCGCGAGACGGTGATCCGGACGCGCGCGCCGGTCGCCAGGTGCTTGCCCGGCTTGGGCGAGAGGCGGATCACGCGGCCCTTGCGGTAGCGGACGCTTCGCGTGCGCTTGACCTTCGCGGCCGTGCAGTGCGCCGCCTCGAGCGCGCGGCGGGTGTGGGCGAGCGTCGTCCCGATCGCCTTCGGGACGACGCAGGGCCGGCCGGTCGAGATCGTGGCGCCGATCGGCGTCCGCGGCGGCAGCGGGTCGCCACCGGCTTCGCGGCCGAGCCGGATCAGCGTCCCCTTCGCGAACCTCGTGCTCGCCGCATAGGCGATCCTCCCGGGCGCGCAGCCGGCCGCGGCCAGCGCGGCCTTGACCTCGGCGAGCGTCGAATGCTGCGGCAGCAGCGGCACGACGCACGGCGCGAGCACCGTGACGGCGCCGACGGCCGTCGCCTCCGGCGCATCGTCGGGGCCGTTGGGCGTGGCGTAGCCGCAGATGACGTACGGCCCGGGTGTGTAGATCTCCACGTTCCTGGTGTCGATCAGCGGGCCGCCGACCACCTTCCACGCGTACTCGATCGTGCGTGACCCGCTGAGCGCCGTCGCGGCGGAGAAGGTCGGCTCGCAGGGGCGGCCGAGGTTCGGCACCGCGACGACGCGGACGAGCCGGCTTGCTTCGGACGTCGCGGTCGTCGAGACCGCGAACGGCGCTCCGACCAGGGCGGTCGGCGGTGCGACGATCGACAGGCTCACGTGCGGCGGCCGCACCGAGACGATCGCGCCTGCGCTCGCGACGACCTCGGTGTCGCGCCAGTTGTGCTCGATCCAGGCGCAGACGAGATACAGACCTGCGGTCGGGAAGGTGTAGGTGCCGACCTCGCTGAAGGGCGCGTCGTCCACCAGCTCGCGCGAGAGGACGAGAGAGCCCGCGTCGGCGCCGTCGTTCGTGCCGCAGCCCGCGGCATCGTTGGGCCGGACCCGCACCGTGAGCGTGCCGCGCGAGACCGTGCCGATCGCGCCGGCCGCCCCGACTTGCGTGACGATCGACTCGGCCGGATCAGCTCCGACCGTGACGTTCATCGAGGCGAGATCGGCACGCGCCGACGTTGCCGGCACCAGCAGGAGCATTGCGACGAGTGCGAGCTTGGCGGGCAGGAATCGCGACACGGACCGGCCTCCTGAACGAGCCTTCAACGTGGGCCGCGCAGGCTATCCCGATATGAGGGCTGGCACAAGATCAAATGAGTCAGAGCGGTGAGCGATGCATGGCACGGTCAGCCCCAGATCGCGCTGATCGGCGCGGCGACGATCCGCTCGGACAGCTCGAACGCGCGTGGGCCGGTGTGGAGGACGACGCCGGCGACGAAACGATCGTCCAGTCGCTCGCGCAGCCACTCCAGATGCCGCGCGTCGGTCCGCGCGGGTGCCGCGGTCGCCTCGATCTCGAGTGCGATCACGCGACCGCCGCCCAGCTCGACGACGACGTCGACCTCCTCGCGGCCGGACTGGGTGCGCAGATGGTGCAGCCGCGGCTGGCCCGCCGAGGTCGCAAGCTCCGCGCGGAGCTGGGCCACGACGAACGAGTCCAGCAGCCGTCCGAGCAGATCGCCGTCCGCGATGACGCCGTCGACGTCCAACCGCAGCGCGGCGCCGACGAGCGCCGGCTCGACGACGTGGCGCTTCGGCCCGCGCGTGAGGCGCTTGAGCCGATTCGTCTCCCACGCCGGCAGCGACTCGGTGACGTAGAGGCGCGCGAGCAGGTCGTCGTAGTCGAGCGCGGTGATGCGGTTGATGCCCGCCGCCTCGTAGACCGTCTTGTGCTCGGCCGTTCCCGCGGTGTTGAGCGCGGCGGCCTCGAAGTAGCGGCGCAGGCGCACCGGGTCGCGCGGGCGCGTCGACGTCCCCGCCGCCGCGGGGATGTCCCGCGTCAGCAGATTCTCTACGTAGCTCTCCATCCAGATTCGAAGCGGCAGCCCCGAGAGCCGCAGTGCCGCGGCCGGGAAGCCGCCGCGCAGCGCGAGCTCCACGTAGCCGCGGAGGTCGGGCGTGTCTGCCGGCACGCTCACGGCGTCACCGCGCGACAGGATGTCGAGGAAGCGCGATCCGGACGCGGGCGCGATCAGCTCGCGCATCGTCATCGGGAACATCGACAGGCGAACGATCCGGCCCGTCGCCGGCCAGACGCCGTGGTCGATCTCGGCGTGTGCCGAGCCGGAGAGCAGGAAGCGCCCCGGAACCGGCGCCGCCTCGACCGCGCGGCGGACCGCGCCGAGCACGCCCGGCACCGCCTGCCACTCGTCGAGGAGCACCGGCTCGGGGAGGTCCCGCAACGCCGCGTCCGGGTCCGCCTGGAACGCGACCGCCTGCGCCGGCACGTCGAGCCGCACGATGCTCTGCGCGCGCCGTGCCAGCGTGGTCGTCTTCCCGGTCGCGCGTGGGCCGGTGACCATGACGGCCGGCAATTGCGCGGTGACCGAGTCGAGCAGCGAATCGGCGAATCGCGCGACGTAGCGCTGTTCCGGCGCGGTCACGCACGAGATACTACTGCTGGTACGCCGGGGATACTAGCGCTGATACGCGGGAGATATTGACGCTCTCACGCCGGTCGGTCGTCGATGGAGCCGGCCTAGATGGACGCCGGGCGTGTGCCTACTCGCGTATGGTTCCGATAGACGGAAGTACGTCGTACCGGCTGCTGTAGACTGGACACCATGAGCACCGTCCTTCTTGAGCCCCCGGCCACCACCGACGAGCTGCGCGAGCGCGCCGAGGAGCTCGCCGGCGAGGTCGCGGAGCAGCTTGAGCCGGCCGAGGAGCGCGTCGAGGCAGCGCCCGCCGCTCCGGCCCGTCTACCCAGCCGCGAGGAGTTCTTCGCCGCGGTCCGCCGGGCGGTGATGAGCATCGCCTCCAGCCCCGCGTGGCGCACGCATGAGCTGGCCACCGAGCTGCTGCTGCTCGTCGAGCGGCTGCGCGATGAGCTGGAAGCCGACACCGATGGCACCGATCCGGAGTGGCGGGTGCGCGAGGTGCTTCAGCGGATGCTGGTCGTGCTGGGCGCGATGGTGCGCCAGCTGGAGCACAACGAGCTTGACCGTCCCGAGCAGGCGGCGCGCTTCGTGGCGAACGCGCTGGCCGACGTGGAGGTGGGGCAGATGGCCTCGCTGCTGGACATCAGCCCGCGGATGGTGAGCAACTACCGCAAGGGCGAGGTCGGCCAGATCCGCAAGAACCCCGCGCGCGTCACGCTGGTCGCGCAGCTGGTCTACGAGCTGCTGGGCTCGATGACCGCGCGCGGGGCGCTGCTGTGGTTCGACGCGCGGATGCTCGATGACCGCACGCCGCGCGAGCTGATCGACGAGGACCCCGTCACGTACCGCCAGCCGCTGATCTCGCTGGCGCGCGGCGGCCGGGCCCAGACCGACCGAGGTGGCGCGCGGTATGGCGCTGTGGACCGCGCCGCCTAAGCGCCTGAAGGGCGTCTGGACCGCCTACCGCCACACCGACCGCCGCTTCCCGCCGCTGTGGTACGGCGGCGGGAAGGCCGGCCTGCACCAAGAGTCCGGTCGTTGGCACGAGGAGGCCAAGGACGTCGCGCAGTATCTGGCGCTGTCGAGCAACGGCGCCTGGGCCGAGCGTTGCCGCTACGCGGTGATCCGCGACGACGTCCGTCGCCTGGAGGACCGTCGCAAGCTCTGGCAGCTTCAGGTCATCGAACACGACATCGCCGACCTCTCGACCTTCGACGCCTACCTGGCCTGCGGGCTTGCGCCCGAGCTGGCGGTCGGCCCGCACGAGGACTGCTGGCCGCTGGCCGACGAGCTGCGCGCCGCCGGTTACCGCGGCGTGCTCAGCCCGGCCGCCGCCTACGACCGCCCGTACGCGCAGAACCTCACGCTGTTTGGCGAGCGGATCGAGAGCCCGGTCTATGACGCGATGCCCGAGCCGAGGGCCAACCCGCGCCCGGACATGTACATCGCCGCGATCCTGGTGGCCGACTCCGGCTCGCCGACCGAGCACGCCATGAAGCACACCTGCTACGAGGGCGACTACCACCAGACGTTCGATCGCTGGTGCGCGGCCAACGGCTACAGGCCGGGCGCCTGAGCACCGAGACGCGCCCGGGTGCCGTCGGCCAAGGGCGCCCGAGGGCGCCCTTTCTCACGGTCTCACTGGACCGTCTCAGCTATCTGCTCGTGAGGATCAGCCGCAGCCGGTGCTGCTGCCGCAGCTCGAGCACGTGTAGCACGAGCCGGTGCGCTGCATCATCCCGCCGCACTGGGCGCAGGCCGGGCCGAGGTCGAGGCCGACGAGCCGGGCCGGCACGACCGGCGGCGTGTCGGTCAGCGCCTTCGCCGCCGGCTGGACCGGGGCGGGCGGCTGGACGACGTGCGCGCCGCCGTTGCCGTTGCTCGGGCCGGCGGAGCCGCCCGCGGTGCCGGTGGCGGCGTCCTCGGCGACCTTCTTGGCCCGCACCTGCGGCGTCAGGATGCCGAGCTCCTCCTGGACGTCGGCGTCCAGGAAGCGCGAGGCGAGCCAGCGCATGATGTAGTCGGGCATCGACTTCGCGAACGGGATCTCCGGGTTGGTGGTGATCCCCTCCGGCTCGAAGCGCATGTAGGCGAACTTGCGCACCAGCGTCTCGAGCGGCACGCCGTACTGCAGCGCGATCGAGATCGCCGTCGCGAACGAGTTCATCATCCCGCGCAGCGTCGAGCCTTCCTTGCCGATGTCGGTCAGGAAGATCTCGCCGACGCTGCCGTCCTCGTACATGCCGGCCGTGATGTAGCCCTCGTGGCCGCCGAGCGAGAACTTGTGCGTCAGCGACTTGCGCTCGCGCGGCATCCGGTTGCGCGCCGGCTCGGACTCGGGGGCGACCGCCTTCGCGGCGACCTCGGCGACGGCGGCCGCGACCCGCTCGTCGACCTCGCTCGCCGTGAACAGCTCCTCGCCGGCCTCGAGCGCCGCCTGCGCCTTGGCGTCGGCCTCCTTCTGGGCGTCGGTGCGCAGCGCCTGCGCCGTCTTGGAGCCGTCGCGGTAGATCGCCAGCGCCTTGACGCCCAGCTTCCAGGCCTCGATGTAGGCCTCGGCGATGTCCTCGACCGTCGCCGTCTGCGGCATGTTGACGGTCTTCGAGATCGCGCCCGAGAGGAACGGCTGGACCGCGCCCATCATCTTGATGTGGCCGAGGTGCGAGATCGCGCGCTCGCCGACCGCGACGTCGAACACCGGCAGGTGCTCGGCGGCCAGCCCGGGCGCGCCGACGATCGTGCCGTGCTCGGCCACGTAGGCCTCGATCTGCTCGATCTCGTGCTCGCCGTAGCCGAGCGTGCGCAGCGCCATCGGCACCGTGCGGTTGGCGATCACCATGGTGCCGCCGCCGACCAGCTCCTTGTACTTGATCAGCGAGAAGTCCGGCTCGACGCCGGTCGTGTCGCAGTCCATCAGGAACGAGATCGTGCCCGTCGGCGCCAGCACCGAGGCCTGCGCGTTGCGGTAGCCGTAGAGCTCGCCGAGCGCGACGGCCTCGTTCCAGGTCTCGCGCGCGGCCGCCAGCAGCGAGTGGTCCGCGACCGAGTCGTCGGGGATCGCGTAGGAGGCGTCGCGATGCATCCGCATCACGGTGTTGTGCGCCTCGCGGTTCTCCGGGTAGCGCGCGTAGGTGCCCATCGCCGAGGCGATCCGCGCCGACTGCGCGTAGGCGCGGCCGGTCATCAGCGCCGTGATCGCGGCCGCGGCGCCGCGGCCCTCGTCGGAGTCGTACGGCGCGCCGTTGGCCATCAGGAAGGCGCCGAGGTTCGCGTAGCCGATGCCGAGCTGGCGGAAGGCGCGCGCGTTGTCGCCGATCTCCTTCGTCGGATAGCTCGACGGCGAGACGACGATCTCCTGCGCCAGCAGGATCACGTCGACGGTGTGCTGGAAGCGCTCGACCTCGAAGCTGCCGTCGGGTCGGCGGAACTTCATCAGGTTCAGCGAGGCGAGGTTGCAGGCCGAGTCGTCGACGTGCATGTACTCCGAGCACGGGTTCGACGCGTTGATGCGCCCCGATGCCGGGCTCGTGTGCCACTGGTTGATCGTCGTGTCGAACTGCACGCCCGGGTCGGCGCAGCGCCAGGCCGCCTCGGCGATCTCGCGCATCAGCTGGCGCGCCGGAATCGGCTCGCCGACCGGCTCGCCGGTCGTGCGCGCGATCAGGTGCCAGTCGGCGTCGTCCTCGACGGCGTGCATGAACTCGTCGGAGACGCGGACCGAGTTGTTCGCGTTCTGGTACTGGATCGAGTGGAAGCCGTCGCCGTCGATCGACATGTCGAAGCCGGCGTCGCGCAGCGCGGCGGCCTTGTCCTCCTCGCGCGCCTTGCACCAGATGAACTCGCGGATGTCCGGATGGTCGACGTCGAGCACGACCATCTTCGCCGCCCGGCGCGTCTTGCCGCCTGACTTGATCGTGCCGGCCCAGGCGTCGGCGCCGCGCATGAAGGAGACCGGCCCGGAGGCGGTGCCGCCCTTGGTCAGCGGCTCCATCGAGCCGCGGATGTTCGAGAGGTTGATGCCCGAGCCCGAGCCGCCGCGGAAGATCCGGCCCTCGCGAGTGTTCCAGTCGAGGATCGACTCCATCGTGTCCTGCACGGACAGGATGAAGCAGGCCGAGCACTGCGGGCTCTCCTCGAAGCCGACGTTGAACCAGACCGGCGAGTTGAACGCCGCCATCTGGTGCAGCAGGATGTAGGTCAGTTCGGCCTCGAAGGCGTCGCCGTCCTCGACCGAGGCGAAGTAGCCGCGCTCGCGGCCCCAGTCGGCGATCGTGCCGGCGACGCGGCCGATCATCTGCTTGACGGAGCGCTCGCGCGTCGGCGAGTCCAGCTGGCCGCGGAAGTACTTCTGGGCGACGATGTTCGTCGCGTTCTGCGACCAGCTCGCCGGGAACTCGACGTCGTCCTGGCGGAACTTGCCGACGGCCGCCGTGCGCAGCTCCCACTCGACGGTCTCGAAGGGGTGGACGCCGGGCTTCGTGAACAGGCGCCGCACGCTCAGCGCTTCGGTAGCCCGGGGCTCTTGCGTGAGTGTCCTCTGCGGCGTCTGCTCCATGTCCAACTTCTCCTTCCGGTGCCGCGGGGCCGGCACGAACCTCGCTCAGGGGCAGTCAATGATGCACCGGGGCTCGGACGGAAACCTCTCGAAAGTCCTGCAAATTGCGGGCGTGGCCGGTCGCTCCATTTTAGCGCCGAGCCCGCATCGAGCGGGGGTTTTCAGCGCCCGAGGCGCAGCCAGTCCGAGAAGTCGGCCCAGGTGCCGCGGCTGCGGAAGATCGCCTCGCGCCAGGCGTGCCCGAGCGAGGGAGAGCGGCGTCCGTAGAGCGCCGAGGCGCCAACTCCGAGCAGCCCCAGCATCGCCAGCGCGATCAGGACGATCGGGATCAGCAGGCTGCGGTGGCCCTCGTGGACGATCTGCGCGGCCGGCGTCGCGGCGACGGCCGGCGGGGTCGCCGCCGGCGGCGGCGTCGGGATCGGCGTGACGGCGACGTCAGGCGTCGGCGTCGGCGCGATCACCGTGCCGGTCGAGTCGTTCGGGGTCGTCGCCGGCTCGGGCGTCGCGCTCGCGCTCGGCAGCGTGCCGGACTGGACGCCGCCGTCGCCGAGGTCGCCGCCGCCGGAGCCGCTCGAGCCGAGGCCGCCGGCGCCCGCGCCCGAGTCGAGCAGGCCGGACGACGACGATCCGCCGTCCGCCGTCGCGGTCGCGGTCGGCGTCGCCGTGGCGGTCGGCGTGGCCGCCGCCTTGCACTTGCCGGCCTTGTGTCGCTTGATCCCGGCCTGCACCGCCTCGCGGAAGTCCGGGTAGTCCTCGTCGAAGGTCGCGTCGATCGTCTTCAGCGTCTTCTGCAACGTCGCCTGCGTGTGGGCGCAGACGTCGACGACGCCGTCGCGCGAGTAGTCGTCGTAGACGCTCTGGACGTCCTTCGAACGCTCGGCGGGCGTGGCGGTCGCGGTCGCCGTGGCGGTCGCGCTGGCCGTCGCCGTCGGCGTGGCGCTGGCGGTCGGCGTGGCCGTCGGGGTCTGCGCCGCCGCGGCGGCGGGGATCGCCGCCGTCAGCGCCAGCACCGCCGCGAGCACCGTGGTCGGGCGCGTGCGCATCGACAGCGAGTCTACCCGCGACGCGCCGCTACGATCCCGGCCTCATGCGGCTTCTCGTCACCGGCGGCGCCGGCTACATCGGCTCGATCGTCGCGCAGCGGCTGGTCGCGCGCGGCGACGACGTCACCGTCCTGGACTCGCTCGCGCGCGGGCATCGCGAGGCGGTGCCGGCGGGCGCGGACTTCATCCAGGCCGACCTGCTCGACCAGGCGGCGCTGGCGAACGCGCTCGCGCGCGGCTTCGACGGCGTCCTGCACTTCGCCGCGCTGGCGCTCGTCGCGGAGTCCGTCGAGCATCCCGAGCGCTACTACCGCGGCAACGTCGTCGCCTCGCTGAACCTGCTCGACGCGATGCGCGGCGCCGGCGTCCGCACGCTGATCTTCTCCTCGACCTGCGCGACCTACGGCGACGTCGAGAAGGTGCCGATCACCGAGGACTTCCCGGAGCTGCCGGTCAACGCCTACGGCGGCTCCAAGCTCGCGGTCGACCGGATGATCGCCGACGAGGCGCGCGCGCACGGCCTCGGCGCCGTCTCGCTGCGCTACTTCAACGTCGCCGGCGCGAGCGAGCCGCTCGGCGAGGACCACGAGCCCGAGACGCACCTGATCCCGCTGGTCCTGCGCGCGGCCGCCGGCCTGCGCGACCACGTCTCGATCTTCGGCACCGACTACGCGACCGCCGACGGCTCGGCCGTGCGCGACTACGTCCACGTCGACGACCTCGCGCGCGCCCACCTGCTGGCGCTCGACGCCGCGCGCGCCGGCGAGCACCGGATCTTCAACCTCGGCACCGGCAGCGGCTACTCGGTGCGCGAGGTGATCGCCGCCGTCGAGCGGATCACGGGGCGCGAGCTCGAGGTGCGCGAGGAGGCGCGGCGGCCGGGCGACCCGCCGGCGCTCGTCGCCGGCAACGCGAAGGCGCGCGCCGGGCTCGGCTGGGAGCCGCGCAAGACGCTCGACGACATGGTCGCCGACGCCTGGGCCTGGCACCAGGCGCACCCCAGCGGCTACTGAAGCGCGGCCAGCGCCACGGCGAGCAGCGGCGCCGGCGCGAGCGTCGCGTCGAGCACGGCGAAGCGCCGCGGCTCGGCGGCGGCGAGCTCGTCGTAGGCGCGCGCGATCGCGGCGAAGAAGGCCTCGCCGCCGCGCTCGATCCGGTCCGCCTCGCGACCGGCGATGCGCGCCAGCGCGGCGCGCGGCTCGATCCGCAGCAGCAGCGTGCGATCGGGCCTGACGCCGCCGGTCGCGAAGTCGTTGAGCGCGCGGATCGCCTCGACGCCGAGCTTGCGGCCGGCGCCCTGATAGGCGAGCGAGGAGTCGACGAAGCGGTCGAGCAGGACCGTGCGGCCGGCGTCCAGCAGCGGCCGCAGCCGCTCGCTGACGAGCTGCGCGCGGGCGGCGGCGAACAGCAGCGCCTCGGCGCGCGGGTCGACGGCCAGCGCCGGATCGTGGACGAGCGCGCGGATCCGCTCCGACAGCTCGACGCCGCCCGGCTCGCGCAGCACGACCGCGTCGCTCAGCGCCGCCGCGAGGCCCGCGACCAGCGTCGACTTGCCGGCCCCGTCGAGCCCCTCCACCGTGATCAGCACCACCTAGGATCTTCCCACGTGCTCGAGCTCGACGGCCATCCGCACGCCCGCGCGGTGCTCGGCTCCGCGCTGCGCGGCGCTCCCGCGCACGCCTACCTGCTGCACGGCCCGGCCGGCGCCGGCAAGCGCGCGACGGCGCGCGCCTTCGCCGGCGAGCTGCTGGCGCGCGGCGCCGCCGACCCCGAGAGCGCCCGCTCGCGCGCCGCGCACGGCGCGCATCCGGACCTGACCTGGGTCGCGCCGAGCGGCGCGCACGAGATGCTGCGGCGCGACGTCGACGAGGCGGTCGTCGCGGCCGCCGCGCACACGCCGTTCGAGGCCGCGCACCGCGTCTTCGTGATCGAGCGCGCCGACACGATGAACGACGAGGCCGCGAACGCGCTGCTGAAGACGCTCGAGGAGCCGCCGCCGTACGTCGTCCTGCTGCTGCTGACCGACCGGATCACGCAGGTGCTGCCGACGATCGCCTCGCGCTGCCAGCAGGTGCGCTTCGACGCGCTGACGGTGGCGGCGCTGGCGCTGCGGCTGCAGTCGCGCGGCGCGCCGCCGGACGTCGCCGACGCCTGCGCGCGGCTCAGCCTCGGCGACGGCGAGAAGGCGCTGGCGCTGGCGCTCGGCGACGGGCCGGCGCTGCGCGCGGCGGCGGAGGCGATGGCGCGCGCGGCGCTGCACGGCCGCAGCGGCGTCGAGCGGCCGTGGACCGCGCTGCTCGAACGCGCGCGCTCGCGCGGCGCGACGGCGCGCGAGCAGGTCGAGGCGGCGCTCGCCGAGGAGCTGCAGTACCTGCCGAAGAAGGAGCACCGCAAGCGCACGACCGAGTACGGCGAGCGCGCGCGGCGGGCCGAGCGGCGGGCCGAGACCGGCGCGCTCGACCACGCGCTGCAGCTGACGGGGCTGTGGCTGCGCGACGTCGGCGCGGTCGCGCTGGGGGTCGACGACGTGGTCCTGAACAGCGACCGGCGGCCGCTGCTGGCCGAGGACGCCGCGGGCCGCGACGCCGCGGCGCTGCGGGCGGCGCAGGAGCTGGTCGACGACACGCGCGCGCGGCTGGCGGTCAACGTGACGTTCGAGCTGGCCTGCGAGGCGCTGGCGTTCCGCCTCGAGGAGGCGCTGGCGCGATGACGACCGTCGAGGTCCGCGGCGCGTACGCGAAGGTGCGCGCGGTCGGCCTCGAGGACGAGGTCGCGGTCGAGGAGCCGCTGGAGATCCGCGTCGACGGCGCGCCGATCGCGGTGACGATGCGCACGCCCGGCGAGGACGAGGAGCTGGCGCTCGGCTTCCTGCACGGCGAGGGGCTGATCGGGAGCGAGCCGCGCGCGGCCGGCCCGCCGCGCGACCTGGCGGCGAACGCCGTCGAGGTGCGCGGGCCGCTGCGGCGCTCGCCGAGCTCGCGCTCCTTCTACGCGACGTCGTCCTGCGGGGTCTGCGGCAAGGGGGCGCTGGAGGAGGTCGCGGTCGACGCGCCGCGGGCGGCCGACGGCCCGCGGCTGGCGCGCTCGCTGCTGGCGGCGCTGCCCGAGCGGCTGCGCCAGCCGACGTTCGCGCGCACCGGCGGGCTGCACGCCACGGGGCTCTTCACGGCCGCCGGCGAGCTGCTGTGCGTGCGCGAGGACGTCGGACGCCACAACGCGATGGACAAGGTCGTCGGCTGGGCGCTGCTCGCGGGCTGGCTGCCGCTGCACGGGCACGTGCTGTGCGTGTCCGGCCGGCTGTCGTTCGAGCTCGTCCAGAAGGCGGCGGTCGCGGGCGCGCCGGTGCTGGTCGGGGTCGGCGCGCCGAGCTCGCTGGCGATCCGGCTCGCCGACGATCGCGGCATGACGCTCGCGGGCTTCGCGCGCGCGGGGCGCGTGAACGTCTACACGGGCGAGCGGCGGGTCGTCGAGAGCTAGCTGCCGTCGCCGTCGGCGGGCTCGGGCGGCGGGAACGGCAGCGCGTCCCACGAGTCCGTCCGCTGGCTCGGCGGCTCGGCGTCCGCGGCCCGCGGCGGCGCGGCATCCGGCGGCGTGCGGTCGCGCGGCGGCGCGATGTCCGACGGCGTGTGCTCGTGTGGTGGCGGGGCGTCCGGCGGCGTGAGGCCGTGCGGCGGCGCCGGCTGGCCAGGGCTCGCGAGGTCGCGCGTTTCGGGGTCGGTTCGCCTCAGGCGCGCGCGGCGCTGCGACGAGCCGCGCAGCGCGAGCAGCAGCGCGACCAGCGCGGCGCCGGCGCCGGCGAGCAGGAGGCCGGGCCGAGCCGGGAGCGGCCGCGCGGAGGGCACGGGCACAAGCTTTGCGCGTCGGCAGGCGGCACGCGCCTCCTACCATCCGGACATAGCGCCCTGATTCCGTGCCGGGAGACGTCATGACCACGCTCGCGAACCGCCCGAACCGCGCCCTGCTCGTGCTCGACATGCAGAACGGCGTCATCGCCGGCGCGCACGAGCGCGACACCGTCGTCGCGACCGTCGCCGCGCTCGTCGAGAAGGCGCGAGCGGCCGGCGTGCCGGTCGTCTGGGCGCAGCACCACAGCGACGAGCTGCCGCGCGAGAGCGACGCCTGGCGCTACGTCGGCGAGCTTGTTCGCGCCGACGCCGAGCCGCTCGTCCACAAGGCCTACGCCGACGCCTTCGAGGCGACCGACCTCGAGGCCGTGCTCGCCTCGCTCGGCGTCGGACGGCTGTACGTCGCCGGCGCGCAGACCGACGAGTGCATCCGCTCGACGCTGCACGGCGCGATCGTCCGCGGCTACGACGCGACGCTCGTCGCCGACGCGCACACGACCGAGGACCTGACGGCCTACGGCGCGCCGCCGCCGGCGCAGGTGATCGCCCACACGAACCTCTACTGGCAGTACCACACGGCGCCGGGCCGGACGGCCGGGACGGTCACCGCCGCGGAGCTCGACTTCGCGGCCTGAGCGGCCGCCCGGACCCGTGGCGGCGCCCGCGCCGGGCGCCGCCACGCCGGCCGGCTACACTGCGGGTCCCTCGCCGACGTAGCTCAGCTGGTAGAGCACTTCACTCGTAATGAAGGGGTCCCCGGTTCGAATCCGGGCGTCGGCTCTCCCCCGCAAACCCGCCCTACAAGCGGGAATCCGGCCCCTCTCTGGGGGCGTTTTGTGAAGGATCAGCGTTGATTCTTCTTGGGGGCGTTGGAGGCGTTTGACCCCGACGCCGGCCCATTGGCTGGGCGCCCCTCTTGCGCGGGTCGCGAGCCGGTCTTCGTGGTTCTGCGGGATCCGCCCGTTGGCGGTCCGCGGCAGCGGCCCGCGCGCGGTGCCCAAGCGAGCGGCCACGGAGGCTCAACGGATGTGGTCCAACGAGCCGGAAGACGGCCTCGCCAGCGGCGCTCAAACGTCACCGTCGCCCGTTCGCACCGCGCGGTTGCGGGCTCGCCCTGGGGATGGCACGGCGTCCATGCCGCGCGGGTCGGCCGGGGATCGGTCCCGTAGCCAGCGGGACCCGGGCCACTTGACCAACCAACTGCTGATCGCGCTTCGCCATGCCCGAGGCGACCCGGATCGTCGGGTCCAAGGCCTGGATCAAGCTCAGCTACTGCGTCCGGCGCGGCGAGCAGGCCGTCATCCGGATCTTGATGCCGATCCCGCCAAGCCACGAGCAGCTCGCCGCCTGGGAGGCCGCCGGCAGCGACCCGGCCGAGAACCCGCGCACGCGCTACCGCCTCGGCCCGGTCTGGGACCGCTCCCAGGTCGAGCCGCTGCCGCCGCCCGCCAAGCCTGTTGCGCTGGACCCGCCGATCACCGAGCCCGACGGCGAGTCGCTAGTGACGGTCTGACGACCGCAGGCTGGGCTGCGCTCTCGGACCACGGCATCTGGCGTGGAGACTCGGCCGTGGTATGTCACCGAACAACCGCGGTGACCGACGCGCCCCAACAGCTCCGCTGCAAGCTGACCTCGGAGCGAGGCAAAGCAGCCGCCCAGCACGCACAGCGTGCAGCTGTGGCTACTCGGGCCACCCCGCACCGCAGGTGGCGGGTCTATCTCGGCAGACGTCACAAACGTTCCCGGAAACGCATCCTAGTGTCCTGCGCCGTTAATTTGTTGTGGAAGTCGTTGGGGTGATGTCAGGATCTCCTCGGCGGTCTTGGTCCAGATGAACGGCCGCGGGTTCTCGTTCCAGGCCTTGACCCGGTCGCGGATGTCGCGTTCCAGCGCTTGGACGT
>Ga0153956_1000647_pt1 | contig 36641 bp, 33 predicted proteins | sample TSFL040MetaG_FD_104704 | JGI IMG/M metagenome (GOLD analysis project Ga0153956, IMG submission 104704) | Attine ant fungus gardens microbial communities from Florida, USA - TSFL040 MetaG | ecosystem: Host-associated > Fungi > Mycelium > Unclassified | place: USA: Florida, Wekiwa Springs... | reverse complement strand
TCGGTGTCGCGATGTTCGCCGCGCGGGCCGCGCGCCGCGTGCGGCAGTCCGGCCGTGCGCTGGTCTGGATCAACCGCGCGCTGGGCGGCGTCTTCATCTATCTCGGCATCCGCGTCGCACTGCTGAAGACGCGGTAGCTCTCATTTGAAAACGGCGAGCGTCGCGGTGACGGCCAGATAGATGCCGAGCAGCAGCATCGCGATCAGGAACCAGCGACGGAAATGCTCGGGCGCCATGCGGTTGCGCACTGCCTGACCGGTGAACATACCGGCGAAGGCGGTGATCATGGCGACGATCCCCGGCACGGCGGTCGCCGCGGTCAGCATGCCGGCGCTGGTGAGGTTGAACGCCTGCGCCAGTGTGGCGGCGGTGAAAAAGACGCCGAGCGCCTGCACCAGTTCGTTCTTCTCCATGCCGATGGACTGCATGAAGGGCATCGAGGGAATGACCTGCACCCCGGTTGCGGCCGAGACGATGCCGGTCAGCACACCGACGATGCCGCCGATCCATTTCTCGTCCTTCGGCGCCGTTCTGAACTGGACTTTCCGCAGCGTCACCACGGCATAGATCACCAGCAGGATACCGAGCACGATGGCGCCGTATTTCGCGTAAGGGCCGGTCATCAGGCTTCCGCAGCACCAGATGGCGCCGGCGGTGCCGAGCAGCAGCGGCCACAGCCGGCGAATGCTGTCGAGCAGATAGGGGCCGACAAAGGTCTGCCAGATATTGGTGGCGATTGCCGGCACGATGACGATGGTCAGCGCCTGCACCGGCGTCATGGTGGTGGCGAGCAGGCCCATCGCGACGGTGGGAAGGCCGAGGCCGATGACGCCTTTGACGAAACCGGCAATGGCGAACACGGCGGCGATCAGAATGAGCATGGGGTCGATCATGGGGCGGCACATTGACCGATCCGCGCGGCGGGCACAATCTGGAGGTTACGGAGACAGCCTTCGCACTGAACGAAGGCTGTGGAGCGCAGGATGCATTTCGATCTGGTCGATCTCAGACTGTTCGTCGCGGTGGCCGAGGCGCGCAGCATCACCGGCGGCGCGGCGGTGGCGAATCTCGCGCTGGCTTCGGCGAGCGCGCGCATGCAGGGGCTGGAAGCCGCGGCAGGCGTCGCGCTGCTGACGCGCGGCCGGCGCGGCGTCACGCTGACGGCGGCCGGCGAGAACCTGCTCGGCCATGCCCGCGTGGTGCTGCAGGATGTCGAGGCGCTGCGCGGCGACATGGCGGCTTATGCCGACGGCACCCGCGCCAGCATTTCGATGCTGGCGAACACGGTGGGATTGTCCGAACATCTGCCGAAGGCGCTGGCGGCGTTTCTGCGCGAGCATCCGCAAGTCAGCCTCAATGTCGAGGAGCGGGAGAGCGCCGATATCGCCCAGGCCATCGCGGCGGGTCGCGCCGATCTCGGTTTCGCGGCCGAGCACACGCTGCCGGATACGCTCGACCGCTTCGTGTTCAGCGTGGATCGGCTGGTGCTGGTGACGGCGCCGCGCAGCGATCTCGCATCCCGCCGCCGGATCGATTTCCGGGAGGTGGTCGACCGCGATTTCATCGGGTTGACCAACGCGACGGCGTTGCAGAATCACATCGGCAAATACGCGGCGCGGATCGGGGCGCGGCTCACCTTTCGCGCCCAGATGCGCGACTTCGACGCCATGTGCCAGATGGCGGCGGCGCATGTCGGCATCGCCATCGTGCCGGAGGTGGCGGCGCGGCGCTGCGCGCGCTCGATCCCGATCAGGCTGGTGAGAATCCGCGATGCGTGGGCGAACCGCAAACTGGCGATCTGCTTTCGCGACCTCAAGACGATGCCGCGCCCGGCGCGGCAGCTCGTGGACCATCTGCGGGCCGCGGCGCGCTTTCCCTCCCCCGCGTCTTCGCGTGGGGAGGGTGGCCGCGCGTAACGGAGCGAAGCGCGGTCGGGTGGGGGTGTCTCCCCTGGGCTCTGAGCTTGTGAATCTTTTGCTTTATGCACGAAGCCGTAGGGCGGATGGGCGCAGCACATCCGCCGCAGCGCTCGCTGCGGGGGACGGCGGCGGATGACCTTCGGTCATCCGCCCTACGGTTTCGCTTCGCGCAATGACGGCTGAGGAGGTGAAGGCTCACTTGTTCAGCAGCTTCATCGCGGCCTCGTGCACGCGGGGGTCGCCGGCGGCGATGATCTTGCCGCCGCTCTGCGCCGGCTTGCCCTCCCAGGTGGTGACGATGCCGCCGGCGCCGGTGACGATCGGGATCAGGGCGGCGATATCGTAGGGCTTGAGTTCGGTTTCGATCACGAGGTCGAGATGGCCGGCGGCCAGCATGCAATAGGAATAGCAGTCGCCGCCGTAGCGGGTCAGGCGAACGTGTTTCTCGACGCCCTGGAAAGTGGCGCGGTCGGCCTCGTTCATCAGCAGCGGGCTGGTGGTGAACAGCGTGGCTTTCTCGATCTGCTCGCAGCGCCGCACCGCCAGCTTGCGCGTGCTGCCGTTGGCGCCTTGGTAGCGCGTCGAGCCGTTGTCGCCGGAAAAACGTTCGCCGATATAGGGCTGGTGCATCATGCCGTAGACCGGCGTGCCCTTGTGCATCAGGGCGATCAGGGTGCCCCAGGTCGGAAAGCCGGAAATGAAGGACTTGGTGCCGTCGATCGGGTCGAGCACCCAGACATAGTCGGCATCTTCCCGCTCGGTGCCGAATTCCTCGCCCACGATGCCGTGCTGGGGGAAACTCTGCTTGATCAGCCGGCGCATCACGGCCTCGGCGGTGCGATCGGCTTCGGTGACCGGGTCGAAATCCCCGGCCTTCTTGTTGTCGATGCTCAGCGAGGTCCGGAAGAACGGCAGGATGCTCTCACCCGAGACGGTGGCGAGGCGATCGATGAAAGCGGTGAAATCGATGACCGTCACGGCGGGATCCTTTGCGGCGGGGAGGCGTTGGCGGATGAAGCATCTATATCGCGGGTTGCTTCACGTCGCATCCGTGGCCGTCGGATTTGCCCGATTTCGATGTGTATACGGTCGATCGCCTCTATGCGCGTCTCGTCAATTTTCTGAGCGGAAGAATTGGAATTTTGACAAAAAGAATGAATATTTGTTCATTTTTATAATAGGTCAAAATGACTGTCCTTTTTATAACTGCATGAATCTATTGGAAAAAATTATGACACGTATGTCGCAACGCGCGAAGCGAATTGCATTTTTCTTATAAGAAATTGCCGGAAAAGCCTTGCACTTCGCGGCTGGTGAATGCATATTGTTGCGGTGCGGTAGCGCCTCGCGCTATCGCTGCCCTCCTTGGGCGTTTCCTCCCTAGACTTGGGCCGCCTGCTTTCGCAAGCGGCCCTTTTTTCTTGCCGATGCTGTTCTGCAGGAGCTGTCGCCGATATGCGGCCGCGGCGAAAGCCTATTCGGCCGCAGTCTGGAAGGGGCCGAGCAGATTGAGCGGGATGTCCAGCAGCGCATCCGCCAGGGCGGCGAAGTCGGCCGCGATCTCTCCGAAACGGGCGGTCCGTTCGCGCTTGCGTTCGTCCATATAGAGCGCGCGGTTCAGCTCGATCTGGATCGCATGCAGGCCGCTGGCGGGGTTGCCGTAGTGCTCGGTGATGAAGCCGCCGGCATAGGGCTTGTTGCGGCCGATCGAATAGCCGAGCCGACGATAGGTGTCCTCGACCGCATCGGTCAGAATGCCCGCGCAACTTGTCCCGTAGCGATCGCCGATTACGATGTCGGGGCGCCGCTGTTCGTCGCGGGAAATGCCGATCGACGGCATCGAATGGCAATCGACCAGGATGACCGTGCCGAAGCCCTGATGAGCCTTGTTGATCAGCCGGCGCAGCGCGCGGTGATAGGGCTTGTAGAGCGTTTCGATCCGCATGAGCGCGGCATCGACATCGAGCCGGTCCCGATAGATCTCCTGGCCGTCGCCGACCACGCGGGGAATCGTGCCGAGCCCGCCGGCCACCCGCATGGAGCGGGTGTTGGCGAAACTCGGCAGCCGGCCATTGAACATGCGCGGGTCCAGTTCATACGGCTCGCGGTTGACGTCCACATAGGAGCGCGGGAAGTGCACCTTCACCACCGGGAATCCGCGATGGCGGAGATCGTCGATCAGTTCATCGACGAACGAATCTTCCGACCGGCGCAGGGTGGCGACATCGATGCGCGACGCGCCGAGGAATTCGGCCGGATAGACGGTGCCCGAGTGCGGTGAATTGAAAATGATCGGCGCGCGCCAGCGATCCGGCTCGACGATTTCGAAAGGCGGCGACAGCTCGCCGTCAAACTGGGTCATTGTCGCGTCTCGTCCCTGCACATGGATCATTCCGGGCGCTCAGTCTGGCAGAATATGGGCATATTGCGAGGCAGGAATGTCGAATTCGGCGGTTTATCGCCAGGCTGCTGCCATGCGCTCCCACGGTATCATCGCCCGGAGGCTGGGCGCTGCGTCAGCTTTTGTTGCTTCGAGCCGGTTTCCGGCGCACCATATTGAAACGGTTATCCCAACGCCGGTGCCCGACTTTCACCCGAAATTTACCAAATCCCGGGCTTAGTGGCGGCACAGGTTTCTTCATTCGGGTTCGACGTCCACAGCCATGCAAAAAATTCTTCTCGCCGAAGACGACAACGACATGCGCCGGTTTCTCGTCAAGGCGCTGGAAAACGCCGGCTATCAGGTGTCGCACCACGATAACGGGATGTCCGCCTATCAGCGGCTCCGTGAGGAGCCGTTTGAAATGCTGCTCACGGATATCGTGATGCCGGAGATGGACGGCATCGAACTGGCCCGCCGCGCCAGCGAACTCGATCCCGACATCAAGATCATGTTCATCACCGGCTTTGCCGCGGTGGCGCTGAATTCGGACTCTGAAGCCCCCAAAAACGCCAAGGTGCTGGCCAAGCCAGTCCATTTGCGCGAATTGGTCAGCGAAGTGAACAAGATGCTGGCGGCGGCCTGAGGGCTGCGATTTTTTGTCAAACAGGCAAGGATTCGTCCTCCGGCGTCCTTGCCTGACCCGGTCGGACCCGTTATAGGGTCCGCACACCCGTAACGACCGGTTCTTAGGGCGCGTAGCTCAGCGGGAGAGCACTTCCTTGACATGGAAGGGGTCACAGGTTCGATCCCTGTCGCGCCCACCATCCTGAAACACCCTTAAAATAAGCACTTCTTGAACTGTCTCAGAGCTTTCGCCGCCGCGAGACAGACTCGATTGTGCAGCAAACTGCTGCACACGGGCCCAAAACGGCCCTTCTCGGGCGCTTCCTGTAGCACGCACAATCGAATGGCAGCGCGCGCAAGATCAAATGGCAACAGTTTTGTTGCGCGCGCCGCGCTTCACCAGCGTGCGGGCGCGGGCCAGTCCGGAGTTGGTCTGCCAACCTGGATCGATGCCGCGATCAGAGGGTCTGGTTCCTTCGACCGTCATCTCGTTCGCTTTTGCTGTATCGCAGCGGTGTCGAAATCTGCGGGTGTCGTTGTTCGGGCCAGCGACGGTACGCGGTAGCTTTATTTTCGGTATCGCGAAGGCGAGATGCCCGAATAGTCTGAAAATGCCCGCGAGAAGGCCGCGTAGTTGGTATATCCGCTGGCGGTCGCGATTTCGGGCAGGTTCATGCTCCTGCTTTCGATCAGCGCTTGAGCCCGCTCCATCCGCTGCTTGATGAGGTACTGATGGGGAGTGAGGCCGTATTCGCGGGCAAAACCTTCAGTCAATTGATTGCGGTTCAATCCGACGCGGGCGGCGAGATCGGCAACGCGGAGCGGCCGGTGAAGCTCTCTTTGCGAGATTTCCGCGGCGGCGGCGAGTTGCCGGGAAAGACGCTGCTCGGATTGCTTCTGGGGAGAGTTTTGGCGCGATCCCAGCGCGTTGAGATGGATGACCGTCATGCATGCCAATTCCACGGCCTTGGCGCGAAGATAGGAGCCGCGCAGGGGTTCCGTCAGCCGGCAGTCCAGGATGTCGTCGAGGATGGCCATGCAATCGTGCGGCGTGGGTATTTGAAGGACTGCGCGAGCGCCGTCGGGTGACGTAAAGATCGACTGTTTGGACTTCGGAATATTGTGGACGTCGAGGCCCAGCACCTCGACGATAAATTCCCTTCTCACCAACAGGCCGACCGCTTCGATCTGCTGACGTTGTGCGCTGGGAAAATCGATCGAGACTTCGGGGTAGTTCGTAATCTGCAACGACCAGTCGCAGGACTTTGTGATCATTCCCCCGGTGTTGCGGCTGTAAATGCCGGTTTTGATATATTGCATGAAGACCATGCCTTCGCGGACATACCTGACCGAGAAGGGAGCCGTCACCGTATAGTTCTGCGCGTACAGGAGGATGTTGTCGTTGACGCCGAGGAAATGATGGTTGTGGCTGGCATAGGGATGCTGATTTGTTGCCGAATGGTAGACCTCATCGGCATCGATCTTCGACATCCCGTCGAGTTTTCGGAGGAGCGCGCCCAGATCCACGTCAAACGCGATCGGTGCAACCAAACTCGCGGCGCGATGAGAGGGCGTGTTGTCCGCTTCCGCTGCGCTTTCAAGGCCGTCATCGCTCCTGAGCATCTGTGCCGCCGGCGAATCTTCAGCGGATGGCTGTGCCGCGCAGACAGCGTCGATCTCAGGATCGGCATATCGGTGCCCGTAAATCGCCGAAACGTCCGTCCGGATATCCGGGGCATCATGCAGGATGGCCGTTTTTCTCACCGCGCTGCTCCCCTTCTTCGTCGCGGCACCCCACAAGCTGCTTTGCATGAGGGAACTGTCGCCGTTCTGTCGAGAACAGCTTCCGTGCCGCGACTGCGATCAGAAGACCATGGATAGTATTTGGGGGGCGGGCCTTATACTGTCATTTGATAGCAAAGTCGCGGTTTGTCCTTACCGCGTGTTTCAGAATTTTGCCGTCAAGTTGAACCGGGCGGTCCTGCCGGGAGCCGGCATGTCGCTTTGCGAGAGCGGGTCCAGATAGTACCGGTCGGTGATGTTCTGGACCGATGCATTCAGGACGATATTGTCGTTCAGCTTGTAGCAGAGGAAAGCGTCGAAGACCGCCACGGGATAGTGCTCGATCTGCATCAAAAGCGGCAAGCTCGAGCCGAACGCGTACGCTTGCCAAGGCGCTCACCGAAGGCATGCAATACACCGTGCAATCGCAAAGCGCGAAAGCCGATGCCGACAAGCACGCGATCCAGGGCGTCGTCGGCATGACGTTCAATGCCGGCAACGGCGGCGCCAGCCCGGCGGCCGGCCTGGTGTTCGCCGCGCCGGTCGGCCCATCCTGCGCAGTCGCCTCTGTCCGGTATTCCCGTCTATGACCTCGCCAATGGCGGGCAGGTCATGCTGCTAGCCGCGGGCACCGGCTGCGTCGCGGTGTTGATCCTGCGTGGCGGGGGGTAGGGGACGATTGTCTTACACACCGCCCTCATGGTGAGGAGCGCGCCGCAGGTGCGCGTCTCGAACCATGAGTTGGGTTGAACTCCGTGCCTGCGGCCATGCTTCGAGACGCGCGCGTTGCGCGCTCCTCAGCATGAGGGGGAGTGTGAGCCGCCGTTACTTCGTCGTGTAGCCGCCGTTGACGAGGATGGTCTGGCCGGTCATCCACCAGCCGTCCGACACCAGCAGCCGGATCCAGGGCACGATGTCCTCGATATCGGTGAGGCCGGTCTTGGAGAACTTCGAGAGTGCGGCGGCCGACTTGTGATAGGCGACGGCGTCGGCGCCCTCGGCCGGATAGAAAAACGACGTGTCCATCGGGCCGGGGCCGATCGCCGTCACCGAAATGCCGCGCTCGCCGAATTCCTTGGAAGCCGCGCGGGTGTAATGCTCCACCGGCGCCTTGGTGCCGGCATAGGCCGCATAGAACGGCGTGTAGGCACCGAGCAGCGAGGTGACGAGCGTGCAGATCTTGCCGTTGTCGTTGACGTGCCTGCCGGCCTCCTTGAGGAAGAAGAACGCGGTCTTGGCGTTCACCGCGGTCATTTCGTCGTATTCGGCTTCGGAAATCTCGGTCATCGGCTTTTTCAGCACCTTGCCGACCGTGTTGATCGCGATATCCGGGCGGCCGATGGCGGCCACCGTGTCGGCGAACAGCTTCTCCACGGCGCCGGCCGTGGTCAGGTCGGCCTGGAACGCCACCGCCTGGGCGCCCGCGGCCTTGACCGCGCTCACGGTCGCGTCGGTATCGGCCTTGGATGCCGCGCTGTTGTAGTGAATCGCGATCGCCTTCGCACCGTGCGCGGCGAGATCGCGGGCGATCAGGCCGCCGAGATTTTTACCGCCGCCGGCGATGATGGCGGTTTTGCCCTTGATGCTGTGGTCGGTCATGGAGGCTCCCTTACCTGTCGCGACCGCATCGGCGGCCGCTTTCGATGCGGAAAGATATCGTCTGGAATTGTATGATAAAGGCAGCCATTCTGGCATCACTTGTCAGAGAACTCGTATAATTGAGGCGTCGTTCGCTTTGGACCGCATCGACCTGTTCCGCATCTTTGCCCGCGTCGTCGAATGTTCGAATTTCACCCGCGCGGCCGATACGCTCGGCGTGCCGCGATCCTCGGTTTCGGCGGCCGTTCAGGAACTGGAGAATCGCGTCGGTGTGCAACTCCTGCACCGCACCACGCGGAAGGTTTCGCCGACGCAGGACGGCGTTGCATTCTACGGCCGGTGTCTGCGGGTGATCGTCGATGTCGAGGAAACGGAGAACCTGTTCCGCCGGAGCGAAGCCGGGCCTTCCGGCAAGCTGCGGGTCGATGTGCCCGGACGCATCGGCCGTCTCATCGTCGCGCCGGCGCTGCCTGCGTTCATGGAGCAATTCCCGGAGATCGATATCGATCTTGGTGTGACGGACCGCGCCGTCAACCTCGTCGGCGAGAGTGTCGACTGTGCGCTCCGCGTCGGCCCGCTCGGCGATTCCGGTTTGATCGCGCGGCAGATCGGCAAGCTGAGGCTGATCAACGTGGCGAGTGCCGGCTATCTCGCGCGGCATGGCGCCCCGCAACTGCCCGAAGATTTGAAGGATCATTGGGGCGTGAACTACGCATCGCCGTCGACGGGGCGGGTCGAGCCGTGGGAATGGACGGAAAATGGCGTGGTGCGGACCGCTGCGATGCGCGCGCGCGTGACCGTCAACAGCGCGGAAGCATATATTGCGTGCTGTCTCGCGGGCCTCGGCCTGATCCAGATTCCGGCGTACGACGTGCAGGTGCATCTGCAGGCCGGCGAACTGGTCGAGGTCATGCCGGATTATCGTGCGGAGCCGTTGACGATGACGCTGCTGTATCCGCACCGCCAGCATCTCTCGCGCCGCATTCAGGTCTTCGCGGACTGGCTGGAGCAGTTGCTCAAAACGGCGGTCTCCGCGGCGGCCGGGCGGATTTAGTTTCGTAGGGTGGGCAAAGGCGCGCAGCGCCGTGCCCACCATCACGTGCTCGACTCGGATTGGTGGGCACGCTTCGCTTTGCCCACCCTACGGCCTCTGCGTGCGCCCCTCGATTTTTCTCCCATGCACGGGGCGGATGGGGGTTTTGTTCCGTTGTCGGTCGTTTTCGCGGTGCGATTCAGCTATAGCTGTTCCGTCACAAAGTGTCTGACCGGAAGCTGATGGCCACTAAGTCCCGACCCGTAATCGGCGTGATCGGCAACGCCTACTGCATTGAGAACAGGTACGCCATCCAGGGGGCCGGCGAGAAAAACCTGCGTGCGGTGGCCGAAGTTGCCGGCGCCCTGCCGCTGATGTTTGCCGGCCTGCCTGACATCACCGATGTCGGCGCGGTTCTCGATGTGGTCGACGGCGTCCTGCTGACCGGCGCCCGCGCCAATGTCCATCCGACGCGATTCGGCGTGGAAGCCCATGTCCGCCACGAGCCCTACGACAATGCGCGGGACGATGTGGCGCTGGCGATGGCCGAAGCCTGTGTGGCGCGCGGCGTGCCGATCTTCGGCATCTGCCGCGGATTGCAGGAGATGAACGTCGCTTTCGGCGGCACGCTGCATCCCGAAATTCGCGAAATTCCCGGCCGGATGAATCATCGGATGCCGCGGCTGGAGAACGGCGAGGTCCATCCCGACCCGGCCGTCGTGTTCGCCGACCGGCACGATGTGCATCTGACCCCTGACGGCGTGTTCGCCGGCCTGCTCGGCCGCGAAACCATCAAGGTCAATTCGCTGCACGGCCAGGGGGTCGAAACGCCCGGCGCGCGCGTGGTGATCGAGGGGCTTGCCGAGGACGGCACCGTTGAGGCGATTCGCATCGCCGATGCGCCCGGATTCGCGCTCGGTGTGCAGTGGCACGCCGAATACGATCCGCAGGTCAATCCGATCAACCGCACACTGTTTCTCGCCTTCGGCGAGGCCGTCGCGGCGCACAAGCAGCGACGAAAGATCGCGGCTGCAGCATCGGCCTGACGGTTCCGGTGCGATCGCGCTGTCTTCGGCGCATTTCCGTTTTGGCCTCGTTTATGCAAGCATGATGGCGGGTATGCCGGTATGTCCGAACAGGGCGCCGCCGGCGTAAGCGATGAGTGACGAGGAGAGGGACGATGAAGCGATTTTTTGCGCGGGGGGCTGTGATCGCAGCGGCCGTCGCGGTTCAGGGATTGATGGTCCAGGCGGGTGCGCAGGAGCTCACCGGCACGCTCAAGAAGATCAACGACACCGGCGCGATCACCATCGGTTATCGCGATTCCTCGGTGCCGTTCTCCTATCTCGACGACAACCAGAAGCCCGTCGGCTTCGCCATGGATATCTGCTACAAGATCGTCGAGGCGGTGAAGAAAGAGCTGAAGAACGACAAGATCGAGGTCAAGCTCAATCCGGTCACCTCGGCCACGCGCATTCCCCTGATCGCGAACGGCACCGTCGATCTCGAATGCGGCTCGACCACAAACAATGTCGATCGCGAGAAGCAGGTCGGTTTCACCAACACCCACTTTCTCACCGCCAGCCGCTTCGTCTCGAAAAAGACCAGCAAGATCGTGACGATCGACGATCTGAAGGGCAAGACGGTGGTGTCGACCTCGGGCACCACCAACATCAAGCAGCTCACCGAAGTGAATGCTGCACGCAATCTCGGCATCAATATCGTGCCGGCCAAAGATCACGCCGAAGCCTTTCTCATGGTCGAAACCGACCGCGCCGCCGCGTTCGTGATGGACGACATCCTGCTCGCCAGCCTGGCCGCCGGCGCGCGCGATCCGAGTCTCTATGTGATCTCGAAGGAGTCGTTCTCGAAGCCGGAGCCTTACGGCATCATGCTGCGCAAGGGCGACGCCGCCTTTAAGAGGGTCGCCGACGCCGCCACCGCCGAGTTCTACAAGAGCCCGGAAGGGGCCAAGCTGTATGACAAGTGGTTCATGCAGAAAATTCCGCCGAAGGGCCTGAACCTCAACGTCCCGATGGGCCCCGAGCAGACCAAGGCTTTCGCTCACCCCTCTGATTCGCCGGACCCCGACGCGTATTTGTAAGCCGGCTTCTTCTTACCTCTCCCCGCATGCGGGGAGAGATCGCCTTCGACATGCGGAGCATGTCGAAGGCGGTGAGGGGGACTCTCCATATGCTCCGAAGCGCGTGGAGACTCCCCCTCATCCGCCCCAAACTTGCTTCGCAAGTTCGGGCCACCTTCTCCCCCTAGCGAAGCTTCGCTTCGCACGGAGCGGGGAGAAGGAAGCAAGATGCGGGGGAAGATCGGTGAACTACAACTGGAACTGGGGAATCTTCTGGGAGCAGACGCCGGACGCGACCGGCACCTATTTTGCGTCCCTGATGAACGGCCTCAAGGTCACGATCATCCTGGCGCTGTCCGCATGGATCATCGCCTTCATCCTCGGTTCGCTGGTCGGCATCCTGCGGACGCTGCCGTCGCGCTGGGCGGTGCGGATCGGCAACGCCTATATCGAACTGTTCCGCAACATCCCGCTGCTGGTGCAGTTGTTCATCTGGTTCTTCGTCGTGCCAGAGCTGCTGCCGGGAGAACTCGGCACCTGGGTCAAGCAGTTGCGCAACGGCCCGCTGTATTCGGCGATTCTCGGCATCGGCTTTTACATGTCGTCGCGCGTCGCCGGGCAGGTGACCGCCGGCATCAACGCGCTGCCGAAAGGCCAGCGCATGGCCGGTACGGCGATCGGTCTGACCACGGTGCAGACCTATCGCTACATCCTGCTGCCGCTCGCCTATCGTATCATCTTCCCGCCGCTGACGTCCGAGTTTCTCAACACCATCAAGAACACCGCGCCGGCGCTGACCATCGGCGTGCTCGAACTGACGGCGCAGGCGCGTTCGATGCAGGAGTTCTCGTTTCAGGTATTCGAGGCGTTCACGGCGGCGACGGTGATCTATCTCGCGCTCAGCGCCGTCGTCACCATCGCCATGCGTACCATCGAAAAGCGTCTGGCGATCCCCGGTTTCAGCGGGGGGAAGTGAGCGATGTTCTCCAGCTTCGATTTCAATGTCATCTGGCGCAGCCTGCCTTATCTGTTTCAGCAGGGCATGGTGTTCACGCTGACACTGACGGCGATCGCGACGTGCTTCGGCCTGATCCTCGGCACCTTGATCGCAATGATGCGGCTGTCGTCCAATGCGCTATTGTCCGGTGTTGCCGCGAGCTACGTCAATGTCATGCGCTCGCTGCCGCTGGTGCTGGTGATCTTTCTGTTCTACTTCCTCAGTCCCTATGTCGGGCAGTGGATCATTCGCTCCGATCAGCCGATCCAGGTCGGTGCGAACACGTCGACCATCATCACCTTCACGCTGTTCGAAGCGGCTTATTTCGCCGAGATCATGCGCGCCGGCATCCAGTCGGTGCCGTCAGGCCAGGTCAATGCCGGCTATGCTATCGGCCTCAATTACCGGGAGGTGATGCGCTATGTCGTGCTGCCGCAGGCATTCCGCAACATGCTGCCGGTGATATTCACCCAGACCATCGTGCTGTTTCAGGACACCTCGCTGTGCTACGTGCTGTCGATCACCGATTTTCTCGGCGCGGCCTCGAAGGTCGCGCAGCGCGACGGCCGGCTCACTGAAATGTACCTGTTCGCGGCCGTGGTCTATTTCGCGATCAGTTTCACCGCCTCGTTCTTCGTGAAGCGCTTGCAGAAGCGCATCAGCATCGTCCGCTAGTCAGCCCCAACGCCGGTCGTTCCCCATGCCCATGATCTCCATCGACAATGTCAGCAAGTGGTACACGCCGCAGTTTCAGGTGCTGAAGAACTGCACGACGAAAGTGGAGAAGGGCGAGGTCGTGGTGGTCTGCGGCCCGTCGGGGTCGGGCAAGTCCACCTTGATCAAAACGGTGAACGCGCTGGAGCCGGTGCAGGAGGGGGCGATCACGGTCGATGGCTTCGATGTGACGAAGATGAAGAAGGACCTGCCGAAGCTGCGCGCCCGCGTCGGCATGGTGTTCCAGCACTTCGAATTGTTTCCGCATCTGAAGATCGTCGAGAATCTGTGCCTCGGACAGACCATCGTGCTCGGCCGCAAGGATGATGCGGCGCGCGAGAAAGCGATGGCGATGCTCAAGCGCGTCGGCCTGACGGCGCATGCGGAGAAATATCCCGGTCAACTCTCCGGCGGCCAGCAGCAGCGCGTGGCGATCGCGCGGGCGCTGGTGATGGACCCGATCTGCATGCTGTTCGACGAGCCGACCTCGGCGCTCGATCCCGAGATGATCAACGAGGTGCTGGACGTCATGGTCGGGCTTGCCGGAGAAGGCATGACCATGATGGTGGTGACCCACGAAATGGGCTTCGCCCGGAAGGTCGCCAACCGCGTCATCTTCATGGATGGCGGCGAGATCGTCGAAGATGCGCAGAAGGACGATTTCTTCGGCCATCCGCGCAGCGACCGCGCGCAACAGTTCCTGTCCAAGATCCTGTCGCATTAGAGTGTGATCGCTTCACCCGGGCGCGCTGCTGTCGTCGCCCGGCCGTGCGAAGCAAAGCTTCGCCCGGACCGGGCGCCCCAGTAAACTCCGGTGTCAGTGATCGGACCGTGCCGATGGCGGTTACTGGATCACCCGCTTTCGCGGGTGATGACAGGGAGAGATCGATGCGACGGTCAGTCGCATGATTGTCGGTTCCACGCTACCGCTTGTTAACCCTTCGCGCGTATTTTTGGCATCGGGGGTAAAGGTTTCCGTCCGACGAAACCAGACCTCTGTCGGCGCAAGCCGGTGACGGTTCCGCGTCCCATTTGAAAAAGAAATTATTTCCAATCCGATACCAGCGATCTTCGATCGAAGGATCAATGACTCATGCTTTCCAGTCTTTCCATTAGAAATAAAATCACCATTGTCATTTCGCTGCTTCTGCTGGGTCTCACGGGCATGGGCCTGCTCGCCATCATGAAGATGCGCGACATCAACGCCAGGGCGGTGGAAATTCACAGCGTATGGCTGCCGAGCGTGTATGCGCTGGGCGAATTGCAGGGCAGCACCAACGCTTACCGCGCCACCCTGCGTGCTCATCTGCTGTCGGCGACGGCGGATGGCAAGGCGTCTGTCGAGCAGCAGCTCCAGGAGCAGACGGAGAAGACCAACAAGGTTCGCCGGAGCTATGAGAAGCTGATTTCGTCTCCTGAAAATCGCGCCATCTACGATGAATGGGCGCGTGAATGGGAACAGTACACCAAGGTTGCGCAAGAGGTTATGGCGCTGTCGCGTGCCAACACCAATGGCGGCCTTCCGACCGAAGCCGTCAAGTTGAACGAGGCCAAGGGGATCCCACAAGGCCGGAAGGCTGATGCCCTCCTTGTGAAAGGTGCAGAACTGAACAATGCGGGCTCCAACGCCGCGGGCGCTGCCGCGCAGCAAACTTACGACAGCGCGTTCATGATGGTGGTCGGCATTCTCGTGGTGATGGCGGTCCTCGGTATCGGTGTCGGCATCTATCTGGTGCGCGACGTCTCCGCGGGCATCAAGTCGATCATCGTGCCGATGCAGGCGCTCGGCACCGGCGATCTGACGGCGATGGTGCCGCATCAGGGCGAGAAGACCGAAATCGGCGCGATGGCCGATACGCTTCAGGTGTTCAAGCAGGCCCTGATCGACAAACGCGCTGCCGATGAAGCGGCGGCGGTGGATGCCGAGGCCAAGATCGAGCGCGGCCGCCGCGTCGACCAGATCACCCGCGATTTCGAAGCGATGATCGGTGAAATCGTGGAGACCGTCTCGTCGGCGTCCACCGAGCTCGAAGCGTCGGCCGTTACCCTGACCGGGACGGCGGAACGCGCCCAGGAACTGACGACTTCGGTGGCTGCGGCGTCGGAGCAGGCGTCCACCAATGTGCAGTCGGTTGCTTCGGCGACGGAGGAGATGGCGTCGTCGGTCAACGAGATCAGCCGTCAGGTCCAGGAGTCGTCCAACATCGCCAATCAGGCCGTCGATCAGGCCCGCAAGACTAACGATCGCGTCGGCGATCTCGCAGGCGCGGCGGCCCGGATCGGCGATGTCGTCGAACTGATCAACAACATCGCCGGCCAGACCAACCTGCTGGCCCTGAATGCGACCATCGAGGCGGCGCGGGCCGGCGAGGCCGGTCGTGGTTTTGCCGTCGTCGCGTCGGAAGTGAAGGCGTTGGCCGAGCAGACCGCGAAGGCGACGGGCGAAATCTCGACGCAGATTTCCGGCATCCAGGCGGCGACGCAGGAGTCGGTCGGCGCCATCAAGGAGATCGGCGATACCATCGGCCGCATGTCCGAAATCGCCTCGACCATTGCCTCGGCGGTGGAGGAACAGGGCGCTGCGACGCAGGAAATCTCGCGCAACGTTCAGCAGGCCGCCCAGGGTACGATGCAGGTGTCGTCGAACATCACAGATGTCCAGCGTGGTGCGACCGAAACCGGATCGGCATCGACCCAGGTGCTTGCGGCTGCGCAATCGCTCTCGACCGACAGCACGCGGCTCAAGGATGAGGTCCAGAAGTTCCTGACCTCGGTCCGCGCGGCGTAAGCGCCTTCCTTTCTCACTCCGACCTGGCCACGACGCGCGATTACCTCTCCCCACCGGGGAGAGGTGAAGAAGGAGCGGCACTACATCTACCGAGCCTCGACGGCCTTCCGAACAAGGCGCAGTTTTTCACTCTGACCCAGCCGCGACGCGCGATCACCTCTCCTCGCCGGGAGAGGGAAGCAAAACGCTATCTCACATTCGAGAGCACCAGTCCCGCGACATCCATATAGGTGCGCACCAGCGGCGCCACGACGCGGTGGGCGGCCGTCTTGGAGACGATCCTGTCGTGCAGGATGAGGTGATCGATGCCGGTGTTGATGAAGCATGCCATGGCATCGCGCGGCGTCTCCACGATCGGCTCACCCTTGACGTTGAAGGACGTGTTGAGCAGCACCGGCACGCCGGTCAGCGTCTCGAATTCCTTGAGCAACCGATAGAGCGTCGGATTGCTCTCCTCGGTCACCGTCTGCACGCGCGCCGAACCGTCGACATGAACGATCGCCGGAATGCGGTCGCGCCATTCGGGGCGTACCGGCTTGGCGATCAGCATGAAGGGGGAGTCCTCGTCGCCCTCGAAAATCTCCCGGCAGCGTTCGGCGAGCACGATCGGGGCGAAGGGCCGGAACGGCTGGCGGTGCTTGACGCGCGAATTGAGGATGTCCTTCATCTCCGCGCGGCGGGGATCGGCGATGATGCTGCGGTTGCCGAGCGCGCGCGGGCCGTATTCCGACCGGCCCTGAAACCAGCCGATCACTTTCTGGTCCGCCAGCAGGCGGGCCGTATCGCGACAGACACTGTCGCTGCGGACGGCGCTGGTTTGCGCCTTGACGAGCGTACGCTGAAGCGCCGCCTCGACCTCGCGGTCGGCATAGGTCCGGCCGGTGTAGGAATGTGTCATGACGTAGCCGCGCCGCTGGTTCTGCAGCGCGAGCAGGCCGTAATAGGCGCAGCCGATGGCGATGCCGTTGTCGCCGGCGGCCGGCTGGATCCAGACATTGTCGAAGCCGGCTTCACGCGTGATGCGGCCGTTGGCGACGCAGTTGAGCGCCACGCCGCCGGCGATGCAAAGATTTTTGGCGCCGGTGGTTTCGCGCAGCCAGCGCGCGCGGGCGAGCAGAACCTTCTCTGTGTCGTCCTGCACGCGCCATGCGAGATCCTCCCAATGCTGCATGGAAGGGCTGGTTTCCCACTTGCTTTCGCCGTCGGCGATGTAAGGTTGGTTGAAGTCGGCGGACCAGCGCGGCACGCTCAGTTTGTTGTGCGCGATCGACATCAGCGGCGGAACCTGTTCGCGGCGGCCGTAGGGAGCCAGCCCCATCAACTCGCCGCATTTGTTCCAGTCGCCGAACACATAGGTCGAGGCGCGGCTGTAGAGCGCTCCGAGGCCCGGCATGTTGGTAAACTCGTCGCTGAGGAAGCCGCGATCCGGTTCCATCCAGATTTTCTTGATGCAATCGAGCTGCGTGCCCTTGAAGGTGTAGTAGCTCTCGGATTCGCGCGCGAGCGGCGAGCCGCTGTCTTTCGCCGGATAGGTTTCCATGACGTCGGAGCGATAGCTGCCGACCCCATCGACGATCATCACGGCGCCTTCTTCGAACGGTGAGACGGCGAAGGCGCTGTAGGCGTGCGCGAGGTGGTGCGAGATGCTGACGACCTTGCCGTTTCGCTCCCGGAACAGCGGGTGGCGTTTCGCATCCTGCCGTTCATAATCCGGCAGGAAGCCCGGCATGTCCTGATAGATCAGCCGGTCCTCCATCTCCGGAACCGGCAGGATGTAGCAATTGCCGACCACGAGATCGACGTCGTGCAAGCCGATCCCTTCAGCCTGCAGACAGTATTCGATTACTTCCTGATAAAATCCGGTGGCGTGCTTCTCGCGGGTGATGCGCTCCTTCTCGATCGCATAGGCGATTTCGCCGTCGCGCAGCAGGCAGGCGCTGACGTCATGATCATAGGTGTTGAGGCCGAGGATATAGCGGGACTTTGCCATTGCGGCTTCACTTCTTTTGCGTTCGCGGACGGAGAAAGGGAGCGGGATCGATCAGGCAATCGCGAAGATAGAGCGCGGGATGATGAAGAGAAGATGAACGAGGGCAAGTGTCGAATGACGATGCGCGTTTGTTCGCAGCTATCGCGCTGTAGCCGCCTTGACCGCCGTTCCTGCCTGATCTTATGGTCGCATCGATACACCTGCTCGCCATGCGATGACCATATTATTGTTCTGGTCTCGGCATCGGCGTGAACTAAGTTGTTTCAGTGCGTGTTTTTGCTGAACGATTCGACACCGGAAGCATTCTAATGGTCATGCTTCCGTAAAAACAGGAGATCCCAGGAATGGCTCAAACAACGTCGAAGCGCCGCAACCTGTTGACCCGCTGCCTCGCAGCGGCGGCGTTGGTTGCGGTTTATTGCTCCGCTCTCGTCGGCGCGTCCACCCTCATGCTGACGGCGGGCAGCACAGCGGCTCAGGCCCGCGGCGGCGGTCGTGGTGGAGGTCGCGGCGGTGGCTTCCGCGGCGGCGGATTTCGCGGAGGTGGTTGGGGGCGCGGTCGCGGCTTCGGCTTCTACGGCCCGCGCATCGTGACGCCCGGCTGCTATTTCAGCCGCCGCTGGGGTCGGGTGATCTGCCCGTACTGACCGGCGATCGTCCCGCCCTGCGGTGACGATATCAGCAAGAGCATTTCAAAAAGGCGCTCCGGGAAACCGGGGCGCCTTTTCTAGTGAGACGTCGTGTCATGCATAGGGCATCTGCCGGCCCGTCTTGCCTATTGCGCCTCCCGCATCGATGGCGCATGCCAAGCCGGCTTCGTGCCTGCTCCCATGACTCTTCTTGCCCCGGAATCCCATGAGCATCCTGTTTTCTCCCTGCAAGCTGCGCAATCTCGTGCTGCCGAACCGCATCTTCATCGCGCCGATGTGCCAGTATTCGGCAGTGGATGGCTGCGCCAATGATTGGCACATGATCCATTTGGGCAGCATGGCGCTGTCCGGCGCCGGCATGCTGTGCCTCGAAGCGACGGCGGTGGAAGCCATCGGCCGCATCACGCCCGGCGATCTCGGCCTCTATGACGATGCGACCGAGGCGGCGCTGAGGCCCATCCTGGCAGCGATCCGTAAACATTCGAAGATCGCCGTCGCCATGCAGATCGCCCATGCGGGCCGTAAGGCGTCGAGCCACGCGCCCTGGGAAGGCGGGCAGCAGGTGCCGCTCGATCAGGGTGGCTGGATCGCGCAGGCGCCGTCGGCGATTCCGCAGAAGGCCGGCGAATTGCCGCCGCAGGCGATCGACGCGGCGGGGCTCGTCCGCATCCGCGACGCGTTCGCGGCCACCGCGCAGCGCGCCGAACGGCTGGGCATCGACGCGATCGAAATCCATGCGGCGCATGGCTATCTGCTGCATGAGTTTCTGTCGCCGGTTTCCAATCAGCGCAGCGACGATTACGGCGGCTCACTGGAGAACCGCATGCGCTTTCCAATTGAGGTGTTTGACGCCGTTCGGGCGGCATTTCCGGCGCACAAGCCGGTCGGCGTCCGCGTGTCGGCGTCGGATTGGGTCGAGGGCGGCTGGGATGTCGAGCAGACCGTCGCCTTCGCGCAGGCGCTCAAGAAACGCGGTGTCGACTGGATGGATGTGTCGTCCGGCGGTGTCTCGCCGCAGCAGAAGATCGCGCTCGGACCCGGCTATCAGGTGCCGTTCGCCGAAGCCGTGAAAGCCGCGACGGGCTTGCCGACCATCGCGGTCGGCCTCATCACCGAAGCGCAGCAGGCTGAGGATATCGTCGCGTCCGGCAAGGCCGATCTGATCGGCATCGCGCGGGGCATGCTGTACGATCCGCGCTGGCCGTGGCATGCCGCCGCGCAGCTCGGCGGCGAGGTGCAGGCGCCGCCGCAATACTGGCGCTCGCAGCCCGCGACGCAGAAGGCGCTGTTCGGCGCGACCACCTTCGGCGGACGGTGATCGCGGACGGCCGCGGATCGTGCCGGCGCATTGCATAATTACAGGCGCTGGCTATTGTCCGCGCCACGACCGCCATTCGCCGGGGATGGCGCGATGGAGCATGGGCACGTGACGGATCAGATGCGCATCGGCACCCGCAAGAGCGTGATGGCGCTGGCGCAGACCGAGGAGATCGCACGCCGTCTTCATGCGGCCGCACCGGATATTGCCGTCGAGATCGTCAAGTTCGAGCCTGTCGGCGACCGCGACCAGACCAGCAACCTGCTCCGCCACGGCGGCAAGGGCGGTGCCTTTGTCGGCGAGATCCGTGCGGCGGTGCGGGCCGGCGAGCTGCATGCGGCGATGCATTCGCTGAAGGACATGCCGGGCAACGAAGACACGCCCGGCCTCGTCATCGGCGCGACGCTGGTGCGCGATCCGCCGACCGATGCGCTGGTACTGCGTCCCGGCCTGTCGCTCGACGATCTCGTGCGTGCCCGCGGCAAGGGCTTTCGGATCGGCACCAACGCGGTGCGCCGCGCTGCCTATCTGCGCCGGCTGTTTCCCGAGATCGAGGTGATCCACTTCCGCGGTGCTGCCGATACGCGCGTGCGAAAACTCGACAACGGCGAGATGCAGCGCCTGCCGGGCGGCGGCGAGGTCGGTCCCGCCGACGCGCTGATCATGGCGCGCTCCGGCCTTGAGCGCGTCGGGCTGGCGCATCGCATCGTGCGCGATTTCTCGCCGCAGGACATGCTGCCGGCCGTGGGGCAGGGCATCGTCGCGGTGGAATGCGCGGCGCATGACTGGGCGACGCGGCGCATTCTGGCGCTGATCGACGACCCCGCCGCGCATCTCGCCTGCGATGCCGAGCGCGAGGTGCTGTGGGTGCTGAACGGTCACTGCAATTCGCCGATCGCCGGCTATGCGGTGATCAACGGCGGCGAGATGTCACTGACGGCATCGGTGCTCGATGAAGCCGGCGAGCGCTTCATCGAAGTGACGCGCATGGGCCCGGCGGACCGTCCGCGTGAACTCGGTCGGGCGGTGGGGCTCGATCTGCTCGATAGAGGCGCGGCTGCGCTGATCGAGCGGACGAGGCCGCTGACTGATTGAGGCTGCCCCCTCACCCGCGCGCTCTTGCGCGCGGGTGAGGGAGACTTTCTATTCGCTCCGGCGCGTGCGGAGAGAAGGAAGCATCTATCCCTCCGCCATCCCCACGCTCCACAGCGCGAACGCATAGACGATCGCGATTTCATCCAGCCGGTTGAAGCGTCCCGAGGCGCCGCCGTGGCCGGCGCCCATGTTGGTGCGCAGCAGGACGGGGCCGCCGCCCGTCATGGTCGCGCGCAGCCGCGCGATCCATTTCGCCGGCTCCCAATAGGTGACGCGCGGATCGGTGAGGCCGCCCATCGCGAGAATCTTCGGATAGACCTTCGCGGCCACCTGATCGTAGGGCGAATAGGAGAGGATCGTTCTGAAGTCCGCTTCGCTCTCGATCGGGTTGCCCCATTCCGGCCATTCCGGCGGTGTCAGCGGCAGCGTGTCGTCGAGCATCGTGTTCAGCACATCGACGAACGGCACTTCGGCGACGATGCCCGAGAACAGCTCGCCGGCGCGGTTGGCGACGGCGCCCATCAGCATGCCGCCGGCGCTGCCGCCGTGGCCGACGATCATCCGTTCGGATGTGTAGTTCGCGGCAATCAGCGCGCGCGCCGCTGCCGCGAAATCGTCGAACGAATTGGTCTTCTTGTCCCGCTTGCCGTCGAGATACCAGCTCCAGCCCTTGTCGGCGCCGCCGCGGATATGCGCGATCGCATAGGCGAAGCCGCGATCGACCAGCGAGAGCCGGTTGGCGGAGAACGACGCCGGCATCGCCATGCCGTAAGAGCCGTAGCCATAGAGCAGCAGCGGCGCCTTGCCGTCCTGCGCGAAATCACTGCGATGCAGGATCGAGACCGGCACCTCGGCGCCATCCTGCGCCTTCGCCATGATGCGGGTGGTGACATAGTCGGCCGAATTGTGGCCTGACGGAATCTCCTGCCGCTTCCGCAGCACGCGGCTGCGCGTCACCATGTCGTAATCGTAGATCTCCTCCGGCGTCGTCATCGACGAATAGGCGAAGCGCAGACTGACGGTGTCGAATTCATAGCCGCCCAAGGTGTCGAGCTCATAGGCGGCTTCATCGAAGGCGATGGTGTGTTCGTCATGCGTGGCGAGATCGCGGATCACGATCGAGGGCAACGCATCGGCGCGCTCCAGCCGGATCAGGTGACGGGCATAGAGTTCCATGTCGATGAGGTAGATGCCCTCGCGATACGGGATGAGATCTTTCCAGTTGGCGCGTTCCGGCGCATCCAGCGGCGCGATGACGATCTTGAAGTCGATCGCGTCATCGGCATTGGTGAGGATGAACAGCTCGTTGCCGCGATCGGCCAGCGAATATTGCACGCCGTCCTCGCGGCGGGCGACGAGGCGCGGCGGTGCATCCGGCGCGGCGAGATCGATCAGGTGCTGTTCGGAGGTTTCGTGGTCGCCGCCGGCGATCACGCAGAAGCGGCCGCTGGCGCTTTCGTGGATATGCGTGAACCAGCCGGTGTCCTGTTCTTCGAACACGAGCCTGTCGTCGGCCTGCCGTGTGCCGAGCCGATGCAGCCACACCTGCATCGGGCGGTGGTTGTCATCCAGCTTGACATAGAAGAATGCCTGGGAGTCCAGCGTCCATACCACGCCGCCGTCGGTTTCCTCGACGATATCGTCGAGGTCATTGCCGGTCGCCCAGTCGCGAACGCGGATGGTGAAATATTCCGAGCCTTTGGTGTCCGCGGCCCACGCCGTCAGCCGGTGATCCGGCGAATGCCGCACGTCGTTGAACTTGAAATAATCATGCGCGACGGCCAACGCGTCGCCGTCGAGGATGAAGCGGGCCTCGCCGCCGTCGCGCGGCATCCGGCCGAACATCGCATGCTGGCCACCCTCGCGGAATTTCCGGAAATAGGCATAGGGTCCGTCTTTGGACGGCACGCTGGAATCGTCCTCCTTGATGCGGCCGCGCATCTCGGCAACCAGCATCTTTTGCAGCGCGGCGGTGCCGCCGAGCAGGCTCTCGGTATAGGCGTTTTCGGCCTCCAGATAGCTGCGGATGTCCGGCTCCAGCACGCCGGGGTCGCGCAGCACCTCCTGCCATTTCGCGTCCTTCAGCCAGGCGTAATCGTCGGTCACGGTGATGCCGTGGGTGGCGAAGGAATGCGGACGGCGCGGCGCGACCGGCGCGGGCATGTCGGATGTGTGCTTTGTCATGAACGCTCTTTTCGCGGAAATCCGATCGGATATGATCCCTGGGATCGGCGCGGCGTCGCGCCGGTCTGAGAGTGTCATGGATATAGAGATTATCGACCGGCCTGCCATAGTGTTGTTGTCTCCCGTCAGGGAGAAGAATGTGTCGGGCGACGGCGTCCGGTTCAAAAAATAACAAGGGAGAAAAACCAACGATGCCCGAATTCACGCCCCTCGCCGCCCTCGTGCGCGACACCGCGCAGCGCCTGCCGCAAAAGATCGCCATCATCGATCCCGATCGTGCGATCACTTATGCCGATTTCGATGCACTGATCGATCGCGCCGCCGCCGCCATGCAGGGAGCCGGCCTGAAGCCGCAGGACCGCATCTCGATCTGCGCGCTGTCCTCGATCGAATATGCCGCGACCTTCCTCGGCTCGCTGCGCGCCGGTATCGCCGTGGCGCCGCTGGCGCCGTCGTCAACGCCGCTGGATTTTTCGGCGATGGTGAAGGATGCCGACGCGAAGATTCTGTTCATGGACGACTCCACCATGGCGACATTCGCCTCCGCGGATATCGATCCGGCGATCGTGCGTGTCGCGCTCGACGGCGGCAAGGCCGGCAAGGCGTTCAAGGACTGGCTCGCGCCGGAAGGCAGCAAGCCGGCGCCGGTGACGATCGATCCGGACTGGGTGTTCAACATCATCTATTCGTCGGGCACGACGGGGACGCCGAAAGGCATCATGCACACGACCTGGATGCGCTGGCGGCAATACGGCCAACTCGATCCGCTCGGCTACGGGCCGGATGCCATCACGGTGCTGTCGACGCCGCTCTACTCCAACACGACGCTGGTCTGCTTCAACCCGACCATGGCGGGCGGCGGCACCGTCGTGCTGATGAAGAAGTTCGATGCGCGCGGCTTCCTCGAACTGTGCCAGAAGCACCGCGCCACCCATGCGATGCTGGTGCCGGTGCAGTATCGCCGCATCATGGCGATCGAGGATTTCGACAGCTTCGATCTCAGTTCGTTCGTGATGAAGTTCTCGACCTCGGCGCCATTCTCTGCTGCCATCAAGACCGATGTGCTGAAGCGCTGGCCCGGCGGCCTGACGGAATATTACGGCATGACCGAAGGCGGCGGCTCCTGCGTGCTGCTGGCGCATGAACATCCGACCAAGCTGCACACGGTGGGGCAACCGATGCCCGATCACGAAATCCGCCTGATGGACGACGACGGCAATTTCGTCGCGCAGGGCGAGATCGGCGAGGTGGTCGGGCATTCACCGACCATCATGAAGGGCTATCTCAACCAGCCCGGCAAGACCGCGGAGACGTTCTGGCACGATGCGACCGGCAAACGCTATGTGCGCACCGGCGATGTCGGCCGCTTCGACGAGGACGGCTTCCTGACGCTGATGGACCGCAAGAAGGATATGATCATTTCCGGCGGGTTCAACATCTATCCCAGCGATATCGAAGCTGCGGTGGCCAGGCATGACGCCGTGCTGGAAGTCGCCGTGGTCGCGATGCCCTCGGAGGAGTGGGGCGAGACCCCGGTTGCTTTCGTGGTGCCGAGGCCGGGTGCGTCGGTGGAGGCGTCGGCCTTGAAGACATGGGCCAACGAACGGCTCGGCAAGTTCCAGCGCATCAACGACGTGGTGATGGTCGACATCCTGCCGCGCAGCGCCATCGGCAAGGTGCTGAAGCGGGAATTGCGGGATCGAAGATTGAGCGGCGACCTGTCGGCGTGAGGACTGCCTTCTTCACCCTTCCTCGGCGCGAAGCAGCCGGGGAGGGGCGCGTTTGAACGCCGCATGCGGATTTGAAAAATAGCGTTTCAAATTGCAAAGTCTATTCATATAACTAAGTGAATAAGCTTTCGGACGAGAACGGAAGAAAACAAATTCAAAACACAGGGGGACGAACATGGCAGGTATTTTGCGCCGCGATATGCTGGGTCTCGCGCTGACGGCTGCGGCTGCGGCACTTTCTTTCGGCGGTGCACAGGCCGCCGATCCGATCAAGGTTGGCGTCACCATCACGCAATCACCTCCGGGGTCGGTGGTGCAGGGCACCCAGGTCAAGGATGGCCTTGAGATCGCGGCCAAGATCGTGAACGCCGCCGGGGGTGTCGATGGCCGCAAAATCGAGTTGGTGATCGAAGACACGCAGGGGTTGCCCGAGAAGGCACGCGCCGCGGTCGAAAAGCTCGCGACCCGCGACAAGGTTGTCGCGATCACCGGCGATCACCAGAGTTCGTCGGTGCTGGCCGGTCTGGAAGTCGCGCATCGTTACAAGATCCCCTACGTCAACACCAACGGCTGGTCCGACGCGATCCGCGAGAAGGGGTATCCCGAGGTTTTCAATCCGGGGAACTATAACAGCCGCGTCGGCGCGGCGGCGGCTGCCACCATCAAGGATCTCGGCGTCAAGCGCGTGCTATCGTTTGCCGAGAACACCGACTATGGCATCGGCCTTGCGAAGGCGATCGGGGATGCGCTGAAGAAGGTCGCGCCGGAGGTCGAGTACAAATACGAGACGCTGGACCGCGCGTCGAAGGACTTCCTCCCGGCGATCCTGCCGCTGCGCGCCAATCCGCCGGATGTGATTATCAATGTGATGCTGCCGCCTGCGGCCTACATCATGATGAACCAGGTTTACGAGCAGGGCGTCGCACCGTCGGCGAAGACCTGGCTCTATGACGGCTCCGGTCTCGCGGACTATCCCGACTTCTGGCAGAACGTGAAGGAAGCCGGCAAAGGGATGCTGGTGTTCGGCCTCTATCACCCGAAGATGGCGCAGCCGGCACTGGGCAAGCAGGTCGGCGATGCCTACACCGCCAAGACCAAGAATGCGCCGAACCGCCTGCTGTTCCAGGCCGCGGACTCGCTGTTCCTGATCGCCGATGCGGCCAAGCGCGCCAAGTCCACCGAATCCGAGGCGCTCATCAAGGCGCTCGGCGAGACCAAGTACACCGGAACGCGCGGCGAGATTACCTTTGCCAAGGACAAGGGCTACGCCTTCAACCAGTGGCTCGACGTGCCCTATGTCACGTTCCAGATGACCGAGGTCAACCAGAAGGTGGACGACTCTGTGCTGGTGTCGCAGCCGGGGCAATCGCTCGATAAGTCGAAGCTTTGGAAGCCCGCGAAGTGACGCAGGCTGCTCTGGCGCGCTGATCCATCATGAGCGGTATCGATGTTGATCTTGCGGTGAACGGTCTCATCACGGGGCTGTTCTATGCACTCATGGCCGTAGGCCTGTCTCTGATCTTCGGTATCTTGAGGATCGTGAACTTCGCCCATGGCGAGTTCTACATGGTCGGCGCTTATGCCTACACGCTGATCGCGCTCGGGTTGGGCGTGCCGGCATGGATCGCATTGCCGCTGGCCTTCGTCACCGGTGCGGCACTCGGCTGGCTCACGGAGCGGACGCTGATGCGCCCGCTCTATGCCGGCTACACGTCGTGGGGCCTGATGCGGGACGAGTATGCGGTGATCGTCACCTTCGGCCTGTCGCTATTTCTCATCAATCTCGTCGACAAGGTGGTCGGTCCCTATGCCTTTCGCGGTCCGGCGTTGGTGGAAACCAGCCGCGTGGTGCTGGGCCCGGTGCTGATCAGCGGCCATCGCTTGCTTGCCGCCGGCATTGCCATTGCCGTGATCGCGATCACCGCGATGTTGATCAAATGGTCGTTCTGGGGGCAGCAGATTCGCGCCGTGTCGCAGAACCGTCTCGGCGCGTCGCTGGCCGGCATCGACACAGCGAAGGCCAGCGTCATCGTCTTCATGCTGTCGGGCGGCCTCGCGGCCTTCGCCGGCGCGCTGCTGTCGCCGGTCATCAATGCCTCGCCCGATGTCGGCATCTTCCCGGCGATCAAATCCTATATCATCGTCGTACTCGGCGGTATGGGCTCGGTGCCGGGGGCGATCGTCGCCAGTCTGCTGCTGGGTGTCATCGAAAGCTTCGGAGCTGTGTATCTGTCCTACCAGTATCGCGATGCATTCGGCCTCATCCTGCTGATGCTGTTCCTGCTGTTCCGTCCACAGGGTCTGTTCGGCGAGAAAGGGCGGGAAGTGTGATGGCGCAATCGTCTTCAACATCGCCGGCGGTACAACCATCCGGCGCGCAGCTCACCACGACCAGGACCACGGTCGAATTCCGGGCGGCGTTGATCGCGATGGCCGTCGTCGCGCTGATCCCGCTCGGCGTCAGCAACCCATATTGGCTCGGCGTGCTGGTCGTGTCGATGTATTTCGCGATCCTGGCGGGAAGCTGGAATCTACTTGCCGGTTACACCGGGCAGTTCTCGCTTGCGCCTGCGACATTCGCGATGATCGGCGCCTACACGACCGGACTTCTGAATCATTACTTCGGTACGCCGCCGCTGCTTGGCATCGTCGCCGCCATCGTCGTCGCGGGTCTGATCGGACTTCTGCTCGGCCGGGCGGTGATGCGGCTGGTCGGGCCTTATCTCGCGCTCACGACCCTGAGCTTCGCCGAGATCATGCGCCTCGTGACGGCCAATTCGATCGATATCACGCGCGGCGATCTTGGGCTCAGCGTTGCCGGATTGATGGATAGCCGTGTCGGCTGGTACTACCTGTTTCTCGGCGCGCTGGTGCTGCTGCTGCTCATGTTCTACTTGCTGCTGCGCTCCAAGGCCGGACTGTTCCTGCAGGCGATCCGCGACGACGAGGTCGCGGCACGCCGTGCCGGTGTCAACGTGGTGTTCTGGAAGACTGCCGCGTTCGCCATCTCGGCGGCGGCGTGCGGTTTCGCCGGGGCGCTCTATGCCCATTTCGCCGAATTGGTGACGCCTGAACTCGGCCTGATCGGCCAGACCGGCTTGATCGTCAGCATGACGGTGATCGGCGGCATGGGCACGCTGGCGGGGCCTCTGGTCGCGGCGTTTCTGGTCTATGTGATGTCCGAGTGGCTGCGCGATGTCGGCGGCTATCAGCTCGTGGTGTTCGCCGCGCTGGTCGTCATCTTCGCGCGGTTCTTCCGTGAGGGCCTCTGGGGCCTGGCCAAGGCGGCCGTGCAGCGCGGGAGGCAGGCATGACGCTGTTGTCGGTGCGCGGTGTCAGCAAGCGCTACGGTGGCTTGACTGCCGTCGATCAGGTGTCATTCAACGTTGAAGCCGGCGAACTGGTCGGGCTGATCGGCCCCAACGGGTCGGGAAAAACCACGCTGCTGAATATTCTCAGCGGCCTCGCGGTTCCCGACAGCGGCGAGATCCTGCTCGACGGTGCGCCTTGCCAGGGCCTGACGCCCGAGCGTCTCGCGCAACGCGGCGTGATGCGCATGTTCCAGCTCACCCGCGTATTCCGCCGCATGAACGTCGTCGACAATCTGCTGGTGGCGGGACGTGCGCTCGGCCTCGGCGCCGACGAGGCGCTGTTGCGCGCCGACGCGCTGATCTCGGAACTGCGGCTTGACGTGATTCGCCATCTCGATGCGGGGCAGCTCTCCGGCGGCCAGATGAAGCTGCTTGAGTTCGGTGTGTGCTTCATGGTGCCGCCGCGGATTGCGCTGCTGGATGAACCGTTCGCGGCGGTGCATCCCACTATGAAGGAGATCATGGGCGATTTCATCCGCGCCCGTCACGAGAAGGGCCAGACCTTCATTCTCGTCAGCCACGACATGCCGGTGGTGGTCGAATTGTGCCAGCGTGCGATCTGCATGAACGCGGGCGGCGTCATCATCGATGCGGCCACGCGAGAGGTGCTGAACGACCCGCGCGTCATTGAAGCCTATCTCGGAGGGCATGCGGTATGAACGCAGTATTGACCCTCGATCGTGTCACGGCCGGCTACAGCGTCGATATCGATGTGTTGCGCGATCTCAGCCTCACCGTGGAGGCGGGCCGCATCACCGGCCTGATCGGGCTCAACGGCGCCGGCAAGTCCACGGTGATGAAGTCGATCTGCGGCTTCCTGAAGCCGAAGGCGGGCCGCGTCGTCTACGAAGGCGAGGATATGACCGGCGTCGAGCCGCACCTCCTGAGCCAGCGCGGCATCTGGTACATCCCGCAGGAATCCAGCCTGTTCCCATTCATGACGGTGATGGAAAATCTGCGGTTGCCGCTGGAGAACCTGTCGCGGGCGACCGGCAATCCGGCGCGCGGCGAGATCGAGCGGCGCTTCGAGGCGATGCTGGAGAAATTCCCGGCGCTGCGCGTCAAGCTGCGTGCGCAGGCGGGAGATTTGTCGGGCGGCCAGCAGAAGATGGTGGAATTCGCCAAGGCGTGGCTGATGCGGCCGCGGCTGTGCCTGATCGACGAACCGTCGATCGGGCTCTCTCCGAAGATCGTCGAGGAAGTATTCCAGTGGATTCATCTGTTCGCCGCGGAGGACATGGCGATCCTGCTGGTCGATCACAACGTGCGGCGTGTCATCGCGATGTCGCATCGAATCTATGTGCTGAGCCTCGGCGAGATCACCGCGTCCGGCGAGCCCGCCGATTTTGCGGGCGATCTGCACGAACAGGTGAAGCAATGGCTCGGCATCAACTTCTGACATGACGGGGCCCGCCACGACAGTACCGCGCCGCCTGCCGATGCAACCTCTCACGGTGGAGGCTTTCGCCCCGTTCGGTTCGCTCGCGGCTCTCGATGCCGCGGGTGGCCGCGCCGTCAATCAGAACCGGGCACGCCGCGTTCCGGGAATCGGCGATCTCGCGCATGATGCGGCGGCCACGCGGCCGGTGCTCGATACCTATCACATCGAGCCGTCGCCATTGCCGTTCACGGTGGTGTGTTTCGAGCGGCACAGCCTGACATCGCAGGTCTTCATTCCGGTCCGCTGTGCGCGGCTTCTGATCGTCGTCGCGCCGGATGATGTCGATGGCGGGCCCGATATCGATCGCGCAGTCGCTTTCGTCGACGATCACCGCTCCGTGATTCATTATCGCGCCGGCGCGTGGCACTCGCCGCTGGTGGCGCTGGACGATGCGGCCGTACTGACGATGCTGATGTGGGAAGCCGGTGATTTCCGCGACTGTCAGGAAGTTGCCTCTTTCGCGCCGCTGGACGTTGTCGGATGAACTTCGCCGTGAGCGAACGGTTCATTTCCTCACCGTCATTGCGAGGAGCGTTGCTTCAATAATGCGGCGGCCGTTCGTTCCCCGGCGTTGCCTCCGTCGTTTCCGCTTCCGCCAGCCGTTCGCCGAGCGCGGCGACCTGGCGTGTCAGCGCATCGATCTGCTTCCATTGCGCCGTGATGGTTGCGTTCAGCGTGTCGATGGTGTCGTCCTGATAGGCGAGACGTGTTTCCAGCGTATCGACGCGTTCGCGCAGGTGTTCGATCTCACTCATCCGCAGCCTCGCGCGCCTGTTCGAAATCTTCCGAATTGATAGGCACCCCCGCGCGGATCGCCGGGCTTTCGGCGAGGCCATGGCCGAGCGCGATGCGCTGGTCGAACACGAAGCAGTCGCCGTGCCATCGGCTCTCGCTGGCCGGAATGTCTTCGAGATATTTCAGGATGCCGCCCTTGAGGTGGTAGACCTCGGTGAAGCCGTGCGCGAGCATGTAGGAACTTGCCTTCTCGCAGCGGATGCCGCCGGTGCAGAACATGGCGATCTTCCTGTGCTTCGCCGGATCGAGCGTTCGCGCGACGAAATCCTTGAACTGGCCGAAGCTGGCGATCCGGGGATCGACGGCGCCCGCGAATGTGCCCATCGCCACCTCGAACGCGTTGCGGGTGTCGAGCACCAGCGTCTCCTCGTCCGCGATCAGCGCGTTCCAGTCCGCGGCATCCACATAGGTGCCGACGCGCCTGGTGGGATCGGTCGCGGGGTCGCCGAGGGTGACGATTTCCTTCTTGAGCCGCACCTTCATGTGCAGGAACGGCATCAAGCTGGCGCGAGAGAATTTCAGTTCGAGATTGTGCAGCCGGCCGCCGAACAGCACGCCGTTGTCCAGTTCCCGTATCAGCACGTCGATTTCGGCGTCCTTGCCGGCGATCGTGCCGTTGATGCCTTCTTCGGCCAGCAGCAGGCTGCCCTTGAGGCCGAGATCGTCGCACAGCGCGCGCAAAGGCACCTGCAACTGACGAAAATCAGGCAGGGCGGCGAATTGGTAGAGGGCGGCGACCTTGTACATGCCGCCGATGTAGCAAAGCGTGTCTCACCGCGAAAGCCTTGGCGGCGCCCGTATGGCAATCTTCGGGAACCTGAGCGCCCTTGATCTTGTCGGCCGGAGTCCCCATGAGATACTTCTGTTCCTGTAAATTCGGGGCGCTGCCGCATCCCGACCCGTCATTTGAGAAGGCGCTGCCATGTCCGGTCACGGTCACGATCACACCCATTCGCACGATCATTCCCACGATCACAGCCACGATCCGGATCGCTGGAAGCATGACGGCGTGCGCGTGATTCCGGCCAACCAGCTCGACACCAATGTGCCCTCGACCAAGGGCATGGACCGCGCCGCCGCGATCAACTTCGCCCGCGTGGGCGCGCAGAAACTGTGGGCCGGCACGGTGTCGATCCAGCCGGACGCCAAGACCGGCGCGCATCATCACGGCCATCTCGAAAGCGTCATCTATGTGGTGAAGGGCAAGGCGCGTATGCGCTGGGGCGACCGGTTGCAGTTCACCGCGGAAGCCGGCCCCGGCGATTTCATCTTCGTGCCGCCTTACGTGCCGCATCAGGAAATCAATGCCAGCCGCGACGAGGTGCTGGAATGCGTGCTGTGCCGCAGCGACGGCGAAGCGGTGGCGATCAATATCGACATCGAGCCGGTGGAGAAGCCGGAATCCGTGCTGTGGGTCGATCCCACCCATCCCGACGGTGCCGTGAAGAAGTAAATTTCTTACCTCTCCCCGCTTGCGGGGAGAGGTCGATGCTCACATGCGAAGCATGAGAGCATCGGGTGAGGGGGAGTCTCCATGTGTTCTGACTTTGCGGAGAATCCCCCTCACCCGTCTCGATGACCCTCGGTCATCGATCCACCCTCTCCCCCTAGCGAAGCTTCGCTTCGCGCGGAGCGGGGCGAGGGCAGGGAAGCGTGGTCTCACGCGTAGCGGAACGCCGGATCGTCGAGATCGATCGTCGGAAACACGTCGCGGTCGTTCCAGTAGTTCTGGTCGTGCTGCCATTCCGGTTTGTCGCCGCGCTTCGGCAGCAGATGCAGGCCGCGCATGATGTAGCCGGGGTTGAAATCCTCGGCGTCGATCCACGGCAGCAGTGGCATGTCGCTGTCTTCGGGGCGAAGTTGTGACGTGACGGTGGTGACGCCTTTGTCTTCCATGTGCTGCAGCAGCCGGCAGACGAAATCCGCCACCAGGTCGACGCGCAGCGTCCAGCTGGCGCGGAAATAGCCGAAGATCCACACCATGTTCGGGACACCCGTGAACATCATGCCGCGATAGGTCACGGTGTCTGCGAAATTCAGCGGCTGTCCGTCGATCGAGAACGCGATATCGCCGAGCACGTTGAGATCGAAGCCGGTGGCGGTGACGACGACGTCGGCATCGAGTCGGTTGCCGGATTTCAGCGCGATGCCGGTTTCATCGAAATTTTCGATTTCGTCGGTGACGACCGTCGCCTTGCCGTCGCGGACGCTCCGGAACAGGTCGCCGTCGGGAATGAAGGCGATGCGCTGCCGCCACGGCCGGTAGCGCGGCGTGAAATGCGTGGCGACGTCGTAGTCCGGCCCGAGATAGGCGTGCACGCCTTTCAGCAGTTCATCGCGGACCGCATCCGGCTCGTTGCGCGCGCGCCGGGTAAATGCGTCCTGATCGAACAGGATCTTGCGGCGGACGATTTCGTGAATCCATGTTTCGTCGATATCGAGTTCGCGCAAGGTCTCGGCCAGGGCATTGACGTTGCGGCCGGTGATGAAAAAGGTAGGCGACCGCTGCAGCATGGTGACGCCGTTGCATTTATCGGCGATGGCGGGAACCACCGTCGCCGCCGTTGCGCCCGAGCCAATCACCACGACGCGCTTGCCGGACAGATCGAGATCGTCGGGCCAGGTCTGCGGATGTACAACCGTGCCCTTGAAGCGATCGAGACCCGGCCAGTCCGGCGTGAAACCCTTGGCGTGATTGTAGTAGCCTTGGCACATCCACAGGAAGCGCGTGGTGAAGGACAGCGTTTCGCCGGTGTCGATGCGCGTCACCGTCAGCGTCCACAGCTTGTCCGCGTTCGACCAGTCGGCGCTGAGAATCTTGTGATGATAGCGGATGTGCCGGTCGATGTCGTTTTCGGTGATGACATCGCCCATATAACTGAGGATTTCCGCCGCGGTGGCGATGGGCGCCGATGTCCATGGCTTGAAGCTGTAGCCGAAGGTGTGGAGATCGCTGTCGGAGCGGATGCCGGGATAGCGATGGGTATGCCAGGTGCCGCCGAAACCGTCCTTCATTTCGAGGATGGCGAAGCGCGTGCCCGGACGCTGCGTGGTCAGATGATAGGCAGCGCCGATACCCGAAATCCCGGCGCCGACGACGATGACATCGAAATGTTCGGCGTGCTGTGCCGCGGATGATGGCGTGGCGATATGTTCCCGGACGTTCATGGGTTCCCGATCTTGCCTGGTTCCCGCGGTCTGTGCGCGGTTGTTCGTGCAGCGGCTCCCTGACACAGGGACCGCCGGCCGTTATGATTGACGATCGGGCGGAATGCGCAAGTAGTAATTATGCAGGAAAATCGCGCGACACGGAATGACGGGTATTCCGCCCGTCATTCCGTCGCGGTGCCTTGCTGCTTTTTCCGGCTGAATAGGATCCGCTGATACAGCCAGCCGATCGCCACCAGCACGAGGCCGAGGCACATGAAGGACAGCGCGCGATAGACGCCGGTGAGCGATGACATGTCGATCAGGAACGCCTTGAGCACCGTGAGTCCGATCACCACGGCGGAGGCGAGGCGCGCGCGCTGCGAATTGAGCAGGATGCCGATACCGAGCAGGATGACGCCGAACACCAGCCAGGCGATGGACAGGGTGTATTGTTCCGAATCCAGGACGGAGGCATCGCCGAAGACGGGGCCGTGATAGAGGCGGCGGACTTCCAGCGTCACATAGGTCAGTGCCAGCACCAATGCACCGCCGGCGATGGTGTTGCCGTAAGCCGGCTTGCGACGGCCGGCGACAGTCCGGGAGAGCAGCCATGCGAGCCCGGCCGGCAGCGCGTAGCCGAGCAGCAGCAGGTTGACGACAGGCCCGCCTACGTTGATATGCCAGATGCCGGGATTGGCGATGAACAGCAGGCCGCCGAGCGAAGCTAGGCCGGCATAGATCGTCAGAAGCACGGCGCTGATATTGTGCACGATGCCGCCGCTGCGGATGCGCAGCCGTTCGAGCCCGATGGCCATGGCGAGCGTCGTGCAGACTTGCAATGCGGTTTCGACCAGATCGGAGCTGACACGATAGATATCGCCGCCGTTCGCGTAGTGGCGGATTTCCAGGAAGACCAGCAGCACCGTGAACAGGATCGCGGCGGACTCGATCATGCGCAGCGGCGCATCGTCGCCGCGCCGGCGCATCAGCACACCGGCGCCCCAGAACGACGCGGCCGGCACGCCATAGCCCCACAGCAGCCAGTTGAAGATCGGCGTGGTGCCGACGAGATCGCCGACCACGCGCGGTTCCCAGCCTGTGCGGGCCACGACGATGGCGGCGAGAATCGCGGCGAGCCAGCGCAGGAACGGGATCGGCCGCTGCATCGCAACCCACGCGGTGCCGAGCGCCGTCAGCGCCACGGCGATGGTCAGCCAGCCTTTCTCCAGCGCGAAGGTGAGGGCGAGCGCCAGCGCAGCGAGCGTGCCGGTGGCGAACAGGGCGGTGGAGATGGCAAGGCCCGGCCGCTGTTCGCGCTTGCTGAGGAGTTCGGTCGCAGCGGCAAAGCCGGTTGCGATGACGACGGCGAGAATCGCGAAGGGAATCGAACGGTCTAGGTGGGCGATACGGGCATAGAGCGCAATCAGCAGCGCGACGGGGACGAAGGTCGCGCAAGCCGACCAGATCACCGGAATGACCGCGCTGACGGCGCGTTCTTGCGCGAGGAAACCGAGTACGCCGAAGCCGAGTGCGAAGATGGCGGCGCTGGCAAGATGCAGCGTCACCGAGCCTTCGATCGGGCTTGCGCCGATGCCGGCCAGCGGCCCGCCGGGCAGCACCAGCATGTCGGGGTTACCCTGGACGGCCCAGGACAGGAACACGACGGCCACGAAGATGGCGGCGATGGCGACGGCGCCTGTGGCGGCCTGCGCATACCAGGCGATGAACAGGGTGCCGGCCACCAGCAGTGCGAAGGCGATCATCGCCGGATCGGCATGGAAGCTTGCCAGCACGATCAGGGTCGTGCCGAGCAGGCCGGCGCCCAGCGCCGCCGAGGAAATGGTCTCGATGCGGCCGGGCGCGGCGGGTGGGCCGTACATGAAGCCGCAGACCACCAGCAGCGATGCCAGTACGAAACCGGCGATCACATGGAACAGATGCGGCGCCACCGCCACCGGGCTCGCGTCGAGGCCCGGCAGGGTCCAGAAGGTGGTGAAGGCGATGGTGGTCAGCACCAGCCAGCGCCACAGCCGGATGCGCGCAAGGCTGAAGGCGGCGGTGGTGACGATGGCGAGATAGATATACAGCGCCCAGTAATCCGGCTGTCCGGAGGACACCAGCATCGGCGTGACGAAGGCGCCGACAAGACCGAGCCCCGCCAGCGCCGGGCCATGCAGCAGCGCCGCCGCCATGGTGCCCATGGCCACGATGCCGAGCAGCACGAAGGCGGTGCCGGGGACGAGGAAGTCATACAGCGCATAGGCGGCATAGACGGTGGCAAAGGCGACGGCGGTGCCGGCTGCGGTGAGGATCGCCGGGATGTTGGCGATCGGCAGCGGTGCGATGGCGGACAGCGTTTCCTTGCGGCGTGCGAATTCGCCGATGGCCAGCAGCGCCAGCGCGAACAGGCCGCCGAGCAACACACGGACCTCCGGCCCGAGCAGGCCGGCTTCGATGGAATAGCGCACCATGAAGAAGCCGCCGAGCGCCAGCGTCAGGCCGCCGACCCACACCACCCAGCGGGTGCCGATGCGTTCCTCGAAGCCGGGGCGCTGCACAGGTGATGCCGCGGCTTCGGGCGTGGCTGCGATTTCAGGCTGCGGCTGCGCAGGTATGTCCGGTTGAGGCGCTGGCGCCGGTTCTTGTGAAGATTCGGACGACGGCAGGTCGCCGCCGGCCGGCTCCAACGGCGCGAGCGGCGGCGCGGCCTCGGCCGGTGCGGATATGGTCGCACGTGGCGCGGCTTCCAGCGCATCAAGCCGTGCGCGAAGCAGCTTCACTTCGTTGCGCGCCTTGCGCGCGAAGATGAAGGCGACAATGGCAATGACGAAAGCAAGGAAATCGGAATCGAACATCGAAACGCAGCCCTCAGTTCCCCTTGTATCTACCTGAACGCAGTTCTGTGCGATGGAAGCGACTGAGCGCCGGGGCCGATGGCCATCGGCCCCGGCGCTTGGCGATGTCGCCCGTCCCCCCTCCGGCTACAACCGTGGGA
>Ga0153956_1000646_pt1 | contig 36674 bp, 34 predicted proteins | sample TSFL040MetaG_FD_104704 | JGI IMG/M metagenome (GOLD analysis project Ga0153956, IMG submission 104704) | Attine ant fungus gardens microbial communities from Florida, USA - TSFL040 MetaG | ecosystem: Host-associated > Fungi > Mycelium > Unclassified | place: USA: Florida, Wekiwa Springs... | reverse complement strand
GAACTCTGCCACAAGCTTGAAAAGAAGTACGGCTCCCGCTTCACCCCGCCGAAGCTGCTGGAGGAGATGGCCGCCAGGGGCGAGACGTTCTACGGGCGTTTCGCACCGAAGAAGGCGGCTTGATTCTTCCCCTCGCCCCCAGGCGCGGCGCAGCCGCGGCTGGTGGGAGGGGGTGGATCGAACGCGCAATGCGCGTTCGAGACGGGAGAGGGGTGCTTCGGTTACGATGAAAAGAGCCCTCTCCCGCCTTCGCTTCGCTCAGGCACCTCTCCCGCTGCGCGCAGCTTTGCTGCGCTGGGGGCGAGGGGACGAAAAACAAGAGAAAAACAAAAAAAGGCCGGGGATCATCGACCCGGCCTTTTTTCATGCCGGTTTGTGTAGCGTTTCACGCTTCCTTATCGAAATTTCTCCTTAAGGACGTTGGGTTAACGCCGGGCCGTGACTAAGTGCATCGGCAGGAAATAGTCAAGATTGATGCAGGTGCATCAAGTAGGCTAGGGTGCTGCACCATTTTGGACGCGAAAGATGAAACGTAAACCCTCCACCGAGGCCGCCTCTGCCTGGATCCGCCTGATGCGGGTGCAGACGCGCGTGCTCGATGCGGTCGAGCAGGATCTCAAGCGCGCCGGCTTTCCGCCGCTCGCCTGGTACGATGCCTTGATGGAATTGTCGCGCGCGCCGAACGGCGAGCTGCGTCCCGTCGAGCTCGAAAAGCAGATGCTGATACCGCAATATTCGACCTCGCGGCTGATCGACCGGCTGGTCGACGAAGGTCTGGCCGTCAGGCGTGAATGCAAGATGGACAAGCGCGGGCTGTTCGTCGAGATCACGCAGGCCGGGCGCGAATTGCACAAGAAGATGGGCGGTGCCTATTCCGTCGCGATCGAGAAGCATGTCGGCTCGAAGCTGACCGACGCGGATGCCGCGCAGCTTTGCGGTCTGCTCGACATGCTCGGATGTGCCTGCAAGGACGCGGCGGCTATTGCCGCGTCCGCTGCCCGCGATATCGCCGTGGCCCGATGATGTTAGACGTTTCCTCCCCGTTTGCGGCTTTCGGCTGCAGGCGTTCCCGACACTGCGCGCATTGGATTGCAGCGCCTTTCAACTGGATGTCTCATGGCGCGTGACCAACTGGATATGACACCGCTGCAGTCGCGCGATGAACTCGTGGCGTGGCTGGCTGCGGGTGTGAAGCCGGCGTCGGAATTCCGCATCGGCACGGAACATGAGAAGACGCCGTTCATGCTCGCGGACCATCGGCCCGTGCCGTATGAAGGCCCTCACGGGATCGGTGCCGTGCTGGAAGGCATGAAGCATCTGCTCGGCTGGGAGCCGATCATGGAGGCCGGCAATATCATCGGCCTTTACGATGTGACAGGCGGCGGTGCGATTTCGCTGGAGCCGGGCGGGCAGTTCGAGCTGTCGGGTGCGCCGGTGGAAACCGTGCACCAGACCCAGGCGGAATTGATGGCCCATCTGGCGCAGGTGCGCGAGGTCGCCGCGCCGTTGGGCATCGGATTCCTCGGCCTCGGTCTGACGCCGTCATGGTCGCGGGCGCAGATTCCGGTGATGCCGAAGGGCCGCTACAAGATCATGACCGGTTACATGCCGAAGGTCGGCAAATATGGTCTGGATATGATGTACCGGACGTGCACGGTGCAGACCAATCTCGACTTCTCCTCCGAAGCCGACATGGTGAAGAAGCTGCGTGTCTCGCTGGCGCTGCAGCCGGTGGCGACGGCGCTGTTCGCCAATTCGCCCTTCACCGAAGGAAAACCGAACGGCTTTCTGTCGTTCCGCTCGGAGATCTGGCGGGACACCGACAATGCCCGCTCGGGCATGCTGCCCTGGGCCTTCGAATCCGGCATGGGATTCGAGCGCTGGGTCGATTACGCGCTCGATGTGCCGATGTATTTCGTCAAGCGCGGCGATGACTATATCGATGTGTCCGGCTCGTCCTTCCGCGCTTTCTTTGAAGGCAGGAACGAGAAGATGCCGGGAGAAAAGCCGACGCTCTCCGACTGGGCCAATCATCTTTCGACGATTTTCCCGGAGGTTCGCCTGAAGCGTTATCTCGAAATGCGCGGCGCCGATAACGTCACGTCGGATCGGCTGCCGGCGTTGTCGGCCTTCTGGGTCGGGTTGCTCTATGACGATGCGGCGCTCGACGCGGCATGGGATATCGCGAAGAACTGGACGGCGCACGAGCGTCAGGCCTTACGCGACGATGTCCCGCGCTTCGGCTTCAAGGCGCGCGTCAGGGACCGCTACTTGTTCGAGATCGCCAAGGAATGCCTTGCGATCGCGCATGCCGGCCTGCGCTGCCGCGCGAAGCTCGACGCGGGCGGCCGCGACGAAACCCGCTATCTCGCACCGCTCGACCGCATCATCGATTCCGGCAAAACCCCGGCCGAGGAGATGCTGGCCAAGTTCAACGGTGCCTGGGGCGGCTCGGTGAGCCCGGCTTACGAGGAATATTGCGTTTAGCTAGCGTTTCTTTCTTCTCCCTCCCTCAGCGGCTACGCCGCTTGAGGGAGGGAGCCATTCGCGTCCGGGACATGGTGCTCTCAGACCGCAATTCGCATCCAACTCAAGCGCTTTTGAGTTGGATGCGCGAATTCTGTCAATCCGTTCATCGGCCATACAGGTGATGCGGGTTCCAATAGGTGCCCTGCACATCCCTTGTCTGCAACGAGTCGGAAGCCTGTCCGTATGTTGAGGAGCCGCCTGTTCAACATCTATCTGGCAGCACTTGCGGTGCTGTTGTCGGCGGCATCGGTGCCCGCGCAGGCGCAGACCAATTTCGATCGGCCGGGCAACGACTATCAGCGTTCGGTGTCGGTATCGGGCGATCCGGCCGAATGTGCGTTGCTGTGCGAGCGCGACAAGCGCTGTCGGGCCTGGAGCTTCAATTATCCGAGCGACCACTCCGAAGACGCCGTGTGTTGGCTGAAGGATAAAGTCCCGCCGCGTATTCCCAGCTATTGCTGCGTCTCCGGTGTGCGCGGCGCGGGTGTGATCGAGCCGCGCAGCGGGCCGGTCGAGACGTCGACCGACCGCTATGGCGGCGACTACCGCTCGTTCGAGGTGAAGAACGAGGACCGGGCCGAGCATGGCGATGCCTGCCGCGATGCCTGTCATAGCGACAACCGCTGCCGTGCCTGGACCTTCGCGCGGCCCGGTTATGCCGGCAAGAGCGCGCGCTGCTTCCTGAAAAACGAAATCAAGCCGCCGCGGCGCAAGCCCGGATTCATTTCGGGCGTGGTGCGGTAGTTTGTAGCCCGGATGGAGCGAAGCGAAATCCGGGAGCCGCGTTTCCACAATCTCGACATTCCCGGATTGCGCTTCGCTCCATCCGGGCTACGCGTTCCCTCAATGCACCCCGGTAAAAAACCGGGCGAAGCGCAGGCCGGACGGCCAGTTCGTTACGGGCTGGTTGCGGACGGCGAGATCCCATGAGCCGACGATGGCGTCGACGCGGCCGACGAGGTTGTCCATCGGCAGCAGGCCGACGCCGCCCTGGCCGACAGGCACGCGGCTGTCGGCGGAATTGTCGCGGTTATCGCCCATCACGAACAGATGGCCCGGCGGCACCACGACATCGGGCGTGTTGTCGAGGCGGCCATTGTTCCGCATCTTGAAGATCGGATGCGAAACACCGCCCGGCAGCGTCTCCACATAGCGATGTGCCGGTTCGGCGCTGCCATTGTCGTCTTCCGCGGCGCCCATGCCGTCGGCCTTCACCGCCGCGGCGGTGCCGTTGATCCAGACCTGACCGTTGCGCAGCTCGACATGGTCGCCAGGCAGGCCGATGACGCGCTTCACCCAGACCTGCGAGCGGTCGCCGGGCCAGCGAAACACGACGACATCGCCGCGCTTCGGCGTCGATGCGAATACGCGGCCGGTTTCCGGGAAAGCGACATGGATCGGCAGCGAGGCGGTCGAGTAGCCATAGGGATATTTCGTCGCAAGCAGCGCGTCGCCGATCAGCAATGTCGGCTCCATTGACGCGGAGGGGACGTAGAACGGCTCGGCGAGGGCGCCCTTGCCGAGGAACACGATGCCGACGATGGCGGCGATCTGCACGAGTTGCCCGCCCCAGCGCTTCGCGGTGCTTGCAATCGGGTTCGTGCTTGTCGTGTCCGTGCTCACTGGCCCGTTCCTCCGATCGTCACCTTGTCCATGCGCAGCGTCGGCTGGCCGACGCCGACCGGCACGCCCTGGCCGTGCTTGCCGCAGGTGCCGATGCCGTCGTCGAGGGCGAGATCGTTGCCGATCATGCTGATGCGGTGCAGGTCGGTCGGGCCGTTGCCGATCATCATCGCGCCCTTCAGCGGCGCGCCCACCTTGCCGTTCTCGATCCTGTAGGCTTCGGTGCACTGAAACACATATTTGCCGGAGGTGATGTCCACCTGACCGCCGCCGAAGTTCACGGCATAGATGCCGTTCTTCACCGAGGCGAGAATTTCGGCGGGATCGCGTTGGCCGGCGAGCATGTAGGTATTGGTCATGCGCGGCATCGGCACATGGGCATAGCCCTGGCGGCGGCCGTTGCCGGTCGGCTTCATGCCCATCAGGCGCGCATTCTGGCGGTCCTGCATGTAGCCGACCAGAATGCCGTCCTCGATCAGCACGGTGCGGTTGGTCGGCGTGCCCTCATCGTCGATGGAGAGCGAGCCGCGGCGCGAGGAAATCGTGCCGTCATCGACCACGGTGACGCCCTTGGCGGCCACCTGCTGGCCGAGCAGGCCGGCGAAGGCCGAGGTCTTCTTGCGGTTGAAGTCGCCTTCGAGGCCGTGGCCGACGGCTTCGTGCAGCATCACGCCGGGCCAGCCGGGGCCGAGCACCACGTCCATTTCGCCGGCGGGGGCGGGGATCGATTCGAGATTCACCAGTGCTTCGCGCAGGGCGCCGTCGGCCGCGGCACGCCAGTTGGCGGCTTCGATGAAGCGGGCATAGCCCTCGCGGCCGCCATAGCCCTTCGAGCCGCTTTCCTGCCGGTCGCCCTGGCCGGCGACCACGGTGATGTTGACCCGCACCAGCGGGCGGATGTCGCGATAGCTTTCGCCGTCCGGGCGGATGATCTCCACCACCTGCCATGAGGCACCCAGCGACACCGAGACCTGGCGGACGCGCGGATCCTTGTCGCGCACATAGGCGTCGATCTCGGCCAGCAGCTTCACCTTGGCTTCGAAGCCGGGGGCATCGAGCGGATTGTCGTCGTGATATAGTTTCACATTCGTATGCGACGGCGCGGCGGCGTAAGTGCCGTTATAGCCGCCGCGCACCGCGCTGACGGCATCCGCGGCGCGGATCAGCGCCGGGATCGAGACGTCGGAGGAGTGCGAATAGCCGACCGCGTCGTCCTTCACCGCGCGCAGCCCGAAGCCCTGGGCGGTGTCGTAGGTCGCCTGCTTCAGCCGGCCGTTGTCGAAGCCGAGCGCCTCGCTCTGGCTGTATTCGAGGAACAGTTCGCCGTCATCCGCACCCTGCAGCCCCCGCAAGAGCTCGCGACGGACGTCATCGCGGTCGAGTTCGGCACGGTCGAGCAGGGAGGTGGTGACGAGGCTGGTCATGCAGGCTCCAAAACAGCGGGCATCGCGGGCACCGCGAGATGATTTCACCTTGTAGCGGCAAGGCGGGGTCGGGTCGCCTTACATCGGCGTAACCTCGAACGATACAGGTGTTCACGGCAGAAGATAGGTATGCGGCGGCAAAATGGCATCCCTCGGGGCGGGATCGACGGCGGCCGGGTTCCAGTTTTGAGGGATTACAAACTGCCGTGATGGCCTCGTCTTGCGCGGTGCGGTAAGCGTCGGGCCGTTATCCCGGACATCAGCTGCATATCCGTCGTTCATGGCCTCTCCCATCAAATCCGCCTTCCTGCAGGCCCATTCCATCATCGGCCTCGCGATGTCGCTGGTGCTTGGTCTGATGGGCCTCACCGGCACCATGCTGGCCTTCGAGGACGAGATCGTCGCCGCGCTCAACCGCGATGCCGCGACGGTGCAGGTGAGATCTGCGCCGGTACTGACGCCGGACGACATCGTGGCCAGGCTGCAGGCTCAATCCGCGGGCAAGGCCGGTCTGCTGGCGCTGTCGCGCGAGCCGGGCGCGGCCGTGCGGGTGCGTTTCGCCCGCGGCGAGGGCGGCGGGCGCGCCTCGGTCTTCGTCGATCCGTATGACGGCCGCGTGCTGTCGCCGGTGCGCGGCGAAGGTTTTTTCGTCACGCTGCGCAACCTGCATCGGTTTCTGCTGCTGCCCGGCAACGGTAACGGCTATGGCCGCCTCATCACCGGCATTGCCGTGCTGTGCCTGCTCGCGCTCATGGTTTCGGGTCTGGTGCTGCGCTGGCCGCGCCGTGTCCGCAGTGTCAGGACGTGGCTGAAGCCCAATCTCGCGCTCCCCGGCCGTGCATTTCATCGGTCGCTGCACAGCGTCATCGGCACCTGGCTGTTGCCGGTCTATGCCGTCACCATCCTGACGTCCCTGTGGTGGTCGTTCGACTGGTACAAGGCGAGCGCCACCTGGCTGCTGTCGAGCAAGCCGGCCGCTGTCGAAAAAGCGCCGCGCGGTGCCAAGGGGGAATCCAACAAGGGCGGTCCCAAATCGGAGGCGGCCGCGTTGCCGCTCGATCGTGCCTGGAACGCTTTTCTCGCCGCCGAGGGCAATCGCTATCACACGGCAACCATGCTGATTCCGAATGGCCGGGACAGCGTCGTCCGTATTCGCTCGGTCGCGAAGGATGCGCCGCACGAGGAGGCGCGCGACCAGTTCCGCATCGATGGTGTGACGGGGCAAATGGTGTCGGCGGAACGCTATGCCGACAGCACGACAGGCGAACGTATCCTTGCGGGCATTCTCTACATCCACCGCGGCGCGTTTCTCGGCCTGCCGGGCCGCATCGTCTTCATGCTGGCCGCTGCGCTGATGCCGCTGTTCACGGTCACCGGCTTCATCCTGTATTTTTCACGCCGGCGTCTGCGCGCGCAATCGAAGCCGAGCCGCAACCACCGCCGCGCGGCGGGGCTGGTAGCGGGGGAATAGGGGCTGCACGTACACGAAAAGTGTATTATGTTGAGTGCCATGGATTACCAGAAGATCATCACAATCGAGCCTGGTAAACGCGGTGGGCGCCCCTGCATCCGCCATATGCGGATTTCTGTTGCCGATATTCTCGGCTGGCTTGCTGCGGGGCAGTCCCACCAGGAAATTATCGAAGATTTTCCTGAGCTGACCGAGGACGATATCCGCGCGACGTTAACCTACGCCGCGGATCGTGAAAGGCGCCTGATCACAGCGTCGAGATGAAACTGCTGTTCGACCAGAACCTTAGTTTCAGGCTTTGCGAGGCCATCGAGGATATTTTTTCAGGTTCAATTCATGTCCGGTATGTCGGTATGGAAGCGGCGGATGACCGCGCGGTTCGGCAATTTGCGGGACGACATGATTATGCGATCGTCTCACGAGACGCCGATTTTGCCGAGATGGCGATCCTGCTTGGCGGTCCGCCCAAAATGATCTGGATCAGGACCGGCAATCAATCTTGGCAGAGCACCCTTGCGCTTCTGCGGAGGCGCGCGCCGATCATCGCTGCGCTCTACCCATCCTTGCTTCGCGCCTACGGCAGCTTGTCGTAGCCTTCGCCGAGGCCGTTCAGGCTCAGCGGGAAGCCGATACCTTCTTCCGGGGTTTCGAAAATGATGAAGGTCGCGGTCTTGGCCGTGCGAAGCTGGCCGAGCAGCTTGTCGTCCAGCACCACTTCTGCGACGCAGCCGTTGGGCAGGCAGCGGACGAAACCGGCGCGGCCGACGTCCTGATTGTCGAGCTTGAGGCCGAGGCCGGAGGGCAGCAGCACGCCGAGCGGCGCCACCACGCGCATCAATTTGCTTTTCTGGTCGGCGGTCTTCAGCACGATGACGGTGAGGCCCGCATTGGAGCGGTCTTCGGCCACCACGCTCTGAATCAGGGCGCATTGCTCGGCCTGGGCGCCGGGCGGGGTGTCGCAACGGATCTGCCAGTCGCCGTGCACCGATTTCACTGCGCCCTGCGCATTGGCTGCGGCCGGCAGGGCCGCGGCGGCTGCGAAAGCGAGGGTGCCGAGTGCCAGGCGGCGCCAGTGCGCGGTCAGCTGCAGCGGTGTGGAAAGCCTCATCCGGATCGATCCTTCGGCGTGGGTGGTTGGTCGCGGTTTCGGCAGTGGTTTCTGCAATCGGTTTGGCAGCACTGTGAACGCTGGTGGGTCAGTTGAATTCCAGATCGCGGAATGATCCGGCAATGACGGCGCCTTAAAGGCGATCGCGCCCCCGACTTGCACGTCGAATGTGGCGAATCAGTTGCCCGGCCATCGCATATTCCGGCCTACAACGGACTGGCGGGGTGTCAAGCGCCGTCCCGTCGCACGGCATGCGTTTGTCCGGATTCGATGCGGGAAATGTGCCCCTGATGCAATACAAGCGAATGCCGTCTCGGATACCGCACTCCTGCATTGCGACAGCTCAAGAATTATGGTTTGAGAGGCTGGATTTCGACGCATTCTAACGGGTGGGCTGCGCGGATTGCCGCCAAGCTGTCTTGATGACTGTCTTGGGCGATTTGTCCGTTTGTCCGAAAGAGGGTCGGGGCGCATACTCGGGCGGATACCGGGGTGCGGTGATTTTACATGGGAGCGCGCGCGGCATGAGGATGCTGAGGGGCCAGTTCGGCCACCGGTTGCTGGGGTTAGCGGTTATTGGGGCCGGTCTCGCTTTTGGCGGCGCTGCCTCCGCGGAGGTGATGGGTCAGCCCGCGCCGTGGGAGTACAAGCTTCAGGAAGCCGTGACGCCGGTGATGGAAAACATCACGTGGTTTCACAATTTCTTGCTCTGGCTGATCACCGCCATCACGTTGCTCGTGCTGGCGCTGCTGATCGTCGTGGTGGTCAAGTTCAACGCCAAGGCCAATCCGGTTCCGTCCAAGACCACTCACCACACGCTGATCGAGGTGGTGTGGACCATTGTTCCGGTCCTGATCCTGGTGGCGGTTGCGGTACCGTCGTTCCGCCTGCTGTTCCTTGAGCTCGACGTGCCGAAGGCCGATCTGACCATCAAGGCCACCGGCAAGCAGTGGTACTGGACCTATTCCTACCCGGATAACGGCGCGTTCGAATTTGACTCGCTGATGGCCGCCGACAAGCAGCCGCGCCTGCTCGCCGTCGACAACGAGGTGGTGGTGCCGGTCAACAAGGTGGTTCGCGTGCAGACCACCGCGGCGGACGTGATCCACTCTTTCGCGGTGCCGTCCTTCGGCATCAAGATCGATGCGATTCCGGGGCGCCTCAATGAAACCTGGTTCAAGGCCACCAAGACCGGCATGTTCTACGGCCAGTGCTCGGAACTGTGCGGCAAGGACCATGCTTTCATGCCGATCGCGATCCGGGTCGTGACCGATCAGGAATTCGCGACCTGGATCGAACAGGCCAAGAAGAAATTCGCCAGCAACCCGTCGAACACCTACGCGTCGGCGGGCATTGTACAGGCGCAGTGAGCGGATCGCGCGAGGCTTCCGGGCTTCGCGCCGCTCTGATTTGAGAGATTGGGCGAGGGGACCGCGAGGTCCGAAAAGACTGCCAAGACGACGAAGCAGGATTTGAAAATGGCAACGACCGCGGCAACACCGGCTCACGACGATCACGCTCACGACGATCATGCGCATGCGCATCCGACCGGGTGGCGTCGTTACGTCTATTCGACGAACCACAAAGACATCGGCACGATGTATCTGATCTTCGCGATCGTCGCCGGCGTGATCGGCGGCATCATGTCGATCCTGATCCGCGTCGAGCTGATGTATCCCGGCGTGCAGATCTTCCACGAATCGCACACCTACAACGTCTTCGTGACCTCGCACGGCCTGATCATGATCTTCTTCATGGTCATGCCCGCGATGATCGGCGGTTTCGGCAACTGGATGGTGCCGCTGATGATCGGCGCGCCGGACATGGCCTTCCCGCGCATGAACAACGTGTCGTTCTGGCTGCTGCCGGCGGCGTTCGCACTCCTGATCATCTCGACCTTCGTGGAGGGCGAGCCCGGTGCCAATGGCGTCGGTGCCGGCTGGACCATGTATGCGCCGCTCTCGACTTCGGGTCATCCCGGCCCGGCCGTGGACTTCGCCATCCTGGCGCTGCACATCGCCGGTGCGTCGTCGATCCTCGGCGCCATCAACTTCATCACCACCATCTTCAACATGCGCGCGCCGGGCATGACCCTGCACAAGATGCCGTTGTTCGTGTGGTCGATCCTGGTGACGGTGTTCCTGCTGCTGCTGTCGCTGCCGGTTCTGGCGGGCGCCATCACCATGCTGCTGACGGATCGCAACTTCGGCACCACCTTCTTCGCGGCCGACGGCGGCGGTGATCCGGTGCTGTTCCAGCATCTGTTCTGGTTCTTCGGCCACCCCGAAGTGTACATCCTGATCCTGCCGGGCTTCGGCATGATCTCGCAGATCATCTCGACCTTCTCACGCAAGCCGGTGTTCGGTTATCTCGGCATGGCCTATGCGATGGTCGCGATCGGCGGCATCGGCTTCGTGGTGTGGGCGCACCACATGTACACGGTGGGCATGTCGTCGGCGACGCAGGCCTATTTCGTCGCCGCGACGATGGTCATCGCCGTTCCGACGGGCGTAAAAATCTTCTCGTGGATCGCCACCATGTGGGGCGGTTCCATCGAGTTCAAGGCGCCGATGGTCTGGGCCACCGGCTTCATCTTCCTGTTCACCCTCGGCGGCGTGACCGGCGTGGTGCTCGCCAATGCCGGCGTCGACCGCGTGCTGCAGGATACCTATTACGTCGTCGCGCACTTCCATTACGTGCTGTCGCTCGGCGCCGTGTTCGCCATCTTCGCCGGCTGGTACTACTGGTTCCCGAAGATGTTCGGCTACATGTATTCGGACACTATCGCCAAGGCGCATTTCTGGTTCACCTTCGTCGGCGTCAATCTGGTGTTCTTCCCGCAACACTTCCTGGGTCTGTCGGGCATGCCGCGCCGTTACGTCGATTATCCGGATGCCTTCGCGGGTTGGAACCTGGTGTCGTCGATCGGGTCGTACATCTCCGGTTTCGCGGTGCTGATCTTCATCTACGGCGTGATCGATGCGTTCGTCCGTAAGGAGAAAGCTGCGAACAATCCGTGGGGTGCCGGTGCGACCACGCTGGAATGGACGCTGACCTCGCCGCCGCCGTTCCATCAGTTCGAAGTGCTGCCGCGTATCAAGTAAACGCGATGCGGCGTAAATCACGCTGCATCGTCCGGATGGTCTCCGCCGCTTCCCTTCATCGGGATCGGCGGAGCACTGTACCCCAAGTGAGTGTTGCCCTTGTCCGTCCTCGACCATAACGCCATCGGCCTGTCGGCTCCCCGCATTTCGGAAGCGGGCGTGGCCGATTATATCGCGCTCCTGAAGCCGCGCGTGATGTCGTTGGTCGTGTTCACGGCGATGGTCGGTTATTTCCTGGCACCGGGCGATCACCATCCGGTGCTCGCGATCACATCGATCCTCTGCATCGCCGTCGGCGGCGGCGCTTCGGGCGCGCTGAACATGTGGTATGAGGGCGATATCGACGCCCTGATGACCCGGACCGCCAATCGTCCGATTCCACGCGGCCGCGTGACACGCCCGGAAGCGCTGACCTTCGGTCTGGTGCTGGCGTTCTTCTCGGTGATGACGCTGGGCATCCTGGTGAACTGGCTGGCCGGCGCGCTGCTCGCCTTCACCATTTTCTTCTACGTGGTCATCTACACGATCGGCCTGAAGCGCTGGACGGCGCAGAATATCGTGATCGGCGGTGCCGCCGGTGCGCTGCCGCCGGTGGTCGCTTGGGCTGCCGCATCGGGATCGCTCTCCATGGAGCCGATCCTGCTGTTCCTGATCATCTTCTTCTGGACGCCGCCGCATTTCTGGGCGCTGGCCCTGTTCCGTAACGACGATTACACCCGTGCCGGCGTGCCGATGCTGCCGGTGGTGGCCGGTCCCGATGCGACACGGCTGCAGATCCTGCTCTATACGGTCGTGCTGGTGGCGACGGCTGTTGCCCCATGGCCGCTCGGTTATTTCTCGGCGGTCTACGGTGTCGCTTCGATGATCCTCGGCGCCGGCATGCTGTATCTCGCCATCGAGGTCTATCGCCTGCGCGAGGGCAAGCCGGCCAACACGGCGACGCGTCGCCTGTTCGCCTTTTCTATCCTGTATCTGTTCGCGCTGTTCGCGATTCTGCTGCTCGAGGTGGTTGTCAAAGCCGCCCTGCCGCTCATCTGGTAGAGGGCGCATGATCCGATGGACAACGAGTGTAAGCCTGATCAGCCCGAAGACGGCATCGTCCTCACCGATGCGCAGAAAAAGCGCCGGCGGGAGCGTTCGCTCGCCATCGCCTGGGCGCTCGGCATTCTGGTCGTGCTGTTTTTCGCCGTCACCATGGTCAAGGGGCCGGCGGTTCTCGTCAGGCCGCTTTGATCGAGCCATTGGTGAGTGAGGCGACATGAACGAACAACAACCCCATCAGTCAACTCCCAAGCCGCGTCTTGGGCGGGATGTGGTCGTGGCGTCGATCTGCGGTGTCGTCGTGGCCCTGATGGTCGGCGCATCCTTCGCGGCAGTGCCGTTCTACAACTGGTTCTGCCGGACGACCGGCTTCAACGGCACCACGAGCGTGGCGACCAGCGCGCCGGCCGCCGGCCCGATCGCCCGCAAGGTGTCCGTGCGCTTCGATGCCAATGTGGCTCCCGGTCTGCCATGGAAGTTCGCTCCGGAGCAGAGCGAGGTCGACGTTCGCATCGGTGAGGTCGTGACCATATTCTACACGGTGACCAACCAGTCCGCCCGCACTACGTCTGCCCAGGCCGCCTATAACGTGGCGCCGCTGACGGTCGGCTCGTATTTCCAGAAGATCAATTGCTTCTGCTTTACCGAGCAGACGCTCGGGCCGGGCGAGAAGCGCGAGATGCCCGTGGTATTCTATGTCGATCCGGCACTCGCCGCCGATCACGACAATGACGGGCTGAACTCGATTACCCTGTCCTATACTTTCTATCCTCTGCGCGATCCGGCTCCGAAGCCGGTGGCGGCGACGGAATCCGACGCACGTAGGGGCAATCTTTAGGGCGGGATGATCCTGCTCTGATAAAAGATGCTATGTTTTGAGATAACACGCGCCGGCAGCGACCGGCGTAACTGACGGAGAGAGACACATGGCGACGGCGCAGGCCAAGCACCACGACTATCACCTCGTCGATCCCTCGCCATGGCCGGCGGTCGGCTCGCTGTTCGCCTTTATCACGGCGGTCGGCGCAGTGAGCTGGATGCATCATCTGTATGCTGCCGCGCCCATCGTGTTCGGCGTCGGGATGATCGGCGTGCTCTATACCTTCGCCGGCTGGTGGAGCGATGTGGTGAAGGAAGCCCAGAGCGGCGACCACACGCGCGTCGTGCAGCTGCATCACCGTTACGGCATGATCCTGTTCATTGCCTCGGAAGTGATGTTCTTCGTTGCCTGGTTCTGGGCTTATTTCAATTCCGCGCTGTTCCCGGCCGATCCCGTTCACTTCGCCCGCGAGGCGCTGTTCGGCGGCGTGTGGCCGCCGAAGGACATCCAGACCTTCGATCCCTGGCACCTGCCGTTGTTCAACACGCTGATCCTGCTGACCTCGGGCACCACGGTGACCTGGGCGCATCACGCGCTGCTGGAAGGCGATCGCAAGGGCCTGAAATACGGCCTGATCCTCACCATCGCACTTGGCGCGCTGTTCTCCTGCGTACAGGCGTTCGAATACAGCCACGCCGCCTTCGGCTTCAAAGGCAACATCTATGGCGCGACCTTCTTCATGGCGACCGGCTTCCACGGTTTCCATGTGCTGGTCGGCACCATCTTCCTGCTTGTCTGCCTGTTCCGCACCTATGCCGGCCATTTCACGCCGAAGCAGCATCTCGGCTTCGAATTCGCTGCCTGGTACTGGCATTTCGTGGACGTGGTCTGGCTGTTCCTGTTCTGCGTCATCTATGTCTGGGGCCATGGCGCCGAGGTCGCCGGCGCCGCAGCGCATTGATGGAGGTCTGAAAGAGAAGTTGAGGGACGCTTTCTTACCTCTCCCCACCGGGGAGACGTCGACCGGCCTTTCGATGCGAAGCATCGATGGGCCGGGCGGGTAAGGGGCTGACTCCGCAGCCTGAGTTACCCCCTCACCTGCGCGCAAGGGCGCGACCTCTCCCCGGTGGGGAGAGGTGAAGGACGGCGCATCGAATAACGAGTGGAAGAAGCTGTGCCGGATCAATCCACTACTCCCAACTCGCTCGCCCAGACCGTCCTCCGCGGCCTCGCCTGCAAGTGCCCGCGCTGCGGTGAGGGCAAGCTCTATGGCGGGTTCATCAACCTGCGTCCGAATTGCGAGCGCTGCGGGCTGGACTATGCCTTTATCGACACCGGCGACGGTCCCGCGATCTTCATCATCATGATCGCAGGCGCCATCGTGGTCGGTGCAGCCCTGATCGTCGAGGTGAAATATCAGCCGCCATTCTGGGTTCATGCGGCGCTGTGGCTGCCGCTGATTCTGGCGACCACGCTGTTGCCGCTGCGTTCCATGAAATCGCTGCTGATCGCGCTGCAATTCCATCACAAGGCGTCCGAAGGCCAGTTGATTGCGCGCAAGCCCAAATGAATACAGCTTCCTCCGCACGCCGGCGGGGTATCGCCGGTTTCGGCATTGCCACGCTGGTGATTGTCGCCACGTTGCTCGGCCTCGGTTTCTGGCAATTGCAGCGGCGCACCGAGAAGCATGCTTTGATTGCCGCGCTCGATGCGCGGCTGACGACCGCGCCGGCCGCATTGCCGCCGCCGGATCGTTGGAACACGATGAGCGCGGCGAATGACGAATTCCGCCGTGTCACTTTCACGGCGACCTACAAGCCGCTGCAGGATGCCATGGTCTACAGCTCCGGTTCAGGCGTGCGTCCGGATGTGCCGGGGGCTGTGACCTGGGCTTTCCTGCCCGCGGCGTTGCCCAACGGTGCGACGGTCGTGATCAATGCCGGTTTCGTGCAGAACACCATGCAGGATCGTGCCCAGCAGGATCGCGCGGTCAAAAACCTGATTACCGGCGCGCCGGTGACGCTGACCGGCTATCTTCGCTTTCCCGGAACCGCCGGCGTGCTGACGCCCCATGGTGACGTAGGCAAGCGCCTTTGGTTCAACCGCGATCAGCGCGCCATGGCGCAAGCCCTCGGTTGGGGCGATGTGGCGCCGTTCTATGTTGATCTCGAAAGCCCCGTTCCTGCGAACGGCATTCCGAAGCCCGGCCCGCTGGAGGTTCGTCTCAAGGACGACCATATGCAATACGCCGTCACCTGGTTCAGTCTGGCAGCGGCGGTGGTGATTGCGTTCGGAGTTTGGTTCAGGGGGCAGAAGCGCGGCTGAGAGCGTCACAATGACGGTTTCCCCATGGACTCAAAAAGCTTATGGTGCGCCTTCGATTTTATCCGAACGGAAGTTTTAACCTCTTTCAGATCAAAGGCTTGGCGGGAACCCCGCGCCTTTGGAGGACGCCTTGACGACCTATATCTCGACGCGGGGTGAGGCCCCGAAACTCGGCTTTTGCGATGTCATGCTGACCGGGCTGGCTCGTGACGGCGGTCTGTATATTCCCGAGGTCTGGCCGCAGCTCTCATCCGGCACCATCGCGTCGCTGTTCGGACGGCCGTATTGGGAAGTCGCCGTCGAGGTCATTCGTCCGTTCGTAGCCGGCGAGATTTCCGACGAGGATCTCGGCCGTATGGCCAACGAAGCCTATGCCACCTTCCGGCATCCCGCGGTGGTGCCGCTCGACCAGAGCGCGCCGAACCAGTTCGTGCTCGAACTGTTCCATGGCCCGACGCTGGCGTTCAAGGACGTCGCGATGCAGTTCATCGCCCGCCTGATGGATCATGTGCTGGCCAAGCGCAACCAGCGGACCACGATCGTGGTCGCGACGTCGGGCGACACCGGCGGCGCCGCGGTCGATGCCTTTGCCGGCCGCGACAATGTCGATCTCATCGTCCTGTTCCCGAACGGTCGCATCTCCGATGTGCAGCGGCGGATGATGACCACGACCGGCGCATCGAATGTCCATGCGCTCGCGGTGGAAGGCCACTTCGACGATTGCCAGGCGATCGTGAAGGGCCTGTTCAACAATCACAAATTCCGCGATGCCGTTTCGCTGTCGGGCGTCAACTCGATCAACTGGGCGCGCATCGTCGCGCAGGTCGTTTATTATTTCACGTCGGCCGTCGCCGTCGGTGCCCCCGGACGTGCCGTCGATTTCACCGTGCCGACCGGCAATTTCGGCGATATTTTCGCGGGCTATGTGGCCAAGCGCATGGGCCTACCGGTGCGCAAGCTGCGCATCGCCGCCAATGTCAACGACATCCTCGACCGCACGCTGAAGACCGGTATCTATGAGGTGCGCGAGGTCCATGCGTCGTCGTCGCCGTCGATGGATATTCAGGTGTCGTCGAATTTCGAGCGCCTGCTGTTCGAAGCCTCCGGCCGTGATGCGGCACTGGTGCGCGGGCTGATGGAGTCGCTCAAGCAGTCCGGCCGCTTCGTGCTGTCCGAGAAATTGCTGTCCGCGATATCTGTCGATTTCGAATCCGGCCGCGCCGACGAGGACGAGACGGCGGCGACCATCCGCACCGCCTGGCGCGAGAGCGGCGATCTGATCGATCCGCATACCGCCGTGGCGCTCGCCGTGGCCGATCGCGACACCACGGACATGCATGTGCCGAACATCGTGCTTTCCACGGCGCATGCCGCGAAATTCCCCGATGCGGTGGAGGTGGCTTGCGGCAAGCGGCCGGAGTTGCCGGCCTATCTGGGAGGGCTGATGAGCAAGCCCGAGCAGATCAAGGTCGTGAAGAACGACCAGAGCGAGATCGAGCGATTCGTGCTGTCCGTCAGCCGCGCTGCAAAGCAGGGAGCTGCCTGATGGCCGTTGAAGTCACCAAATTGCCGTCGGGCCTCACCATTGTCACCGACGCCATGCCGCACCTGGAAACTGCGGCGCTCGGTGTCTGGGCCGGCGTGGGCGGCCGCGACGAGAAACCGAACGAGCACGGCATCTCGCATCTGCTCGAACACATGGCCTTCAAGGGCACCAAGACCCGTTCGTCGCGCCAGATCGTCGAGGAGATCGAAGCCGTCGGCGGCGATCTCAACGCGGCGACCTCCACTGAAACCACGGCCTACTATGCGCGCGTGCTGAAAGCCGACGTGCCGCTCGGGCTCGAAGTCCTGAGCGATATTCTCGCCAATCCGACGTTCGAGCCGGACGAGCTTGAGCGCGAGAAAAGCGTGATCGTGCAGGAGATCGGCGCGGCGCAGGATACGCCGGACGATGTGGTGTTCGAGCATCTCAACGAGCTCTGCTATCCCGATCAACCGATGGGCCGCTCGTTGCTCGGCACCGCGAAGGCCCTCAAGGGATTCGATCGCAATATGCTGCAGAATTACCTGTCCACGCATTATCGCGGGCCGGACATGGTGATCGCGGCAGCCGGTGCGGTGAGCCACCGCCAGATCGTCGCCGAGGCGCACAAGCATTTCGGCAGTTTTGCCGGCACCGCCGCGCCGAAGCCGCAACCCGCGACGTTCGGCAAGGGCGGCTCCAAGGTCGTGCACCGCGACCTCGAACAGGCGCATCTGACGCTGGCGCTGGAGGGCCTGCCGCAGGCGGACCCGATGCTGTTCAGCCTACAGGTCTTCACCAACGTGCTCGGCGGCGGGATGTCGTCGCGGCTGTTCCAGGAAGTGCGCGAGAAGCGCGGCCTGTGCTACTCGATCTATTCCTTCCACGCGCCCTATAGCGACACCGGGTTCTTCGGACTCTATACCGGCACCGATCCGAACGACGCGCCGGAGATGATGGAAGTCATCGTCGATGTCATCCGCGAATCGGTGGAGACATTGACCGAGGCCGAGATTGCGCGGGCCAAGGCGCAGATGAAGGCCGGCCTGCTGATGGCGCTGGAAAGCTGCAGCTCGCGGGCCGAGCAGCTTGCGCGGCACATGCTGGCCTATGGCCGCCCGCTCACTGTGGAAGAACTGGTCCAGCGCATCGACGATGTTAGTGTGGAGTCCGCGCGCGATGCCGCGCGTAACCTGCTGACCCGCAGCCGTCCGGCGGTCGCGGCACTCGGCGGCGGTCGGGGGCTGGACACGGCCGTGGCTTTTGCGGAAGGATTGACCGGCGTCCGGGATAAGACATTGCTGCATTGATGCCGGCCGGCAGCGATACGTCGGAGAGTGACCCCATGGCCCTGTTTCGACTGCCGATGAGTACGCCGGCTGCCTTGGCGCCGCGCGGCTATGGGCTGTCGTTGCGTGGGCCGGTGATGGCCGATTTCCCGCAATGGGCGGATCTGCGCGCGCGCAGCCGCGCTTACCTCACGCCGTGGGAGCCGATCTGGCCGGCGGACGATCTCACGCGCTCGGGTTTTCGCCGGCGCCTCCGCCGTTATACCGAGGATGCGGTGGCGGATCGTGCCTATCCGTTTCTCATCTTCCGCGAGATCGACGATACGCTGATCGGCGGCATCACCTTGGCCAATGTTCGGCGCGGCATCGTGCAGGCCGGGACCGTCGGCTATTGGGTCGGCCAGCAGTTTACCGGGCAGGGCATGATGACCACGGCACTGCGCGTGTTGCTGCCGACGTTGTTCGGTGAACTCAACCTGCATCGCATCGAGGCCGCTTGCATCCCGACCAACACACCGTCGGTCCGGGTGCTGGAGAAATGCGGCTTCACGCGCGAAGGATTGGCGCGGCGATATCTTTGTATCAACGGCGTCTGGCAGGATCATCTCCTGTTCGGAATGCTGCATGAGGATTTTCGCGGTTAGAGCGGTGGCGCGGAGATGCCTGCGTTCGACGGGCAGACGGCGTATTGCTTACGGCCTTTGGAAAGCCGGGATTCCGCTGCTATAAGGCCGTTGGCGGCGCTTGAGGGGTGAGGCGGCGCTAACTATTTGACGATTCGGGGATATTTTCATCATGTCAAAATCCGGTCGCAAACCGGCGCGTGGTTTCGGCGCGCTGAAGACCTTGGTTTTTATTACGGCGGCCGGTACGGCGCTGGCGGGCTGTGGTGGCGGCAGCATGTTCGGTGCCGGTTCCTCCGAAGGGAGCGGCGGCAGCAGCCCGTCGTTCGGCGACCGGTTTACCCAGTTGTTTTCCGGCAAGTCGAGCGAGGTCGGCGCTCCGCAAGCCGCGCAGCCGGCGACGTCGGCCGGCGCGGAAAGCGGCCTGACCTGCCCGATGGTCAGCATCCGTCCGGGGGCCGGGACTTACGCGGTCGGCGCGCAGGGCAAGCCCGCGACGGGGAGCGATCTTGCTTATCAGGCGACCATCACACGCACGGCGCGGTCCTGCGATCTGACGAACGGTCAGGTGTCGGTGAAAATCGGCATTCAGGGACGTGTGATCGTCGGTCCCGCGGGCGCGCCGGAGACGGTCCAGGTGCCGTTGCGTGTGGCCGTGGTGCAGGAAGGCGTCAACCCGAAGCCGATCACCACCAAGGTGTTTTTCACGTCGGTCGCGCTCAATGGCCAGGGGAACGTGGAATACAGCCTGGTCGGCGAAGACCTCAGCTATCCCGCGCCAACGGCGGAGGCGAATGATTCGTATGTCTTCTATATCGGCTTCGATCCGCAGGCCCTGAAGCCGCAGGCGCCGGTGCGCAGGCGGCGGTGAATTTCTCGTAGCCCGGATGGAGCGCAGCGCAATCCGGGGACCGCCGAATTGGCGAGCCTTTGGATCCCGGATTGCGCTACGCTCCATCCGGGCCACTGTTCCGGCATGTAAAAAAAGCCGGCGCGATCATCTCGCGCCGGCTTTTGATTTGAAAGGCTTGCTTCGCTCAGTTCAGCTTCGAGCGAACTTCGCCGATACCCTTGTTGATCAGATCGTCAGCCACCGAACCTTTCACAGACTGCGACAGCACTTGCGTGGCAGCGGTGACGGCAGCTTCCGCAGCGGCGGCGCGGACGTCGGCGAGAGCCTGGGCTTCCGCCATGGCGATCTTGCTTTCCGCGGTCTTGGTGCGGCGTGCGACGAAATCTTCCATCTTCGCCTTGGCTTCCGCCGCGATACGCTCGGCGTCTTCCTTGGCGGAGGTGATGATATCCTGCGCCTCGCGTTCCGCCGAAGCATGACGCTTCTTGTAGTCCGCGAGCAAGGCCGCGGCTTCATCGCGCAGGCGACGGGCATCGTCGAGTTCCTGCTTGATGCGATCGCGGCGATGATCGAGCGCCTTCAGGATGGTGCGGTGAACACCCATCCAGCCGAAGATGCCCATCAGGATCAGGAAGGCAACGGCTACCCAGTCTTCAGCTTCTAAACCGAACATCGTTTATCCTTTCAGCGACGCGTCGAGCGCGGCGTTGACGGCGCCGGCATCCGGCGAGATGCCGGTGAGACGTTCGACGATCGCGGAAGCCGTATCCGACGCGATGCCGCGGACATTACTCATCGCCGTCGCACGGGTCGAAGCGATGGTCTGCTCCGCCGCGGCGAGCTTGGCAGTCAGGCTCTCTTCGAGCTTGGCCTTGGCCGCATCCTGTTCCGCATTGAGTTTCTCGCGGACCTCGCTGGCCATCGCCTGCGCCTTGGCGCGGGCATTGGCGAGTTCGGTCTCGTAAGACTTCAATGCGGCATCGGAATCGGCTTTCAGCTTCGCTGCGTCAGCCAGATCGGTGTCGAGAACCTGCTTGCGGGCCGCGAGGAGGCCGCCGACGCGGGGCAAAGCCAGACGCGAGACGATCAGATAGAGCAAGCCGAACGCAATCGCGAGCGACACCAGCTGTGAAGCGAAAGTGCTGCTCTCGAAGGGCGGGAAGGCTGCCTTGTGCCCACCGTCAGCTTCGGTGTGCGCAGTGCCGCCATGCCCAGAATTATGGGATTTGCTCTGACCTTCAGCCACAGCAGTCTCCTTGTCGATCGGATGCGCGCTCCCTCGAAGGAGATCCCGGAAGGGAACACGCAGCCGGATCAGGTGTCAGCTTAGACGGCGAACAGCAGCAGCAGAGCGACCAGCAGCGAGAAGATGCCGAGCGCTTCGGTCACGGCGAAGCCGAAGATCAGATTGGCGAACTGGCCCTGCGAGGCCGACGGATTGCGCAGCGCGCCGTTCAGGAACTGGCTGAAGATCATGCCGACGCCAACGCCTGCGCCGCCCATGCCGAGGCAAGCGATGCCGGCGCCGATGTACTTAGCTGCAACTGGATCCATGGTAGAACTCCTTCTTGGATAGGTAGATGACTTGATAGAGGAAAGTCGGTTGAGGGTGGATTTCGCGCCCGGCCTTAGTGGCCGGGGTGAAGGGCGTCGTTGAGATAGATGCAGGTCAGGATCGTGAACACGTAAGCCTGCAGGAAGGCAACGAGCAGTTCGAGGCCGCTCAGCGCTGTGGTCATGGCCAGCGGCAGGATCGCGCCGGCGGCGCCGACGGCGCCGAGCGCACTGAGCGATGTCACGAAGCCCGCGAACACCTTCAGCGTGATGTGGCCCGCCAGCATGTTGGCGAACAGACGCACCGAATGCGACACCGGACGGGACAGGAAAGAGATGATTTCGATCACCATGATCAACGGCAGGATGTAACCCGGAATGCCGTGCGGGACGAACAGCTTGAAGAACTTGAAGCCGTTCTTGTAGAGGCCGTAGATGAACACCGTCAGGAACACCAGCAGCGCCAGCGCGACCGTGACGATCAGATGGCTGGTGGTGGTGAAGGTGTAGGGAACGACGCCGATCATGTTCGCCGTGAGGATGAACATGAACAGCGAGAACACCAGCGGGAAGAAGCGCATGCCTTCTTCGCCGATACTGCTTTTCAATGTGTTCGCGACAAATTCGTAGGACAGTTCCGCCATCGACTGGAAGCGGGTCGGGATCAGGTGACGGCCGGCGCTGCCGCCGAGCATCAGCAGCGTCACGACGGCGACGGCGCCGAACATGTAGGCCGACGAATTGGTGAAAGCGATTTCCTGATTGCCGATGTGGCCCAGGGTGAAGATCTTGTGGATCTCGAATTGATGGATCGGATCGGCCATCCAGCTCGGTCTTTCATCTCGGCCGGAAGATCCGGCGTTTTCCCCGCCGGAGAGCCCGGCAATCGACAAATTGCGCCGAAGCGCAACGAAAATTCTACGGCCTCTTTCCCACGCCGGCCGACCGCATCACATTCATCACGCCGGCGACGAAGCCGAGCAGCATGAACACGATCAGCCCCCAGGGCGATGTCGATAGTAAACGATCGCAGACCCAGCCCAGGATCGTCCCGACGATGACGCCCGCGACCAATTCCGAAGAAAGGCGGAGGCCCACTGCCATGGCTGAAGCCCTGTGCTGCGCGCTTCCGCTTTCAGTCTCGGACTGATCGGCCTGCAACTTGCGATCGCCCAAAGTCTTGGACAGCCGGTCATTGAGGCTTTCGAGCCGTGCGGAAAGCGCAGCTTCGTCGGGGATGGAACTGTCGTCACCGTGATTGCCGTCATCGTTCCGCGTGCCGTTATTCATCATTCCGACACCCGAAAAATGCTGCAATCCCCGGAAATTACGCCCCGTCGCCCTCTAAAGCCGCGCGGACCATACTTAGCACCTCTTGCCAAGTCAAGATTCGCTGATCGTTACTTAGCGCTTTGATTCATTTGATTTTATTGGCGAAATTAGATTCGTGCCGTGCGCGGATGACGCAGTGCCGATCGACTTTCAACATGATCCGGATCGTGCGGTCTGAAAGCGCCACCAATCTCAGCCCTTATCCTGAGACGCGCGCTGCGGTCGCTCCTCACCATGAGGGCGGAGTGGGGCGTCGCGCCTGGGAGGGCTGTTTCTTGTTTCAGCGTTTGATACGCTTCGCGCGTCCGTTTTTCGTTGTCGGAGACCCTATGTCCCAAGAGATCGATTATTATTTTTCGCTGCCTTCGCCCTGGGCCTATATCGGCCACAAGCCGTTTATGGAGCTCGTAAGTGCTTATGATCTCAAGGTGAATTACAAGCCGGTGTTCCTCGGTGAGTTGTTTGCCGAAACCGGCGGGCTGCCGCTCGGCAAGCGGCATCCGGTGCGGCAGCGTTACCGTTTTCTCGAACTGCAGCGTTGGCGCGAGAAGCGCGGGTTGAATTTCCATCTGCAGCCGAAGAACTGGCCATTTGACGGGCGGCTCGCCGATGGCACGGTCATTGCCGCGCTCGAAGCCGGGCATGATCCCGATGGCTTTCTGCGCCGCGCCTATGCGGCGGTGTGGGAGAAGGAGGAGAGTCTTGCCGACGGGGCCGTGCTGGCACGGCTTGCCGATGAAGTGGGACTGCCCGGCAGGCAGCTGGTCGAACGCTCGCTCGCCGCGGAGATTTCGGCGACATACGAGCAGAACCGGCAGGACGCGCTGGCGGGTGACGTGTTCGGCTCGCCTGCTTATGTGCTGGGCGGCGAAGTGTTCTGGGGACAGGACCGGATCGAGCTTCTCGGCGATGCACTGAAGTCGAAGCGAGCGCCGTTCAAGCAGCCGTAAGGGATTTCACCTTTCCCCGGTGGGGAGAGGTGATCGAGCGCCGCTCCGTAGAACTCGACGCGATTTCATCAAATCCAAGCTTGTTTCGGATCGGCGTCACCGGAGCTTCCGCGTAAGCGATGCCTGATAATAAAAGCAAAAGGCCGCGGATTGCTCCGCGGCCTTTTTTACACGGATGATCGTGACGATCAGATCGTATTGATATCGACGTCCTTGGTCTCGGGCAGGAAGAAGGCGCCGATCACCACCGTGATGGCGGCGAAGATGACCGGATACCAGAGGCCCGAATAGATATCGCCGGTCGATGCGGTGATCGCGAAGGCTGTCGCCGGCAGCAAGCCGCCGAACCAGCCGTTGCCGATGTGATAGGGCAGCGACATGGACGTGTAGCGGATCTTGGTCGGGAACAGTTCGACCAGCATCGCCGCGATCGGGCCGTAGACCATGGTGACGTAGATCACCAGAATCAGCAGCAGACCCACCGTTGCCGCGACCTGCGGACGGAACAGATCGAACGGATGCGCCATCTTGACGATCTGCGCATCGCCCGCCTTCGGATAGCCTGCGGCCTGCACCGCCGCGGTGATGGCGGCGTTGGAGGTCTTCGCATCGGCGTAAGGCACGTCGGTGCCGTTCACCTTGATCACCACCGGCGAGCCGGCGGCACCGGCCACGGTGTCATACTTCACCGACGACGATGCAAGGAACGAGCGGGCGGTGTCGCAGGGCTTGGTGAAGACGCGGGTGCCGACCGGGTTGAACAGATCGCCGCACTGGGCGGGATCGGCGACAACCTGAACCTTCACCGTTTCGATCGCCTTTTCCAGATTCGGATTGGCGTTGGTGGTGATCATGCGGAAGATCGGGAACAGGGTCAGTGCACCGAGCAGGCAGCCGGCGAGAATGATCGGCTTGCGGCCGATCTTGTCCGACCACGCACCGAACAGCAGGAAGAAGCCGGTGCCGAGCAACAGCGCCCAGGCGATCAGGAGGTTGGCGGTGTAGCCGTCCACCTTGAGGATCGATTGCAGGAAGAACAGTGCGTAGAACTGCCCCGTGTACCAGATCACGGCCTGGCCCATGGTGCCGCCGAGCAGCGCCAGGATCACGATCTTCGCATTGCCCCAATTGGCGAAAGCTTCGGTGAGCGGCGCCTTGGAGGTCTTGCCCTCGTCCTTCATCTTCTGGAACACCGGCGACTCGTTGAGGCGCATACGGATCCAGACCGAGACGCCGAGCAGCGCCACCGAGACGAGGAACGGAATGCGCCAGCCCCACTTGGCGAATTCGGCTTCACCGGTGATGGTGCGCGTGAACAGGATCACCAGCAGCGACAGGAACAGGCCGAGCGTGGCGGTGGTCTGGATGTAGGATGTGTAGTAGCCGCGTTTGCCGGGCGGCGAGTGCTCCGCCACATAGGTTGCCGCACCACCATATTCGCCGCCGAGGGCCAGGCCCTGCAGCAGGCGCAGCGCGATCAGGATGATCGGTGCGGCGATGCCGATGGTGGCGGCGCTGGGCAGCAGGCCGACGATGAAGGTCGAGAGGCCCATGATGAGAATGGTGACGAGGAAGGTGTATTTGCGGCCGACGAGATCGCCGACGCGACCGAACACGATGGCACCGAACGGGCGCACCAGGAAGCCGGCGGCGAAAGCCAGCAGCGCAAAGATATCACGGGTCGCGGGCGGATAGGCCGAGAAGAACTGGGCGCCGATGATGCCGGCCAGCGATCCGTAAAGGTAGAAATCGTACCATTCGAACACGGTGCCGAGTGAGGATGCCAGAATGACGAAACGTTCGTCCTTCGTCATCCCCGCGGACCTCGCGGATGTTGCTGCGACTGTAGACATGTGTGAATCGCTCCCCAAATGCACTTTTTGCGGAAGTGCGTTGCTGCTGATTTGCCGCTGGACGTCTCGCTCGCTGCAACGAACTGCGCCAGCTATTGCAGGGAGCGTTGGAGAGCACGCTAACATTGCGTTGAAATGCGACCCAATACGACTTTAGACCTTCGACTTTCGGCAGGGCGTGCGGCCATGGCCGTTGCAGCGGGGCGTGCGCGAGTCGCAACTTGTGCGGCGCACAATCGCCATTCACCATCCTGCCGTGCGGCAGCATTGCGTACTTGCACCGGATGTGCGACCGGGGGACATTGCAACCGGATGCGCTATTGGCGTGCCAGATCAACTCGGTGGCCCGATCGGCAACCGCTGCACTGACGGATATTGATGACGGTATTTTCTCCCACACGTCTCATCATCGCCGATGACCACCCGCTATTTCGCGGCGCGTTGCGACAGGCGGTCAGCACCGTGCTTCCGATTGCGACAATCGACGAGACGGGAACTTTCGAAGACCTCACAAAGCTGCTGGAGCAGGATGCGGATGTCGATCTGATCCTGCTCGATCTGTCGATGCCGGGGATCTCCGGCTTCTCGGGACTCATTTACTTGCGCGCGCAGTATCCGGCGATTCCGGTCGTGATCGTCTCCGCGAGCGATGACGTCGGAACGATCCGGCAGTCGCTGGATTTCGGCGCGTCGGGTTTCATTCCGAAGCGTTTCGGTGTCGATACGTTGCGCGATGCGATCGTGAAGGTCATGGACGGCGATGTCTGGGTTCCGCCGGATGTGGACATGTCCGCCGTCGCCGATCCGGAAATGACCCGGCTGCGCGACCGCCTGGTGACGCTGACGCCGCAACAGGTCCGCGTGCTGATGATGCTGTCCGAAGGGCTGCTCAACAAGCAGATCGCTTATGAGCTGGGCGTCTCCGAAGCGACCATCAAGGCGCATGTCTCGGCGATCCTGCAGAAACTCGGCGTCGAGAGCCGCACCCAGGCCGTGATCGCCGCCGCGAAAATCGCCGGCGGACCATGGAATAACGCGGCGGCGTCGTAGCTCAGTCCCTCATGGTGAGGAGGCGCGGGAGCGCCGTCTCGAACCATGAGCTGGCTTGGCTCGGCGTGAGTATGCGGCCATCCTTCGAGACGCCGCTTCGCGGCTCCTCAGGATAAGGCTGGAGTTGTATGAGGGCTTTATCTACTCCGCCGCCACCATCTGTTGCGACCGCCATTGTCCGAGCAGTGCCCGCAGGCTTGCCGGCTTCACCGGCTTGTTCTGCACGCCGATCTTGTCCTGCCGTGCGGCGGAGCGGACGTGCGGGCTGCGGTCGGCGGTGATCAGGATCGCCGGGATGTCCTTGCCGAAGCGGCCGCGGATGGTGCGGATGGCGGCGATGCCGTTGCCGCGGTCGAGGTGATAGTCGACGAGGATGCCGGTCAGGCGGCGGCCTGACGCCTGGATTTCGGCAATCGCTTCCATCGCCGAATCCGGATCGGGGACGGCGACGACCTCCGAGCCCCAGGCTTGCAGCAGGGTCTTCATGCCGTCGAGAATGGCCGGATCGTTTTCGATGCACACGATCAGCGTACCCGACATCGGCGCCTTGGCGAGCGGCGTCGCGGTGGTGACGACGGCCGTGTGGTTGATCGCATGCGCCACCGGCACCGTCACCGAAAAGACCGAGCCGCCGCTGCGGTTGGACTCCAGCGCGATCTCGTGGTTGAGCACATGGGCGAGACGCTTGACGATGGACAGGCCGAGACCAAGGCCGCGGGCGATGCGCGCGCCTTGTTCGAGACGGTGGAATTCCTTGAAGATCTCGCCGCGCTTGAGCAGGGGGATCCCGACGCCGGTGTCGTAAATGCCGATTTGCAATGCCTGGCCGCGACGATGGCAGCCGACCAGCACACGGCCCTTCGGCGTGTATTTGATGGCGTTGGAAATCAGGTTCTGCAGCAGCCGCCGCAGCAGCAGGCGATCCGATTCAACCGGCAGCGAGCATGGCACGAAGCGCAGTTCGATGCCTTTCGCCTGCGCGATCGGCGCGTATTCGATTTCCAGCGAACGCATCAGGTCGCCGATGTGGAAGCTCGATATCGCAGACGTCATCGCACCGGCATCGAGACGTGAAATGTCGAGCAGCGCACTGAGAATTTCCTCGATGGCTTCGAGAGACTCGTCGATGTTTTCGACGAGGCGCGTATCTTCGCCGCCGCTCTTGCGTTCGACAAGGCTGGTCACATAAAGGCGCGCGGCATTCAGCGGTTGAAGGATGTCGTGGCTGGCGGCGGCGAGGAAGCGCGTCTTGGAGATATTGGCGTCTTCGGCATTGCTTTTGGCGCGCGCGAGTTCGCTGTTCAAGCGCGTGAGTTCTTCGGTGCGTTCGCGGACGCGCTTTTCCAATGAGGCATTGGCACGTTCCAGCGCCTCGGCGGCCTCGAAGCTGGGGGTGACGTCGGAGAAGGTCAGCACGAGGCCGCCGTCCGGCATCCTGTTGGCGCGAACTTCGATGACCAGTTGGCGATCCCGCAGCCGTTCCAGATAGGGCGCGCCCTCGGTGGTGTAGGCTTTGAGGCGCGTCTGCAGCCGCGTGTTGTAGTCGCCTGCCGGCGGAATGCTGTGGATGTCGATGAATTCGAGAAGTTCGCGGAGGGGAATGCCGAGCTGCACGGTCTGCGACGGCAGGCCGAGCAGTTCGCCGAATTGCCGGTTGGAGACGATCAGTTGCAGATCGGGATTGAAGACCACGATGCCCTGGCGCACGTGATTGAGGGCCGTTTGCAGCACCTCGCGATTGAAGTGCAGGGCGGCGTGGGAGTCGTCCAGCAGTTTCAGCGCGGCCTTTGCCGAGACGGTGCGCTTGCGCAGCAGCAGCGACATCACCACGCGCGACGATGCGGCGCCGATGGACGAGGCGATCAGATATTCGGCATGTTTGAGCAGTTCGAAATCGGCAGGTGCATTCGAATCGAGATCGACACGGCGGCGGGTGGCGAAGGCGTTGAAGGATTCCCGCGCGCGCGCCTCGCCGATATATTGCGTCACGGTGTTGAGGATGTCCTGAACCGTGACCGTGGTGCGCCAGCGCCGGAAGGACGGTGTGATCGGCGTCAGCGTGTTCGGTACGAATGTGTCGGCCTGCAGGCGCTCGATCGATGACGGTGCGCGCATCAGCGACAGCACGATATAAGTGAGGATGTTGAGCGACAGGCTCCATAGCGTGCCGTGCAGCAGCGGCGGCAGGCCGGCGCCGAACAGATCCTGCGGCTTCAGGGCTTTGATGCCGAACGGGCCGTCCTGCAGGAACAGCACGCCGGCCGTTGTCGTATCGAGGAAGCTCGGGATGAACAGCGTATAGGCCCAGACGATGAAGCCGACCACCATGCCGCCCATGGCGCCGCGGGCGGTGGCGCGGCGCCAGATCAGGCCGCCGAAAAACGCGGGGGCGAATTGCGCGATGGCTGCGAAGGAGAGCAGGCCGATGGCCGCAAGCTGCGCATTGCCGAGCGCACGGAAATAGAAATAGGCCATCACCATGATCGCGAAAATCGCGAAGCGGCGGGTGCGGAGCAGGAAGTTGCCGTAATCGGTTTCGCCATCGGGCGGCGATGCGCGGCGACGCAGCGCCAGCGGCAGCAGGATGTCGTTCGACACCATGATGGCGAGCGCCACACATTCGACGATCACCATGGCGGTGGCTGCGGACAGCCCGCCGATGAAGACCGCCATGCTGAGCGCGTGCGAGCCGGCCTCGATCGGCAGTGCCAGCACATACATGTCGCTGTCCACGGCGCCGAACGGGAAGGTGATGAGACCAGCCAACGCGATCGGGACCACGAACACGTTGATGGCGATGAGGTAGGCCGGAAACATCCAGCGCGCGCGGGCGACACCGGCATCGCCTGCATTCTCGACGACGCTGACGTGAAACTGGCGCGGCAGCATCATCACGGCGCAGAGCGACAGCAGCACCATGGTGAGGAAGTTGCCGAGCGACGGCGTGTATTCGATGGTGCGCAGCGCCTCCGGGGTTTTCATCGCACGCTCGTAGAGTTCGTGCGGCGAGAACATGACGAAGGTGACGAAAGCGCCGGCGGTGATGAAGACCACGAGCTTGATGACGGACTCGGTGGCGACCGCGAGCATCAGGCCGTGCTGATGCTCGGTGGCGTTGGCCTGGCGGGTGCCGAACAGCACCGCGAACACGGCCATCGCCAGCGTCACCACGAGCGCCATGTCGCCGACGATGGGGATGCCGGAAATCGCCTTGTCGTCACCCAGAATGGTTTCCAGCGACGAGGCGACGGCCTTCAGCTGCAGGGCGATGTAAGGCACCGAGCCGATCAGGGCGATAATGGCGACGGTGGCGGCCACCGCCTGGCTCTTGCCGTAGCGCGCGGCGATGAAGTCGGCGATGGAGGTGATGTTCTGCGATTTCGCGAGATGGATGACCCGGCGCAGCAGCGGCGTGCCGAAGGTGAACAGCAGGATCGGGCCGACATAGATGGCCAGGAAGTCCATGTTGGTGCGGCTGGCGAAGCCGACCGAACCGAAGAACGTCCACGACGTGCAGTAGATCGCGAGCGACAGCGGATAGATCAGCCGGCCGATAAAGCCGCTCTGGAACAGGCCGAGCCGGTCGCCGTAGCTGGCGACGCAGAACAGAAACCCGATATAGCCGAGGGCGGCGAGGATCACCCCCCAATCGTGCAGCATGCGGCCGGCTCCAGGCAGCGGGCGACAGCCCGCGTGAGGTTGGCAAAACTAGCGCGTTGCATGCAGCAGAGCGACAGGGATTTGGCAGCAGGGTTTATTGGGTGGGCTTTCTTCACCTCCCCATCGGGGAGAGGTGACCGGCGCGTCGATGTGAGGTCTACATTGTCGGGGGCTGCTACTCCGCCGCCATCGCCTTGGCGTGCAGCGGCAGGCCGAGTTGCTCCCACACGTCCAGCAGGGCTTCGGCAAGGCGGTCGATCAGGGCGTCGTCGTGATAGGGCGACGGCGTGATGCGCAGGCGTTCGGCGCCCTTGGCGACGGTGGGATAGTTGATCGGCTGGATGTAGATGCCGTGGTGTTCGAGCAGCAGGTCGCTGGCCTTCTTGCAGAGTTCGGCGTCGCCGACGAACACCGGCACGATATGCGTGTCGGTGGACATCACCGGAATGCCGGCCGTAGTGAGGACGGCTTTCAGCCGCGCCGCGCGGTCCTGATGGCGTTCGCGTTCCCAGGCCGACGATTTGAGGTGTCTGATGGCGGCGGTCGCGGCCGCGCAGATCGCCGGCGGCAGCGCGGTGGTGAAGATGAAGCCCGGCGCATAGGAGCGCACGGCGTCGACGATGTCCTTGCTGGCCGCGATATAGCCGCCGAGGCAGCCGAAGGCTTTCGCGAGCGTGCCTTCCAGCACGTCGATGCGGTGCATGACGCCGTCGCGCTCGGCGATGCCGGCGCCGCGCGGGCCGTACATGCCGACGGCGTGCACCTCGTCCACATAGGTCATGGCATTATAGCGCTCGGCGAGGTCGCAGATCGCCGCCAGCGGCGCGACGTCGCCGTCCATCGAATACAGGCTCTCGCAGGCGATCAGTTTCGGCCGCGCCGGATCGGCGGCCTTGAGCAATTCTTCGAGATGGGCGACATCGTTGTGCCGGAATACGATGCGTTCGCAGCCGGCCTGCCGGATGCCCTCGATCATCGAGTTGTGATTCAGCGCGTCGGACAGGATGAGGCAGTTCGGCATCAGCTTCGCGAGCGTGGAGATGCCGGTCTGGTTGGAAACATAGCCGGAAGTAAACAGCAGCGATGCCTGCTTGCCGTGGAGATCGGCGAGTTCCGCCTCAAGCTGCACCAGCGGGTGATGCGTGCCCGCGATGTTGCGGGTGCCGCCGGCGCCGGTGCCGACGCGTGTTGCCGTCTCGACCATGGCGGCCACCACGTCCGGGTGCTGGCCCATGCCGAGATAGTCGTTGGAGCACCAGATCACGACATTCCGCGGTCCGTCCGCCGCATGCCAGATCGCGTGCGGGAACCGACCCGCGATGCGTTCGAGGTCGGCGAAGACGCGGTAGCGGCGCTCGTCATGCAGGCGATTGAGCGCGTCGCTGAAGAACTTGCTGTAATCCATCGCGAAGTACCTAAACGGAACCGGTGCAATTGCGTTTTAGAGCCTTTCCAGACGGCCTGTCGAGGCGCAATTGGGCAAATTGCCTAAGGTGGCGTCCGGGACACCGGAGGCTGTCTTGTAGGGTGGGCAAAGGCGCGTAGCGCCGTGCCCGCCATTACATGCACCGATTGCCGCGGTGGGCACGCTTCGCTTTGCCCACCCTACAGGCCGCTCATCTCCGGGACACGGGCGTCAGGTGGCCCTGAACCGCAGCACGCCGTCGCTGCAGAGTTCCTGGCTCAGCCGGTTTTCGGCCAGCATGTAGTTGACGTGGGCGATCAGCTCGCCGGCGGCGAAGCCGGTCTGGTGGGCGTCCAGCTTGTGCTTGTGGAACACGACCGGAACCAGTTCCGCCGACGTTCTGCCCTCGCCGCGGCAGGCATCGGCGATCATTTGGCAGCGTTCCTCGTGGTGATCGGCGAGCTGCTTGATCCTGATTTTGAGGCCGTAGAACGGCACGCCGTGACCGGGCAGCACCAGGGCATCCTCGGGCAGGCTGGCGGCGATGTCCCTGAGCGATGTCAGATAGGCGCCGAGCGCGTTTTCGTCCGGCTCATGCGCCCAGACGCTCACATTGGGCGAAATCTTGCTCAGCACCTGGTCTGCCGACAGATAGATATTGTCGGAGGCGCTGTAGAGCGTGACCTGATCCGGCGAGTGGCCGGCGCCGGTGATGATGCGGAAATTGCGGGTGCCGATGGCGATCGTGCCGCCGTTGCGGAGGCGACGATAGGCGGCCGGCAGCGGCACGGTGCGCTTCAGGTAATCCTGGCCGCGGCCCAGCAATTGCTCGGTGATGGCGTCATCCATGCCGTGGCGCAGGAAGAACTGGCGCATATTGACCAGGCGTTCCTCGGTGCGGCGGTTCTGGTGATAGACGCCCTGTAGATATTCCACCTGCGACATATAGAACGGGCAGCCGAAGCGCTGCACGATCCAGCCGGCCTGGCCGACATGGTCGGGATGCGCATGGGTGACGATCACCTTGCTGATGGTGATGCCCTTCAACGGGCCGTCGAACAGCTTCGTCCAGGCGGCGATGGTGGCGTCGTTGCCGAAGCCGGTATCGACCATGGCCCAGCCGTCGCCGTCGGCGAGCAGGTAGATGTTCACATGATTGAGGCGGAACGGCAGATCGAGTCGGATCCATTTGATGCCGGGTGCGATATCCACCACGTGATCGGGGCCAGGATGGCTTTCGATGGGATAACGGAGCGGGTCGGCCGGCTTGATGTCAGCAGGTTGGGTGCTGGCGTTTGTCATCATTTTTTGTCCTTTGCATCCGGCTTAGCGGGCGAAGAACCCCTGCGCCAGCCCCCTTGAACATGATCGGGTTGAGTTGATCCGTGTCCCAGGCGCTGGAGTTCGGTACGGTCCCGGCTCTGCGAAGCGGCATAAGGATGCCGCATCGCGTCCGGGACGCGGTTTTCGTAGAATGTGCGCTTATGCGCTGGCGCGCATGGCCGGGGCCGCCTCCGAGGCGGGCAGGCCGGACGTCATGCCGAGGCGGCCGAGCAGTTCGGTATCGCGGTCAGTCTGCGGATTCTTCGTCGTCAGCAACACGTCGCCGATGAAGATCGAATTGGCGCCGGCGAGGAAGCACAGCGCCTGCAGCTCGTCGGTCATATATTGCCGGCCGGCCGACAGCCGCACGACGCTCCTGGGCATCATGATCCGCGCCACCGCGATCATGCGCACGAGCGAGATCGGGTCCGGGCGTTCGGCAGTGTCGTTGACCGGCACGCCCTTCACCTCGTTCCACATATTGATCGGCACGCTGTCCGGATGATGCGGCATGTTGGCGAGCAGCAGCAGCATGCCCAGGCGATCCTCGACCTGTTCGCCCATGCCGATGATGCCGCCGCAGCAGGTCTTGAGGCCGGCGTCATGCGCCCGCGACAGCGTGTCGATGCGGTCCTGCATCGTGCGGGTGGTGATGATCCTGCCGTAGAACTCCGGCGAGGTATCGACATTGTGGTTGTAGAAATCGAGACCGGCGGCGTGCAGGCGCTTCGCCTGGTCGTCGGTGAGCATGCCGAGCGTCGCACAGGTCTCCATGCCGAGCGCCTTCACCGCGCTCACCATGTCGCAGACGCGATCGAGATCCTTGTCCTTCGGATTGCGCCACGCCGCCGCCATGCAGAAGCGGCTCGCGCCGGCGTCCTTGGCGCGCTGCGCGGTGGCGACGACGGCGTCCTGGTCCATCAGCTTGGTGGCCTTGAGGCCCGTATCGTAATGCGCGCTTTGCGAGCAGTAGCCGCAATCCTCCGCGCAGCCGCCGGTCTTGATGCTGAGCAGGCTCGCGGTCTCGATGTGATTGGGATCGAAATTGCTGCGGTGGATGCTTTGGGCCTGGAAGATCAGGTCGGAGAACGGCAAGGCATAGAGCGCATCGGCCTCGTGCCGCTGCCAGTCATGGCGCGGCTGATGGATCGATGTCACGGATGATGTCGGCATGCACAGTCCTCAGGATACGATCGGATATGGTTAAAACGTGTCCCGGACGCGGTGCAACGCTCTTGCGTTGCTCCGCAGAGCCGGGCGCCGTACCGGGCGCCGGTGCCTGTTACGGTCCCGGCTCTGCGAAGCGGCACTTGCGGCGAAGCTTTGCTTCGCCTGAGCGCCGCATCGCGTCCGGGGACACGATTCCATCAAACACAATGATGCTCAAGCACCTATCGCGAGAAATGTGCGACGGTACATGCCATGGATCAGGCGGCGCGGATGCTGGTGAGGAACTCGTCGATTTCGCCACGCAGAATGTCGGCTTCCCGCCTGAGTTCGCCGGACGCGCCGAGCACGTCGGTCGCCGCCGCTCCTGCTTCCGACGACGCCTCGCTGACGCCGACGATGTTGCTCGACACCTCGCTGGTGCCGCCTGCGGCATGCTGGATGTTGCGGGCGATCTCGCGGGTCGCCGCACCCTGCTGCTCGACGGCGGAGGCGATCGCCGTGCTTACTTCGTTGATCTCGGTGATGGTCTGGCCGATGTTCCTGATCGCGCCGACGGCGGTGGAGGTGACCTGCTGCATGGCGACGATCTGGGTGCGGATTTCGTCGGTTGCCTTCGCCGTCTGCTCGGCGAGGCCCTTGACCTCGGATGCGACCACCGCGAAGCCGCGGCCGGCATCGCCGGCGCGTGCGGCTTCGATGGTGGCGTTGAGCGCCAGCAGGTTGGTCTGCGAGGCGATGGTCTGGATGAGGTCGATGACGACGCTGATGCGGTTCGCGTTTTCGGCGAGCCCCTGCATGGTGGCGTCGGTTTCACCGGCCTCGCCGACGGCCTTGGCGGCAATCTCGGAGGAGGCTGCGACCTGACGGCTGATTTCGGAAATCGATGACGTCAATTCCTCCGTGCCGGCCGAGACCGTCTGCACATTCACCGACGTTTCCTCGGCGGCGGCCGCGACCACGCTGACCAGCGCGCTCGAACGGTCGGCGGTGGCGGACATGCTCTGCGCCGTGGACTGCATGGAATCGGCGGCGGTCTGCAGGTTGCCGAGCGCGCCGCGCACCTTGCCTTCGAAGTCGTGGATGCGTGCCTCGATCCGCGCGGCGCGCTCGTTCTTGGCGACGCGGTCGCGGTCCTGTTCGGCGCTCATGCTGCGCGCGTTGATCATGTTGTCGCGGAACACTTCCAGCGAGTCGGCCATGACGGTGATTTCGTCCTGCTGCCTGCCGCGTGCGATCCGCGTGTCGAGATCGCCGCTCGACAGCAGTTGCATCGCCTTCTGCAGATGCGCGATGCGGCGCAGGATGCTGCGGCCGACATAGAGCCAGACGAACAAGGCCGAGCCGATCAGCGTCAGCGCGCCGAGCGCGAGCATGATCCGGGTCGAGAGCGCGATGGTTGTCTGTGCCCTGGCGGTGGACCCGTCGGTTTCGCCGCGCACGTTGTCGACCAGTTGCTTGACGCTGGTGCCGAGACCGACATTGAGCTTGCGCGTCTCGTCGAGAATCAATTCGCCGTATTCGAGCGCGTCGATCTCCTTCTGGCGAATCTTGAAGACGCTGCCCTTGCCGGTGCCGAGCGCCAGCAGTTGCTCAGCGGCTTTCTTCACGTCGGGGATGCTGCCGATGGTGTTGTCGAGCGCCTTCAGGTTCGCCGTCACGCGTTCCTGCGCGGCCTTGAAGCTGTCCTCGGTGGGATAAAGCGCGTCGCTCGAACCGGCCGCCAGCGCGGCCATCAGGTCGGACGCGAGCAGACGGGTGTCGGCCACGACATGGCCGAGCTGGACGATGACGCGGGATGCCTCGCCGGAATCCTCGGCCGAGAACGCCGCCGCGCGCAGCGTGGCGTCCATATTGGCCTGGGCCTCGGCCATCGCCGGTTCGGCCTTTTCGGCGAAACCGTCGGCTGCCGTGCGGACGGCTTCATAGAGTTTTTCGTGCAGCGTCGCGGCGTCGATCTTTTCCTGGGAGGCGGCACCGAGGCTGCGGATCGTATCCTCGATGTTCTTCATGGAATCGTTCAGCGCGGTGACGACGGCCTTGTCGGCGCCGCGTTTCGCGAGGGTGTCGAGCTTCTCGACCGCGATCTTGTAGGTGTCGCGCATGCGTTGCGCGCGCTCTTTCAGCGCGTCGGGGGTCGGGGACGCCAGCAGCATCGGCCCCTGGCTGGCGAGATTCTCGCTGGCGGTGGCGAGTTCGAGGCTGGCGGTCAGCTTCGGAATGTCGCGGCTGTTGAGATCGGTCATCATCCCGCCGAGCTGGCCGAGAATGACACCTGCGCCGACGCTGATCAGAATCGCCATGCCGGCAATGACGGCAAAAGCGGCGAACAGGCTGCCGCGAATGCCCAAACGCAGGCGAGGCAGACGGATGGATCCGAATTTTTTGAAAATCGACTTCAATTTCATAATTTCCCCCGCGTCCGCAGCATGCCGGGCGGATCGCAGGAGAGAGTATGCGGTTACCGGGTTAACATTCGGGAAAACACGCAACCGGGAGATGCCGGAAGGCTGGTGCGGTGACCGAAAGGTAAACGCGCAGAAGGGCAGGATTTTTTGTTCCTCCCCGCGTAGCCCGGATGGAGCGCAGCGTAATCCGGGGCCGGCGGATATGCCGCACCGCTGAATCCCGGATTGCGCTGCGCT
>Ga0153956_1000645_pt1 | contig 36868 bp, 38 predicted proteins | sample TSFL040MetaG_FD_104704 | JGI IMG/M metagenome (GOLD analysis project Ga0153956, IMG submission 104704) | Attine ant fungus gardens microbial communities from Florida, USA - TSFL040 MetaG | ecosystem: Host-associated > Fungi > Mycelium > Unclassified | place: USA: Florida, Wekiwa Springs... | reverse complement strand
GCGCGGCGCACCTTTCCGGCCTGGATGGCCGTATCCATTTCCCTCTGGTGACGCTGCGCGCCGGTCATCTGGCGCACCAGGCCGCGGAAAGGGATAATGCTGCGGGTAGCGTTGCGAACCGAACCGCGCGCCACGTCGCCGGCGGCTTCTCCCCCTTTTTCACGCAGGGAGCGCTCGTCTTGCGGCGGCGGCGGCTCATCGAAATCCGCCCCCAGCAGGCTGTCGAGCTTGGTGACTTCCGAGGCGATGGCTTCGCAATTATCAAGGCCGGTCAGGTCATAAGGCTTGGTCACCGCGAGGGAGAGTATTTCGGGAATATCCTTCCGGCGCAGGTTCAGGTCTTCGAGCGGCGCCATAACCGCATCGCCCCAGCTATTGCTCTGCTCGTCATTGGATGAGCGCACGGCCTGAGGCTCCACCGGCCGGCGGTGCTCTTTTTCGGCGGGCGCGCTGACGGGCGCGCCATTGACGTCATACTGGGGTTTGGAGGCACAGCCAGTTAACAGAGCGCCTGCCGTAAGCACCGTCAGGGCGCAACTTCGGAGCTTGATATTCACAACGCTGGCAGGCTTCACACACATCCCCCTAATCACTTCCGTCCAAAGGCGCACTCGGCACCTGCGTCCTGTTTAGCCTCGTTATAGCTTATTCTGCACATAAAAAAACAATACATAAGAAAAAGCGTCTTTTTTCAACGCCTCGCGCTTGCGAAAATAAAAAGTCCACTCTATGAAGGCCCGTATTGATCCGCTCTAAGCGTTTCAACATGACTTATCTTCATGAGCGCGTAGCTCAGCCGGCTAGAGCATCTGACTTTTAATCAGAGGGTCCTGGGTTCGAGTCCCAGCGCGCTCACCAAGTCTTTCCGTGACTTGCGTGACAATTTCATGGCGATAAGTTCCGTTTCACAGATAACATGTATCGCCTGTGCAACATGAACCGGACCTGAACCGGTTCACGGCCCTTGTCCATCCAGCCTCAGCGCCTTAAGCGTCTCCGCTTTTCCAGCGAGACAGCAAATCGGCGCGCAGGGCGTCGAAAGTGCCTTCGGCAATGGCGGCGCGGATGCGAATCATCAGGGCCTGGAAGAAGGCGATGTTGTGCCAGGAGAGCAGCATCTGACCCAGGATCTCTTCCGATCTGACGAGATGATGCAGGTAAGCCTTTGAATAATCGCGGCTGGCCGGACAATCGCTCGACGCATCCAGCGGCATGTCGTCCTCGGCGAAGCGGGCGTTCTTCATGTTGAGCGGACCATCCCAGGTCCACACCTGTCCGTGGCGACCAGAACGCGTCGGCAGGACGCAATCGAACATATCGACCCCGCGCGCCACGCCTTCCAGCAGGTCGATCGGCTTGCCGACTCCCATCAGATAGCGCGGACGATCCCACGGCAGCAGGGGCGCGCAAAAATCGAGCGTATCGCACATGGCCATATGGCCTTCGCCGACCGCGAGGCCGCCAATGGCATAGCCGTCGAAGCCGATATCAAGCAGGCGTTCGGTCGATTCCCGGCGCAGGTGCGCGAAGGTGGAACCTTGCTGGATACCGAACAGCGCCTGCGTATCACGCGTCCCGAAGGCCTGTTTCGAGCGCAAGCCCCAACGCGCCGAAAGTTGAAGGGCCTCGCGGGCGCGCTTTTCCTCGGCGGGGTAGGAAACGCACTCGTCAAGCTGCATGACGATATCCGATCCCAGCAGGTCGGCCTGAATTTCGATCGAACGCTCCGGCGACAGCACATGGCGCGAACCGTCGATATGGCTCTGGAAGGTCACCGCGTCTTCCTTGACCTTCGAGATTTTCGACAGGCTCATCACCTGAAAGCCGCCGCTGTCGGTCAGGATCGGACCGTCCCAGCCCATGAATCTATGCAACCCGCCCAGACGTGCCACGCGCTCGGCGGTAGGGCGCAGCATCAGATGGTAGGTATTGCCGAGGATGATCTTGGCGTGGGCCTGCTTCACCATGTCAAGTGTCAGGGCCTTGACAGTGGCGGCGGTGCCGACCGGCATGAAGATCGGCGTCGGAATATCACCGCGCGGCGTTTTGAGGATACCGGTGCGGGCCTGGCCCTGAGAAGCGGTGATGGTAAAAGGGAAGGCGGTCATTTCGATGTATTGTCCAGCAAACAGGCGTCGCCGTAGGAGAAAAAGCAATAACCGGCGTCAATGGCGTGGGCATAGGCCTTTTTCATGACTTCGGTGCCGGCGAGGGCGCAGACCAGCATGAACAGGGTCGATTTCGGCAGGTGGAAATTGGTCATCAGCAGGTCGCAGGATCGGACCCTGACGCCCGGCGTAATGAAGATGGCCGTCTCGGCGGCGAAGGGATGAATTGTGCCTTGTGAATCGCAGGCGGATTCCAGCAGGCGCAGGGAAGTGGTCCCGATACAGACAATCCGCCCGCCTGCCGCGCGTGCCGCATTGATCCGCGCCGCGCTTTCGCTTGTAATAACGCCGAACTCGGCGTGCATGACATGATCGTCGGTGTCCTCGACCTTGACCGGCAGGAAAGTGCCTGCGCCGACATGCAGGGTGATCCGCTCGATGGCCACGCCTTTCGCTGTCAGCTTTTCCAACAGGGCTGGGGTAAAATGCAGCCCGGCGGTTGGAGCCGCTACCGAGCCTTCGTCACGGGCGAAAATGGTCTGGTAATCGCTTTTATCCCGTTCGTCCTCGTGGCGTTTGGAACGGATGTAGGGTGGCAGCGGCATCCCGCCGACCACATGCAGGCGTTCCAGCAGTTCCTGCGGGCCATGCCGGAAATCGAGCGTATACAGGCCATTGTCATCCTTGGCTGAGACAACAGCATTCAATTCCACTTCATCACTTTTGAATAGCAAGCCATCTCCCGGTTTGACCTTGCGGCCGGGTTTCAGAAAGGCCTGCCATTGCGCCGCGCCAGTGCTCTTGACCAGTGTCGCTTCGATATTGACCACGCTGTCGCCACGAAGGCGCTGGCCGTCGAGTTGGGTCGGCAGAACACGCGTGTCGTTAACCACCAGCAGGTCGCCGGCTCTTAAAAAGTCACCGATATCACCGATATGACTGTCGGTGAGGTCGTCAGTCTGGCTGACACGCAAAAGCCGGGCGGATTCACGCGGTTCCGCAGGGCGCAGGGCGATGCGGTCTTCGGGCAGGTCGAAATCGAAATCGGAAACTAACATGCGGCTGTCTCAAGCCGCAAACGCGCCTCAGGTCAAGACTTAAACCGTCCCGTCAATCGGCGCCTGTGCGTCAGCGGGTTCCGCCAGCCATTCCAGGGCCTCGTCCATCGTGGTGAAAACACCGGAAATCCGATGAGGAAAAATGGCGTCGCGCAGGCTCTTGCGCGCATGGATCAGCGGATCGGTGGAAACGACGGCGATGCGCCGGCCCTTGTCGCGGCCCTGCGCCAGTCCGGCCCATAACTGTCCTATGTGTTCTGTATCGGCGGCCTGAATGACGCCATCGAAACGGCGCGTATCGACCAGGAAGTCATAGAGCCAGGGGGCCTCGACCGTATGGATATAGTCCAGAACCTGTGCGTACAGCCGATCGCCGCTGATATCGCCGATATAGCGAAGGATAAGCGTCTTGCGGGCTTCATCGATTGAAAAGGCGACGCGGGCGTGAGCGCTCATGGGGTTTCCTGACGGACCTGTTTCCGGCAAATTAGCACTGACGCCTTAAGGCTTGATTGAGATCAGGCGGCCTGGGGCGCCGCGTCATTCGCCTTGATCCATTCCAGGCCTTCATCGAAGGTGTCGAATATGCCGATATGGCGGTCCGGCATGACATCCAGCATGGATTGCAGATTGAAAGTCAGATCGGCGTCGCCGCCGACCAGCGCCATGCTGCGGCCCCGGTCGCGGCCGCGCGTAAGGGCGGACCATTTGTCGGTAAGGAATCTGAGATAGTCACGCGACAGATCGACCTCGTAACGGCGGAAGTCAAAGATAGCGTTGAAAAGCCAGGGAGTTTCAACGGTGGCCAACAGATCGATCAGGTCGGGGCCGGCGTCCTGACCGGCGCGCACGCTATGGAAGCGGATAACCAGGATCATATTGGCGCGGTCCACCGTGACCGCGAAACGCGAACGCTTACTCATACGCAAACCCCTTGCAGGATACTCTACTGAGCGGCGGGAATTATCGCCGCGGTTGAGTACCCTGCGTCAGGAGGTCTTAAGATGGGTTTAAATCAGAGGCTTAAGCCCTGTTTACCATGCACCTAGGCGATGTCGGCGGCCACCCGCATGGAAACGATTTTACCGGGCGTGCGCGGCGGCTCGCCCTTGGGCAGGGCGTCGACATTTTCCATGCCTTCGGTGACCTGGCCCCAGACGGTATATTGCTTGTCGAGGAAACGGGCGTCATCGAAGCAGATGAAGAACTGGCTGTCGGCCGAATCCGGATTTTGCGAACGCGCCATGGAGCAGACGCCGCGCACATGCGGTTCGGCATTGAATTCGGCCTTCAGCTTCTTGCCGGAACCGCCGAAGCCCTGGCCTTGCGGATCGCCGCCCTGGGCCATGAAGCCGGGAATGACGCGGTGGAAGACGATGCCGTCATAAAAGCCCTCGCGCGCCAGTTCCTTGATACGGGCCACATGGTTCGGCGCCAGGTCCGGCCGCAGCTTGATGGTGACCGGGCCGGTATCGAGTGTCAGGATCAGGGTGTTTTCGGGATCGGTGGACATGGGTGTCTCCTCTGGAAAAATCGTGGCCCTGACATAAGTGGTCATCCGGGCAATTGCAAAATAAAAACTAAGCCGTGCATTCCGCGGGCTTCTTTTCGTCAGGACCATACATGGCGCAGGAGCGGTCAATCTCATCCCGGATCATTTGGCAGCTATTGGCGGCATTGCAGGGCGGATGTGTGGCCGGAGATACCCTGAGGCAACGTTCAACCAGCCGGTTCGAGGCCGCCTTGCCGATTTCGGAAAGGCAGGTGCCGTCGCCGGACAAGCCAGAGAAAGCAGACAAGGACGAAGCGGAACTTGCGGTGGCGGAAATAATAATCGATGACCTGACGGCCTCCGAAGCCCCGGAAGCGGCTGTTTCCTCTGACGGCGCGGGCGAGCAGGCGGCGGCAAGAACCGCGATGGCGAGCAGGACGGGGATATGGCGCATGACGGCTCCTCGGTTGCGCCGTACCTTAGCCGCATCGGACATAAGGAAAAAATAGTTTCCGTATCCCCGGCAAAAACCAGTATACGGCGGTTATGAGTGATAATCCCGATGACCCGACCAAAGACGAACCGCGCCGCCGCATGGTGAAACCGCCGGAAGGCGGCAATTTGTCCGGCCGCCACAAGGGGCACACGGCGGTCAAGACGGCGCGTTTCCGCACGCAATCCTCTGCCAAGTGGCTGGAGCGGCAACTGAACGACCCCTATGTCCAGAAGGCCAAGGCCGAGGGCTGGCGGTCGCGCGCCGCCTTCAAGCTGATCGAACTGGACGAGCGCTTTCATTTCCTGAAAAAAGGCGTGCGCGTGGTGGATCTCGGTTGCGCGCCGGGCGGTTGGGTGCAGGTGGCGATCAAGCGCGGTGCGTCTCATGTGGTGGGCGTCGATCTCTTGCCGGTCGATCCGGTGCCGGGCGCCGACCTGCTGGAGGCTGATTTCACCGATCCGGCCATCGGTCCGAAACTGATGGAACTGATGGGGGATAAGCCCAATGTGGTCCTTTCCGACCTGGCGCACAATACGGTGGGCCACAAGCAGACTGACCACCTGAAGATAATGGGCCTGCTGGAACTGGCCGGTGATTTCGCGCTCGATAACCTGAAGCCCGGCGGGGCCTTCGTCGCTAAGGCCTTCCAGGGCGGGGAAACCGAACACCTTTTATTGCGCCTCAAACTGGCCTTTGAAACGGTCAAGCACTTCAAGCCGAAATCGAGCCGTGCCGGTTCGACCGAAATCTACATTGTCGCCCTGGGTTTTAAGGGATAACCCGGATCGATATTCAATGGCCTGTGACGGCAGGGCTGTCACATAAAAATCCCCTCTCCCCACATGTGGGGAGAGGGTTAGGGTGAGGGGCCTGAACGATATGCGGCGCGTGATTTCGTCGGTTTCCGTGCCTTAACCCGGTCTTCTTCAAGTAAGGGGGAAGGTGGGTTTCGTAAGATCTGCAGTGCCTTGTCGTTTACGTGAGGCTGTTACCGGGACCGCACCGAAGGCGTGGGGGCTTTATTTTTTCGCCGCTCATGGCTATATAAAACCTGCTCCGGACGAGACGCGCCGTACCCGGTCAAGACAAGACGACGCATCGGTTTCGCATTTCAAGGAGCGCTCCCATGCCGTCATTCCTGCCCCTGCCGTGGCTGTACCTGATCATCGCTGGCCTGCTTGAAGTCTGCTGGGCCATCGGCCTGAAGTACAGCGCCGGCTTCACCAGACCCATCCCGTCCATATTCACCCTAATCACCCTGGCGCTCAGCATGGTCCTGTTGTCGAAAGCCGCCAACACCCTGCCGATCGGCACGGCCTATGCCGTCTGGGTCGGTATCGGTGCGCTGGGCGCGGCGGTGCTCGGTATCTTCCTGTTCCATGAGGCGGTAACGCCCCTGCGTGTTCTGTTCCTGGTCATGCTGCTCAGTTCGATCATCGGCCTGAAAGCGACCGCCGGCTGACGCCCTGTGATAACCGTTCACCGACTGAAACAATTATTTCGGTGAAAAGGGCTTTACGTGGCCGTCCGATTCCCATAGGAACAACCCGCAAAATGGAGAGTTCCTTATGGAAATACGCGAAGGCTTAACCTTCGACGACGTTTTGCTGGAGCCGGGTCCTTCGGACGTGGCGCCCACTCAGGTCGATACGAAAACCAAATTCACCCGCGAACTGAACCTGAATATCCCGCTGGTTTCCTCGGCCATGGATACGGTCACCGAGGCGCGTCTGGCGGTCGCCATGGCGCAGGCCGGCGGCATGGGCATCGTCCACCGCAACCTGACCAATGAGGAACAGGCCGACGAAATCCGCGCCGTCAAGCGCTTCGAGTCGGGCATGGTGATCAATCCGGTCGTCATCCACCCCGATACGAAACTGGCCGAGGTGCGCGATATCATCGCCCGCAAGCATATTTCCGGCTTCCCGGTGGTCGAGCGCGAAACCAATAAACTGGTCGGCATCCTGACCAACCGCGATATCCGCTTTGAAGGCGAAGGCTCCAAGACCGCTTCCGAGGTGATGACCACCGGAAACCTGATCACAGTGCGCGAAGGCGAGGGCCAGGCGCAGGCCCGCACGCTGATGGCTAGGCACCGCATCGAACGTATCATCGTCGTCGATGACGCCTATCGCGCGGTCGGCCTGATCACCGTCAAGGATATGGAAAAGAGCCAGGCTTATCCGCTGGCTGCCAAGGATGCCGCCGGGCGTCTGCTGGTCGGCGGCGCGTCCACGGTCGGCGATGCCGGTTTCGAGCGTTCCATGGCGCTGGTCGAGGCCGGGGCCGACGTGATCGTCATCGATACGGCGCATGGCCACAGCATCCTCGTTTCGCAAGCGGTCGAGCGCCTGCGCAAGGAAACCAACAAGGTCCAGATCGTCGCCGGCAATGTCGCCACCTATGACGCCACCCGTTCCCTGATCGATGCCGGCGCCGATGCCGTCAAGGTCGGGATCGGACCGGGTTCCATCTGCACCACGCGCATGGTCGCCGGTGTCGGCGTGCCGCAACTGACCGCCATCATCGACAGCGCGCGCGCCGCCGAAGGCACGGGCGTGCCGATCATCGCCGATGGCGGCATCAAGCTCTCCGGCGACCTGGCCAAGGCCATCGCCGCCGGGGCCTCAACGGCCATGCTGGGATCGATGTTCGCCGGCACCGAGGAAGCGCCGGGCGAGGTCATCCTCTATCAGGGCCGCTCGTATAAATCCTATCGCGGCATGGGGTCGGTCGGGGCCATGGCCTCCGGTTCGGCGGATCGCTACTTCCAGAAGGAGGTGCGCGACACCATGAAGCTGGTGCCGGAAGGCATCGAGGGCCAGGTGCCTTACAAGGGGCCGATCTCGCCGGTCGTCCACCAGCTCGTCGGCGGCTTGCGCGCCTCCATGGGCTATGTCGGGGCGCACACCATTCCGCAGTTCCAGGAACGCGCGCGCTTCGTCAGGATCACCGGCGCGGGCCTGCGCGAAAGCCATGTCCACGATGTCATGATCACGCGGGAAGCGCCCAACTATCGCCAATAACCACCGGGACCGGTAACTGAAGGGAAGAGCGTATGACTTATGAGCTTTGGATACTGGTCTGGGCGGTCGTTCTGGGGATTGTCCAGCTTGCGCTGCCGCCGGTCGCGGCCATGTCGCGCAAGGGGTACGCCCGCTGGAACGCCGGTCCGCGCGATACGGCGTTCGATGTGGGACCGCTGGCCGGGCGCTTAAATCGCGCCTTCGCCAACTTCAAGGAAACATTTGTTTTCTTTGCGGTTATCGTGCTCGCGCTCACCTTCGCCGGAAAGTCTTCGGAACTCTCCCGCTGGGGCGCCGATCTCTATCTGGCGGGCCGGATTTTCTACATTCCGCTCTATGCGTTCGGCGTCGTTGGCGTCCGTTCGCTGGCGTGGATCGTGTCCCTCATCGGCATTCTGATGTGCCTTTTTGCTTTATTCGTTTAAGGATCTGATTTGACTCCCGCCGCCCGCCTTCAAGCCGCCGCCGATATTCTCGACCAGCTTTCGGGAACCCGCGCGACTGCCGAGGCGGTCCTGAAACAGTGGGGACAATCGAACCGCTATGCCGGCTCCAAAGACCGCCGCGCCATCGCCGACCGGGTTTACCGCTGTCTGCGCGCCCGTCAGCGCCTGCTGTGGGCCATGGAACTGGGCGAAAAGTCGCCGGGGCAGGGCCGGGCGCTGGTCCTGGCCTCGTTGTCGCTGATCGACGGCCTGCCGATTGACGAGATCGAAACCCTGTTCAGCGGCGGCAACTATGCGCCCCCGCCGCTGACGGATCACGAACGCCAACGATTGGCGGCGGGCGAGGGCGACGCCCCGGCCTGGGTCACCACCGGCCTGCCGGAATTTGTCGTCTCACGCTTCGAGCGGCAGTTTGGTAAGGATTGGGCCGCCGAGGCCACCGCCCTGATGCTGCCGCGCGCTCCCATCGACCTGCGCGTCAATGGCGCGAAGACGACGCGCGAGGCCATGATCGCCGCTCTGCAAGCCGAAGGCCTGTCGCCCGAACCGACGCCGTTTTCCAGATACGGCATCCGTCTGAGCGCTGAGCCGCCGCCCAACTTGGCCAGGCTCGATATCTATCAAAGCGGCCAAATCGAGATTCAGGACGAAGGCTCGCAACTGGCCGCTTTTATCGCTGGGGCAGGGCTTTTGCCGGGCGCGGCCAAGGTGGTCGATTTCTGCGCCGGCGGCGGTGGCAAGACCCTGGCGCTTGCCCAGATGATGGACGGCAATGGCGAGATATACGCCTGCGACGTGGTTGAAAAGCGCCTGAAAGCCATCGAGCCGCGTCTGATCCGCGCCGGCGCTTCGGCGCATTTCATGCACTTCTTCGATCCGGATGACACCGCGCAACTGGAACTGCTGAAAGGCGCCGATCTGGTTCTGGTCGATGCGCCCTGTTCCGGTTCGGGCACCTGGCGTCGCCATCCGGAAGAGGCGCACCGCCTGACCGAAGCCAAGGTGGCCGACCTCCATACGCTCCAAACTCAAATCCTTGACCGCGCCGCCAGTTGCGTGAAGGTCGGCGGACGGCTGGTCTATGTCACCTGCTCGGTGCTTGACGATGAAAATGCCCGCACCGCCGACGCCTTCGAGGCCGCGCACCCCAATTACGACGCCCTGCCGATCCATAGCCTGCTCGAACACAGCGGGCTGTTCATTGATCACACATCGCGCCTGACGAAACTGGCCAAAACCGGCCATCGCCTATCCCTTACACCCCATTCGACCCAGACCGACGGCTTCTTTATCGCCGCCTACACAAGGACGCAGTAACCTTGAGCACGCCTCATCACGAAACCCTTCTCATCATCGATTTCGGATCGCAAGTTACCCAGCTTATCGCCCGCCGCGTCCGCGAATGTGGTGTCTATTGCGAAATCCATCCCTTCACCAAGGCCACGGAAAAGCTGGCCGCCCTGAAGCCGAAAGCCGTGATCCTGTCCGGCTCGCCGCACAGCGTCATCGATGCAGGCCCGCGCATCGACGCCGGTCTGTTCGGGATGGGCGTGCCGGTCTTCGGCATCTGCTACGGCGAGCAACTGATGTGCGAACTGCTGGGCGGCAAGGTCGAAAGCGGCCATGACCGCGAGTTCGGCCGCGCCGAGATCACCGTCAAGGGCCAGTCACCGATCTTCAAGGGCCTGGATTCGGTCGAAACCGTGTGGATGAGCCACGGCGATCGCGTCACCGCCATTCCGCAGGGCTTCGAGGTCATCGCCACCTCGGAAGGCGCGCCCTATGCCGCCATCGCTGATGAAAAGCGCAAATTCTACGCCGTGCAGTTCCACCCGGAAGTGGTCCACACCAAGCGCGGCACCGACATGATCCGCAACTTCCTGTTCGAGATCGCCGGTTTCTCAGGCGACTGGTCGATGTCGGCCTTCCGCGAGGAAATGGTCGCCAAGATTCGCGCCCAGGTCGGCAATGGCAAGGTGATCTGCGGGCTGTCCGGCGGCGTCGATTCCTCGGTCGCCGCCATCCTGATTCATGAAGCCATCGGCGAGCAACTGACCTGTGTCTTCGTCGATACCGGCCTGCTGCGCAAGAACGAGGGCGAACAGGTGGTTTCGCTCTTCCGCAACCACTACAATATCCCACTGGTCCATGTGCAGGCGCAAGACAAGTTTCTGGGCGCGCTGGCTGGCGTCAGCGACCCGGAAACCAAGCGCAAGACCATCGGTAAGCTGTTCATCGACGTGTTCGATGAGGAAGCGGGCAAGATCGACGGGGCCGAATTCCTCGCCCAGGGCACGCTCTACCCGGACGTGGTGGAAAGCATCTCGCCGCATGGCGGACCGTCCACCGTCATCAAGTCGCACCACAATGTCGGCGGCCTGCCAGACTACATGAAGCTGAAGCTGGTTGAACCGCTGCGCGAACTCTTCAAGGACGAGGTGCGTGCGCTCGGCCGCGAGCTGGGCCTTGATGCCGCCTTTGTTGGCCGCCACCCGTTCCCCGGACCGGGGCTGGCTATCCGTATCCCCGGCGAAGTGACGCCGGAAAAGGTCAAAACCCTTCAGGACGCCGACGCCATCTATCTCGATGAAATCCGCAAGGCCGGTCTGTATAACGACATCTGGCAGGCCTTCGCCGTGTTGCTGCCGGTCAAGACGGTCGGCGTCATGGGCGACGCCCGCACCTATGAGGATGTTCTGGCCCTGCGCGCCGTCACCTCATCCGACGGCATGACGGCCGACTTCTATGAATTTCCGTGGGCGGTGCTCGGCCGCTGCGCCACGCGTATCGTGAATGAAATCAGAGGGGTCAACCGGGTCGTTTACGATGTCACCTCGAAGCCCCCCGGCACCATCGAGTGGGAATAATCCCGGCCGCCTATTTCGGCATCAGCTTCACTTCATACAGGTTCGGCCACATCTTGCCGGTGACGAAAAGCCGCTTCGTTCTGGTGTCATAGGCGATACCGTTGGCCACGGCGTCGATATCGAGGCTGTTGTCCTGCGTTTCCGGCAGGGCGTTCAGTTGTATGATGCCGGTAACCTTGCCGGTCTGCGGATCGATGCGGATGATGTCGCGGGTGCGCCAGACATTGGCGTAGATTTCACCATCGACCCATTCCAGTTCGTTGATCTGGTCGATCGGGCGGCCATTGAGCGTGACTGGCAGGGTGCGGACCGTCTTGAGCGTCACCGGATCGAGGAAGCGGATGGTCGAAGTGCCGTCGCTCATGATCAGGTTCTGATCGTTGCCCGTCAGGCCCCAGCCTTCACCGGTGTAAGAGAAGCCACGCCGGACCTTGAAGTCCTTTTCCGACCAGACAAAACCGGCGCCGCCCGTCCAGGTCAGGCTTATAATATGGTCGCCCCAGGGCGCGATACCTTCGCCGAAATATTTTTTGTCGACCACGGCCTGGCGGATGATCTTGCCGCTGTCCAGCGCCACCTGCCGGATGAACGACTGGCCGTTGCGGCCGGTGCTCTCGAAAAGAGAACCGTTGCGGTAATAAAGCCCTTCGGTGAAGGCGGCGGGATCGTGGGGATAGACCTTCACCACCTTGACCGTATAGACCGGCACGGCCGCCTTGACGGAAGCTGACGCCAGCCCGAAGGCCAGCATCAAAGAAGCAAACAGGCGGCCGTGCCGGTTGATTGGGCGCATAGGTATTCCTAAAGGGCGTTGGCCGCCGACAATACCGCCTTTATACTAGCCGTGGCAACATCGTGATCGATGCCGACGCCGAAAAGGGTGCGGTCGCCGGCGCGGCATTCGACATAGGCGACCGCCTGGCTTTCGGTGCCACCGATGGTTTTATCGGAGCGCAGCGCGTGCTCGGCGTAATCGACGACCTCCAGCCCCAGATCATAATGGGCGTTTAGCCCACGGACAGCCGAGGAAATCAGGCCATTGCCGTGGCCCACCACCGATGTCTCGATTCCATCCTTTATAATTCGTCCCACGAAGGTCCGCTTCGCGTCCGAACGTACCGGGCCGGCGTGTTCGTATTCGATCAGTTCGTAAGCCTGCGGCCCGGTCAAATGGTAAGCGGACTGGAAGGCCTGCCAGATATCGTCGCCGCTGACTTCCTTCGCCGAGGCATCGGTGATTTCCTGCACCTTGCGCGAGAAATCGACCTGGAACCGGCGCGGCAGCTTCAAACCGTGGCTCTGTTCCAGAACCCAGGCGATGCCGCCCTTGCCCGATTGCGAATTGACGCGGATGACCGCCTCGTAGCTTTCCCCAAGATCGGCCGGGTCGATCGGCAGGTAGGGCATTTCCCAATAGCCGTCATTGCGCTTTTCATGCGCCGCGAAGCCCTTCTTGATGGCGTCTTGGTGCGAGCCGGAAAAGGCGGTGAAGACCAGTTCGCCGGCGTAAGGGTGGCGCGGGTGGACGGGGATGTTGTTGCAGTGAACGACCGTATTCACCACCTCGCGCATATCGGAAAAATCGAGGTTGGGCGAAACTCCCTGCGTATAGAGATTGAGCGCCAGCGTCACCAGATCGACATTGCCGGTGCGCTCGCCATTGCCGAACAGGCAGCCCTCGATGCGGTCGGCGCCGGCCAGCAGGGCCAGTTCGGCGGCGGCGGTGCCGGTGCCGCGGTCGTTATGCGGATGCAGGCTGATTACCACGCTGTCGCGCTTCTGGATGTGGCGGCAGAACCATTCGATCTGGTCGGCATAGGTGTGCGGTCCGGCCACCTCGACCGTGGCCGGCAGGTTGAGGATCAGGGGACGTTCCGGTGTTGGTTGCACCACCTCGATCACCGCGTTGCAGACCTCCAGCGCGAATTCCGGCTCGGTGGCGGTGAAGGTTTCCGGGCTGTACTCGAAGCCCCATTCCGTTTGTGGCTGGGCGGCGGCTTCGGATACCAGCAGGCCCATGCCCTTACGCGCCAGAGCCAGCACCTCCGGTTTGTCCATGTCGAAGACGACGCGGCGGAAGAGAGGGGAGGTTGCATTATACAAGTGAACGATCGCCTTCTTCGCCCCGCGCAGCGCCTCGAACGAGCGCTTGATCAGGTCTTCGCGCGATTGCGTCAGCACCTGGATGGTGACGTCATCGGGGATCAGGTTTTCCTCGATCAGCTTGCGCACGAAATCGAACTCGGTCTGCGAGGCCGAGGGGAAGCCGACCTCGATCTCCTTCAGGCCCACCTTCACCAGCAGGTTGAAGAACATCAGCTTCTTTTCGACATCCATCGGATCGGCCAGCGCCTGATTGCCATCGCGCAGGTCGGTGGAAAGCCAGCGCGGCGCCCTGGTAGTCACCTTGTCGGGCCAGGTCCGGTCGCGCATATCGATGCCCAGCGAGAACGGACGGTACTTGGTTTCGGGATTGGACAGCATCATGGGTGAAAAACCCTTACATTTCAGATTGGCGTAGTGGGTGACGCGCTATAGCTCGACCTGTGGACGGGCGCAGGTCCACAGGCTGGTGCGAATTCGCGCGGTATGTAGCAGAAGAGGGAGCATGATCGAACCCCGAAACGGGAGGAAAGCCAAAAAAGTCGCTATAAAACACCTGACCGCACTTAAGCGATCAGGGTGCCAATAAGGAGCGCGGAAATGGCTTTGGACGTGATCATGACGGCTTAATGTCACGATGCGCCGGGCAAGTCAATGCAAACCCTTTTACTCGGCGAGACGACCTGCCACTACCGAGGAGAGGGCCGGTCCGTCTGCGTCTGCAATGCGTCGGTCAGCTTGCGCATCAATCGGATGAGGTCATCAACATCCTGACTCTCCCAACCCTCCAGTATCTGGCGTCCGATCTGCGCGCGCGCGGCGTCAACGTCGTCGGTCATGGCCCTGCCTTGCGGCGTGATCATGACCTCGTGCACCCGCTTGTCCCTGAGCGTGGGGCGGCGCTCCACCAAGCCCAGCGCCTCCAGCTTGCCGACCTGGCGGCTGACCGTGGTGTAATCGCGGCCGGCGCGATCGGCGAGATCAACGATGCCGACCGGTCCCGCATAGGCGATGCCGAGCAGCAGGGGAAACAGGGCGCGATCGAGCCGGATGCCGGCCTTGTGTATCAGTATCTCGTCCACCTGCGAGCGGTTCATGAAGCTGACGATATCGACCATCGTCCCATGCAGGGCGCGGATTTGATCATTAATATGTGTATTTTGCATATTTATCTTGCTCAAGGGGTGCCTGATATATATGCATAATGCACATATTTAAAAAGCTTGAAAGGATATTGTCATGAAGGCCGCCATTATTCGCGCACCGGGGCAGGGGCCGGCATACGGAGATTTTGCCGATCCCGTACCGGCGCCGGGCGAGGTCCGTGTTCGTGTCAGCGCCGCCGCGATCAGCCATGTGACCCGAAGCCGGGCGTCGGGCGAACATTACAGCGCCTCGCAGGACTTTCCCTTCATCGCCGGCATGGATGGGGTCGGGCGGCTGGACAGCGGCCGCCGGGTCTATTTCGTCATGCCGCGCGCCCCTTTCGGCAGCATGGCGGAGCAGACGGTGGTGCGCTCGCAGCAATGTATCGCATTGCCTGACAATCTTGATGACGTGACCGCCGCCGCCATCGCCAATCCCGGCATGTCGTCCTGGGCCGCCTATACCGAGCGCGCCGGCCTGAAACGCGGCGAAACCGTGCTGGTCAGCGGCGCGACCGGAACATCGGGGCGGCTGGCCATCCAGATCGCCAGATATCTCGGCGCTAAAAAGATTATCACCACCGGCCGGAACCCCGAAGCCCTGAGCGAACTCAAGGCCTTGGGCGCCGATGTGGTCATTTCCCTGACGCAGGACGCGGCGGCGCTCGATCAGGCGCTACAGGAACAGTTCACCCAGGGCGTTCATGTGGTGGTCGATTATCTGTGGGGAGAACAGGCCGAACGCCTGCTGATCGCGGCGGCGAAGGTCAGCCGGATGACCCGGCCGCTTCGCTTCGTCCATGTCGGCAGCGCTGGCGGGGCTGTCATCCGTTTGCCTGGTGATGTGTTGCGCGCCGCGCCGGTTGAACTGATGGGCAGCGGTTTGGGCAGCGTAGGGCCGGACCGGCTGATCCGCGTCCTGCGCCATCTGTTCAGGGTGACCGTGAAAGCCGGTTTTCGCATCGCTGTCACGCCCGTCCCCCTGTCGCAGGTCGATACGGCGTGGTCAGGGGATGACAGCCAGCGCAGGACGGTATTCACCATCGGCTAGGTAGGAGTTTTGAACAGATCCGGGCGTGTCTGTTTTTCAGGAATGCCTTGTCTTTTCCCCCGACACGCGCTATTGGCACCGGTTCATGACTTTTTTTGTCCTCGCCCCATGGCCGCCAAATTCAGCGCCGGCCAAGCGAAGACCTTACTTTTCCTGAGGTGCTTAATGGCCCGCGTTACCGTCGAAGATTGCGTCGAAAAGATCGATAACCGTTTCAACCTGGTCCTGCTGGCCGCCCATCGCGCCCGCGCCATCTCGTCCGGTTCGTCGATTCTGGTCGATCGTGACAACGACAAGAACCCGGTCGTTTCCCTGCGCGAGATCGCCGATGGCGTGCTGGAGCCGGGTACCCTGACCGAAAGCCTGATCGCTTCGCTGCAACGTGTCGATGAACGCACCGAAGCCGAGGAAGAGGCCGAAACCCTGGCCCTGCTGGCCGATCCGTCGCACCAGCAAATGTCGGAATCGGAACTGATCCGCGCCCTGCAATCCGACCGCGACGGCGGCCAGGAAGAGCGCTACTAGTTTTTGCCGCGCGACTTATTATTAAAAAAGGCTCAGGGTGCGCCCTGGGCCTTTTTTGCTTGTGTAAATCCGCACTTGTGAGAAACTTTTAACCCCTGATCCGTTTAGATTAAGGGGAAGCGTACTGTAGGATGGATAAATGTCGGCGGAAAGCGAACAGGTATTGGACAAGGCGGTAAAGCAGACGGTTGCGCCTGTCGCCGTTCCCGTGCCTGGTGTTCAGCCCGAACCGCCCGCGCCTAACCGTCCGAAATTCCTGCGCCAGATCGAATTGATCGACCGCGTGGCCGCCTATGACCCGACGGTCGATGAGGCCATGTTGAACCGCGCCTATGTCTACGCCATGAAGATGCACGGCGCGCAGCTCAGGGCCTCGGGCGACCCGTATTTCGCCCACCCGATCGAGGTGGCCGGCATCCTGACCGATTACAAGCTCGACGCCGCGGCCATCGCCACCGCCCTGCTGCATGATACCATAGAAGATACGCCGGCCACGCGCGAGGAGATCGCCTCCAAGTTCGGCGAGGATGTCGCCAGCATGGTCGAGGGCGTCACTAAGCTGACGCGGCTGGAACTGCAGTCGGAATACACCAAGTCGTCGGAAAACCTGCGCAAGTTCATCCTGGCCATTTCCAGGGATATCCGCGTCCTGCTGGTCAAGCTGGCCGACCGCCTGCATAATATGCGCACCCTGCATTTCGTGGCGCCGGAAAAGCGTGAACGGATCAGCCGCGAAACCCTGGAAGTCTACGCGCCGCTGGCCCGCTCGATCGGCTGCAACCGCTTCGCCACCGAACTGGAAGACCTGGCTTTCTCCTTCATCAACCCGCTGGCCCATCAGGCGATCATCCACCGCCTGGAGGAAATGCGCGCGGAGAAGGGCGCGACCATTGCCGCCATCGCCCGCGATGTCGCCGGCAAACTGGAAAAGCAGGGCATTTCCGCCCGCGTTTCGGGACGCGAGAAATCACCCTATTCGATCTGGAAGAAGCTGCAGCGCAAGTCGGTCGGCTTCGCGCAGTTGTCCGATATCTACGCCTTCCGCGTGGTCGTGAATAATGTCGAGGAATGTTACCGCGCGCTCGGTATCATCCATCGCGCCTGGCCATGCGTGCAGGAGCGCTTCAAGGACTTCATCTCGACTCCCAAGAGCAACAACTACAAGTCCCTGCATACCACGGTCGTCGGCCACAAGGGCACGCGGATCGAACTGCAGATTCGTACCGAGGAAATGGATCGCGTGGCCGAGGAGGGCGTGGCGGCGCACTGGGGCTACAAGAACCAGGCCTACGGCTTCGACGAAGAGGCGGCGACGCGCGATGGCGGCCGCAACCCGATGAATAGCTTGCGCAATATCGTCAATATCGTCGAAAGCGGCGGCGACAGCGAGGATTGGGTCGAACACGCCAAGATGGAGATGTATCTCGATCAGGTGTTCGTCTTTTCCCCCAAAGGCCGGTTGATCTCGCTGCCGCGCGGCGCCATGCCGCTCGATTTCGCCTTCGCCGTCCATACCCAGGTGGGCGAAACGGCCATCGGCTGCCTGATCAATGGCGAACACAAGCCGCTGCGCACCGTCCTGCAAAACGGCGATCAGGTGGAAATTCTGACCGGGCTGGAATCACGCGTCAACCAGGACTGGTTCAGCCTGACCGTCACCGGCAAGGCGCGCTCGGCCATCCGCCGCCACCTGCGCCAGCGCGAGGCGGGCGACTTCATCAAGCTCGGCCGCACGGCCATCGAACGCGCCGCGGCCCAGGTTGACAAGGCGCTGAAGGACATAAGCTGGCGGCCGGCTTTCGAGCGCTTCAATGTCACCAGCGAGGACGAGCTGTTTGAACTATGCGGGCGCGGCAAGATCTTCCCGGCCAAGATACTGGAAGCCATCTTCCCTGGCCTGAAACTGCCGATGATGCTGACGACCGACACCCTGACGCGCATCCGTGACGGCGCCGGCGGCGGGGCTTTCGTGCGCGGTTCGGCTCTGCGTGAAAGCCAGACCGTCATCTTCTCGAAATGTTGCTATCCCGTGCCGGGTGACCGCATCGTCGGCATTGTCGAGGACGATGGCGTTCACGTCCATTCCATCGAGTGTGAAAACCTCGAAGCGCTGGAGGAAATGGACGGCGAAAAGGACCGCTGGATCGACCTGCACTGGACTCTGAACGCCGAAAAGAACACGCTCTCCGTGGCGCGTCTGCGCGTCAATATGCAGAACAAGCCGGGTGTACTCGGCCAGGCCTGCACCCTGATCGGCGAGGCCAAGGGCAATATCGTCAATATCGGCATCTCGAACAAACCCAGGGATTTCCTCGATGTCGATTTTGATATCGAGGTGCTCGACGCCCGCCATATCACCAATATCTCGGCCGCCCTGCGCACCTCGCCGATGATCGAAAGCGTGGACCGGGTGAGGGGGTAGCCTCTGTCCGAAATCCGCAATCGTGTGACATCGAAATATTGAAACACCCCCTTCGCTTGTGGCCGTTTTTGAGGTAGAGTTTCGCCCATGACGCTCAGTATTACATCCGCAGATATCGAGAGCATGCCCCCGGCCGATCGGCTGACACTGATCAGTGTCTTGTGGAACAGCCTCACCGACGCCGATGTGCCATTGCCGCCCGCGCAACGTGCCGAACTGGAGCGCCGTCTTGACAACTTCGACGCTGAAGCAGAACGGGCCATCACCTGGGCCGAATTCAAGGCCAGGCATGCCGCCCGCAACGCCTGATGCGTGAAATCCGGCTCTTCGACGCCGCCGACGCTGAAATCAGCGAGGCGCGGGATTGGTACGACAAAGAAAGCCCCGGCTTGGGCGACAGGTTTGTGGATGAATTGGAAAACATCCTGGAACGGATTGCAATTGCACCGGGACGATTCCCTTATGTTCTTCCCAGCGTGCGTCGAGCGCTTTTGACGGTCTTCCCCTACGCCGTGTTCTTTCGTGAAAGAGGCGACGTCATTTTTGTTATTTCCTGCTTCCACAGCAGCCGCGACCCTAAAATCTGGCAGCGCATGGATAATGACTGACGGGGGAAAAGATTAAAGGTCTTGCGCAATTGCCATCATGACGTAATTGTTCGAGGGTTAATTCTATATTTCATAACCTGTCACCGGAATTCCCGGTGTCTAACCGGATGCAGAAATCGCTCATTGTCATTCGTGTAAATTCGTGTCTATTCGTGGTTCCAAAATACGGGTGAACGCGATAAAAGGCGGTAATCAGTAAAGGATTCCCGCCACATGACTTCTGAAGACGTAATCAACGAGTTCCGCGCCGCCAACGCCCTGCGTGAAGGCCACTTTGTCCTCTCATCCGGCCTGCACAGCCCGATGTTTCTGCAAAAAAACCTCGTCTTTATGAATGCCGACCGTTGCGAGCGCTTGTGCAAAGCGCTGGCCGAAAAGATCACGGCGCAGGTCGGCCCCGTTGATCTCGCTATTTCCCCGGCGGTCGGCGGGATCATCCCCGGCTATGAAACCGCCCGCCATCTGAAAGTGCCGTCGATGTATGTCGAGCGTGAAGGCGGTGAGTTCAAGCTACGTCGTGGCTTCCATGTCGAGCCGGGCCAGACCGTGGTCATGGTCGAGGATATCGTCACCACCGGCCTGTCGTCGCGTGAGTGCATCGCCGCCATCAGGGCCGCCGGCGGGAACGTGATCGCCGCCGCCTGCATTGTCGATCGTTCGGGCGGCAAGGCGGATGTCGGCGTGCCGCTGATCGCCCTGGCCTCGCTCGAAGTGCCGGCCTATCCCGCCGATAACCTGCCGCCCGAACTGGCCGCCATCCCGGTCCAGGATCCCGGCAGCCGCCGCCTTGCCAAGGCCTGATTCCATGCACGACCGCATCCGCCTAGGGTTGAATGTCGATCACGTTGCCACCGTGCGCAATGCGCGCGGCGGTCATGCGCCCGATCCAGTGCGGGCGGCGCAACTGGCGCTGAAATCGGGCGTGGACGGTATCACGGCCCACCTGCGCGAAGACCGCCGCCACATCCTCGACAAGGATATCCACGCCCTGAAAGAGGTCTGCGACACCTTCGGCAAGCCGCTCAATTTCGAGATGGCGGTGACGGAGGAGATGGTCGGCATTGCCCTGAAAATGAAGCCCCATGCCGCCTGCCTGGTGCCCGAACGCCGTCAGGAACGCACCACCGAGGGCGGTCTGGATGTCGCTGGCCAGATCGATACAGTCGGCGCCGCCGTGGCGAAATTCAATGCCGCCGGCATCCGCTCATCCCTGTTCATCGCTACCGATCCGGCGCAGATCGAAGCGGCGGCGAAGGTGAGGGCGCCTGTCATCGAGTTCCATACCGGTGCCCTGTGCGATGCCTTCCGTGAGCAGGAAGATGTCATTTTCCACAATGAACTGAACCGTTTGCAGGCGGCGGTGCAACAGGCGCATGAGCTGGGTATCGAGGTCCATGCCGGCCATGGCATCGATTACGACACCGTGCCTTTCATCGCGCGCATTCCGCATGTCCGCGAACTGAATATCGGCCATTTCCTGATCGGCGAGGCCATCTTCACCGGTCTGGAGGCGGCTCTGCGCCGGATGCGGGAATTGATCGATCTGCACCATAAAGGCGTTGTCGAATGATTTTGGGCATCGGCGTCGATCTGTGCGATTCCCGCCGCATCGAATCCTCGATGGACCGTTTCGAGGGCCGCTTTCTCGACCGCATCTTCACGCCTGGCGAGCAGCAACACGCCCGCGCCGCCGCCAAGCCCGCTTTGAGTTTCGCCAAGCGCTTCGCCGCCAAGGAGGCCGTGGCCAAGGCCTTCGGCACTGGCGTGCGCGGGTTCCTCTTCATCGATATCGAAGTGGTGTCCGGTCATCTCGGCAAGCCGCACGTCATCCTGCACGGCGGCGCGGCCGATGTGCTGCGCGGTCTGGTCCCCGAAGGCCGGTCGGCGCATATCCACCTGTCCCTGAGCGATGAAGACCCTTACGCCACGGCTTACGCCATTATCGAAGCCCTTTGAGTCTGAACAAGGTTTAATGCTGGTCGGCAAAAGAGCCTTGTGCTTGCCATAATCTGTGGTTAGGTGACACACTTCAATAGACTAAGCATTTGGGGGCTATCCTTATGGCGAAGCACGACGATACAGCGAACGAGGCGATTGCTGCCGCGGCCAATGCGGCGGAACGGATCGACCACGAAACCGTCGTGACCGCCAATGATGCCCCGGAAGAAGAGGCACAGGAAGAAGCCGTCGATACGCGCGACGCCAAACAGGTCGCCATCGATGAAGCCAAGGAAATTTTCAGCGTCGTCGCCGTCGCCCTGATCCTGGTGATGATCCTGCGTACCTTCCTGTTCCAGCCGTTCACCATTCCCTCGGCCTCAATGGAGCCGAACCTCTACGAAGGCGATTACATCATCGTCTCCAAATGGGATTATGGCATCTCGAAATATTCCTTCCCCATCGCCCTGCCGTTCATCAAGGGCCGCATCATGAACCATGCGCCCAAGCGCGGCGATGTCGTGGTGTTCAAGCTGCCGCGTGATCCGAAGGTGGATTATATCAAGCGCGTGATTGGCCTGCCGGGCGATACGGTCCAGATGAGGAAGGACCAGCTTTACGTCAATGGCAAGGCTGTGCCAAATACCGAGCTTGGCCCGGTCGATGCCAAGGGCTTTGAGGCGCGTTACGCCACCGCCTACCGCGAAAGCCTGCCCGATGGCCGCACGCATTTGATGCAGGATATCGTCAAAGACGGCCGCGCCGACGATACCGGCGAGTTCATTGTCCCCGCCGGTAACTATTTCATGATGGGCGATAACCGCGACAATTCCCTGGACAGCCGCTTTTCGCCGGATGACCCTTACGAACCCGGTGTCGGTTTCGTGCCGGAAGAAAACCTCGAAGGCCGCGCCGTGCTGATCCTGATGTCGTGGAAGGAAGGCTCCTCGCTGTGGAAGCCGTGGACCTGGCTGAACTTCCACTGGAATCGCTTTTTCAAGCCATTACATTAGTTCTTTAATATCCACGAATTCCGAATGCCGCGCATTCGGCAAGGGCAAGCGCCCGCCCGAGCCTCATGCGAGGAGCCTCGCGGCGTCTGAGCGGCAAGCAAATCATCAAGCCTTTGCCAAAAGCAAAGGCTTGATGTAAACGCAGCGCATGAACATCCGTGTCTCCCCATCGAAAGAATCGAACCTGCGCCTGAAGGCCATAGATGCCTTACAGAGCAATCTCGGTTACCGTTTTCGTGACCCGGAACTGCTCGAACTGGCCCTGACTCACGCTTCCGTGGCCGAGGGCGCGCGTAAGATGGCCGATAATGAACGCCTGGAATTCCTCGGTGATCGCGTGCTCGGCCTGATGACCGCCGAAACCCTGATGGAAACCCTGCCGGAGGCCACGGAAGGCGAACTCTCCCGCAGGTTCCACACCCTGGTCAGCCGCGAAACCTGCGCCGATGTCGCCCGCCGGATCGATCTGGGACCGGCCATCCGCCTGGCCGCCGGCGAAACCAAGAGCGGCGGCCGCAGCAATCCGACTATCCTGGGCGATGCCTGCGAAGCCCTGATGGCGGCGGTTTATATCGACGGCGGTTATGAAGCCGTGCTGAAAACCTTCAAGCCCTTGTGGCTTGAGGCGGTGAAAGAGAGCGGCAATGTCTCGCGCTCCAATCCGAAATCCTTCCTGCAGGAATGGGCGGTGGCGCACCGCATGGGCGCGCCGGTCTATACGCTGGTCAGCCGCAAGGGGCCGGATCATGCGCCTGTCTTCACCATCGAGGTCCGCATCGACGACCTGCCGCCGCAATCGGCCACCGGCAAATCCCGCCAGGAGGCCGAAAAGGCCGCCGCGCTTGGCCTTATCGAACGAGAAAAACTGAATTGACCGAATCTGTTACCCGCTGCGGCTTTGTCGCCATCATCGGTGCGCCGAACGCCGGCAAGTCGACGCTTGTCAACCAACTGGTCGGCACCAAGGTGTCCATCGTCACCCAGAAGGTGCAGACGACGCGCTTCCCGGTGCGCGGTATCGCCCTGCATGATGATTGCCAGATGATTCTGGTCGATACGCCGGGCATCTTCAAGCCGCGCCGCCGGCTCGACCGCGCCATGGTCAAATCGGCCTGGAGCGGGGCCGAGGACGCCGACTGCATCGTCCTGCTGGTCGATGCCGCCGCGCAACTGGCGGTGAAACATCCGACAGGGGATACGAAAGCTACGGGCGCCGATCACAAGGCGGTCGAGGATGTCGATATGATCGTCAAGGGCTTGCAGGACAATAACGCCAAAGCGATCCTGGCGCTCAACAAAATCGACCTGATGAAAAGCGAAAACCTGCTGGCCATCGCCGACGACCTCTACAAGACCGGCGTCTTCGAGGACGTGCTGATGATCTCGGCCGAAAAGGGGCATGGCGTGAAAGATCTGCGCGCCCTGTTGGAAAAGAAGATGCCGGAGGGGCCGTGGCTATACCCCGCCGATCAGGCCGCCGATGCGCCGGTGCGTATCCTGGCCGCCGAAATCACCCGCGAAAAGCTGTTCCTGCGCGTCCATGAGGAACTGCCCTATGCCGCCGCCGTGGTGACCACCAAGTTCGAGGACAAGCCGGACGGTTCGGCGCGGATCGAACAGACCATCTTCGTCGAACGCGACAGCCAGCGCTCAATCGTCCTGGGCAAGAACGGCCAGACCCTGAAATGGATCGGCATGAAATCGCGCGAGGAACTGGGCAAGCTGCTCGACCGCCAGGTCCATCTCTTCCTGCATGTGCAGGTCGAGGAAAAATGGAGCGAGGACCGGGCTTTGTATGCGCAGTTCGGCCTCGAATACGAAAGCTAGAGTTTGGAACCACGAATACGAATAGACACGAATGATGGCGCGAAGCGCCCATTCTGCTGAGCCTTCGAGACTGTTCAGGTTGGATATTCGTGTGCATTCGTGGTTCCCCTGCATCCGGCGGTTGGTGGGATAAGGGCCGATATGGAATTTGAAGACGACGCCATAGTTCTCAGCGCCCGGTCCCACGGCGAGACGGGCGCCATTATCCATGTCCTGACCGAAAGCCATGGCGTCTATGCCGCCCATATCGCCGGCGGTGCCTCCCGGCGGGTCAGGCCATTACTGCAGGCTGGTTCCCGCATCGTCTTCGCCTATCGCGCCCGCCATGCCGATCAACTGGGCGCGGCCACCCTGGAGGCTTCCGGGCCATCGCCGGACCTGCTCGATGAACCGCTGGGCCTGCTGGGCCTGCAATGCGCCTGCGCCATGACGCAGACCGTCCTGCCGGAACGCGACAGCCAGCCCGGCGCCTACCACGCCTTGTCGGGATTGATCGGCCTTTTTGCGTTCCCGGATATCTGGCCGGCGGTCTATGTCCGCTATGAGGCCGGCCTGCTGGAAGCGCTCGGTTTCGGCCTTGATCTCAGTGCCTGCGCCGTCAGCGGCGAGCGCGACGACTTGATCTATGTCAGTCCGAAATCGGGCCGGGCGGTCGGGCGTACGGCGGGCGCGCCCTATAAGGATAAACTCCTGCATTTGCCGGGCTTTATGCTGTCATCGCAGGGCGGCCTGGCTGAAGGCGATGTGGCGCGCGGCCTCGAACTGACCGGCTTTTTCCTGGAGCGCCATGTCTTCCATCCGTATAACAAACCCTTGCCGGACATACGGTTGCGGCTGAAGGAAACCCTGTCGCGCTAAAGGCTTGCCCCGACTCGGAAGCGTCCTTAAAAATGACCCGAACGGTTTGGTAACGGATTATATGCCATAACCGCGTTACGAATCTGGGAGTGATGAGTCGCGTATGCCGCCATACAATGAACAGGACCTGTTAGCCGCCAATGTCAATCCGGCCACCGGACTGGCGACGGACTACCTGAATCTGTTCAACGAGGCGATCATGCTGTTTGAAATGGGCCTCGACATGCCGGACATGACCGAGGAACTGGCGGACTGGCAAAAGCGCGGCTATGTCGAGCACTTCGAGAAGTCCGGCTTTGAACTGAAGGACGTGGTGATTGCCGCCTATCGCCATGCCCCCGCCGATGGCCGCCGTGATTTCGACGCGGTGTGCGAGCGCGCCTTGAGTGTCTTCGATCTGTCGATCCATATCCTGATGAGTTCCAACCTGGCCGATAAGGCGGCCCATGCCGATCTCAGCGCCCGCCTGTCGGATATGAAGGCGCTGGTCGTGGAAATGGATTCGCATATCCATGGCCGTGGCCCGGCGCAGAAGAACCTGCAAAGCGAAGTGGACGCGCTCTTTTAAGGCGCGTGGCAAGAGACCGTTAAGCCTGTGCCTTAATCGCAAAATAACGCGGATATGGCAGAATGCGGACTTATAAAGTAGCCGCATACCGATTGACCAATGTCCTTTTGTCCCCCGTATTTCCATCCATGACCGAGGCCAGATTATCCCGGACAGACATGGCGCTTCCGCCTTTGGACGTCATGATGCGCATTGCGGAAGGTTTTCTGGCCGCGGGCACGGCCATGGCCGTTTTCGCCCCGGACGACAGCCTGCATTTCGCATCAAACGGCTTTATGGAACTGTATGACGTTCAGTCCGGCGTCCAGACCTTCGACACGATCATGCGGCATTGCTGGGAAAGCGGCCAAGGCCCCCAGATCGACACCGACGATATCGATGACTGGCTGGTGCGGGCCAATGATAAGCGGCGCAGCGAACGGGTCCGCCAGTTCGAAGTCGATATGATCGACGGGCGCTGGCTGTGGATCAGTGAAACGACGCTGGACGATGGCTGGATTATCCTGTCGGTCGCCGATTTTACGGCGGTCAAACGCCGCGAGTTTCGCCTGAAAAGCGATCGGGACGCGGCAATCACAGCGTCGGAAACCGATCACCTGACCGGCCTGTATAATCGCGGCGCCACCATGACGCGTTTCGGATACCTGGTCGACCGCGCGGTCAACAGCGGCGAGGTTTTCAGCGCCGTATTAATCGACCTGGACCATTTCAAGTCCATCAACGACAGGTTCGGTCACGATTGCGGCGATCGCGTGCTGACGCATTTCGCCGCCAGCGCGTCGGCCCTGCTGCGCGACCGCGATATTCTGGGCCGGGTAGGCGGCGAGGAATTCCTGATCCTCATGCCCGGCGCCAACATGAACCAGTCCTGCGCCGTGGTCGAACGGTTGCAAGCCCGCCTGTGTGATCAGCGGCTGATCCTGAATGACGTGGTTGTCCGTTACACCTTTTCCGCCGGCGTCGCCGAATGGGGACGCGGCAAAACGCCGGACAGGCTGTACCGCGAGGCTGACCAGGCGCTTTACGCCGCCAAGAACGCCGGGCGCAACCGGGTGCGCCGCGCGAGCTAAACCGTGAACAAGTGCCGTGGAATGCCGGGCAGGTCTTGTCTTGTTCCCTTGCAGGCTCTAGCCTGCGGCCATGAGCGATATAATGATTCCTGAAGGCGGCCGCATTCTCGACGAGCCGATGGGCGATGCCCTGTCGAAGCGTTACCTGGCCTACGCCCTGTCCACCATCATGCACCGGGCGTTGCCCGATGTGCGCGACGGCATGAAGCCTGTCCACCGCCGCATCATGTACGCCATGAGCAATATGCGCCTGACGCCCGAAGCGGCGGCGCGCAAATGCGCAAAGGTGGTCGGCGAAGTCATGGGTAACTTCCACCCGCACGGCGACCAGTCGATCTATGATGCCCTGGTCCGCCTGGCGCAGGATTTCGCCCAGCGCTATCAGCTGGTCGAAGGGCAGGGTAATTTCGGCAATATCGACGGCGATAACGCCGCCGCCATGCGTTACACCGAATGCCGCCTGACCATCGCCGCCACCCTGCTGCTGGAAGGCATCAACGAGGATGCCGTTGATTTTCGCGCCACCTATGACGATCAGGACGAGGAACCGGTGGTCCTGCCGGCCGGCTTCCCCAACCTGCTGGCCAACGGCGCCACCGGCATCGCCGTCGGCATGGCCACCTCGATCCCGCCGCATAATGCCGGCGAACTGATCGACGCCTGCCGCCAGTTGCTGGCGAAGCCGGACACTCCCACCGAACAGCTGATGGAATTCATCCCCGGCCCGGATTTCCCGACCGGCGGCATCTGCGTCGAATCCAGGGCGTCGATCCTTGAGGCCTACAAGACCGGCCGCGGCTCGATCCGTACCCGCGCCCGCTATGAGGTAGAGGATACCGGTCGTGGCGGCTGGCGTATCATCGTGCGTGAGATACCCTATTATGTGCAGAAATCGCGCCTGATCGAACAACTGGCCGACCTGATCGAAAACAAGAAGGCCCCGCTGCTCGGCGATGTGCGCGATGAATCGGACGAGGAAATCCGCCTGATCCTTGAGCCGAAGTCACGCAATATCGAACCCGAAGTCCTGATGGAGAGCCTGTTCAGGATTTCCGACCTGGAGACGCGTTTCAGCGTCAATATGAACGTGCTCGACGCCACCGGCACGCCTCGCGTCATGGGTTTGAAGGACTGCCTGATCGCCTTCCTCGATCACCGCCGCGTCGTGCTGGTGCGCATGTCGAACTGGCGGCTGGACCGCATCGAAAAGCGCCTCCATCTGCTCGACGGCCTGATGATCGCCTTCCTCAATCTCGACGAGGTGATCCGTATCATCCGCGAGGACGAGACGCCGAAACAGACCCTGATGGCGCGGTTCAGCCTGACCGAGTTGCAGGCCGACTATATCCTCGATACCCGCCTGCGCCAGCTGGCCCGCCTTGAGGAAATGACCATCACCGACGAGCATAAAAAGCTCTCGGAAGAACGCGATGGCATCCGCGCCCTGCTGGATTCGGAAAAGCTGCAATGGAAGCGCATCGATCAGCAACTGGTGGAAGTCCGCAAGAAGTTGCTGTCACCGCGCCGCACCACCTTCATGGACGCCCCGGTCGGCATCGAGGTCGCGGCCATCGAATCCTACCTGCCGAAGGAGCCGATCACGGTCATCCTGTCGGCGCGTGGCTGGATTCGCGCCAACAAGGGCAAGGTCGAGGACCCGTCCGAACTGAAGTTTAAGGAAGGCGACGAACTGGCGCATCTGGTGCCGGGCTTTACCACCGACAAGCTGCTGATCCTGACCTCCGACGGCCGTTTCCTGACGCTCGGCTGCGACAAGCTGCCCTCCGGACGCGGCAATGGCGAACCGCTGCGCCTGATGCTCGATATCGAGGAAAGCGCGAAGATTGTCACGGTCTTCATGATGAAGCCGGGCCAGAAGCGCGTCATGGTGTCGAAGAACGGCTATGGCTTCGTGATGAACGAGGAAGACGCCGTGGCCAACAAGCGCGCCGGTAAGCAGGTGCTCAATGCGGATGGCACCGAGGCCTTCGCCGCCCTGGCCGTGACGGGCGATCACCTCATGATCCTGGGCGAAAACAACAAGCTGCTGGTCTATCCGGTCAGCGAACTGCCGGAAATGGCGCGCGGCAAGGGCGTCAAGCTGCAAGGCTATAAGGACGGTGGCGTCAAGGATATCGCCGTGTTCGACATGGCGGCGGGCGCCCAGTGGTACGACGGTTCCGGCAAGGCGCGCGACTTTAAGGACGTGAAGGACTATATCGGCAAGCGCGCCGCCGCGGGCCGCATCGCCCCCCGCGGCCTGCGCAAACTGCGGTTATAATCTTCCCTTATACCTCCCCACCTCCGGTGGGGAGGGGGACCGCACGAAACGCGTCCGTATTGAAGTCGAATGGGAAACTCACAAGCCTGGATACGCGTGAGATGCGGTGGTGGGGGGCTTACTTTGAATTGATCATGAGATGCGCCTACGCCTCCGGATCAATCTCCTGCCAGCCCATATCCGTCAAACCCTCCAGCGGACGGTAACGCGCCTTGTAATCCATCTTCGGGCTATTTTTCACCCAGTAGCCGAGATAAACATAATCATAGCCGGCGCGGTTGGCCTGGTCGATATGGTCGAGGATAATGAAACGGCCCAGGGAACGTGTCATCAGGTCCGGGTCGTAGAAACTGTAGACCAGCGACAGCCCGTCATTCAGCGCATCGACCAGCACGCAGGCGACCAGCCGGTCCCCCTGCCGGTATTCGATCATGTGGGTGCGGACGAGCGTATCCTCCACCATGGCCACCAGGTCCGGCCAGCTCATGTCCATCATGCCGCCATCCGGATGGCGCGCCCTCAGATAGCGCTGCAACAGGTCGAACTGTTCACGGCTGGCTTCGGCCTCGACAAAGGCCTTGGCAAGATCGGCATTGGCTTTGACCACCCGCCGGTCCGATTTCGACAGGCTGTAGCGCCTGACCGGAATGCGCACGCTCTGGCAGGCGTGGCAGGTCTGGCAGGCGGGGCGGTAGGCGATATTCTGCGAGCGCCGGAAACCGATGGCCGAAAGCTGATCGTTGACGCTGATCGCCTCAAGCGGCGGCAGATGCACAAAGACCTTGCGTTCCTCCTGACCGGGCAGATAGGGGCACGGACCGGGAATCGTCAGGTAGTATCTGAGCTTTCGGCCTGGAAAGTGCTCGCTCATCTTACGCCGTACAAATCCTGTTCTTGCGCGGACAATACCGTAATCGCAGTTGAACCTAAAACGCGTGGGTCGGCAAGCGCAAATCCCGATCTACCGGGGTAAAACGGGCGCCTCGCGCAACAGGACGATGGCGATGCGGCGATTGCCGGCCAGGGTGGGGTCATCCGGATAGAGCGGCTCCTTCGCCGCCTTGCCCGAAACCTGGGCGATGCGGTCCTGATCGACGCCGGCGCCCTGCAATATGGAGCGTGACGCATCGGCGCGGGCGCTGGAAAGCGCCCAGTCGCGCGGATTTTGCCCGCCCTGGCCGAGTGAGCCGGAGGTATGGCCGGTGATCGAGATGCGGTTCGGCAACTGGTTGATCACCTTGGCGACGGCGCGCAACAGAATCTTGGCGCGCTCGTTCGGCTGGGTCGAGTTCTCGTTGAACATCGAGCGGCCCTCCTGGTCGATCAACTGGATGCGCAGGCCTTCCGGCGTCTGGTCGACCAGGATATTCTTCGACAGTTCGGCCAGTTCCGGCATGTCCTGCAAAGCCTGGCGCAGGCTCTCCGCCGCGCTCTGGAAGGATTGCTGCTCGCGGCGCTGGGCGTCCGATTCCTGGGTTGTGTCCGCCGTGGCACCGGCGCCTTTGGTTTCGGTGGCGGTGCCGTCGCTGTCCTGGGTTTCGGGCGGCTTGGGCGCCATCTGCTCGATGAAGGACATGGTGCCTTCATTCTTGTCGCCCTCCTTGCCGAGCGCCTGTCCGCTGAGGATGCCGCCGGAGCCGGAGGTCGATTGCGACACATTGGCCGGCGCGAAGTAATCGGCCACGCCGCGCTTCTGTTCGGGAGAGGTGGTGTTGATCAGCCACAGCAACAGGAAGAAAGCCATCATCGCCGTCACGAAGTCGGCATAGGCCACTTTCCACGCGCCGCCATGATGACCGCCGCCGATAACCTTCTTGACTTTCTTGATGACGACGGGGGCGTCGCGGCTGGCCATGGATGGATACTCTCGTAAAACCTGCGCCGAATCTAACCGGATTAACCTTAACAGCCTGTTTAGACCGGGCCGTGCCGGTCACTTTTGCGGAAAAATCCGCAGGGGTGTTGCATTGCCGGGCCGCGTCATTTAGGCCCATAGGGATAGGGTTGTCATACATCGGAACGGGCATGGATAAGAAGGCATTACGGTACGCCATGGGAGGCTTCGCCACGGGGGTATGCGTTATAACGGTCGCCGACCCGGATCACGTCGATGGACATGTGGTCGGACTGACGGCCAATTCATTCAGCTCGGTGTCGCTTGAGCCGCCGTTGGTGCAATGGTGCCTCGATCTCAAGGCGCATCGCTATGACCTGTACGCCAAGGCGCAAACCTTCGGTATCAACATCCTCAGCGCCGGTCATGAAACCCTGTCGCGCCGGTTCGCCCGCGAAAACGCCCATATCGTGCCCGAAGAAGACCTGACAAGCCCGCTCTCGCCGCTTAAGCTGAAGGATGTCGTCGGCTTTTTCGCCTGTGATCTGTATGAGTCGCGGCTGGTCGGCGATCATCTGGTCATTGTCGGTGAGGTCAGGCATTTTGAAACCGATCCGGCCCAGCCGGGACTGACCTTTTTCAAGGGCCGGTACGGACAGATAGGCGTTGAGTCATGAGACTGTGTTTCGCGGGACTGGGAGTCATGGGTGCGCCGATGGCCGGCCACTTGGTCAGGGCGGGGCATAAGGTCACCGGCTTCAACCGTACGCACCAGAAGGCGCTCGACTGGGCCGGCGAATATGGCATGCACGCCGAGGCGGCCCTGGGCACGGCGCTTATGGGCGCGGAAGCGCTGGTCCTGTGCGTCGGCCGTGACGAGGATGTCCGCCAGACGGTGCTGAACGCGATTTCCCACATGAAGCCGGGATCGCTGATCATCGACCATACCACGACCTCGGCGAAACTGGCGCGTGAACTGGCGGCTGTATGTACTGAAAAACACATCGTTTTTTATGATGCGCCGGTGTCCGGCGGACAGGCCGGGGCAATCAACGGTCAGTTGTCGGTCATGGTCGGCGGTGACGAAACGCGTTATGCCGAGGTCGTCGAACTGACCAGACCCTATACCAAGTCGATCACCCGCCTGGGTGAGGCGGGAGCGGGCCAGATGGCCAAGATGGCCAACCAGATCGCCATCGCCGGCGCGGTCCAGGGCGTAGCCGAGGCCCTGCATTTCACCAAATGCGCAGGTCTCGACCCCGACCTGGTGTTCAGCGCCATTTCCGCCGGTGCCGCCGGCTCGTGGCAGATGTCCAACCGCTGGGCCACGATGGCGAAGGACGAGTACGATTTCGGCTTTGCGGTGGACTGGATGCGCAAGGATCTGGGGATAGCCCTCGATGAAGCGCGGGCCAATGGCGCGCATCTGTCCGTCGCCGCGCTGGTCGATCAGTTCTATTCCGAAGTCCAGGCCATGGACGGCCAGCGCTGGGATACGTCCAGCCTACATGCCCGTCTTGAGGCCCGGCGGAAGCGCTAATAAATTAAATATTGAATTTCAGCGGTTCCTAGCCACCATGCGTTATCTAATAAATTCAAATGATATTGAAAAGGCTCTGGAGGCTCTTGGAGGAGAAGCTCATACTCGTCAAATTCAAGACTTTGTATTAAGCGAAATTTGCAATGGAACGGTTCCTGAGAATTACAAAAATCTCAGGACCTTCAGAATGACCGTGCAACGTAATATTGAGAACCATTGTCCTTAAGCTGCCGATTTTAATCCACAGCGTAAATCAGTTAAATTTATTAGAGTATCACCTGCTAAATATCGGTTGGCTTATAATACTGAAAATTTTGATATTTCTATTGCCGAAGAAGTAAAATCTCCAGTCGATATTTTTGAGGGAGCTTTGAAAACGATATCGGTGAATTCTTACGAACGAAGTGAGATTGCTCGCAGGAAATGCATTGAGCACTACGGCTATAACTGCAATGGTTGCGGCTTCAATTTCGAGAAAGCGTATGGGGAGATTGGTAGGGCACTTATTCACGTCCATCACCTTACCCCTCTATCTGAAATTAAGACCGATTATGTAGTTGATCCGATAAATGATTTGATCCCTGTTTGCGCCAATTGCCATGCGATAATTCATAGAGCTAATCCACCGCTTACGATGAATAAACTTAAAGAAATTCTGCAACTTAATATCAATGTTAATTAGTCGGGAAATCTGAAATTATTTAGTTCGCCGCCCGCTTCTCGACATAGCGTTGCAGGGTGCGGCTGTAGCTGTCGTCGAACTGCACCAGGGTAATATCGTCGAACGGCCATTCAACCTCGTCGGCCTGCCAGTTACCGCCCGGATCGATGGCCTTGATGACCACGCAGTCAGCCTCGATCGCGTCGACCAACCCGACCTCGGTGCCGTCTTCGGCTGAAACGACGACGAACTTTTCCTTGAACTGTAACGACTTGAACAGCTCCTGCCAGCCGCCAAGCCGCACCCAGCCGTAGCGCTTGGTGCGCTTAACGCTATTGAAGTCGAGAATCTTCAACTGGTCATCGTGATAGTCGGAAACCTCGACGGATTCGACCCCATCGACCGGCGCAACAAAGGCACCGATATCCTGCCATTCGTGGATTGCCTGGAGCAGCACCAGCGCCGGGCTGAGGGCGATGACAAAGCCTTCGTGCTCCCCATCGGCCAGGGTCAGGCGCACGTAGGTGCCGGCATTGAGGGCCTTTTGCAAGTCTTTGTAGATGTCCATGATCAGGCTTTCAGCAATTCGGCGACGTGCTTGGCGAAATAGGTCAGGATGCCCGAAGCGCCGGCGCGCTTGAAAGCCAGCAGGGTTTCCATCACGCCGCGGTCGTGGTCCATATAGCCCTTCTCGACCGCCGTCTTGATCATGGCGTACTCGCCGCTGACCTGATAGACAAAGGTCGGCACCCTGAAGGTATCGGAGACGCGCCGGACGATATCGAGATAGGGCAGGCCGGGCTTGACCATCACCATGTCGGCGCCTTCGGAAATGTCGATAGCGACCTCGCGCAGGGCTTCCTCGGTATTGGCCGAATCCATCTGGTAGGTCTTCTTGTCGCCCTTCAGCGCCTTGACGCCGATCGCGTCACGATAAGGGCCGTAGAAGGCCGAGGCGTATTTGGCGGCATAGGACATGATCATGGTGTCCTTATGGCCGGCGGCTTCCAGCGCCGTGCGGATGGCGCCGATACGGCCGTCCATCATGTCCGAAGGGGCCAGGATATCCGCGCCGGCGGCGGTCAGGGTCAGGGATTGCTGCACCAGCATCTCCACCGTGGCGTCATTGGCGATCCTGCCGTCGATCAGCAGCCCGTCGTGGCCGTGGTCGGTGTAGGGATCGAGCGCGATATCGACCAGCAGGCCGATATCCGGCACGGCGGCCTTTATGGCGCGGCAGGTCTGGGCGATCAGGCCATCCGGATCGAGCGCGGCCTTCGCGTCGGCGGTTCGGATTTTCTCATTCAGATGAGGAAACAGCGCGATCACATTGATTCCCAAGGCCTTTGCCTCACGCGCTTCCTTCACCGCCTCGGCGATGCTCAGGCGATCGACGCCTTGCAACGAGCCGATGGCATCGCGCGCCTTGTCCTGATCATGGACGAAGATCGGCCAGATCAGGTCCGAGACATGCAGGCGGTTCTCCGCCACCAGATCGCGTATCCAGTGGCTCTGGCGCAGACGACGCGGCCGGCCGGCCGGATAGGGGGCGAGGATCGGATTGAAGGTCATGGCGTACTCTCAAAGGCTTGCCGGAGCTTTAGGCCGATTGTCGGTCGCTATCAAGTCTCAGGCACTGCGACAAACGGCCTTATATGAAGGTCATTATTGACAGGCCTTCGTCGCAAATACTCAGTAATCGACCATCTGACAGGCCTCGTAACACCCTGCGCACCCTGTGCGAAATAGGGGGCGCTTCGCTGACCGCCTTAGTTATCCTGTTAAAGGCAAAAACCTTGTCTCTGGGCTTACTAAAATCAAGATTATCTGGATAAGGACTAATGAAGAATGCTGTTTCCCCATGGGAAGTGATGGCGCCTGAACCGTGGAGTTGTTGCGGTGTTGGCGTAACCTTCTGTGTTTGGTTCTCCAGGTCGAGTTCAACCCATTCGAAATGCGTGTATGCGCAAAATGCGAGGCGGTTTGGAGCCAAGGGACACATCGCGTAACAGTCTGCTATATCAACCGCATTATTGATGCTGCTCATATATCCCCACAGATAGGTTCCATTGTGGCTGAATATAGAAAGCCCCTCAATAGAAAGGCCCTGCGGAGAACCGAAAATACCTTCGTCGAAATAACTGACAGCAATAAAATTTTTGAGAACCAATACATCCTGCACACCATCGCCGACCGAAAAAGCATTTAAAATTTCGCCGCCTTTGGGGTCTATAATCCATGCATTGATCTGGTTGGTATCAGCTATACGAGAGATTACGACGAGTGCATTATTTCCTATCCATCGGACCATTGCGTATGGCAAATCGATCGGCAAAGGGATCTCAATTTCGGCGGTCAGTAACCTCAGGCCTTCGTCACTTTCGATGATAGCGATCCAGTTGCCATTTTCATCAAGATCGACCCCCTGCCAACTTATTCGGTCAGTGGAAAATGGGAGTGAGATAATTTTTGTTGAAGAGCGAAAAGTCATTTTTCTAATTCCGCCGCCATGTCCCGCAGGGTCTCAACCGTATTCAAATTTCGGGCGGTCATATCGACCTTGATGGCGCGGCCGATCTTTTCGACCATCTTCGAGCGACCAATCCCTTCCGGTGCATAGAGATACATCACTTCATCATTGATTTCATAGGCTTCGCTGTCGGCCTTCAGGCTATCCAGCAGGTCGCGGTCGACCTTTTCAGGCGGCGCCTTGAAGAAAAAGATGTGTTGCGCCTTGCCCTGGTGTTCGCGGTCTCGATAGGGGTTTTCCACCAGCAACTTTTCCAGATGCGCTAACGTGATCAGAAAGATCGATGGCCGGAAGCCGAAATTCGTCTCGACCAGATCGCCTATCAGCTTTTCCAGCGCGGCCTCACGGAGATCGTAATCAAACAACGCATTGCCGCTGGCGATATAGGTTTTCACATCCGTCAGCCCCGCCGCCAGCATAACCTTGGTCAAGTCTTTCATCGGCAGTTTGTTGTTGCCGCCGACATTGATGCCGCGAAACAGAGCGATCCATACGTTTGTCATGGCGATTTCTCTCAGGTGCGTCAAAACGCGCAGGCCAATCTAGGCAAAACCGCTGGAATTTGAAATGGATTTGCCGCAATGTCATTTTGAATATCTCCGGCGGGTTATTTTAACCCCCGGATGACTTGATCGACCCTGACGGAAGCGCTATTTCGTCAACAGGATACGCGGCGAAAGTGTCGCCGTCGGAGTGTGATATGAACTATAATGCCGCTTTCGAGGCCGCTGTAGAAGCTGTTCGCGCCGAAGGGCGCTATCGCGTGTTCGCCAATCTCAAGCGTCACGCCGGTCAGTTTCCGCGCGCCACCTGGATAAAGGAAGACGGCAGCGAGCAGGACGTCACCGTCTGGTGTTCCAACGATTATCTCGGTCAGGGGCAGAATCCGGTTGTCATGGACGCCATGCACCAGGCGATCGACGCGGTTGGCTCTGGTTCGGGCGGCACGCGCAATATTTCCGGCACCACTTGGTATCATAACGCCCTTGAAGCCGAACTGGCCGACCTGCACCACAAGGAAGCCGCGCTGGTTTTCACCTCCGGCTACGTCGCCAACGAAGCGACCCTGACCACGCTCTACAAGATCCTGCCGGGCCTGATCATCTTCTCGGATGAACTGAATCACGCTTCGATGATCCAGGGCATCCGTAATGGCCGTGGCGAGCGCCATGTCTTCCGCCACAACGATCTTGAACACCTCGAAGACCTGCTCAAGGCGGCGCCGGCCAATGCGCCGAAGCTGATCGCCTTTGAATCCGTCTATTCTATGGACGGCGATATCTCCGACGTGCGCGGCACCGTGGCCCTGGCCAAGAAGTACGGCGCCTTGACCTACATCGACGAGGTGCACGCGGTCGGCATGTACGGCCCGCGCGGCGGCGGCGTCGCCGAGCGCGACGG
>Ga0153956_1000644_pt1 | contig 36870 bp, 38 predicted proteins | sample TSFL040MetaG_FD_104704 | JGI IMG/M metagenome (GOLD analysis project Ga0153956, IMG submission 104704) | Attine ant fungus gardens microbial communities from Florida, USA - TSFL040 MetaG | ecosystem: Host-associated > Fungi > Mycelium > Unclassified | place: USA: Florida, Wekiwa Springs... | reverse complement strand
CACCTGCGAAGTGCCTTCCCATAGGAATAGTTGAACCGTAGAGAAGTCCAATTATCCCTTGCAGGACAGGCACTTTCGCTTATCTACACGCCAACACAGGCAACCAACCACGAAAAATCCGGGTTAGCCCGGATTTTTCGCGCGACCAGCAGGCTGGAGGTGACCTTGTGTAGGTGATCTTTGGTCGTAAGCGCGTCGTCGCTTGCCGGTGTGAGTCCGGTCCGGGTAGCTGTCAGGAGGCCCGGTAGCAGACTGGCGGCTTGGTTTGGAAACGGATCAGGTCGAAGCCCAGTGTCGAAAGCCCTTGAAGGGGGAGCGACTGAGTGGTCCGTAGCATGACGCGAAGCCTGCGGCGTCGTTAGAGGTCCCGCTCGGTTTGGGCGGGTGCAGTGAGTGCCGAGCCCCCGAAATCAGGGCGAAGGCCATGGAAGGCGCTGAAGACCTGAAAGTGCAGGCGCTGAAGAACTCCCCGGCGTATGGGGCTCGGAACGCTCAGATAGTGGCGGCGGGAACTGGTGAGGCCCTCCCCGGCCCGGCAAACTGTGAAATGTGTTGTTGGAGCGCGGCGCTCTATAACCAGTGAACCTGGGAAGTGAGCTGTCAGTCGGGTGGGCGTCGGAGGTGGTCGTAGTACTGGTTGAGCCGAGCGGACAACACAACCGTCGGTGAGGGAAGGACCGCTGCTTCGTCGATGCGTATCGCGTGTAGTGGAGGTGCCCGGTGAGTGCCGTTTCGGCTAGTCCCGCCGCTGTGGGGTCCGCGCCTGCGGACCCGGTTCGTGCCTTACAACATGCGCTGTACCGGGCGGCCAAGGCCGATCCCGGACGACGGTTCCATGCGCTAGGGGACAAGGTCTTTCGCAGAGACGTCCTGGGGCGTGCGTGGGTGATGGTGTCCCGGAACCAAGGTGCACCGGGCATCGACAAGACCACCTTGGCCGAGTCGAGCAGTACGGGGTGACCCGGCTGCTGGACGAGTTGGCCGCCGAACTGCGGGAAGGGCGGTATCGGCCGTTGCCGACGCGTCGGGTGTTCATCCCGAAGCCGGGCACGACCGAAATGCGCCCGTTATCGATTCCCGCCGTTCGGGACCGGATCGTGCAGACGGCGTGCAAGATCGTGCTCGAGCCGATCTTTGAAGCCGACTTTATGCCGTGCCCGTTCGGGTTTCGGCCCAAACGGGCGGCGCACGATGGGCTCCAGGTCCTGGTGGACGAGGCGTGGCGGGGCCGCCGGTGGGTGGTTGAGACGGACATCGCGAACTGTTTTTCGGCGATTCCGCATGAGAAGTTGATGCAGGCAGTGGAGGAACGCGTCTGTGACCAGGCCATGCTCACACTTCTGCGCGTGATGCTGCGTTCGGGAGTGATGCAGGACGGTGTGGTGCGGCGCGAGGTGACCGGCACTCCGCAAGGTGGCGTGGTCTCGCCGCTGCTGGCGAATGTCTATCTGCACCGGATCGATCGGGCGTGGGATGTTCGCGAGTTCGGGGTGCTGGTGCGTTATGCCGACGACGCCGTGGTGATGTGCCGCTCCCGGCAGCAGGCCGAGGCCGCCCTTGCGCGGCTTCGGGAACTGCTGGCCGAACTCGGTTTGGAACCGAAGGCGGCCAAGACCCGAATTGTGCATTTGACCGACGGGGGTGAGGGGCTGGATTTCCTCGGCTTCCACCATCGGTGGGTGCGCGCTCAGGGTCGCACCGGCGTAAGGGCGTCGCCTTCCTCGCTCGCTGGCCCGCGGACAAGGCGATGCAGCATGCGCGCGACCGGATCCGGGAGTTGACGGATCGTCGCCGGATGCTGCTGGGTGTGGACTACATCGTGGGAGAGGTCAATCGTTTTCTGCGAGGCTGGGGGCGGGTATTTCCGGTACGGGAACTCGGCCCGGCGGTTCAACCAGATCAGGGATTACGTGGTGATGCGGATCGCGGGTTTCATTGCGAAGAAGCATCGCCGCTCCCGAGCGTTCGGTCGTTGGGTTATTGCCTACGCGTCGGACAATCAACTCGGGCTGATCCGCCTTGACGGAACTGTTGTTGCACCCAGGCCTTTCCGGGCCTGGCGGGTGGTGCCGAATGCCGGCGGTGAACGGCGTCGGTAAGCCGTGTGCGGGAGAACCGCATGCACGGTTTGACGGGCGGGAGCTGGAAACCAGCCAGATCTCAGCCTTGACCCCTGGGGCTGACCTGGTAGCCGGCGGCTTCGAGGACACCGAACTGGCGGTCCTGCGGCTCGCCACCGAGTTGATCCAGACCAAGAGCGTCGGCGCCGAGCTGTTCGAGCAGGTTCGGCGCGACCTCGGCGATGAGGCCACCGTGGAGGTCCTGATGCTGATCAACCGGTGGACCGGGCTGGCGCTGATGCTCAACGCCCTCGACGTCGATCTGGACACCCACGCTCGGATCACCATCCCACAAACGCACTGACCACAACCAGAGAGAGGATCTGCCATGCGCGCCTTACGTTTTGATCACTTCGGTGACCCGCACGTCCTGCAGGTCGCCGAGATCGCCGATCCCGTCGCGGACAACGGCCAGGCCGTCGTCGCCGTCAAGGCGGCCTCGGTGAACCCGTCGGACGTCAAGAACGTCGCCGGGGCCATCCCGGGAACGGTGCTGCCCTGGGTGCCCGGACGCGACTTCGCCGGCGTCGTGGTCGACGAACCCGGCGACTGGATCGGCGCCGAGGTCTGGGGAACCGGGGGTGACGTCGGCTTCAGCCGCAATGGATCCCACGCCGAACTGCTCGCCGTCCCCATCGATGCGCTGGCACGCAAGCAACTCAGCCTCGATGAAGCCGCCACCGTCGGGGTGAACTTCGTCGTCGGCTGGCTCGGCGCCATCGAAACCGCCCAACTGCACAAGGGCGAGACCATCGCGGTGTTCGGGGCATCCGGCGGAGTCGGCGGCGCCGTAGCCCAGATCGCCGCCGCCTACGGCGCCCGGGTGATTGGCGTCGACCGCACACCGCCCGGTGATGACAGCCCGGCCGCAGCGATTCTGGACGAGTGCATCGCCTTCGATGGCGACGCGCAACACGTCGCCGACCAGATCCGGCGGGCGACCGGGGGCCGCGGCGCCGAGGTGGTCTATGACGCCGTCGGCGGAGTTACCACCGGTGCGGCCTTGGCCGCGCTGGCGCCCCGCGGCCGCCTCGTGGTCATCAGCGCGGTCGGCACCCGCGTCGTGGAGTTCGACCTGGTCGACTTCTACCACAACGAAACCCGGCTGCTGGGCGTTGACAGCACCAAGCTGGGCGTAGTCGAATCCGCCTCGCGACTTACCGAACTGGCCCGCTACTTCGAATCCGGCGCCTTCCGGCCGCTGTCGATCAGCCGCAGCTATGGCCTCGACGAAGGCCAAGACGCCTACCGCGCCGTGGCCGGTGGCACGCCAGGCCGCATCGTCATCCATCCGCAGCCGTGAGCGCGTGGGCCTGGCAGACTCTCAGGCTGTGACGTCTAAACGTGCCCTGGTGCTCGGCGGTGGTGGGGTAGCGGGCATCGCGTGGGAGACCGGCGTGCTGTGCGGCATCGCCGACGAATCGCCCGACACTGCAAGGGAACTGCTCGAATCCGCGGTGCTGGTGGGGACATCGGCGGGGTCGGCGGTGGCCGCCCAGATCGGCAGCGGGCTGGGCCTGGAGCAGTTGTTCGCCCGGCAAGTCGCGGAGACCTGCTCGGAGATCGATCCCGGTGTTGGCGCCGATGAGCTGACCGAGCTGTTCGTGGCGGCGATCACCGAGCCCAACACGACCACGGCGCAGAAACTGCAGGGCATCGGCGCGGTGGCCCTGGCGGCGCAGACCGTTGCCGCGCCGGTGCGGCGCGGGATCATCGCCGACCGGTTGCCGTCACACGACTGGCCGGATCGCCCGCTGCGGATCACCGCGATCGACATCGACACCGGGGAGCTGACGGTCTTCGACCGCGACTCGGGGGTGGAGCTCATCGACGCGGTGGCAGCCAGTTGTGCGGTGCCCGGCGCCTGGCCTCCAGTGGTGCTCGGCGCGCGCCGCTACATGGACGGCGGGGTGCGCAGCACGGTCAACCTTGATGTGGCCGCCGATTGCGACGAGGCCGTGCTGCTGGTGCCCACCGGTGGCGGAGTCGACGGCGAGATTGCGGCGTTCGCCGGTCGCGTGTGCGCGGTGCTGGCCGACGATGACGCGCTGCGTGCTTTCGGCGGCAATCCGCTCGACCCGGCGTGCCGGTTGCCGTCGGCGCAGGCCGGACGCGAACAGGGCCGACGGCAGGCCGGCGCCATCGCCCAGTTCTTGGCCAAAGACTAGAGCGCTAAGGCGATTTCGCGGCGTCAAGGGCGCGGGCGGCAAGCTCCCGGCCTACGTCGACCAACTCCGCGGCGCGGTGGAAGTCCAGGCTGCGGCAGGCGACCCGGGGCACCTCGATCAGCAGATCGGGCGGGTGCGACGCCAGTTGATGGCGGGCCAGCGCTGCCTGGGCGATATCGATGGTTCGGTTCATCACCTCGAAGCTGCCGAGTTTGGGCACCTCGGGTGTCGATTCCTCGTCTTCGCCGGGCTCGGACTCGCCACTGCTGAACCGGTCCAGGATCGCCCGGGCCGTCGGCCGGTCCAGCAGGGATCGTGCCCCGCTGGTGTCCAGCAGCGCAGATGAACTGCGCCACATGCGATTCAACCGACCGGGAGGCAGGTCCCGCTCTGGGTCTTCTGCGACCGTTCCGGCGGGCGCCGGGCCGGCGGCGGTCGTGTCGCCGCCGTTCAGGCTCACCGCCAGGGTCAGGTCAGCGTTGACGGCACTCAGCGGAGCCATCGGCAGCGGGTCGAGGATGCCGCCGTCGGCGAGCAGGCGTCCATCGACCACGTGCGGGGCGATCACCCCGGGAATGGCGATGGAGGCTCGGATGGCGGTGTCGACCGGGCCGCGCTGCAGCCACACCGATCGGCCCGCGATCAGATCGGTCGCCACCGCGGTGTAGGGAATCGGCAGCTCTTCGATATCGATATCGCCCAAGATGTCGCGGACGACGTCGAGGATCTTCTCCGCCCGTAGCACCCCCGCCGCGGTGAACGACGGATCCAGCAGGCGCAGCACCGCGCCCTGGGTCAGCGACTTGGCCCACTCGGCGAAGTCATCGAGCCGGCCGGCAGCCTGCAACCCGCCCACCAGTGCACCCATCGACGATCCGGAGATCCCCACGATGTCGAAGCCGCGGTCGCGCAGCTCGGCGATCACCCCGATATGGGCATAGCCGCGCGCGCCGCCGCTGCCCAGCACCAGCGCCACCCGCGGCGCCCGGGATTCCGCAGCAGAAGTCATGTGCACCATTTTGCGGGCCGCGCCGCGCCAGTTCTTTCCGTCATTGCGATTACAACCGTAGTACCGACAGGAAAGGGCAGGTCATAGTGGGTATTGCCGTGCCAACAGGGCCGCAAGATCCCCCGGTAGCGTGAGCCGCCGATGCGTCCGACTCCCCACCCGCATAGCATGGCCGCTGTGATGGAGCACGTCGGATTCCAGGGTTGTTGTTGCCGCAGCTGAATGCTGCCGGCCACCCCTGTCTTGAATCCACCCCATCCTCTTTGGAGTTCTGACCATGGTCATCGCTGATCCCATCGCGCTGCGCCGCCCGGCCGCCCGGCCCCGATCGCTGCGCCTGCCCGACCTCTTGCAGACCACCGACCTGGCCGCCGACGCGGTGCTGCAAGGCCGCTACAACCACCTGCTGCCCGCATCGGGGCTGCCCGAGGACGAGCGTTGGTTTGCCCGCATCCACGGTGATGACCGGCTCGACATCTGGCTGATCAGCTGGGTGCCGGGGCACGCCACCGAACTGCACGACCACGGCGACTCGCTGGGCGCGCTGACCGTGCTGTCCGGCTCCTTGGACGAGTTCCACTGGAATGGTCGCGAGCTGGCGCAACGACGGCTGGACGCGGGGGATCAGGCCGCGTTCACCCAGGGCTGGGTGCACGACGTCGTCTGGGCGCCGTCGACAACCCAGTTCGAACCGGCCGCTCCGACCCTGAGCGTGCACGCATACTCGCCGCCACTTGCGGAAATGTCCTACTACGACGTCGCGCAGGACCATACTTTGCGTAGGCAGCGCACCGAACTCACCCAACATCCGGAGGCGTCATGACTACCACCCACGTCACCAGCCGCATTGATCACCTACTTGAGTCGGCTCGGGCCAAGTTGCACCGGCTGACCGCTGATGAAGTGCCCGAGGCGCTGCGCAACGGCGCATACCTGGTCGACATCCGGCCGGCGGCCCAGCGCGTGGAGGAAGGCGAGGTGCCGGAAGCGCTGGTGATCGAGCGCAACGTGCTGGAGTGGCGCTGCGACCCGACCAGCGACGCGCGGCTGCCGCAGGCAGTCGATGACGACGTGCAGTGGATCATCCTGTGCTCGCAGGGCTACACCTCGAGCCTGGCCGCGGCTTCGCTGCAGGACTTGGGGCTGCACCGCGCCACCGACGTCATCGGCGGCTATCACGCCCTGGCGGTCGTCGGGGAGCTGGTGGAGCCGGCCCCACTCGCCGCACTAAGCGTTGGAGTGCAACAGGGGGCGGAGCCGTTCAGTCTTGTCCGGGGTCCACGCCGCTGGATGTAGGATCGCCGCCCACGCATCGGCGGCGTCGGCGACGTAACTGTGGCCATGGCCGTCGGGCACATCGATCGCCACGGCCATGTCGGCAGAGACCTGCAGGAACGTCACGATCGGGGTCCAGCGCACCTGCGGCAGCACGTCGTAGCCGCGGGGCTCTTTGAGCCAGTCGGGCTTGTGGTACAGCAGGTCCGGATGCCACCAGGCGATCGGGTCCGAGGCGTGCTGTAGGTACACCACTCGTGGTGTTTCCGGTGCGCCCCAAGGGGTGTCGGGGCGTGCCAGGTCTTCCGGGCGAGCGACAAACCGCACGGCGCGGCCGTCGTGGTAAATCGGCAGCCATTGCGGAGAACCGGGATCGCGGTTGAGCGTCAGGTCGGTCCAGATCGTGTTCTGAAATGTCGGACCGGAGAACAGTGCACCGTCGGTACGCGCCAGCACATTGTTGAGGCTCATGAATGAGGCCTCGCCCCCGAAGGATCCGAGGCTTTCGCCGAACACCACCAGTTTGGGACGCTTGGCCTCCGGCAGCGCCCGCACGTGTTTGTCGACGGCTTCGAACAGCGCTTGGCCGGCCTGGCGCGCGTTCTCCTTGTCCACCAGGAAGGACAACCAGCTGGGCAGGAACGAATACTGCATGCTCACGATCGCCGTGTCGCCGTTGAACATGTACTCCAGTGCCGAGGCCTCCGCCTCGTTGACCCAGCCGGTTCCCGTCGTGGTGGCCACCGCGACCACCTCCCGGCTCAGCCCGCCGGTGCGGGCCAGTTCGGCCGCCGCCAGCTCAGCGGTCTCCTTGATCCCGTGCGCCGAATTCAGGCCGGCGTAGGCCCGAATCGGTTCGGTGGCCGGCGTGCCGTTGAACTCGCCGAGTTGCGCCATGGTGGGTCCACCCGCGACGAAGATGCGGCCCTGATGGCCCAACGACTCCCAGGAGGCCAGCGACTCGGGTCCGCCGGAACGCAGCCGGGTCGACGGGGCGGCCCGGTCGGGGCTGGTCTCCTCGTTGATCGAAGCGAAGGTGCTGTTCATGACGTGCATCGCGGTCTTGAGCACCAGGCCGTTGAGCACCGCCACAAACAGGGCAATCAGCAGCGATACCGCGACCACGGCCGAAACCCGCGGCGGGGCAACACGTTCGAGCTGGCGCACCAGAAAGCGGATCACCATCCGGATCAGTTGGCCGATCTCGACCAGGATGAACAGCGTGACCACCGCTATCGCGCCGGCTTGGGGGTAGTTGTACCAAGTCAGCCGCGGCACACCCATCAGGTCGCGCATCTGGTCCTGCCAGCCGTGGATCGCCCACACCACCCAGAGATGGATGATCGCCGCGGTGGGGATGAGCACCCGCCAGGCCCACCGCGGGGCCGGCGGGCTGGTGTCCTTCGAGCGCATGTAGCGGACCAGCCAGACGCTGAACACGCCCAGGCCATAGCCGATGGCGCCCGAGCCGCCGCTGACCAAACCCTGGAACAGTGGCCCGCGCGGCAGCAGCGACGGCGTCAGCGACAGCCACAGGAACACCAGGCCCACCGCGGTGCCGGTGAACGTGTAGTGCCGGACCCACCAGGGGGCGCCCGCGGTCGCTTCCGGAGTCGTCTCCGCGGTGGCGGGGTCGGTGGCTGTCGCGCTCATCGGTACCTACTCAGCGGTGGGTGAAGTTCGGCGCGCGCTTCTCGGTGAACGCCGCCATGCCCTCGGTCTGGTCGTCGGTGGCGAACGCCGAGTGGAACAGGCGGCGCTCGTAGAGCAGTCCCTCGGCCAGGGTGGACTCGAAGGCCCGGTTGACGGCTTCCTTGGCCATCCGGGCGGCCGACAGGCTCATCCCGGCGATGGTGGCGGCGACCTTGCCGGCCTCGGTCAGCAGGTCGTCGGCGGGGACCACGCGGGACACCAGGCCGGACCGCTCGGCCTCGGCCGCGTCGATGGTGCGGCCGGTCAGGATCAGGTCCATCGCCTTGGCCTTGCCGATGGCCCGGGTCAGGCGCTGGGAGCCGCCCATGCCGGGCAGCACGCCCAGTTTGATCTCCGGCTGGCCGAACTTAGCGGTGTCGGCGGCGATCAGCAGGTCGCACATCATCGCCAGTTCGCAGCCGCCGCCCAGGGCGTGCCCGGCCACCGCGGCGATGGTCGGGGTGCGTACCGCGGCCAGTTTGGACCACGCGGCGAAGAAGTCGGCGGCGAACACCTCGGCGAAACTCAGATCGGCCATCTCCTTGATGTCCGCGCCGGCGGCGAACGCCTTGGCGCTACCGGTGATAATGATCGCCCCGATGCCGGGATCGGCGTCGAATTCAGCTGCGGCGGCGGTGACTTCGTTCATCACCTGGCTGTTGAGCGCGTTGAGCGCCTGCGGCCGGTTCAGGGTGATGGTGCCGACCCGGCCGTCGCGGCCGACGAGGATGGTTTCGTAAGTCATGGGTGCTCCTTAGAAGGTCAGATCGGGTTCGGCGGGAACGAAATACGCTTCGATGTCGGCGGTGGTCACCTCGGCCAGCGTCGCCGGCGACCACTGCGGATTGCGGTCCTTGTCGACCAGCTGGGCGCGGATGCCCTCCACCAGATCATGCGAACGCAGCGACGCGCACGACACCCGGTACTCCTGAATCAGAACTTCTTCCAGACTGGCGAGCCGGCCCGCCCGGCGCACCGCCTCCAAGGTCACCGACAAGGCGACCGGGGACCGGGTTCCGATCAGTTCTGCCGCGGCGTTGGCATCGGGGCTGGCGTGGCCGGCCAGCGCGTCCACGATCTGCGCGACGGTGTCGTGCGCGTAGCACTCATCGATCCAGTCGCGTTGTGCGGCAATCTGACTCGGCGGCGCCTCGACCGTGTGTGCGGCCAGGGCGCTGTCCACTCCGTCGGCGATGATCGCCGCGGTGAAGGCCTCCAACGACGCGTGCGGCACATAGTGGTCGGCGAAACCCAGCGCGATGGCGTCCGGACCGGAGAACGGCGCACCGGTCAGTGCCGCGTGCAGACCGAGCCGCCCGGGGGAGCGGGCAAGCAGATACGTGCCGCCGACGTCGGGGATGAAGCCGATACCGACCTCGGGCATGGCCATCTTGGTGGTGTCGGTGACGACCCGGGTGTTGGCGTGCGCCCCGACTCCGACGCCGCCGCCCATCACGATGCCGTCCATCAACGACACATACGGTTTGGCGAATCCGCCGATCTGCGCGTTGAGCAGGTACTCGTCGTACCAGAACCGTCGCGCGTCGGCGCCGTCGGCTTTGGCGCTGTGATAGATCGCGACCACGTCGCCGCCGGCGCAGAGTCCGCGCTCGCCGGCCCCGGCGAGTACCACCGCCGTGACCGCCGGATCTTCGGCCCAGGTGGACAGTGCCGCGGTCATCGCGGTCACCATCGGAAGGTCCAGCGAGTTGATCGCCTTCGGGCGGTTGAGCGTCAGCAGGCCGACCCCGTGGTCAACGTGGGCCAGGACGTCGGGGCTCGGGGTAGCGTCAGATTCGCCTGTCACGCCTTCGCAATGTAGATCCCTAGGCGTGGCCACTGATCCGCGGGTAAGGTTTGGCAGCAGAACGGCCCGAACGCCGTCGGGAACTCCGGCGGGTCGGGAAACGTTGATTCAGTATTCGTAACCCTTCGCTTCACAGCCCCAGGAGAGGATCGGGACGGTGCGGGAGACCAGCAACCCGGTATTTCGTTCGTTGCCCAAACAGGGCGGCTACGCGCAGTTCGGAACCGGCTTAGGACAAGCCACAGCCGGTGCCGCTCAGCAGGCGGGACAGACCTACCAGGTCGACCCGTCGCTGACGCAGTATCAGCAGCGGGAGGTCACTCGCCCGCTGACCATCGATGACGTTGTCACCAAGACCGGCATCACGCTCGGCGTGCTGAGCCTGTCGGCGATCATCTCCTTCTTCATGGTGTCGGCCAATCAGGCGCTGGCCGGGCCGCTGACCTTCATCGGTGCGTTCGGCGGCCTTGCCGTGGTCATGGTGGCCATGTTCGCCCGCAAGCAGGACAACAAGGCAGTGGTGCTCAGCTACGCGGTGCTAGAGGGCCTGTTCCTCGGCGCCATCTCCTGGGTGCTGACCGCCTTCACGGTGGGGACCGGCAATGCCGGCTCGATGATCGGCCAGGCCGTGATGGGCACGCTCGGCGTGTTCGGCGGCATGCTGGTGGTCTACAAGACCGGCGCCATTCGGGTCACCCCGAAGTTCACCCGGATGCTCGTCGCCGGCATGTTCGGTGTGCTGGCCCTGATGATCGGCAACCTGGTGCTGTCGCTGTTCGGCGTCGGCGGCGGCGAGGGCCTGGGCCTGCGCAGCGGCGGCACGCTGTCCATCATCTTCTCGCTGGTGTGCATCGGTATCGCGGCGTTCAGCTTCCTGATCGACTTCGACGCAGCCGACCAGCTGATCCGTGCCGGCGCGCCGGAGAAGGCCGCCTGGGGCATCGCACTGGGCCTGACCGTGACCCTGGTCTGGCTGTACCTGGAGATCCTGCGTCTGCTCAGCTACTTCCAGAGCGAGTGACCCGCTAGCTTTCCCCGTTGACTCTGCGCTGACCAGGCAAGTTACTCGCATTTTTGCCTGGTACGCGCAGAGTCAACGACAAAGGGAACTAGGACAGCCGCTCGACCACCATGGCCATGCCCTGGCCGCCGCCAACACACATGGTCTCCACGCCGAACTGCTTGTCGTGGGTGGCCAGGTTGTTCAGCAGGGTGGCGGTGATGCGGGCACCGGTCATACCGAACGGGTGGCCCAGGGCGATCGCGCCGCCGGACACGTTCAGCTTGTCCTCGTCGATGCCCAGTTCGCGGGCCGAGCCGAGCACCTGCACCGCGAAGGCCTCGTTGATCTCGAACAGGTCGATGTCGGAGACCGACATCTTGGCGTTCGCCAGCGCCTTCTTGACGGCCTCGATCGGGCCCAGGCCCATGATCTCCGGCGACAGGCCCGACACCCCGGTGGACACGATCCGGGCCAGCGGCTTGAGACCCAGCTCCTTGGCCTTGGTGTCGCTGGTGATGATCACGGCGGCGGCGCCGTCGTTCAGCGGGCAGGCGTTGCCGGCGGTGATCGTGCCGTTGGGCCGGAATACCGGCTTGAGCTGGCTGATCTTCTCGTAGGTGGTGCCGGCGCGCGGGCCGTCGTCGGTGCTCACCACGGTGCCGTCAGGCAGCGTGACCGGCGAGATCTCGCGGGCGAAGAAGCCACTGTTGATGGCCTCCTCGGCACGGTTCTGGCTGCGCACGCCCCAGTGATCCTGGTCCTCGCGGCTGATACCGGTGTGCAGCACAACGTTCTCGGCGGTCTGACCCATCGCGATGTAGACATCGGGCAACAGGCCGTCCGCCCGCGGGTCGTGCCACTCGGTGGCACCGGCTGCGGCGGCCTCCGAGCGATCGATTCCGTCGTTGAACAGCGGGTTCTTGCTGTTCGGGGCACCGTCGGCAGCGCCGATGGCGAACTGCGACACGGTCTCCACACCGGCGGAGATGAATGCGTCACCCTCGCCGGCCTTGATCGCGTGGAACGCCATCCGGGTGGTCTGCAGCGACGACGAGCAGTACCGGTTCACCGTGGTGCCGGGCAGGAAGTCGTAGCCGAGCAGCACCGAGACCACGCGCCCGATGTTGTAGCCAGAGGCGCCGCCCGGCTGCCCACAGCCCATCATCAGGTCGTCGATCTCGCGCGGGTCCAGCGCGGGCACCTTGTCCAGGGCGGCACGCACCATCTGGGCGGCCAGGTCGTCGGGCCGCATGGTGACCAGGGATCCCTTACCGGCCCGGCCGATCGGCGAACGCGCAGTTGAGACGATTACAGCTTCAGGCACTTCTGGCTCCTTGAGATCGGGTATATAGGAGCCGAATCTAGCCCGACGAGGCCCCCACGCGGGAATCGGGCCGGTCCAGCACAGCGCAGAGCGCCGGGATCATTTGGCCCGCCGCCAGGGCGTAACCCGCCGCCGAGGGGTGGTACTGGTCCGCGGCGAACAGCAGGCCGGGACTGTCATGGAACTCTCGTGCCCGGAAGTCGGCGAAGGGCACGGCGATACCGCCGGCCGCCTTGACCGCCAGGGTCTGCGCCCGGGCCAGCTGGCACGCCCGGGCGTGGGCGACCCAGCGCAGCGGCCGCGGTATCGCGCTGATCGCCCCGAACTTCGGGCAGGTGCCCACGATCACCACCGCACCGCTGGCACGCAGTCGCTTCACCGCGCAGCGCAGTCGCTGCACTGAGCCGGCGATGCTGTTCAGGGCGGTGACGTCATTGGCGCCGATCATGATCACCGCCACATCCGGTGGCGGACCCGCGACGAACATCGCGTCTACCTGCCCGGCCAGGCCATTCGAGGTGGCGCCCACAATTGCCTTAGTGCTCAACCGAATCCGCAGTCCGGTGCGCTGTGCCAGTGCCTTGGCGATCAGCGCGCCGGGAACCTCTCCCGCGGAACGGCAGCCATAGCCGGTCGCGGTGGAGTCACCGAAGACCATCAGGTGCAGATCGACGTTCGCCCCGCGGCGAAACGGCTGAACTTCGGTGTCGTCGGGACCGTATATACCGTCAGCACGGGGTGGAAGGTCCCAAGCCTTGGGGATCGTCTGGCGGGCCCGGTCGGCCTGGCCAGCCAGCAGATTGCGCACACCCAGATACACGGTGCCGCTGAATGCGAACACGCCCGCAGTGGTCAGCGTGACCGCCGAGCGTCGCGTTGCGCCGATCCCCATGCCCCGATTTTAGGGAAGGGGCGCCCATGTCGCCTGAGCGCAGCAAACAAATATGGTCACGAAGCGGACCCGATGCAGTATCGGAACGAATCGTAAGATTTCTTCTCAATTTTCCGCGTGTGACGATACGAGGTACCGCGTTGGCTGTGCCGGCCCGGGCCGGCTGGAGGGAGTGTCCATCATGACCGCACCCGACGTAATTCCCAGCTCGTTACGTGTTCGCGCCCGCCTGTACCCCAGTTCGCGACCCCACCGTTACGGCCGCCACGATGGACTGCCGGTCGAGGTGGTCGAGGAGTCGCCCAGCGTCGAGGGACGGCTGGCGTGGCTGGCCGCGCGGGCCACCATTCGGCCCGTTCTCTCGGTCGGCAGCTACCTGCCGCGCATGCCCTGGCCGTTCGGCTTGCTCGACTTCGCCGCGAAGGCGGTGCTGCCCGCGCCGGGCACCAGCCGCGCCACCATCCGACTGCCACGCTGCAAGGCGCAGATGGTGCGCGCCGCCGGTGTTCTGCCCGCCGACGGCACCCGTCGCGTCGTGCTCTACATGCACGGCGGGGCTTTTCTGACCTGTGGGGCCAACACCCACGGCCGGCTCGTCACCAAGTTGTCGAAGTATGCCGACAGTCCGGTCTTGGTGGTGGAGTACCGGATGATCCCCAAGTACTCCATCGCCGACGCGGTCGACGACTGTTACGACGGCTACCGCTGGTTGCGCAGGCAGGGGTATGAACCGGACCAGATCGTGTTGGCTGGTGACTCCGCCGGTGGCTACCTGTCGCTGGCGCTGGCCGAGCGCTTGTTGGACGAAGGCGGCGAGGAAGTGCCGGCCGCGATCGTCGCGATGTCGCCGCTGCTGGAGATCGCCAAGGAAGCCAAGAAGGCGCACCCCAACATCCACACCGGTGCGATGTTCCCGCCCAAGGCATTTGACGCGTTGGTGGAACTGGTAGAAGCGGCGGCCCGACGCGACCGCACCCACGGCAGTGACGTCCTCGAGCCGCTGCAGCACGTCCGGCCCGGACTTCCGCGCACCCTGATCCACGTCTCCGGTTCCGAGGTGTTACTGCACGACGCCCGGCTGGGGGCCAAGGTGCTCGCGGCCGCCGGCGTTCCGGTTGAGCTGCGGGTGTGGCCCGGCCAGATTCACGTCTTCCAGATCGCCGCCCCGTTCGTGCCGGAGGCCACCCGCTCGCTGCGGCAGATCGGCGAATACATCCGCGAAGCCACCGGTTGATCCGACGGGACAAATAACCTGACACGATGGCAGGCATGCGGATAGCGAGCCACATCAGTGACCTCATCGGCAACACCCCACTCGTCGAGCTGAATTCGATCGTTCCCCCAGGCGCCGGCCGGGTGGTGGCCAAAGTCGAATACCTCAACCCCGGTGCGAGCTCCAAGGACCGCATCGCGGTCAAGATGATCGATGCGGCCGAGGCCAGCGGAGCGCTCAAGCCTGGCGGCACCATCGTCGAACCCACCTCCGGCAACACCGGTGTCGGCCTGGCGCTGGTGGCCCAGCGCCGCGGCTACAAGTGCGTGTTCGTCTGCCCGGACAAGGTCAGCGAGGACAAACAGAACGTGTTGCGGGCCTACGGCGCCGAAGTGGTGGTGTGCCCCACGGCTGTACCGCCGGACGACCCGGCCAGCTACTACAGCGTCTCCAACCGGCTTGTCGAGGAGATCGACGGCGCCTGGAAGCCGGATCAGTACTCCAATCCCGCAGGCCCGGAAAGTCATTACGAGACCACGGGTCCGGAGATCTGGGCAGACACCGACGGCCAGATCACCCATTTCGTCGCCGGGATCGGGACCGGCGGCACCATCACCGGCACCGGCCGCTACCTCAAAGAGGTGTCCGACGGCCGGGTGCAGATCATCGGCGCGGACCCCGAAGGCTCGGTGTACTCCGGCGGTACCGGCCGGCCGTACCTGGTGGAAGGCGTCGGCGAGGACTTCTGGCCGGCCGCCTACGACCCGAGCATTGCCGACGGCATCATCGCGGTCTCCGACGCGGATTCGTTCGACATGACCCGGCGCCTGGCCCGGGAGGAGGCGTTGCTGGTCGGCGGCTCCTGCGGGATGGCAGTGGTGGCGGCGGTCGAGACCGCGGTCAAAGCCGGCCCCGACTCGCTCGTCGTCGTTCTGCTTCCCGACGGCGGGCGCGGCTACATGTCGAAGCTGTTCAACGACGCCTGGATGTCGTCCTACGGTTTCCTGCGGTCCCGGCTGGACGGTTCGACCGTGCAGCCCACGGTCGCCGATGTGTTGCGGGCCAAGGCGGGGGTGCTGCCGGACCTGGTGCACACCCACCCGGCCGAGACGCTGCGCGACGCCATCGGGATCCTGCGGGAGTACGGGGTGTCGCAGATGCCCGTCGTCGGCGCCGAACCGCCGGTGATGGCCGGAGAGGTGGCCGGCAGCGTGTCCGAGCGGGATCTGCTGTCCGCCGTCTTCGAGGGCCGCGCGAAGCTTGCCGACGCGGTGTCGCAGCATATGGGCCCACCGCTGCCGCTGATCGGATCCGGCGAGGTCGTCGGCGTCGCCGCCACCACGCTGGCCGAGGTGGACGCGGTGATGGTGGTCGAAGACGGCAAACCGGTGGGCGTCATCACTCGCCACGACCTGTTGGGCTTTTTGTCCGACGGGCCACGCCGTCGATAACACATTGACGTTCACCGTCCTGCGGTAGCGTTTGGACCGTTCACCGACACGACCCGAAAGGGTGGAGATGACCGAATTCCCGCCGCCCCCGCAAGGCAACTACCCACCCCCGTCCGGTGATTTCCCGTCGCAGGGCAACTACCCTCCGCCGCCTCCCGGCAACTACCCCCCGGCCCCGGGTAATTACCCCCCGCCACCTCCGGGCAATTACCCGCCCCCGCCGCCCGGCAATTACCCGCCCCCGCCGCCCGGCAACTACCCGCCTCCTCCTCCGGGCTACGGCGTGTACCCGGGTGCGGTCGGAAGCCCGGTGGGCCAGCTGCCGCAAGACGCCTACACCTCGTGGCTGACGCGCGTGGGCGCGTACTTCGTCGACTTCCTGCCGATCCTGGTGCTCTACGGCATTCCGTCGACGATCGCCGGAACCACCGCCGACAAGGAGTGCATCACCAGCTCCGACGGATTCGCTTGCACGGTCACGCCGTCGAGCACCGGCGCGGTGCTGATGTTCTTGGGTTGGTTGGCCGCGCTCGCCTACGGAATCTGGAACTTCGGCTACCGGCAGGGCACCACCGGATCGAGCATCGGTAAGTCGGTGCTGAAGTTCAAGGTGGTCTCCGAAGCCACCGGCCAGCCCATCGGGTTCGGGATGTCGATCGTGCGCCAGTTGGCACACATCATCGACGGCGCGATCTTGTGCATCGGCTACTTGTTCCCGCTGTGGGACGCCAAACGCCAGACGATCGCCGACAAGATCATGACCACCGTCTGCCTGCCGATCCATTGAGTCAGAAGCAACCGCATAGCAATACCGGCTTGTCCACCACGGCGATCCACGCCGGATTCCGTCCGGACCCGGCGACCGGGGCCGTCAACGTACCGATCTATGCCAGCAGCACCTTCGCCCAAGATGGCGTCGGCGGCTTGCGCGGCGGCTACGAGTACGCGCGCACGGGCAATCCGACCCGGGCGGCGCTGGAGACGGCGCTGGCCGCGGTGGAGCGGGGCCGATTCGGTCGGGCGTTCGGTTCGGGGATGGCCGCCACGGACTGCGCGTTGCGGTCGATGCTGCGCCCCGGCGATCACCTGATCATTCCCGACGACGCCTACGGGGGCACCTTCCGGCTGATCGACAAGGTCTTCACCCACTGGGGTGTGGCGCACACCCCGGTGGCGCTGTCCGATCTGGATGCGGTCCGTGGGGCGCTTACGGACAAGACCAGGCTGATCTGGGTGGAGACCCCCACCAACCCATTGCTGTCGATCGTCGACATCGCGGGCATCGCGGCTATCGGCAAAGATGCCGGCGCAAAGGTACTGGTGGACAACACCTTCGCCTCGCCCGCGCTGCAGCAGCCGTTGACGCTGGGCGCCGACGTGGTGTTGCATTCGACCACCAAATACATCGGCGGCCACTCCGACGTGGTGGGTGGTGCGCTGGTCACCGATGACGAAGAGCTCGATGCGGCATTCGCGTTCCTGCAGAACGGGGCGGGGGCGGTACCTGGTCCCTTTGATGCGTACCTGACCCTGCGCGGTCTGAAGACCTTGGTCTTGCGGATGCAGCGGCACAGCGAGAACGCCGCCGTGGTCGCCGAATTCCTTAACGGGCATCCCGCGGTGAGCCGAGTGCTCTACCCGGGGCTGCCGGAGCACCCCGGCCACGATGTCGCCGCCGCGCAGATGAGCGGGTTCGGCGGCATGGTGTCGGTCCGGATGCGTGGCGGCCGAGCCGCCGCCGAGAAGCTGTGCGCCGGAACCGAGATCTTCATCCTGGCCGAGTCACTGGGCGGCGTGGAGTCGTTGATCGAGCTACCCGGCGCCATGACGCATGCGTCGACGGCGGGTTCGCAACTTGAGGTTCCCGACGACTTGGTGCGCCTGTCGGTGGGCATCGAGGACATCGATGACCTGATCGCCGACCTGAATCAGGCGCTGGACTAAAGCGACGAGCCCCCGCGACGCGGCTCAGGAGTGGTAGGGCTCCGCGCTGACCAGGGTCACCTTGACGGTCTTGCCGCTGGGGACCGTGTAGCTGCGCTCCTCGTCCACCTTGGCGCCCAGCAGGGCATGGCCGAGCGGCGAGTTCGGTGAATACACCTCGAGCTTGTCGTCGTTGACGCCCTCCTGGCGGGTGGCGATCAGGAAGGTCTCGGTGTCGGACTTGTCGCCGTCGTAGTAGACCTTGACCACCGAGCCCGGCAATGCCACGCCGGACTGGGTCGGAGCCTCGCCGACCTTGGCGTTGTTGAGCAACTCCTGCAGCTGCCGGATGCGGGCCTCCTGCTGGCCCTGCTCCTCACGTGCGGCGTGGTAGCCGCCGTTCTCGCGCAGGTCGCCCTCTTCGCGGCGGTCGTTGATCTCCGCGGCGATCACCGGACGGTTCGCGATCAGCTGGTCGAGCTCCGCCTTGAGCCGGTCGTGTGACTCCTGCGTCAACCAGGTCACCTGGGTGTCCGTCATCTCACTGTGCTCCTTGTGTCGTCGGATCCGGCGCCATTGGGCTGCGGGGCGACATCGTTCTAATGCAGCGTTCTAATGCAGCAATACACGGTCCCAGCTGGAACCGTGTATCCGTACAGGGTACCACCGCGACATCATGGCGATCGTAAGTAATCGGGGACGTCGCTGCCGCAACCGTAGACGTCGCCCATGGCAGGTTGCTGGGAAGATTTCACGGTTGTCGTGACCTGTACGGTGGCCGACTCCGACGGCGGAATCAGCACTTCACGCCGGCCAGTCTCGCTGCCGTCGCTGGATCGGACCCGCACGATGCAGGCCGCCGGGCTCGACGGGTCGGATCGAGTCACGCTGAACTTAACCGAGACGGTCTGGTCGTCGAGCACCTCGTAGCCGTACAGCTCGCCTTTGACCTCGGCGGTTGCGAAGCGCTGGTAGCCCACCACCGCGATGGCGGCGACGGTGGCGATCGCCAGTGCGCCCAGTGCGATCGCCAGCAACCTGCGGGGCAGGGCACTGCCCTGGGTATCCCCGTATCGGGCCGGCTTGGAGTCGGTCATCGTGAGGTGTGTCCCATGGTCAACGGTGGAGTCGGGAGCGATTACCGCGCCCGCCGCAGGTGGTGTAACGATGGGGGCCGGAAATCATCTGGAACTATAGGCGTCCGGTCCGGGGTTCCGGCAGGAGGAACCTGGAGGGAACGGGGAATGTGCGCATGAGTGGACTGCGGTTGATGGCGGTGCACGCCCACCCCGACGACGAGTCCAGCAAGGGCGCGGCCACGGTGGCCCGCTACACCGCCGCTGGGCACCGGGTGATGGTGGTGACGCTGACCGGCGGCGAGCGCGGCGACATCCTGAACCCCGCGATGGATCTGCCCGATGTTCACGGTCGCATCGCCGACGTCCGGCGTGACGAGATGGCCAAGGCCGCTGAGATCCTCGGGGTCGAACACCACTGGCTGGGATTCATCGACTCCGGTCTGCCCAAGGGCGACCCGCTGCCGCCGCTGCCCGACGACTGCTTTGCGGTGGTGCCGCTGGAGGTGTCCACCGAAGCCCTGGTGCGCGCGGTGCGCCAGTTCCGTCCGCACGTGATGACCACGTACGACGAGAACGGCGGCTATCCGCACCCCGACCACATCCGTTGCCACCAGGTGTCGGTGGCCGCGTTCGAGGCGGCCGGCGATCACCGCCGCTACCCGCAGGCCGGTGAGCCCTGGACCGTTTCCAAGCTCTACTACAACCACGGCTTCCTGCGGCAACGGATGCAGCTGTTGCAGGACGAGTTCGCCCGCAACGGCGAGGTCGGCCCGTTCGCCAAATGGCTGGAACACTGGCAGCCCGACCACGACGTGTTCGCCGACCGGGTGACCACCCGCATCGAATGCTCCGACTACTTCAGCCAGCGTGACGACGCGCTGCGCGCGCACGCCACTCAGATCGACCCCAACGGCGACTTCTTCGCGGCCCCGATCGAGTGGCAGCAGCGACTCTGGCCGACCGAGGAGTTCGAGCTCGCCCGGTCCCGGGTGCCGGTTACTCTGCCGGAGACGGACCTGTTCGCCGGGATCGAGGACAACGGATGAACCACGCTGTGCTGACCGTGCTGTGGATGGCGGCCGACAACCTCTTGGCAGACGGCGTGCCGCGCGATACCGGGCCGGATTTCGGCAAAGCCAGCCCGTTCGGGCTGTTGGTGATCGTGCTGCTGATGCTCGGCACGTTCGGGTTGGTGTGGTCGATGAACCGGCAGCTCAAGAAGTTGCCGGAATCATTCGACCCCGAGCATCCCGACGCCGATCAGGCTGCCGACGAGGGGACCGTCGGGTCCGCCTCGTCCGGCGATCTCCCGAGCGACGACGGGCCGGAATCCGCGCCGCCGCAGTCGTAGCGCTAACAGCTCCCCAACGTCGGGTTTCGGGCACGCGTCTACCGGATTAACCTTTGCCCCTTCGGGTTTCGTCGGTATCGCGGCTATCGCCGACCCTAGCGCTGCGTGAGATGATTGCCCTGACCACGGCTTGGGAGAAGGGTTCAGGGGTTGGCCATGCTCGCAGATCGCTCACCCGGGTTGGCGTTATCGCCGCTCATCTTGATGGGGCTACTGGTCGGCCTCATCGAGGTTCCGGCCGTGCACGCCGACGCGGTCGACACCACTTTCCTGGGCGCGCTCAACTCCAAGGGCATCGACTTCGCCAATGGGCAGTCTGCGGTCATCGCCGGTCATGAGGTCTGCGACGAACTCGACGGCGGTCGGCAGAAGAGCGATGTGGTGTCCGAGGTGATGCAGAGTAGCCAGCTCGACGGCTATCACGCCGGGTTCTTCGTCGGGGTCAGCGTCAGCGCGTTCTGCCCGAGGCATCACGGCTAGACCTGCTCAGCCCGCAGAGGGCGGCTTGGGCATGACCGGGCCGCGCAACTCCAAACCGACTTCGAGGTCCTCGTATCTCTGCTGCTTGCGTTTACGCCAGCCACTGCCCGCGGAATTCGATGGGGGCACCATCGGCGGCATGATCGGTGGGACGCCGGCGAACGTCGTGGACTGGTTTGCGGGCAGTGGTGCCGACGACGACGCCAGCTGCACCGGCGCCTGTGTCGCGGCCAGAAATCCCGCCGCCGCGGGCGGCGCAGTCAGCGGGCCCACCTTCACCCCGACCCCGATTGCCGCAGAAGGCATTTCGGACAACCCAGCGGCGCCCAGCGCGCCCAGGCTCCCGAGTGGCATCGCCGGAATCAAGGCGGCCTCGCCCTCGGCGAGGCCCTGCGTCATGGCGTTGTTGACGTTCTGCAACGCCTGCGCCGAGGTGTTCTGGGCGAGGTAGCTGAGCAGGTTGATCGGGAATCCGGATGACACGAACTGATTGGCGTAGGTGTTCGCCAGGCCGGACCAGCCATTGTTGGGATCGTATGCGGTCAGCGACGAGTCTAAAGACGCCAAATCCGAATCGGCAGAGGTGGTTCCGGTGGCGGCGGTCGCCGGCGTCGGTGCGCTGAACGAGGGAAGCGCGGTGGCTTGGGCCGAGGCCGCCTGATAGCGGGTCATCGCGGCGGTGTTGTTCGTCCACATGCCGAGGTACTGGCTCTCGTTCTCCGCGATCGCCGCGGAGTTGGTCCCGAACCGATTGGTCGCCAGCAGTTGCACCCGGCGCGTGCGATTGGCCTTGATCGCCGAGGTCGGGGCCACCGCGGTGCGGACCGTTTCGTAGGCCGCGGCGGCGGACTGGATCGAGGCGGCGGTGCGCCGGCATTGCTGTGCGGTGGCACGCAGCCACACCAGGTACGGCTCGGCGGACCGCACCATCGCCGCCGCGGAGCGGCCGCGCCACTGGTCCACCAACGACGACAGCGCCGCGACGTAGTCGTCGGCGTATTCATCCAGATAGGTGCCGAGTTGCCGCCACGCTCCTGACGCCTCGATGAGGGATTTCGCGCCGGGACCGGTGTGGACCAGCGCGGAGGTGACCTCGGGGGGAGCGGTTATGGACTGCATGACTTCCGGTGGTTCAGCGAGCCTCGACGAAGGAGAGGGGAAGCTGGGGCCACCGCATAGGCCCGGTGGTTGCGGTGCCGGTTCATTTAGGCGATCGCGCTGATGGCGGCCGAGAGGCGCGACTTGAACGCCTCGGGGATGGGGACGTAGCCGTGGTCGGCCAGCTCGTTCTGGCCGCCGCCGATCGCGCTTTGCAGGAACGCGCGCACCGCCGTTCCGACCTGTGGATCGGGATACTTCGAGCAGACGATCTCGTAGGTGGCCAGCACGATCGGGTAGGCACCGGCTTGGTTGGGCCGATAGAAGGAGATGGTGTCCAGCGCCAGGTCGTTGCCTTCGCGGAGGAACCAGGCCGACGAGATGGTCTTGCCGACGGATTCCTCGCTGATCGACACCGGATCCGGGCCGGCCGAGGTGATGACGTCGGCCATACCCAGGTGGCGGCTTTGGGCGAATGACCACTCGGTATAGGTGATCGATCCTTCGATGTCGGCCACCGCCGCGGCGACGCCCTCGTTGCCGTGGGCACTCTGGCCGGCAGCGCCGTTGAACGTTCGTCCGGCCCCCTTGCCCCAGGTGCCCGCGGATGCGGTGTCCAGGTAGCGCTGGAAGTTGTCCGTGGTCCCGGATGCGTCGCTGCGCGACACCACCCGAATCGGCAGGGCAGGCAAATCGGTGCCGGTGTTCAGGGCGGCGATCGCGGGATCGTTCCAGGTGGTGATGGTGCCGTTGAAGATCTTTGCCGCGGTGGGGCCGTCCAGATTCAGTGATGTCAGCCCGCCCAGGCGGAACGCGATGGCAATGGGCCCGAACACCAACGGCAGGTTCCACACCGGCGCGCCGCAGCGTTGCTGGGCGCGGTCGTATTCACCGTTGCTCAGTGGCGAATCGGAGCCACCGAAATCTGTTTGGTCGGCCATGAATTCGTCGATGCCCGCGCCGGATCCGTTCGGCTGGTAGGTCAGGCTCTGGCCGGGGCAGGCTTGGCTGAACGACGCGACGAACCGCGTCATCGCGTGGGCCTGAGCGGTGGATCCGCTGGCCTTCAGGTTCGGGTGCCCGCCACAGTCCACACCGGACTCTGGGGCCTGTGCCGCGTGGCTCGGAGCTGTCGCGTCATGGCCCCCGCCGCACCCGGACAGCAGTGCAGCGCCCACAGTCAGCAGGCTCGGTACGGCACGTCGATTGATGTCAATCACATCCCTCGGGTCGTCTCATCGGCGAATGCTAGCAATGGCAGAAATCCTCAACAGTTGTGTTTTGCAGCAGAATTCAAACGTTCAGCAACCGTTTCCAATCTGGTCACCAGCCCGGAAGGCGGCGTCTGCTTATGGGTCTGGCGGGCCGCTCCCGGCGGCCAGGATTAGCGTGGATGGATGGCCAACCGTCTCGCAGCGTCCGCCAGCCCCTACCTGCGTCAACACGCCGACAACCCGGTGCACTGGTGGGAGTGGACGCCCGAGGCGCTGGCCGAGGCCGCCGAGCGCGACGTGCCGATCCTGCTGTCGGTCGGCTACGCGGCCTGCCACTGGTGTCACGTGATGGCGCACGGTTCCTTCGAGGATGCCGAGGTCGCCGCGGCGATGAACACGGGCTTCGTGTGCATCAAGGTGGACCGGGAGGAGCGCCCGGATATCGACGCGATCTACATGACCGCCACCCAGGCGCTGACCGGGCGCGGCGGCTGGCCGATGACCTGTTTTCTGACCCCCGACGGCCGGCCATTCTACTGCGGCACGTACTACCCCAAAGATGCTTTCCTGAACCTGCTTTCGGCGATCACCGCCACCTGGACCGAGCGTCGCGACGAAGTCGAGGAGGCTTCGGACAACATTGCCACCGAGTTGCGCTCGATGGCCGCCGGATTGCCGGGGGAGGGGCCGCCGGTCGACGCGATGCTCTGCGACGCCGCGGTGGCCACGGTGCTGCGTGACGAGGATGTCGCCCACGGCGGATTCGGCGGTGCGCCGAAGTTCCCGCCGTCGGCGCTGCTGGAAACGCTGCTGCGTCACCACGAACGGACCGCGACCCGCCCGGCGCTGCAGGCGGTGGAACGCGCCGGTGCGGCGATGGCCCGCGGCGGGATCTACGACCAGCTCGCCGGCGGATTCGCCCGCTACAGCGTCGACAATGCCTGGGTGGTACCGCATTTCGAGAAGATGTTGTACGACAACGCCTTGCTGCTGCGGGCCTACGCACACTGGACCCGGCGCACCGGCGACCCGCTGGCGACGCGGGTGACTAAGCAGACGGCGCGATTCCTGCTGGAGGATCTATCGGACAATGGGATGTTCATCTCGTCGCTGGACGCCGACGCCGACGGCCAGGAGGGCTTGACCTATGTGTGGACACCCGAGCAGCTGACCGAGGTTCTCGGTGCCGACGACGGGGTCTGGGCCGCAGAGATTTTCGAGGTGACGGCAAGCGGCACGTTTGAGGCCCATACCTCGGTACTGCAGCTACTGGTCGATCCGGATGATCCCGAGCGGCTCGATCGGGTGCGTCAGCGGCTGCTGGCCGCTCGGCAGTCCCGACCCCAGCCCGGGCGCGACGACAAAGTGGTCACCGCCTGGAACGGCATGACGATCACCGCATTGGCCGAAGCGGCTGTGGCCCTGGGAGATCCAACCCTGGCCGCCGCGGCGCGCGAGTGCGCCGGCAAGCTGCTCGACCTGCACCTGGTGCACGGCCGGCTGCGGCGGGCCAGTCTGGGCGGCCGGGTGGGGGACAGTGCCGCGATCCTGGAGGACTACGGTGCGCTGGCCACCGGACTGCTCAGCCTGTACCAGCTCAGCGGTGAGCAGCGCCTGCTCGAAACCGCCACCGGCCTGCTGGACACCGCGCTGGACCACTTCGCCGATCCGGCCTCGCCCGGGCGCTGGTTCGACAGCGCCGACGACGCCGAAGCACTGATGCTGCGCCCCAGCGATCCGATGGACGGCGCCACGCCGTCGGGCGCGGCACTGATCACCGAGTCGCTGTTGACCGCGGCCCATCTGGTCGCCGCGGGCCGTAGCGAGCGCTATCGCCAGGCGGCCACCGACGCGCTGGCCGCGCACGCCGCGCTGCTGGAGCGCGTGCCCCGCGCGGTCGGACACTGGCTCGGTATCGCGGAGGCCTACGTGCGGGGTCCGCTGCAGATCGCGGTGGCCTGCGCGCGCCCGGACTCTGCGTTGTTGGAGCAGGCCCGCCGGCTGGCCCCCGGCGGGACGATCGTGGTCGGCGGGGCGGCCGACTCATCCGAGCTGCTGACCGGGCGAAACCGGGTCAACGGGGCCGACGCCGCCTACGTCTGTCGGGGTCCGGTGTGCGACTTGCCGGTGCGTAGTGCGGCGGAGTTGGCCTCCGCACTTGGCCTAGCCCTTGAAGTGCCCGCGAATCCGGCATCCGTGTAACGTGCGGCACATGACGAGCGCACCCGAGCGGGTACAGGCCATCACTGAGACCGTCCACCGCTACATCGAGCTGGTCGGCGGCGGCGACGCCGATGCGCTGGTCGGGCTCTACGCGTCCGACGCCACCCTGGAAGACCCGGTAGGCGGCGAGGTGCACATCGGCCACCAGGCCATTCGCAACTTCTACTCGGCCATCACCGGGCTGGACCGCAAGTCGGAGCTGGTGTCGCTGCGGGTCGCCGGTAACGAGGCGGCTTTCCAGTTCGCGCTGACCATCTCAGGCGGTGATCACCGGATGCGCATCGAGCCGATCGACGTGATGGTGTTCGACGGCGAGGGCAAGATCGCCGGGATGAAGGCTTACTGGTCGGCGGAGAACATCACCCAGCTGTAGGCGCGCGCGGCGCCGAGCTAGTGCAGCACCGCGAACCAGATGGCGATGTACTGGCAGATCGCGGCCACGGCGGTGCAGGCGTGGAAGAACTCGTGGTAGCCGAACGTCGCCGGCCACGGGTCCGGCCATTTCAGCGCGTACATGATCGCGCCGATGCTGTAGAGCGCGCCGCCGACGGCCAGCAGCACCATCGCCGCGACGCCGGCGTTGTGCATGATCGTCGCGATGAAGAACGCTGATACCCAGCCCAACAATAGGTAGAGCGGCACCCCGACCCACTTCGGCGCAGTCGGCCAGCACAGCTTGAGCACGACGCCGGCCAGCGCGCCGCCCCACACGATCGTCATCACCAGCCGTTCCTGGTTGCCGTGGTCCATCGCCAGCAGCGCGAACGGGGTATAGGTGCCGGCGATGAAGATGAAGATCATCGCGTGGTCGAGCCGCTTCATCCGCATCCGGCCGGCGACCGACTTCCAGGTGATCCGGTGATAGGTCGCGCTGACCGCGAACATGCCCACCACCGAGATGGTATAAGCCAATGTCGCCAGACCGGCCTCGCGCCCGGCCAGCGACCAGGCCACCGCGGTCAGGGTGACCCCGGCGACGACGGCGACGATGGCCGACACGAAGTGAATCCACCCGCGTGCCCGCGGTTTGATGTGCGGCGCGGTGAGGTCTGCCGGCAGATCGTTCGGATTCGGCTCGGCGATGGTGTCGGTGTGGGTGCTCATGGGCCTTCCTGAACTCCACGCGGATCCCGGACTGATTCCCGTCAACGCTTGGAGATCACAGTAGTCTGGGTTTTTGTGGCAATCATCCCGGCGCGCTTGAAGGAGCCGCTGTACCGGATCTACGAACTGCGCCTTCGGCAGGGCTTGGCGGCGTCGCGGTCGGCCCTGCCCCGCCACATCGCTGTCCTCTGTGACGGTAACCGGCGGTGGGCGCGCGATGCCGGCTACGACGACGTCAGCTACGGCTACCGGATGGGCGCGGCCAAGATCGCCGAGATGCTGCGCTGGTGCGCCGACGCGGGCATCGAGATGGCCACCGTCTACCTGCTGTCCACCGAGAATCTGCAGCGTGACCCCGCCGAACTCGCTGCGCTCATCGAGATCATCACCGACGTGGTGGAGGAGATCTGCGCGCCGGCGAACCGGTGGAGCGTTCGTACCGTCGGGGACCTGGCGCTGCTGGGCGAAGAACCGGCTCGTCGCCTGCGTGAGGCCGCAGAGAGCACAGTGCGTACGGCTGACCCCGATCGCGGGGTCTCCCGCCTGCACGTCAACGTCGCGGTCGGCTACGGCGGCCGCCAAGAGATCGTCGACGCCGTGCGGGGCCTGCTCGGCAAGCAGCTGGCCAACGGCGCCACGGCCGAGGAACTCGTCGACGCGGTGACCGTCGAGGGCATCTCGGAGAACCTCTACACCTCGGGTCAGCCCGACCCGGACCTGGTGATCCGCACCTCCGGGGAGCAGCGGCTGTCCGGCTTCCTGCTGTGGCAGAGCGCCTACTCGGAGATGTGGTTCACCGAGGCGCACTGGCCGGCGTTTCGCCGGGTCGACTTCCTGCGAGCGCTGCGCGACTACAGCGTGCGGCACCGGAGATTCGGGCGGTAGCGAGCGTGGTCGTGTTGTCGGCGCTGGTCTTCACCCTGAGTTGGTGGCTCGGGATGTACCTGTTGGCGCGCGACCCGCGCAAGCCGGTGCTGGTGCTGGCCGCGGTCGGCCTCTGTGGCTTCGCTGCCGTGGTGGCTGCCGACGCGGTTCGTGCGGTATGGCATCCGGTGCTGCTCGGTCGGGTGGAGATCTACCTGGCGGTGTTGCCCGGGGTGGCCTGGTTCGCGGTGCTGTTGGAGCTGTCCAGGCCGTGTGATCGCTGGACCGGCCGGACGCGCGACGTAGCGTTCATCGGCGCGGTCGGGGCCGCCGCGCTGGTCGGAGCGACCTGGGCCGGAAGCGTCGAAGGCCCGCCGCGGGCCGGGCACTTGCTGCTGTTCGCGGTGATCTCGGTGTCGACGTTGGCGGCGATGGTCAAGGCGTTGATTCGGCCCGCGCAGCCCGGTTCAGCGCTTGGCGTGGCCGCCGTCGCGACGTTGTTCTTCGCCCTGGCCAACGCGATCCTGATCATCCCGCTTGGCGTGGTGCCCAGTGGGATCGCGCTGGCCAGCACCGGCGTCGACGTACTCCTGCTGGGCCTGGCAGTGGCGCTGTGGGACGCCTTCGACGAGGGGCATGCGCTGCGGCTGGACATGCTGCGGTCATTTCTTGCCTGCGTCGCGATGGCGGCGTTGCTGGGTGGGCAGGTGCTGATCGGGCTGTGGCTGACCCGACCCGAACCCGTTGCGCAGACCGCGCTGACGGTGCTGCTGTTCACCACGGTCGCGGTCGGGATCGAGGTCCAGGTGTTCGTCGATCGGCTGGCCGGACTCTGGGACCGACTGGCGTTCTGGCGCCGCCCGGCGTTGCGCGCCGATCGGGCCGTACTGCGCGGCACCGAGGCAGCACTGGCCCTGCGTTCGACCGGCCCACTCGACGACCTCGACGAGGAGACCTTCGTCCGGCTGACCCGTCGGGCGTTGGGGCACTACGGGGATCTGTCCAAGCTCGTCGCCAGCCCCCTGACGGCGCTGCCGGCCATCGACGAACGCTTGGCCGCGCGCGGGGCACCGGATGCACCGCTGGAACGCGCCAACGAACTCAAAGCTCTATTGGCAGAGCGGATCGCCGCGCTCAAGCCGCGTGACTGCGGCGAGTTCGGCACCACCGAACAGTGGCGTCACTACAACGCCCTGTACTTCCCGTACGTGGTCGGCGTGCGCGCCTACGCGCAGAACGCCACCGCGGCCGGACTGGATCCCACTGCCCGGCAGGCCTGGCAGTGGCTGGTCACCGAGGTTCCCCAGCGTTCGCTGCACAACTGGCAGAACGCCGGCGCCCGGGTGATCGCCGCCGACCTGCGGGGCCGGATGGCGGTGTCGCCGGGTCTCTGACCTGGGCTTGGCAGTGCTTGGCAGTGCCATGGGTCGATGTGGCAGCGGTTGTGGAGCAACGTCGAGGGAGTTCGCACACCACTCGAACGTCCGAAGGGAGTTCCTCATGACCGCCATCACCACCCCGGTCTTGTTCGACTCGACCGACTCGCTGTTGCGCTTCGCCCTGCGCGCCGACGCCGCCGTCACCGGAGCCGTTGGTCTCCTCGGAGTGATTGCCGCTCGTCCCATGGCAGTTCTGGAGGGCCTCACCGTGGCCCACGAATACGCCCTGGCCGCGTTCTGCATCCTCTACGGCGTCGTGGTCTATTTCCTGTCGGCGCTGCCGGACCTGCGCCGCGCCGGTATCGGTGTGGTCGCCGCCAATGTGGTGTGCACCGTTGCCGCAGTCGGGGTGGTCGAGGTCGGCGTGCTGCCACTGACCGGAATCGGCGTAGTGGCAACGCTGGCGAGCGCGGTCTACACGGCGTTCTTCGCGCTGATGCAGTACCGCGGGCTGCGCCGCCTGGGCTGAGACGCAGCCCACTGAACGTGTCGCCGCGGCCGTCACCGTCTAAAGTTCACTCCCATGATGTGGCGGCTGGCGGCGATGACGCTGATCCCCGGAACTCTGATCTTCGCCGCCGCGCCGGCGCAGGCCGATGAGAAGAGCTACCTCGGTTACCTGGAGTCGCACGGCTTCAAGTATCAGAACAGCCCCGGACTGACCACCCCGTCCGGCGCGGTGCAGTTCGGCAAGATCATCTGCGAGAACCTGCGGAAGGGGCGCCCGGCCAAGGACCGGTTCGGCACCAAGGTTGCCGACGGCGTCACCAAGGTCATGATCGACGGGGCGCAACGCGAAATGTGCCCGGACACCTTGGCGGCTGCCGCCAACCCGACGCCGACGCCGGCGGTGCCGCCGCCGGGTGCCGGCGAACCGACGCCGGGGCCTGAGGTTCCGCCCCCGGCCTTCCCGCCCCCGCCGGACTTTCCGCCGCCGCCAGGTTTCCCGCCACCGCCTGAGCCTGCACCTGCACCCGCACCCGCAGACGAGCTGCCCCCGCCACCGCCAGGCGAACCAGCGCCCCCGCCGGGACAGCCGGGACAGCCGGGACAGCCGCAGCCCGGCACCGCCACGCAGCCCTAGAGCTTGCGCAGCCGCAGCCTGTTGATGGAGTGATCGGCGTCCTTGCGCAGCACCAGGGTCGCCCGCGGCCGGGTGGGCAGGATGTTCTCGATCAGGTTGGGCCGGTTGATCGAGCGCCAGATGTCGCGCGCGGCGGCCACCGCCTGCTGGTCGTTCAATCCCGCGTAGTGGTGAAAGTGCGAGTCGGGGTTGGCGAACGAGGTGGAGCGCATCGCCAGGAAGCGCGATACATACCAGTGCTCGATGTCTTCCACCCGGGCGTCAACGTACAGCGAGAAGTCGAACAGGTCCGAGATCATCAGCGTCGGCCCGGTCTGCAACACGTTGAGGCCTTCGAGGATCAGGATGTCGGGGTGGCGGACCACCTGCTTGGCGCTGGGCACGATGTCGTAACTCATGTGTGAGTACACCGGCGCACATACGTAGTCCGCGCCGGACTTCACCGAGGTGACAAACCGCATCAGCGCGCGACGGTTGTAGCTTTCCGGGAAGCCCTTGCGGTGCATCAGGTTCCGGCGCTGCAACTCGTGATTGGGGTAGAGGAACCCGTCGGTGGTGACCAGGTCCACCCGCGGGTGGTGATCCCAGCGGGCCAGCAGCGCCTGCAGCACACGGGCCGTCGTCGATTTACCGACCGCCACGCTGCCCGCCACCCCGATGATGAACGGCACCGGCCGGTCCAGACTCTGGTCGTTCTGGGCCCCCAGGAACTCCGCGGTGGCGGCGAACAGCTGTTGGCGGGCGGCGACCTGCAGGTGCAACAGACGCGCCAGCGGCAGGTAGACCTCTTCGACCTCCAACAGGTCGACCTGCTCGCCGAGGCCGCGCAGTGCCACGACTTCTTCTTCGGTGAGCGGCATCGGCGTCGACATACGCAGTGTCCGCCATTGACGCCGGTCGAACTCCACGTAGGGAGTCGGCTCGCTCAGCCGCCGCATGACCATACAGTCTTGCAGTAGCTGCGACCGTTAGCCTGATCGGGTATGGAGCCCGCCGCCTTGATCCGTGAATACCTGTTGCTCGGTCTGCGCTTTGATCGCATCGAGCAGGGTTACGTCGACGCCTTCACCGGCGATCCCGCGCTGCAGCGACTGGTCGCCGACGAGCCGATGCCCAACCCGTCCGACCTGGCCCGTCAGGCCGAGAAGCTGGTCGCGGCCCTGCCGGGCGGCCTCGATCCGGCGCGCGCCGAGTACCTGCGGGTGCACCTGCGGGCGCTGGCGTGCGCCGGACGCAAGTTCGCCGGGGAGCAGGTCGGCTTCGTCGAAGAGGTCAGTGACTACTTTGACCTGCCGGTCATCGTCAAGGGCGACACCGACCGCTATCGCCAAGCGCATACCCGGCTGGACGAAGCACTGGGTGGTACCGGTCCGCTGGCCGAGCGGATGGCTGAGCACCGGAAGGCCGAGGAGATTCCGCCGGAGCGGCTGGAGGCGGCCATCCACGCGTTCTCCTCGGCACTGCGCGATCGGGTGCGGGTGGACTTCACGCTGCCCGAGACCGAAACCATCACCTACGAGGTGGTCACCGACAAGCCGTGGTCGGGATTCAACTACTACCGCGGCGACTACCGCTCCACGGTGGCTGTCAACGCCGACCTCAAACAGTTGATGTCGAATCTGCCGCGGCTGGTGGCCCACGAGTCCTACCCGGGGCATCACACCGAGCACTGCCGCAAAGAGGCCGGGCTGGTCGACAAGCTCGGCCAGGCCGAGCAGACCATCTTCCTGGTCAACACTCCGCAATGTCTGATGGCCGAGGGCCTGGCCGACTTGGCACTGTATGCCGCGGTCGGGCCGGGCTGGGGTGCCTGGGCCGCCGAGATCTACGCCGATCTGGGCCTGCGGTTCGACGGTGAGCGCGCCGAAGCGGTGTCCGAGGCCGCCGCGGCGCTGGCCGACGTCCGGCAGGACGCGGCGCTGATGCTGCACGACGAGCAGCGCGACGCAGATGAGGTGGTCGATTACCTGCGTCGCTGGCTGCTGGTCCCCGAGGATCGGGCCCGCCAGAGCATGCGGTTCCTGTCGTCGCCGCTGTGGCGCGCCTACACGTCGACCTACGTCGAGGGCTACCGACTGCTGCGCACCTGGCTGGACGCCGCCCCGCCCGGCGTGAGTCTGACCGAGCGGTTCCGTCGGCTGCTCGACGAACCGTTGACGCCGTCGACGTTGCGGGCCGGCTGAAGCCCCGAGTGTGTGGTTTTACACAACGGACCGCGTGATTTGCGGATAAATCCGCACAGTCGGCGCCGGGGGAGCGATCGCTGACCTGCGGTAATCGCGTGAAGGTCCGCGTGCCAAACTGGAGGGCGTGACTGCCGCACCGAACACCCGCCCCGCATCCACCATGTCGACTCCGCTGGCCGACCTCGACCCCGACATCGCCGAACTGCTCGGCAAGGAACTGGGGCGTCAGCGCGACACGCTGGAGATGATCGCCTCGGAGAACTTCGTTCCGCGGGCGGTGCTGCAGGCTCAAGGCAGTGTGCTGACCAACAAATACGCCGAGGGCCTGCCGGGCCGGCGCTACTACGGCGGATGCGAGCACGTCGACGTGGTGGAGAACATCGCCCGCGACCGTGCCAAGGAACTGTTCGGCGCCGACTTCGCCAACGTCCAGCCGCACTCGGGCGCGCAGGCCAACGCCGCGGTGCTGCAGGCGCTGATGGAGCCCGGTGACCGGCTGCTCGGCCTGGATCTGGCCAACGGGGGACACCTGACCCACGGGATGCGGCTGAACTTCTCCGGCAAGCTCTACGAGAACGCCTTCTACGGTGTCGACGCGGTCACCCATCGCATCGACATGGACGTGGTCCGGGCGCAGGCGCTGGAGTTCAAGCCGAAGGTGATCATCGCCGGCTGGTCGGCCTACCCGCGCACCCTGGACTTCGCGGCGTTCCGGTCCATCGCCGACGAGGTCGGCGCGACGCTGTGGGTGGACATGGCGCACTTCGCCGGGCTGGTGGCCGCCGGCCTGCACCCGTCGCCGGTGCCGCACGCCCAGCTGGTCTCGACCACCGTGCACAAGACTCTCGGCGGCCCGCGGTCCGGTCTGATCGTCGGCAAGAAGGAATTCGCCAAGCAGATCAACTCGGCGGTCTTCCCGGGCCAGCAGGGCGGTCCGCTGATGCACGTCATCGCCGCCAAGGCGGTCGCGCTGAAGATCGCCGGCACTCCCGAGTTCGCCGAGCGTCAGCAGCGGGTGCTCTCCGGCGCGAAGATCATCGCCGAGCGGCTGCTGGCCGCCGACGTGGCCAAGGCCGGCGTCTCGGTGGTCAGTGGCGGTACCGACGTGCACCTGGTGCTCGTCGACCTGCGGGACTCGCCGCTGGACGGCCAGATGGCCGAGGACCTGCTGCATGAGGTCGGCATCACCGTCAATCGCAACGCGGTCCCGAACGACCCTCGGCCGCCGATGGTCACTTCCGGACTTCGGGTGGGCACCCCGGCGCTGGCCGCGCGCGGTTTCGGCGACGCCGAGTTCACCGAGGTCGCCGACATCATCGCCACCGCGCTGGCGGGTGGGCCGGGCGCTTCAGAAGGTCTAGTGCTGGCGTTGCGGGCCCGGGTCGCCAAGCTGGCGCAGGACTTCCCGCTCTACGACGGTCTGGAGGACTGGAAGCTGGCCTGACACGCTGCGCACCCGAGTTGACAAGATAGTGTGAATTCGGGTTACAGTTACTTTCATGGCTGAACGTCCCGTTGCTAATGCGCTGATCCGCGAGCTGGAGCCGGTGGTCGACGCGAACTTGGTCCGACACGTCGACTCGGTGGACCCGTGGTACGCGCACGACTTCGTGCCGTTCGAGCAGGGCCAGAACTTCGCATTTCTTGGCGGCCAGGACTGGGACCCGTCGCAGGTCACGCTGCCCAAGCTGATCACCGACGCCTGCGAGATCCTGCTCGTCGAGAAGGACAGCCTGGCCGGCTACCACCGTGAGCTGGTCGAGCACTTCATCCTCGAGGACAAGTGGGGACGCTGGATCGGCCGGTGGACCGCCGAAGAGCACCTGCACGCCATCGCGCTGCGCGAGTACCTCATCGTGACTCGGGAGATCGACCCCGACGAGAACGAGCGCGTACGCATGGAGCACGTGCAGAAGGGCTACCGCGCCGACCGCTACAGCCAGGTCGAGACGCTGGTGTTCATGGCCTTCTACGAGCGTGCCTGCGCCGAGTTCTGCCGCAACCTGGCCGACAAGACCGATGAACCGGTACTCAAGGGGCTGATCGGCCGGATCGCCGGCGACGAGGAACGCCACGAGGAGTTCTTCGCGAACCTGGTCGCGCACTGCCTGGACTTCGTGCACGACGAGACGGTGGCCGCGATCGCCGCCCGTGCCGCCGAGTTCAAGGTTGTCGGCGCCGACATCGATGCCTACGCCGACCGGCAGGCCGGAATCGCCGAGGCCGGCATCTTCGGGCCCGCCCAGTTGCGCCGGGTGATCTCCGACCGAATCAGCGCTTGGGGCTTGGCGGCCAACCCCGATCTGAAGCCGTTCGTCATCGGCTGAAAACTCCGGCGCGCCTGCGCAGCGCGCACGCGCCGACGGGGGTACCGTCGCAATCGATGGCTAGCCAAACGCTTCGCTGTCTCATCGGCACCACCGGTCGTGATTACGACAGGACCGGCCCCGGTCCTGTGCCGTGCCCCCCGTCGAAATGTTCGCGCGGGGTCGCGCGTGCCCTCACCGCTGGAGCGCTTAGTGCCTGAAATCCGGACGTACGTGCTCGACACCTCCGTACTGCTGTCGGACCCGTGGGCTTGCACCCGGTTCGCCGAACACGAGGTTGTCGTCCCATTGGTGGTCATCAGCGAGTTGGAGGCCAAGCGCCACCACCACGAGCTCGGCTGGTTCGCCCGCCAGGCGCTACGCATCTTCGACGACATGCGACTAGAGCACGGACGGCTTGACCAGCCCATTCCCGTTGGGACGCAGGGCGGTACGTTGCACGTCGAGCTCAATCACAGCGACCCCGCGGTGTTGCCGACCGGGTTCCGGACCGACAGCAACGACTCCCGGATCCTGACCTGCGCGGCAAATCTGGCCGCCGAAGGCCGTCGGGTCACTTTGGTCAGTAAAGACATTCCGCTGCGGGTCAAGGCTTCTGCGCTGGGTCTGGCTGCCGACGAATATCACGCCCAGGATGTCATCGTCTCCGGCTGGACCGGGATGGACGAGGTCGAGGCCTCTGTAGAGGACATCGACGCGCTGTTCGACGAGGGCGAGATAGATCTGGCAGTCGCTCGGGACATGCCGTGCCACACCGGAATCCGGCTGCTCGCCGGCAGCTCGCATGCATTGGGCCGGGTCAACGCGGCCAAGCGGGTGCAGCTGGTGCGCGGCGACCGGGAGGCGTTCGGCTTGCGTGGACGTTCCGCCGAGCAGCGGGTGGCGCTGGATCTGCTGCTCGACGAATCGGTGGGCATCGTCTCGCTGGGCGGCAAGGCCGGCACCGGCAAGTCCGCGCTGGCGCTGTGCGCCGGCCTGGAAGCCGTTCTGGAGCGGCGCACCCAGCGCAAGGTGGTGGTGTTCCGTCCGCTGTATGCCGTCGGCGGCCAGGAACTCGGCTATCTGCCGGGCAGTGAGAACGAGAAGATGGGGCCTTGGGCTCAGGCGGTGTTCGACACCCTTGAGGGTCTGGCCAGCCCGGCGGTGCTCGAGGAGGTGCTGTCGCGCGGCATGCTTGAGGTTCTGCCGCTGACGCACATCCGGGGCCGCTCGCTGCACGACTCCTTCGTGATCGTCGACGAGGCGCAGTCGCTGGAACGCAATGTGCTGCTGACGGTGTTGTCGCGCCTGGGCACCGGATCGCGGGTGGTGCTCACCCACGATGTGGCCCAGCGTGACAACCTGCGGGTCGGCCGGCACGACGGCATCGCCGCGGTGATCGAGAAGCTCAAGGGCCACCCACTGTTCGCCCACATCACCCTGACGCGCAGTGAGCGCTCGCCGATCGCCGCCCTGGTCACCGAGATGCTCGAGGAGATCAGCGGACCCGACCTGAGCTGAGCCCCCGGTAGGCTGCCGGGGTGGCAAAACCCTGGCATGTCGGTGTTGTTGCGATGGCCGTTGCGGTGCTCGGCGCCTGCACCAGCCATGTCCACGAGGCGTCGGCCGAACCGGTCGACTGCGCCGTGGACAAGTGTGTGGCGCTGACCTTCGACGACGGTCCCTCGCCCTACACCGACCGGCTGGTGGGGATCTTGAACGACGCCGGTGCGCGCTCCACGTTCTTCCTGATCGGCAACAAGGTGGCAGCTGACCCGGCGGGCGCCAAGCGGATCGCCGACGCCGGCATGGAGATCGGCAGTCATACCTGGGAACACCCGAACATGACCACGATCCCGGCAGCGGACGTGCCCGCGCAGTTCGCCAAGGCCACCGAGGCGATCCGCTCGGCCACCGGCATCACGCCGACGCTGTGGCGCCCGCCCGGCGGGCTCACCGACGCGGCGGTCAATGCGCGGGCCGCCGAGGCCGGACAGGCGGCGATCCTGTGGGATGTCATCCCGTTCGACTGGATCAACGACGCCGACACCAATGCCACCCGTTACATGCTGATGACCCAGATCAAGCCCGGGTCGGTGGTGTTGTTCCACGACACCTACTCGTCCACGGTGGATCTGGTCTACCAGTTCCTGCCGGTGCTCAAAGCCAATGGCTACCACGTGGTTACGGTCAGCCAGCTGCTCGGCCCGCGCGCCCCGGGCAGCGTGTACGGGAGCCGGGACAACGGCCCGCCGGCGGGCGAGCTGCAGGACATCGCGCCCGCGGACATCCCCGGACTGCCGGCGACGCCGTCGCCGCCTCCGATGCCGAACTTCCCGATCACCGACATAGCCGGGGCGAATTCCGGGGGGCCCAACAACGGGGCGTGATTGCGGCGTCGCGATCGGTGTTTCTTGTCGGTTTCTTGTCGGTGTTATCTCGCAGGACATCGGTGACAGTTCTGCATCAGGACTTCGGTGACGCTCTCTGTGTCAGGACTTCGGTGACGGTTTCTCGGGCTTGGGGCGTGAGCCTCGGGGGCGTCCGTTGCCGACGTAGGTGGTG
>Ga0153956_1000643_pt1 | contig 36875 bp, 32 predicted proteins | sample TSFL040MetaG_FD_104704 | JGI IMG/M metagenome (GOLD analysis project Ga0153956, IMG submission 104704) | Attine ant fungus gardens microbial communities from Florida, USA - TSFL040 MetaG | ecosystem: Host-associated > Fungi > Mycelium > Unclassified | place: USA: Florida, Wekiwa Springs... | reverse complement strand
GTGAAGATGGCGCCGATCTTGGCGACGTAGACGGTCACGACTTCCGACAGGGCCAGCAGCGTGACCGTGTTGGCGACCATGCCGAGCAGGCCGGAGGCGGCGAAGGCGAGATAATGCTTCAGGCGCAGCACGCGGCCGGATTCGGCGCGGAAGGTGATCATCGTGTTCATCACATAGGAGCACGACACCGCCACCAGCCACGCCAGCACGTTGGCCGGGACGATCGGCAAATGCAGCAGCTGCCAGCAGAGGCTGAACACGCCGAAATCGATCGCCGCATTCGAGACGCCGATCAGGCCGAAGCTGATCATCTTGCGGACGGTCGGATGGCGCAGCCAGGTCTCGGCAGTCCGGAAAAGGTTCAACGTCATCGGCAGCGGTCGCAGATTCCTCGGCATTCGGCCGCTGCTTAGCAGGATCGGCGGGGGAAGTCCGGGTTTTTTGCGGGGGCGTCGAAGTGCGGCTAACCGCCGCGCTCGTCCGCGATGATCCTGCCGTCATTGGGCAGCGATGCCGGAGCCACCAGTTCGACCTTGCCGCCGAGCTTGCTGACGGCCCGCAGCGTGGCGGCGACGGCGTCCTGCAGCCCCGCATCGCCGGGGACGGCGGTTTCCGCCTTCAGCACCATGACGTCGCTCTCGCCGTCGCGGGAGACCACCAGCCGGAGGCGCCCGAGTTCCGGATGCCGCCTGCCGATCTCGGCGATCTGTTCGGGGCGGACGAACATGCCCTTGACCTTGGTGGCCTGGTCGGCGCGGCCCATCCAGCCCTTGATGCGCAGATTGGTCCGCCCGCAGGGGCTGGGGCCGGGGAGGGCGGCGGTCAGGTCGCCCAGCGCCAGCCGGATCCAGGGATGCTGCGGGTCGAGCGAGGTCACGACGATCTCGCCGACATCCCCCGGCGCCACCGGATCGCCGGTGCCGGGGGTGACGATTTCCAGGATCAGGTCCTCGTTGACGATCAACCCGTCCCGGGCGGCGCTCTCATAGGCGATGAAGCCGAGATCGGCGGTGGCATAGGCCTGATAGGCGTCGACCCCCCTGGCCTTGATTTCGGCCTGCAGGGAGGGCGGGAAGGCTGCGCCGGACACGAGAGCCCGCCGGATCGAGGAAACGTCGCCCTGGGCCTTCTCTGCGGCGTCCAGGAGCATCTTGAGGAAGTCCGGGGTTCCGGAATAGGCCGCCGGCCGGTAGGCGGCGATCAGTTCCAGTTGCTGGTCGGTATTTCCCGGCCCGGCCGGAATCACGGCGCAGCCGAGCGCGCGCGCGGCGCCGTCGAAAATGAAGCCGCCGGGGGTCAGGTGGTAGCTGAAGGTGTTGAGCACGATGTCGCCCGGCCGGAACCCGGCGGCATGCAGGGCGCGGGCGCCGCGCCAGGCGTCGGCTTGTTTTGCCTCCGGCTCGAAGATCGGGCCGGGGGAGGTGAACAGCCGGCCGAACGAGCCGGGCGCGGCCGCCACGAAGCCCCCGAACGGGGGACTGGCTTTGTGCAGGGCCGGCAGGTCCGATTTCCGCAGCACCGGCAGCCGCGCCAGCGCCGCGCGGCTGGTGATTTCGGCCGGCTCGAAGCCCTTCAGGTGTTCGGCATAGGCCGGCGCCTGCATCGCGTGGCGCAGCACGTCCGGCAGCCGGGCGAACAGGTCGGCTTCCCGCTGGGCGGGATCGCGGGTTTCGAAACCATCGAAGTGGGATGTCATCACAGCCACCGTTTCCGTCGCTTGAAGCTCTTGAGGTTCTTGAAGCTCTTGCGCTGGTCGCCGGCGCCGCCGAGGTAGAATTCCTTGACGTCCTCGTTGTCGCGCAGCTCGTCCGCTGTGCCGTCGAGCACGACCTTGCCCTGTTCCATGATGTAGCCGTGGCTCGCCACCGACAGCGCCGCGCGCGCGTTCTGCTCGACCAGCAGGATGGTGACGCCGAGATCGCGGTTGATTTTTTTGATGATCGCGAACACCTCCTTCACCAGCAGCGGCGACAGGCCCATGGACGGCTCGTCCATCAGGATCATCTTCGGCCGCGCCATCAGCGCACGGCCGATCGCCAGCATCTGCTGTTCTCCGCCGGAGAGATAGCCGGCGAGGCCGGTGCGTTCCTTCAGGCGCGGGAAGTAATTGTAGACCATCTCGATGTCGCGGGAGACCTCGCTGTCGCGCCGCGTGAAGGCGCCGAGCCGGAGATTCTCCAGGCAGGTCATGTCGGCGACGATGCGGCGGCCCTCCATCACCTGGAAGATGCCGCGGCGGACGATCCTGTCGGGATCGGTGCCGTCGATGCGCTCGCCGTCGAACACGATCTCGCCGCGCGTGACCTCGCCGTCCTCCGTCTTGAGCAGGCCGGAGATCGCCTTCAGCGTCGTTGACTTGCCGGCGCCGTTGGCGCCGAGCAGCGCGACGATGGCGCCCTTCGGCACTTCCATGCTGAGGCCGCGCAGCACCAGGATGACGTCGTCATAGACGACTTCGATGTTGCGGACATCGAGGAGAGGGGCAGCGGCGGGAGCCGCTGAAGCGCGTGTGTTGGCGTCGATAGTCGTCTGCATGGATCACGTTCCGGATATCGCGGTGAGCGAACCTCTCCCCGCTTGCGGGGAGAGGTCGGCTTTCGCGTGCGAAAGCAAGCGGAAGGCGGGTGAGGGGGACTCTCCACATGCCCAGAGCCTGCGGAGGCTCCCCCTCATCCGAACCGGCTTCGCTGTGCGACGCCGGGCCACCTTCTCCCCGCAGGCGGGGAGAAGGCAGGATTACCACCCATGCCATTCCGGCTTGCGCGGCAGTTCCACGGTCTTCACTTTCTCAAGCTTGATGGTGCCTTTCGCCATCAGATCGTTGAGGTCGCCGTCGGTCGGCCCCGAGACCTTGGAGCGATACAGGTCGACCTTGGTGGTCGGGCGATGATCCTTGTCGGTCCAGGTGGAGGGATTGCAGACGCCTTCCATGCCGGCCGGCACCCAGTCCTTCTTCTGGTAGAAGCCCTTGGCGACGTTCTCGCCCGATGTGCCGCCGTTCTTCGCGGCCCATTCGATCGCTTCCTTCATGTAGAGCGAGCTGCAGACGGCGGCGATGTAATGCACGGGGCGGTAGGTCTTGCCGGACGGATCGGAGATCTTCGAAATTTCCTGAACGATCTTCATGCCCGGCGCGTTGCCGCCCCAGCCGACCGCCGTCCGCAGCGGGAAGATCACGCCGTCGGCGGCGTCACCCGCGGCCTTCGCGGCGTTCTCGTCCATGCCCCACACATTGCTCATGAACTGCACGTCGACGCCGGCCGCCTTGCAGGCCTTCATCACCGAGATATCCGACGCCGCCGTGTTGCCGAGATAGGCATAGTTGGCGCCCGAGCTCTTGAGGCTCAGGCACTGCGCGCTGTAGTCGCCCGGCGTCAGCGCGAAGACGAGCGGCGGCAGCACTTCGAAGCCGAGTTCCTTTGCGATGGTCTCGCCCGCGGCCTTCGGCGCGTTGGGGTAGGGATGGTTGGCGCCCATATGGACGTATTTCGGCTTGCCGGCCTTACCCTTGGCCTTCCAGTCCTCCGCCGCCCAGGTGAGTTCGGCGCGTAGCGCGTCCGAATAGCTCGGACCGTAGAAGAAGTTGTAGGGCGCGGGCTTGGCCTTGCCGCTGGCGCCGGTCGGATCGGTGAGCGCCGCGGAATACGAGCCCGACAGGTCGGGGATCTTGTCCTGCGCGAGGAAGCCGGTGAGCGCCTCGGTATCCGCCGTACCCCAGCCCATGATCGCCGACACCTTGTCGCCGCCCGACCACTTCTTGTACAGCGCGATCGCGCGCGGCACTTGATAGCCGTAATCGTTGCTGTCGAGATTGACCTGCTTGCCGCCGATGCCGCCATTCTTGTTGATCCAGGCGAACGTATCGACCACGCCCTGGCCGTAGGGCGTACCGACGTCCGAGGTGCCGCCGGAATAGTCGGCGAGATGGCCGACCGCGATCTGCGCCTGCGCGGCGGCGGAGGCGCCCGCGATCAAGAGGGCCATCGATGCGGAAGCCAGTAGTGATTTCATCGTCATGAGCATTCTCCCGGTGGTTTTTGTTATGGTCGCAATCTAATTCAATTTTGGATCGACGCGAACGGCGCTCATGGCACACAGCCATTTGCACCGCCCTCATGGTGAGGAGCGCGTCTTCGCGCGTCTCGAACCATGCGTGTGGGGTTCATCCTTCGAGACGCGGCCAAGAGGCCGCTCCTCAGGATGAGGGACAGTGTTGCCGAAACCTCCCTCTTGTTCGAACGCAAGGTCATGTTCGCTCCTAATGCGAGAACGGGTAGAGTTTCCAGTATGCCTTGATCTGTCGCCAGCGATGCGCGAGGCCGTCCGGCTCGAACACCAGGAAGGCGATGATGATGACGCCGATAGCGATCTCGCGCAGGAAGGTGAGGTTGTTGTTGAGGGCAAGCGCCTTGTCGAGGGCGCCGCCCTTCAGCTCCATGCTGATCCATTCCATCGCTTCCGGAACCAGCACCACGAAGGCGGTGCCCATCAGCGTGCCCATGATCGAGCCGGTGCCGCCGATGATCACCATCGCGAGGAACAGGATGGAGCGTTCGATGCCGAAGCCCTCGTTGGAGACGACGAGCTGGTAATGCGCATAGAGCGCGCCCGCGATGCCTGCGAAGAACGCCGCGAGGCCGAACGACAGCGTGCGGTATTTGGTGAGGTTGATGCCCATGATCTCGGCGGAGAGATAATGGTCGCGCACCGCCACCAGCGCGCGGCCGTCGCGCGTGCGCATCAGGTTGGTGACGAGCAGATAGCTCACCACGACGTAAGCCAGCACGACATAGAAATACTGCCGGTCGCCGCGCAGCACATAACCGAAGATCGAGAACGGTTCGGCCATCGCCGGCACCGAGCCGCCCGAGAACCATTCGGCGCGTGAGAAGAAATCGAGCAGGATGTATTGCGCGGCAAGGGTGGCGATGACGAGATAAAGGCCCTTCAGGCGCGCGGCGGGAATGCCGAAGATCAGGCCGACCACGGCGGTGACGACACCCGCGAGCGGGATCGCGAAGAATACCGGGATCGGGGTGTTGTTGGAGAGATAGGCCGAGGTGAAGGCTCCGAACAGGAAGAAGGCGGCGTGGCCGATGGAGATCTGGCCGGTGAAGCCGACCAGGATGTTCAGCCCGAGTGCGGCGATGCCGAAGATGCCGATCTGGATCAGGATGCTCAGCCAGTAATTGCCGAGCACAAGCGGCGCAAAGCAGATAAGGATCACGCCGAGGATCGCGAAATTGCGGCTGGTGGTGGTCGGGAAGACCGTGGTGTCCACCGCATAGGAGGTGCGGAAGTCGCCGGAGGGAAGGAGAGTGGAATTGGCCATGGCTTATATCCGCTCGATGTCTTTGGTGCCGAACAGGCCGTAAGGCTTGATCATGAGAATGACGATCAGCACGTAGAACGGAGCGATCTCATAGAGATTGCCCCAGTGCAGATATTCGCTGTCGATGAATTGCGCGAAGTTTTCCAGGAGGCCGATGATGACGCCGCCGATGACGGCGCCGCCGATGGAGTCGAGGCCGCCGAGGATCACGGCCGGGAAGACCTTGATGCCGTAAATCGAGAGGCCCTGCGAGACGCCGTTGACGACCGCAACGACGATGCCGGCGACCGCGGACACCATCGCCGAGATCGCCCAGGCCATGGCGAACACGGTCTTGACGGAAATGCCGAGCGATTGCGCCACCTGCTGGTTGAAGGCGGTGGCGCGCATCGCGAGGCCCCATTTCGAGACCTTGAAGAACCACGCCATGCCGACCATCATCGCCAGCGAGACGATCAGGCTCATCACATAGACGGTCTGGATCTGCAGGCTGCCGATCGTCAGCGACTGGCTGGTGAAGACCTGCGGAAAAGGCTGCGGGTTGACGCCGTAGATCCACTTCAGCGCCGCCTGGAAGACGGTGGAGAGCGCGATGGTCACCATGATGACCGAGATGATCGGTTCTCCGATCATCGGCCGCAGGATGATGACCTGGATGAGGATGCCGAATACGAACATGAAGGCGAGGGTCATCGGCATGCCCAGCCAGAACGGCACATGGTACTTGGTCAGCAGCATCCAGCACACCCAGGCGCCGATCAGCAGCAACTCGCCCTGCGCGAAATTGACGACCTGCGTGGCCTTGTAGATCAGCACGAACGACATCGCGACCACGCCGTACAGCGTGCCGACCACGAGGCCGTTGACGAGAAGCTGGATGAGGAGATTCGTATTCATGCGACGGCCATGGTGCTAACCTCTCCCTGCAATCGGGGAGAGGTCGGCGCGCAGCGCCGGGTGAGGGGGAGCTTCCACATGCGCGAAGCCAATGAGGTGCGAACCGCACGCGCGCGGCGCTTGCGGTAGATCTCCACCGACGCCGAGACTAAGCTCTGGAATAGGGTCCGCTCGCGGCAGATCGCCGGCTGCAAATTCGTCCGGCAGGAGCCGATCGGGCCTTACACAGTGGATTTCGTCTGCCGCGAGTATCGGCCGGTGATCGAGGTCGACGGCGGGCAGCATGCGGAGAGTGCCGGTGACGCGATTCGCGACGCGTGGCTCATCGATCACCGTTACCGTGTGCTTCGTTTCTGGAACAACGATGTTCTCAGCAATATCGACGGGGTGCTTGAAGTCATAGCGATGGCGCTTGCTGAAGCTCCCCCTCACCCGGATCGCAAGAGCGATCCGACCTCTCCCCGCAAGCGGGGAGAGGTTAGCCAGAGCCGATGCGGTCGTGTTTAACCTCTCCCCGCTTGCGGGGAGAGGTCGGCGCGTCAGCGCCGGGTGGGGGGGACTTTCCGCGACGCGTAGACCCATCATTCCGCCGCCTCCATCCTCGCGCCACTTCCCATATCCACCACCTTCAGCGTCGTCCGTATCCGCTGCGATGTGCCGTCCTGGAAGCGGATGGTGGTGTCGACCGGAATTTCGCTTTTCCCGCCATAGATGCCGTCGATGATGTCGGCGTATTTTTCGTTGATGACGCTGCGGCGGACCTTTCGCGTGCGGGTGAGTTCGCCGTCGTCGGCGTCGAGCTCCTTGTAGAGCAGCAGGAAGCGCGAGATGCGCTGGGCCGGGGGCAGGGTCGCGTTGACGGCTTCGACCTCCTTCTTCAGCAGCGCATAGACCTCCGGCCGCGAGGACAGGTCGGTATAGGTGGTGAAGGCCAGCCGGTTCTTTTCCGCCCATTTCGAGATGATCGAGTAGCGGATGCAGATCATCGCGGCCAGCGCGTCGCGGCCGGCGCCGAGCACCACGGCTTCGGCCACGTAAGGCGAGAACTTCAGCTTGTTCTCGATATATTGCGGCGAGAAGCGCTCCCCGCGCGTGGTCTCGGCGAGATCCTTGATGCGGTCGATGACCACGAGCTGCTTGGCGGCGTTGAAATAGCCGGCGTCGCCGGAATACATCCAGCCGCCCCGCATGTCGGCTTCGGAGGCTTCGGCGTTCTTGTAGTAGCCGAGAAACATGTTGGGGTGCTGCACGACGATCTCGCCGACGCCCTGGCTGTCGGGATCGCGGATCTCGATCCGGATGTCGTCGCCCATGGCGATGCCGGTGGTGTCGGGATCGACCGCATCAGGCGCATGCAGTGTGAAGGCGCCGAGGGTTTCGGTTTGGCCGTAGAGCGTGCGCAGCGGTACGCCCATGGCGCGGAAGAACTTGAACGTGTCGGGGCCGAGCGCCGCGCCGCCGGTGGCCGCCGAGCGCAGGCGGGTGAAGCCGAGGCGGTCGCGCAGGGCCCGGAACAGCAGGGCATCGGCGATGGCCGAATGCCTGCCGTTCTCCAGCGCGCTCAATCCCGTTTTCATGCCGAGTTCATAAAGGCTCTGCTTGAACGGCGAGGCGTCCATCACGCGCGCGCGGACGTCGGCGGCGATGCCTTCCCAGACGCGCGGCGCGAACAGCACGAAGGTCGGCGCGATCTCGCGAAAATCGTTCATCATGGTGTCCTGCTGCTCGACGAAGTTGACCTTCATCCGCGACAGCAGGCCTTTGCCGAGCGCATAGACCTGTTCCATGATCCAGGGCAGCGGCAGCACCGAGACATATTCGTCGTCCGGTCCCTTGGGATCGAAAGCGAGATAGACCGCGCAATGGCCGAGCACGCGTCCGGCGGCGAGCATGGCGAGCTTCGGGTGCGAGGTGGTGCCGGATGTGGTGCAGAGCACCGCGACATCCTCGCCTTTTGTCGCATCGACCATCCGGTCGTAGAGGTCGGGCTCGCGCGCCGCACGGTCGCGGCCCATCTGCGCGAGCTTGTCCGCTTCCAGCAGGCGCGGGTCGTCATATTTCCGCATCCCGCGCGGATCGGAATAGACGATATGCTTGAGAGCAGGCACGCGGCCCGTGAGGCCGAGCAGCTTGTCGACCTGCTCCTCGTCCTCGGCGAAGACGATCTTCGCCTCGCCGTAATTGAGGAGATAGGCGGCTTCCTCATCCAGCGCGTCGCGGTAGAGGCCGAGGCTCATGCCGCCGACGGCATGCGCGGCGATCTCGGCAGCGACCCAATCCGGCCTGTTGTCGCCGATGATGCCGATCACGTCACCCTTGCCGATACCGAGCTCGGTCATGCCGAGCGCGAAATCCTTCACCCGGGCGTGGTAGTTGTTCCAGGTGAATTCGCGCCACAGCCCGAAATCCTTTTCGCGCAGCGCGATATCGTTGCCGTGCTCCCGGGCATTGAGGCGCAGCAGTTTCGGATAGGTGTCCGCCTGTTTGACGCGGCCGGCGTAATCCATCACGCGACGTTCTCCTCTTTGAGGGGAGCATCGCCGGAATCGTCAGGCGTTTCGTCTTCCTCGCCGAGATAGGCGCGCTTCACATGCGGGTCGGCGAGCACGGCGGCGGGATCGCCTTCGGCGATCTTGCGGCCGAAATCGAGCACCATCACGCGGTGGGAGATGTCCATCACCACGCCCATGTCGTGTTCGATCATCATCACCGTCATGCCGAACTCCTCGTTCAGGTCGACGATGTAGCGCGCCATGTCTTCTTTCTCCTCGAAATTCATGCCGGCCATCGGCTCGTCGAGCAGGATGAGATTCGGCTCCAGCGCCATGGCGCGCGCCAGTTCGACGCGCTTGCGCAGGCCGTAGGACAGGGTGCCGGCGGTCGCCTTGCGCACGCTCTGCAGATCGAGGAAGTCGATGATCTCCTCGACCTTGCGGCGGTGTTCGAGTTCTTCCCTGCGCGCGCCGGTGAGCCAGTACAGCGAACCGGTGAGGAAGTTGTTTTTCAGGAGGTGATGGCGGCCGACCATGATGTTGTCGAGCACGCTCATATGGTGGAACAGCGCGAGGTTCTGGAACGTGCGGCCGATGCCGATCCCCGGCCGCGCATTCGGCGTCAGCCCGGTGATGTCGTTCCCGCGATAGAACAGCCGGCCTTCGGTCGGCCGGTAGCGGCCTGAGATGCAATTGACGATGGAGGTCTTGCCGGCGCCGTTGGGGCCGATGATCGAGAACAGTTCGCCTTGATTGACGGCGAAGCTCACATCGGTGAGCGCCCGCACCCCACCGAAGCGCAGCGAAACTCCGCGTACTTCCAAAGCAACCGTCACCTCATCCCTCCCAGATACGGCGCTTGGTGCGCTCTTATCCCGTCTACGGTAACATCCGAAGCTTACACAGCCCGAGCACCGCAGGCCATTCGACTAACGAACCTTCTGCAGCGATCCTCCCTACGTTAGATCGTGGATGTAAAATGTCATGTCCCGGACATTTTATCGGTAAATCGGCGCAATGGAATTTGCTGCATTGCAGTGTCATTGTGGGCATTCGTTGATGCGCGGTCCTGCGGTATGGGCTTCCGGTATCCGTGCGGGTAGACAAATCCAGGAGGGCAGCCGATCCGGGACAGCAGGCAATCCAAGTTCGAGATTTTTTCGCTTAAAAAATAATGTCTCGTTCGCCCTGCAACGTCCTGGATAATCCAAGCATGGCGCGAATGGCCAGCGTTCCCGCAGCGGTCAGCGGCCGTTCCTTTGATGAGGCCACAATCCAGTTGTACGTCATGCCTTTAATCCGGCTTGCCGCGATCGATTTGTCGCGTACGTGCTCGACGATCGCACTTTGGGGCAGAAGCGTATGTCCCAGGCCTGTCTTGACCAGGCCTATCAAAATCGGAACGTCATTCACTTCCATAACTACGTTCAGCTGAGCGCCTTTCTTGTGAGCCGCATCATCAGTTAAACGGCGAACGCTGTTAGGCTCACTGGTGAGAATAAGCGGCAACGAAGCAATCTGATTCCAGGATACATGCGCTGACTGCGGCTCATGCGGAGGACTCACCAGATACATCGGATCGCGGAAAAGCATCTGGGCATTGAGAATCGATTCAGGCTCCAGAGCGCCGTACACGGCGAGATCAACATATCCATGGATCAGCATATCGCGAAGCTGAACACTCGTCGCCACCCATGGGGATTGAGGCGCTCTATCGCCGGCCGCGCACCACGAAGCCTGAATCGGGCCACAAGATCTATCCGTATCTGCTACGGGAAATTGAGATCACGCGACCGAACCAGGTCTGGGCCATGGACATCACCTATATCCCGATGGCACATGGCTTCGTCTATCTTGCTGCCGTGCTCGATTGGGCGACGCGTCGGGTGTTGTCCTGGCGGCTGTCGATCACAATGGAGGCGGCCTTCTGCGTCGAAACATTGGAGGATGCTCTCACGCATCATGGCAAGCCCGAAATCTTCAACACCGACCAGGGCTCCCAGTTCACCGGCGCGGCCTTCACGGACGTCCTCGCCAATAACGGCATCACCATCAGCATGGATGACAAAGGGGCCTGGCGGGACAACGTGTTCGTCGAGAGGCTGTGGAAGAGCGTCAAATACGAGGAGGTCTATCTGCGAGCCTATGAGACCGTTGGCGAGGCACGAAGCTCGATCGGTCGATATCTGAACTTTTATAACGGTGAGCGGCCGCACTCGAGCCTTGACGGCCGCACCCCGGATCAAGCCTACTTCAATCTTCCTCCGCTCCGCGCGGTGGCATAAACCCGGCAGAGGCTCCACTTATCGGCGCGGAAAGTCTGTTCAGACAATCGGGGCCAGCTCATACCGTTCAAAAAGAGAATATCGAATTGACAGGTTTTGGTCGAAGATAGTCTTGGATTTTCCTTTTCCGCAAATAACGTTTTCGAGTCGCGGCTTGAGCACGTGGTCGGCGATGCAAATTTCAGATAGGAGATGCGGTTAATTCCGATCGGATCTTCAAGGCTGGTCTCGATACAAAATTCCGAAAGATGAATAGTGTCGGATCCGTCGGTGAAAGTTTCCTTTCAACCGCTGCGGACCTGCCGGAACGGCACGTCACGGTCGACCTCGATGTCCTTGGGCAGGCCGAGAACCCGTTCGCTGATGATGTTGCGCTGGATCTGGTCCGTTCCGCCGCCGATCGACGTGAAGTAGGCGTTGAACGCCAGAAAATTCGTATCGTCGGCGAAGGGATGATCGGGGCCGTCGAGCAGGCTCTCCGTTCCGACGATCGCCGTGCGAACACGTGCCTCCTCGTGCAGGATGCGTGACATTGCGAGCTTGCCGAGCGACATTACGGACGAAGATGTTCCTTGTTCGAGATTGGCTTTCGCCCGCGCGTTGTTCAGCGCGTTGAGTTTGCGCAGCGCGAGCACGCCGGCGAGGTCCTGCCGTAAGGCGGGGTTCGTGAGGCCGCCGTATCGGCGGGCGAGAGCCAACAGATCGTCCGATGTTGCGGAATGGCGCGCACCGCGGGGACGAGCGCCCATCGTCGACCGTTCGTAAGCCAGCGCCGTCTGCAGGACGCGCCATCCGTTGTTGAGCCCGCCCATGATATTCGCCGCCGGAACCCGCGCGCCGGTGATGAAGACCTCGTTGAAATGGGACTCGTTCGTGATCTGCCGCAGCGGCCGCACCTCGACGCCGGGTTGCTTCATCGGGAAGAAGAAGAAGGTCAGACCTCTGTGCTTTGGAACATCCCAATCGGTTCGCGCCAGCAGCATCCCGTAATGCGCGTGGGCGGCACCCGAGGTCCAGACCTTCTGGCCGTTGATGATGTAGTGGTCACCGTCGCGCTCGGCCCTGGTGCGAACGCCGGCCAGATCGGAGCCCGCGGCCGGCTCACTGTAGAGCAGACACTGCACGATTTCGCGCTTCAGCAGCCCCGGAATCATTTCGCGCTTCAGGGCGTCTTCGCCGAACGCAAGCATGGTGTTGGCGGCGAGGTTGCTGCGGTCCTGGCGGGCGCCGGGGGCGCCGAGCCGGGCGAATTCATCATCGATGATGTCAGCCTGCTCCTGCGTAAGGCCGCGGCCGAACCATTCCATGGGCCAGGTCGGTACCGCCCAGCCCGCCTCGAAGACATCAGCGATCCAGGCGCGTGTGGCTGCCGACAGACTCCATTTGTCCTGGTCAGAAGGTAGGTCGCCGGCCCAATTCGCCTTGAGCCAGGCACGTACTTCGGCGCGCAGCGCGGCGTCAGCCGGGTTGGTATCCTCGATGTCGGCCATCCGTCAGGCTCCGAGCTGGGTGAGATAACGTTCGCGATAATGAGCCGGCGATCCCAGAAGCTGGGCATAAGCGCGGGCGCGGCGCAGATAGAGATGGGCCGGATGCTCCCAGGTGAATGCGATGCCGCCGTGCATCTGGACGGAAGCGGCCGTGACTTTCGAATAGGCTTCGGCGCAGGCGAAGGCCGCCAGACTGACGGATTCTCCCGCCGCACCGGTTTTCTCGGCGAGCTGTTCGGCGGCATGACGTGCCGCCGACAGGCTTGATTCCACTTCGATCATCAGATCGGCGGCCATGTGCTTGATGGCCTGGAAACTCCCGATCGGGCGGCCGAACTGCATCCGGGTTTTGACATAGTCGACCGTCATGTCGAAGACCCGTCGGGCTCCTCCGGCCTGTTCGCCGGCGAGCGCGACAAGCGCAAGATCGAGTGCATCCTGCACGGCAGGCCAACCTGTCCGACCGATTTGCCGGGCCGGGGTGTTTGCAAATTCCAAACGCGCCAGACGAAGTGTTTTATCCACGCTCGACAGCGTAGTTCGTGTCAGACCGGAAGCATCGCCGGCGACTTCGAAGATTGCGAAACCTGTGCCTGTTTTGGCGACAACGAGAAGAATATCGGCGACCCGGCCATGCGTGACGTAAGACGACACGCCGTTGAGAAGCGTGCCGTCGTCTGTTGCTTCGACATCGACAGCGACGCCTTCGGGCGTCCAGCTGCCTGCATCCCCCGTGATGGCGACGGTGGCGATCGTCGTGCCTGCCACGATGCCCGGCAGCAACCGGGCTTGGGCGTCCTTGTCTTCGCTGGCCGCGAGAAGGCTTGCGCTCAATATGCCGCTGGACAGGAGCGGCGAGCATAACAAAGCGGCCCCTGTCTCCTCCATCACCAGTTCGAGTTCGACGGGTCCGAGGCCGGTCCCGCCATATTCCGGATCGACCAGCAGACCGACGACGCCGATCTCCGCGAGCCTCGTCCAGAGCGCCGGATCGTACCCGCTTGTCGTATCCATCGTCGATCGAACGGCGGCTTCCGAACTTGCGTCCCGCATCAGATCCCGTACCGCGTCGCAGATCGCGGCTCTTTCTTCGGCGGATGTCGTGGGCACAACGACCTCTCTCATGGATCACAATCTTTGGTCCAAGGTAGCGCGAAGGCAGGCGTGTCGCTAGAGTCTGTCGACGACCGATCAAGGGTAAATCCGGTGCAAGGACGTCACGCTGCTTGAGTTCATCCGCCGTCTGCCCTTCCATATTTCCTGGTCAGATCGATCATCGCCTCCAGGCCCGGACGTTGATCGGTGTCCTTCCAAACGCACCAGGTTTCCGAAGGCGCTTGACGGCCGGAGATGTTGACGAACCGGACCCTGGTCACCTGCCGCTTGTGCATGGTCTGCGGAACAAGCGACACGCCCATGCCGGATTCCACGAATTGCACGACGCTCGCCCAGTGCCGGACTTCATGCTTGATGTGAGGCATGAAGCCGTTCGCGACGCACATGGCGACGATCGACTCGAAGTAGTGCGGGGAGGCGCTGCGGGAGAACAGCACGAACTCGTCGTTCTTCAACCGATCGAGCCTGATGGCTTTTGCTTCGGATGCCGGGTGAGTGACCGGCAGACAAGCCATGAACGGTTCGGAATGAAACCGGAAACTTTGAAGTTCAGATGTCGTTTCCGCACCGAGGACGAAACCGAAGTCGATGTCGTCCCGCTTGATCGCGGCGATCTGCTCGACTGAGTTCAATTCCGTGAGCTGCAGATCGATTTTGGGATTCTGCTTTCGGAAGCTCTCGACGATGTCAGGAAGCCCGCGCAGCAGCATCGAGCCGCCGAAGCCGACACGCAGCCGCCCCTCGGTGCCGCTTGCGGCTGCCTTGACCAGCCTGCGCGCCTCGTCGAACCGCCGCAACAAGAAGCGCGCCTCGCGCTGCAGCGCGGCGCCGGCCGGTGTCAGTTCGACATTGCGGCTGTTGCGCTTGAACAGCGGCGTGTCCAGATCGGTCTCGATCTGCCGGATGGCCAGGCTCAGCGGCGGTTGTGACATGCCGAGACGCCGTGCCGCGCGGCCGAAATGTTTCTCCTCGGCGAGAACGGCGAAATATCGCAATTGCCTGACGTCCAAGGCGGCCTCCGAATGACTGATTGATATTTAATACATATCAATATCACACGAGAGTGTATTTGACTGTATCAATATGCAGGCCGATAATGACCGCTCATTCAGGAGGGAACGATCATGAAGGCTGAACAGGCTGTCGCCCAGCAGATTCCGGATTCGCGCGGTCTCAATCTGTATCGTGCCGATCGCGATGCCGCGCCGCTGCTCCGGCATTACCTCCCCGCCGATCTGTTCGCTCATCTCGAACCGCGGCTGGAGCGCCTCGGCGCGCTCGCCGGCGATCATCTCGACAGGCTTGCCGCCACCGCGGACAAGAACCCGCCGACTTTGTCGGTTCGGCTGCGCACCGGCGAGGACGCCGACCGGATCGAGAAGCATCCCGCTTATCTGGAAATGGAGGCGCTGGCATTTGGCGAATTCGGTTTGTCGGCGGTGTCGCATCGCGGCGCGCTCGGCTGGCACGAAGCGATGCCGCCGGCGGCAAAATACGCGATCGCCTATCTGTTCACGCAGGCGGAGTTCGGGTTGATGTGTCCCGTCAGCATGACGGACTCGCTGGCCCGCACCCTCAAGCGTTACGGCGATCCGGAACTGGTCGCCCGTTATTATGATCGGCTGACCACCACCGATTTCGACAGCCTGATGCAGGGCGCTATGTTCATGACGGAGCAGGGCGCCGGTTCCGATATCTCGGCCACGGAAACCAGGGCTCAGTTGCAGGCCGACGGTACCTGGCAGCTCACCGGCGACAAATGGTTCTGCTCCAATGTGGACGCCGATCTCGCCATGGTCCTCGCGCGCAGCGAAGACAAACCGGGCCTCGCCGGCGTATCTCTGTTCCTGCTGCCGAAGATCAAACGGGACGGCCTGACCAACGACTATCGCGTGCTGCGCCTGAAGGACAAGCTCGGCACCCGCTCCATGGCGAGCGGCGAAATCCGGCTGGCGGGCGCGGAAGCCTATCTGGTCGGCGAGCGCGGCCGCGGCTTCAACCAGATGGCGGACATGGTCAATAATTCGCGGCTGTCCAACGCCATGCGTGCCGCAGCCCTGATGCGCCGATCGGTCACCGAAGCGATGTTCATTTCACGTCGCCGCTCCGCCTTCGGCCGCCGGCTTGTGGAGCTGCCGCTGATGCGGCGCCAGCTGGCCAAGATGACCGTCTGGGCCGAACAGGCCCGCACCATGATGTTCCTGACCGCCGATGCGCTGCACCGCGCCAATCTCGGCGAGCAGGAGGGCGAGAAGCTGGCGCGCATCCTGACGCCGCTCGTCAAGTTCCGCGCCTGCCGCGATGCCCGCAAGGTCACCGGCGATGCGATGGAGGTCCGCGGCGGTTGCGGTTATATCGAGGAATGGCCGGACGCCCGTCTGCTGCGCGACGCGCATCTGGGGTCAATCTGGGAGGGCACGTCGAACATCGTCGCTCTCGACGTGATCCGCGCCATCGGCCGCAATCAGGCGTTGCCGTCGCTGCAGCGGATGAACGAGCGGCTTCTGCAGGAAGCCGGCCTCGATCAGGCGTCGCAGGCGGCGTTTTCCGAAACGCTGCACAAGGTCTGCGATTTCGCCGCCCGCGTGACCGACGAGAAGAACGAGACGCTGGCGCGCCAGGTCGGCTCGTCCCTCTATCACATCACCTCCGCGATCGGGCTCGCGCATGAGGCCGCGCGCATCGGTGCGCCGCATCGCCTTGCGATGGCCCGGATGGTTCTGCACCACCGCCTGTTGCCGCGCGATCCGCTGGCGGTCGAGACCGACGCGGCGTTGGTCGATGAATTGCTGAACGCCTGACGGCGACGGAGTGACGTTCAGAAATTCAAACATAACGGGAGGGAAACCATGAGATTGAGCCGCAGGACATTCATGGCGGCGGGCGCCGCCACGCTGGTGGCCTCCCGCGCTCGGGCTGCACAATCGATCAGGATCGGCGTTCTGACCGATTTCGCCGGGCCTTATGCCGATGACAGCGGGCAGGGCTCGGTTGCCATGACCAAGCTTGCCATCGAGGATTTCAAGAAGACCATCGGCGGCTTAGATGTGGAGATCGTGACGGCGGATTTCGCCACCAAACCCGACGTTGCCGCCAATCTCGCATCCTCCTGGTATGACCGCGACGGCGTCGACATGATCATCGACGTGCCGGTCTCGTCGGCCGCATTGGCGGTCGCCAATGTGGCGAAGCAGAAGGACAAACTGGCCATCTTCAATGCAGGCTCGTCGGCGCTGAGCGGTGCGAGTTGTACGCCGAACACCGCGCATTGGGCTTTCGACACCTACGGTCTTGCCGCGACCACCGGCCGCGCCGTGGTGGAGTCGGGCGGCAAGAGCTGGTTCTTCGTGCAGGCCAATTATGCCTTCGGCGCCTCGCTGGTCGAGGATGCCAGCACCGTTATCGCCGCGGCGGGCGGCAAGGTTTTGGGCACCGTGAAATATCCGTTCCCGGAAACCAGCGACTACGCCTCCTTCCTGCTGCAGGCACAATCCAGCGGCGCCGAGGTGATCGGTTTCGCCAGCGCCGGCGCGGACTCGTCCAACCTCATCAAACAGGCGTCCGAATTCGGCCTCGCCCAGGGCGGCAAGACCAAGCTGGCGGCGCTGCTCTGCTTCATCCCGCAGATTCATGCGCTCGGCCTGCAGGCCTCCAAGGGCCTTCTGGTGTCGGAAGCGTTCTATTGGGATCTCAACGACGGTACCCGCGCGCTCTCCGCACGCTATGCGCCGCAGATGAACGGGACGCAGCCCTGCACCATTCAGGCGGGCTGCTATTCGGGAACGCTGCATTATCTGAAGGCCGTCGCCGCACTCGGCATCGACAACGCCAAAAAGAGCGGTGCTGCCGTGATGGCGAAAATGAAGGAAATGCCGACCGATGACGCCGCCTTCGGCAAAGGCCGGCTGCGCGAAGACGGCCGCAAGATCCACGACATGCACCTGTTCGAGGTCAAGGCGCCCGAGGAGTCCAGGAAGCCCTGGGACTATTACCGGTTTCTCCGCAGCGTCGAGGGCGAGAAAGCGTTCCGGCCGCTGGCCGACGGGAAGTGCAGCCTGATTAAGCCGTAAGATCCACCTGTAACCGATCTGCGAGGCGTCGGCGTCGATCCGTTCCGAATCGACGCCTTTTGTTTGCCTCAAGCTGCGGTGGATTGGAGGCTTGCTTCAACTTCCAAAATGAGCAGAGTTTCACTCAAATCTGCCGGCTGCAGGCATGCGATCGGGCGCGCCTGTTCACTGTGCCCCGGCTTTGGGTGGTGGCTTCGATGGTGCTGGGTCTTCGACGGACATTATGATTGCAGCGGATCATCTGAAGAAGATCGCCGTCTGGGCCCGCGATCTGACCGAGCGGGAGATTGAGGTCGCGCGCGCCGGCATCGTCGAAAAATCATTCACGGCGAACGAGTTCATCTCCATGCGCGGAGATCTCTTCGATTACTGGACCGGCGTCGTCGGCGGTCTCGTCAAGATCGGCACGATCTCGCGCGGCGGTAAGGAGGTCAGCATCACCGGCCTCACGGCCGGTGCCTGGTTCGGTGAGGGCAGCGTGCTGAAGAACGAGCCGCGCCGCTATGACATCGTCGCGCTGCGGGAGAGCCGGCTGGCGCTGATGGAACGATCGACGTTCTTCTGGCTGTTCGAGAACAGCGTCGGCTTCAATCGCTTCCTGGTGTCGCTGCTCAACGAGCGTCTGGGCCAGTTCATCGCACTGACCGAATACGGCCGCATGCTGGACGCCACCGGACGACTCGCGCGCTGCATCGCCTCGCTGTTCAACCCGATCCTTTACCGCGATGCCACGCGGCATCTCGATATCACGCAGGAAGAACTCGGTGCGCTCTCCGGTATCTCCCGGCAGAAGGCCAATCAGTGTCTGCAGACGCTGGAGAAGGAAGGCCTGTTACGGCTCGAATACGGCGGGGTGACGGTGATCGACCTGGAACGCTTGAGGCGTTACGGCGAATAGCGCGTCGGATACCTCCCGGCATACTTCCCGGTCCTCAACCCCATCGAGCAGGCTTTCGCCAACATCAAACACTGGATGCGATTCGCTCAGAAACGAACGATCGAGGGCATCCGGCAGCACATCAAAGAGGCGCTCACACCTCCAGCCATTCCTTGCGGATGGCGGCGTTGGTCTTGAGGTCGTCCGGCGTGCCTTCGAACACGATCCTGCCGTGGCCCATCACATAGACGCGGTGCGAGATGCGCAGGGCGATCGACAGCTTCTGTTCGACCAGCAGGATGGCGACGCCGCGGCGGGCGATTTCGGCGATGAGGTCGCCGACCTGCTGCACGATTAGCGGCGCGAGCCCTTCGGTCGGCTCGTCGATCATCACCAGTTCCGGATCGCCCATCAGCGTGCGGCAGATGGTGAGCATCTGCTTCTCGCCGCCCGACAACACGCCGGCCGCCGTATCGGCGCGGCGGGCGAGGTTCGGGAACATATCGAGCATGTCGTCGAGCCGCCACTTGCCCGGCTTGCGCGGATCCTTGATGCCGAGCAGCAGGTTCTGCCGCACGGTCAGGCCCGGGAAGATGTCGCGGTGCTCCGGCACATAACCGAGGCCGAGATGCGCGATCTTGAAGCTCGGCAGGCCGGCGATATCCCGGCCCTTGAACTTGATCGAGCCCTGCGGCGGCACCTCGCCCATGATCGCCTTGACCGTGGTGGAGCGGCCGACACCATTGCGGCCGAGCAGCGAGACGACTTCGCTCGCGTCGATATGCAGATCGACACCCTGCAGGATGTGACTCTTGCCGTAATAGGCGTGGAGGTCCGAAACCTGGAGCATGGGAGCCTCAACCATCACGCGGCCTCCTCGCCGAGATAGGCTTCCCTGACTTTCCTGCTGCTGCGGATTTCGTCGGGCGTGCCTGACGCGATCACCTCGCCATAGACCAGCACCGAGATGCGGTCGGCGAGGCCGAACACCACGCTCATGTCGTGTTCGACGATCAGCAGCGTGCGTCCTTCGGTGAGGCGCCGGATCTGTTCGACGGCGCGTTCGGTTTCGGCATTGCTCATGCCGGCGGTGGGCTCATCCAGCAGGATCACGTCGGCGCCGCCGGCGACGGTAATGCCGATCTCCAGCGCCCGCTGCTCAGCGTAAGTCAGCAGTCCCGCCGGAACGTCGCGGCGCGACACCAGGCTGATATCCTGCAGAATCTGCGCCGTGCGCTCGCGCACCTCCGGCAGGTTGTCGATGTTCTTCCAGAACGCATAACGATGACCGGTCGCCCACAGCACGGCGCAGCGCAGGTTTTCCCACACGGTCATCTTGGCGAAGACGTTGGTGACCTGGAACGAGCGCGACAGGCCCAGACGGTTGATCCGGAACGGCGGCAGGCCGGAAATCTCCCGATCGTTCAGCAGAATGCTGCCTGCGCTCGGCTTCATATAACCCGATATCAGGTTGAACGTGGTCGATTTGCCGGCGCCGTTCGGGCCGATCAGCGCATGGCGCTCGCCCTTGGCGACGGTCAGGTTGACGCCCTGGATCACTTTGGTGACACCGAAGGTCTTTTCGACGCCGCGCATTTCGATGGCGTTGCTCATGCCGCGACTCCTTTGGCACGCGCTTCGGTCAAGGCGTCGTCCCAGCGGGCAGCGACGAGCGCCCAGCTCTTGCGGGCAATGAGGAAGCCGCCGACCAGCAGCACCGCCGCGATGGCCCAGACGCCGTGGTTCGACGCATCGAACGGGATGCCGAATGCCTTGATGTGCGGGTCGTCGCCGGGATTGACGGTGTGGTACACCGTGATCTCGATGGTCAGGATCAGGCCGACGATCATGGCGAGCGTCGGCACGAAGGCGATGAGATAGCTCGGCAGCACGCGGGTCAGCGTGCCGGCCTTGATGAGGGGGCGGTGCATCATCAGGAGACCGGTGATGCCGCCGGGTGCGAACATCACCACCGCGATGAAGATCAGGCCGAAATAGAGCTGCCAGACCTGCGTGAGGTCGGAGAGGCTGAGCGACAGGGCCGTCACGAAGATGGCGCCGACGATCGGACCGATGAAGAAGCCGGCGCCGCCGATATAGGTGGAGAACAGCACCGTTCCGGACTGTGCCGCGCCGAGATAGGCCGAATTCGCGATCTCGAAATTGATGGCCGCCAATGCGCCTGCGATGCCGGCGAAGAAGCCGGAGAAGCAGAAGGCGATATAGCGGATCACATGCGGATCGTAGCCGACGAACTGCACGCGCTCGGGATTGTCGCGCACCGCGTTGCACATGCGCCCGAGCGGCGTGCGGGTGAGGGCATACATCGCGATCACCGCGATCAGCGTCCAGGCCGCGACCAGGTAATAAATCTGGATCTGCGGTCCGAAGCTCCAGTCGAACAGCCGCAGAACCTTGGTGCGGTTGGCTGAGATGCCGGCTTCACCGCCGAAGAAGCTGCGCAGGATCAGCGCCGAGGACGCGACGAGTTCGGCGACGCCGAGCGAGATCATCGCAAAGGCGGTGCCGGAGCGCCGGGTCGAGACCCAGCCGAGCAGCATCGCGAAAACGAGCCCCGCGATTCCGCCGATCAGCGGCACGACCGGCAGCGGGATCGCGTATTTGTGCTTGGCGATGATGTTGATGGCGTGGACCGCGAGGAAGCCGCCGAGCCCGTAATACACCGCATGGCCGAACGACAGCATGCCGGTCTGGCCGAGCAGGATGTTGTAGGACAGCGAGAAGATGATCGAAATGCCGATCAGGCTGAAGGTGGTGAGCGATCCGCCCGAGGAAAATATCTTCGGCAGGATCACGAGCGCCGCGACTGCGACGATCCATACGCTGTAGAACTTCAGCCGTTCGGCCGCGCTCGGTGGGGGCGGTGCGATGGTCATCGTGGTGTCGCTCATGTTTCACGCGTTCCGAGCAGGCCCATCGGGCGGAAGATCAGGATCAGCACCAGCATCAAGTAGGGCATGATCGGGGCGATCTGGGCGATGGTGACGTTCCAGATGTCGGACAGCCAGGTTGACGCGAGGTCCGGGCCGAGCGGGCCGAAGGCGCCCGCTAGCGAGCCGTTCATCGAGACGGCAAAGGTCTGCACAAGCCCGATCAGTAGCGAGGCGATGAACGCTCCGGGCAGCGAGCCGAGGCCGCCGACCACGACGACTACGAACAAGATCGGGCCGAGCAGCCCGGCCATGTCGGACTGCGTCACCAGCGCCGGTCCGGCGATCACGCCGGCGACGGCGGCGAGTGCGGTCCCGACGCCGAACACCAGCATGAAGATGCGCCCGACATTGTGGCCGAGATGTCCGACCATGTGGGGATGGGTGAGGGCCGCCTGCACGATCAGGCCGATCCGCGTGCGCTTGAGCACAATGAGAAGGCCGACGAAGATCACGATGGAAACGGCCAGCATAAAGATCTTGAAGGCCGGGTAATTGGTGGAGAACACCGTGAAGGCCGGGAAGTCGAGAATCGCGGGGACGCGGAAATCGACCGGACTCTTGCCCCAGATAATCTGCACGATTTCCTGGATGGCGAAGGCCAGCCCGAAGGTGAACAGCAATTCCGGAACGTGGCCGTATTTGTGGACCCGGCGCAGCCCGTAGCGCTCGACCAGCGCGCCGAGCCCGCCCGCCAGCAGCGGTGCAACGATCAGCGCGGGCCAGAAGCCGACCCACTTGCTGATCTGGAAGCCGAAGAAGGCGCCGAGCATGTAGAAGCTGGCATGCGCGAAATTCAGCACGCCGAGCATGCTGAAGATCACCGTCAGGCCGGAGGCCATCAGGAACAGCAGCATGCCAAACAAAATGCCGTTCAGCGTTGAGATGACGATGAGTTCTAGCACGAAAGACCTGCTTTTGGTGTGAGGTCGTTACACGAGGCGCTGGCCTAATCTCGCCCCGCCTAGCGAAGCTTTGCTTCGCCGGGCGGGGAGAGGTCGACGCGGCGGAGCGTAGCGAAGCCGGGGCGGGTGAGGGGGACCATCCACCGGCTCTGAGCGTGCGGAGGCTCCCCCTCATCCGTCGTCGCTACGCGACGCCACCTTCTCCCCGCAGGCGGGGAGAAGGAATCACGGCCGTTCCATCTTGCAGGTGGTCGGCAGCATGGTCTGCGGCGTGTCGATCTTGGCGACGGACCGCCAGCCCCAGCCGGTCTTTTCCTCGTCGAACGGCTCCTTGTCGTTACGTTCGCCGAAGGAGGCGATGTACATCGGCTGGAAGAACTGGTGATCGTCCTTGCGCATCACGCCCTTGCCGCCGTCGAACACATCGAACTCCATGCCTTCGAGCGCGGCGGCGACCTTCACCGGATCGAGCGACTTGGCCTTCTCGGCCGCAGCGGCGAACATCCGCATTTCGTTGACGGCGCGGGGATAGAGCAGGCTGAAATCGTATTTGGCGCGGATCGCCTTTTCGAACACATCGGACTCGGGGTGGCCGAGATTCGGAATGCCTTCGACGATCTGAAACACCTGATGATTGAGGTTGGCCTGCTTGATGGCGGTCGGGCCGCCGGTGCCGCCGGCATAATAGGTGTACCAGTTGACCTTGAGGCCGGCGTCGGCGGCGGCCTTCAGCAGCAGCGCGATATCCTGGCCCCAGTTGCCGGAGATGACGCTGTCGGCGCCGGATGCCTTGATCTTCGCGACATAGGGCGCGAAGTCGGTGATCTTGAGCAGCGGATGCAGTTCGTCACCGACGATCTGGATGTCCGGACGCTTCTTGGCGAGCATGGCGCGGGCCTGGGTGCGGACCGACTGGCCGAACGAATAATCCTGATTGATCAGGTAGACCTTCTTGATGGCCGGCGTGTCCTTCATGTAGTTGGTCAGCGCTTCCATCTTGATGTCGGAATTCGCATCCCAGCGGAAATGCCAGTAGCTGCACTTCTCGTTGGTCAGTACCGGATCGACCGCGGCATAGTTGAAGTACAGGACTTCCTTGCCGGGATTGCGATCGTTGTATTTGGTGACGAAGTCGACCAGTGCGCCCGCGACGGCCGAACCGTTACCCTGGGTGAGGTAGCGCACGCCGCCGTCGATCGCCTTCTGCGCCTGAATCAGGCTTTCCTGCGGATTGGTCTTGCTGTCGAGCGGCACGATCTCGACCTTCTTGCCGAGAATGCCGCCCTTGGCGTTGAGGTCGTCGGCGATGAACTGGAACGTCTTGAGGCCGACTTCACCGATGCTGGCGCCGCCGCCGGACAACGGATCGATATATCCGATCTTGACGGTTTCCTGCGCCGTCGCGGCGCCGCCGAACAGCGGCAAGGCGAGAGAGGCAACAAGGGCAAGCTTTCGCATAACATATTTCTCCCTGAAAAAATGATCGTTGAGGACGCTTTTTGTTGCGGCGGAGAATCCTTCGATCCATTCGCCTCAAGCGCTTGGCCGGGAGTGTGTGACAATGCGGCAGGGGCCGCAAGCACCACCTGGTGGTAACCACATTACTTTGCGGTAATGGCCGCCTTCGCCTTTTTGGATGTTGCGGTATCGCCGATGATTTCCATTGTGCGTAATTCGTCGATCTCGACATCGCTCAGACCAAGCACGTCGCGCAGAACCTCCTCGTTGTGCTGGCCGAGCGTCGGCGCGAGGTGCGTGATCGCATACGGCATGCGTGATTGACCTTCGCGATAGGCGACGGAGGGCAGCAGATGCGGCCCCATGAAGCGTCGTGTCACGGGCTGCCAGTGGCCGGTCGACAAAAGATGCGGATCGCCGGCCATGTCCATCGGCAGCCGCGCGGTGCCTGCCGGGACACCGGCATCCTGGAGGGCGTTCATTGCGAGTTCGGGGCGCACCGTCACTGTCCATTGCCGGATTGCGGCTTCGATACGGTCTTCGTCGGCGCGCCGGCCTTCGGCCGTGGCGAGGCTCGCATCCGCCGCAAGATCGGGGCGATGGATCACCCGGCAGAGCGCCTTCCACTCGTTGTCGCTGCGCACGGCGATGGTCATCCACTGATCCTCGCCGATGCACGGGAAGCAGCCGTGCGGAACGAAGCGCGGATGACGGTTGCCGAGGCGCGGACCGGTCGTGCCGTGGATGGACTGTTCGATCACCGAGGGGGCCAGCATCGGCAGCAGGGCTTCGGTGGCGCTGAGATCGATGTGCTGGCCTTCGCCGGTGCGCTTCTGATGCATGAAGCCGATCATCAGCGCCGCGGCTGCGCTGACGCCGCCATAGGGATCGCCGAGCGCCGTATGCACCATGGTGGGCGGATCGCCTTCGCGGCCGGTGATGGAGGGCAGGCCGGACGCCTGCTCCAGCGTCGAGCCATAGGCGCGCACGCCGCTCCATGGGCCGGTCATGCCGAAAGCCGGCATGGTGACGACGATGAGACGCGGGTTGAGCCTGCGCATCGACGCAGGATCGAGGCCGAGCCGCGGCATCACGTCGGCGGCATAGTTGTCGATCACCGCATCGGCATCGGCGATCAGGCGCTTGAGAAGCGCAAGCCCCTTCGGCTGCGTGAGATCCAGCGTGATGCCGCGTTTGTTGCGGTTCATCTGCTGAAACCAGTAGACTTTCTCGTAAGTGCGTTCGGGATGATAGGGGCCGCGGGGATCGGTGCCGCGGAACCAGTCCGGATACTGGCAGGACTCGACCTTGATCACGTCGGCGCCGAGATCGCCCATCTGCCGCGTCGCCGTCGGGCCGGCCCAGCCCATGGTGAGGTCGATGATGCGCAAGCCCTTCAAGGGGAGGGGATCGTCGGGCGTTATCTGCCGCGCCGCGATCCGCTCGCGCGGTGCGAGGCCTGCGATGTCGTCGGAACCGGCGCGCGGCGCAATGCCGTTCGGTTTCGGCGGCGAGCCGGTGAGACGTTGCGGCAGTACGGGTGCCTCGAACGAGCCGCTGCCGATCCGGACGTCCGCGAAGGCGCCGCGATCGCGGTAATATTGCTGGCGCAGCAGTTCCTCCATGCTCGGCACGACGGCCAGAGGAAGGCGCAACTCGATGCCCAGCCTGAACCATTCCTCGGCGCCTTTCTGCAGCAGGATCGGCTGAAAGATCGCGGCGAGTTCGGCGGAGTTGGTCGAGCGCGACAGGCTGTCGTTGAATTTCGGTTCCTTCTCGATTTCGGGGAGGCCGAGCATCACGCAGAACGCAGCCCATTGCGCCGGCGTCACCACGGTGATGCCGAGCCAGCCGTCTTTGGTCGGGAAGTTGCCGACCGGATAGCCGCGGCCGAAGCGGTTGACGGCGGTCCGCGGGCGCGTGAAGCCCGTCTCCAGCGCAAGGCCGGTGTCGAATTCGCTGAGATGCAGCATCGCCGCATGCGCGCTGACGGCGAAACGACGCGCACCGCGCTTGCGGTCGTAAAGGCTTGCGAGCGTCGGGATGAAGGCGGTGAGGCCGGTCATCACCGCAATCTGCCCGTCGCGCGGCAACACCGGCGGGCCTTCCTTCGGTCCGACGAGCTTCACGTTGCCCGAGAGGGCACGGCAGATCGAGTCGGTGGCATGGAAATCCGAATAGAGTCCATTTTCGCCGAACCATGAAATGGCGGTGACGGCGAGGCCCGGATTGTCCCTGCGCAGGTCGTCGTGATTGAGCAGCGATGCCGGAATGTCGGAGGGCGACCGCGCATCGAGCAGCAGATCGCAGCTCTCCAGTAACTCCTTGATCGCAGCGACATCGGCAGCGTTGTCGAGATCGGCGATGACGCTGCGTTTGTTGGTGTTCAGCCAGGCGAAAACGCCGCCTTCCATTTTGCCGTCGCCGGTATCGACCAGCGGTGCATGCCGCCGCATCGGATCGCCGCCGGGCGGTTCGATCTTGATGACCTCGGCCCCGAAATCGGAAAACAGTTTGCCGCAGTAATCCAGTTGATCGCCGGATCCGATTTCCACGACGCGCAAATCAGACAGGGGAAAGTCAGATTTGGGAAGATCGGATTGGGGCAGTCCCGACATTTTATTGCTGTCCGTTCTTGATTTTCTTGGACGGGCATCATGTCGAGTTGGGCTGTGACGTCAAGTCAGCGTGCTGTGTTGTGCATCGCAGAGGGGCGCTGATCGACGCTGCTCCATCGGATCGCCGCCGGATGTCGGGCTGAGGCGTCACGTCAAGTCAGCGTGCGGCGTTGTGCGCCGTGGATTTGCCGAGTGCCGCTGACATGGCGGCGATCAGCGGTCGCATGAAGTATGCGCCGCCGGCCGGCGTGATCGATGCGTGGAAGCCGTGGGCGTTCAATTCATCGGAGACGATGGGACCGATGGACGCGATGGGCGTTTTCGCGAGTGCGTTGCGCAGTTGCTCATCGCGCCCATGCAAGCGTGCCGCTTCGAGGAGCCGGCGGACCTGACCCGAACTTGTCAGCGCGATGGCATCGACGCGGCCGGCTTCCATGTCGTCGATGGCCGCAAGGATATTGGTGTCTGCAGTTCTGGAATCGTAAATGTAGGGGAGAACGTTATCGACCGTCGCTCCCTGCGCCTCGATCGCGCCGATCAGGGCCGTGTGATCCTTCTCGGGATAAAGCTGCAGGCCGATCCGTCGGCCTTTGAGATCGTACCCTGCCAGCATCTCCGCGATACCTTCGGATGTCGGCTTCTCCGTGGTGACGTCGGGAGCAAGGCCGATATCGCGCAGTGCCTTGCCGGGTTTCGGACCCCGCGCAAATTTACGCGATGTCCCGGCGGCTTCGATGAAGGCGCTCTCGCAGCCCGTTCGCCGAGCCGCTTTCAGGATGCGCCGGAGACCTTCGCCGGTCGTCAGAACCAGATCGTCGAACGGCTCTGCGAGATAACGCCCGATCCAGGCTTCGACCGGGGCGGGATCCGGCGCGTCCTCGATGGTGAACATCGGGCATTGCAGCACTTCCGCGCCTCTCTCCCTGAGAAGCCCGGAGAATTGGGCCTCCTCGCGGGTTTCCAGGATCAGGATGCGGGTGCCGTTCATCTGCTCCGCCATGTCATCGTTCCCCGTTTATCGCAAAGCGATCACGTCATATTGCAGCGCGCAAATCAATTGGCGCAAGCGGGCGCCGGATGATAGAGGAGGGCGTCATCGTCGCTGAATCTCAAGCCAGTCACCCAGCATGTCACACCATTTCGTCCTCTCTCTGTCCTGCCCGGATCGTCCCGGAATCGTCTCCGCCGTTTCGACGTTTCTCGCCCATAACGGCCAGAACATCGTCGATGCCCAGCAGTTCAACGACGCCGAAACCGGCGGGTTCTTCATGCGCGTCGTCTTCAATGCGGCGGATGTGAATGTCGATCTTCATGCCTTGCAGACGGGGTTCGGCGCGATCGCCGAGCGGTTCAGGATGGACTGGCAGATGCGCGATCAGGCGAGCCGCCGCCGTGTCATGATCCTGGCGTCGAAATCCGATCACTGTTTGGTCGATCTGCTCTATCGCTGGCGCACCGGCGAACTGGAGATGACCCCGACGGCGATCGTGTCCAACCATCCGCGGGAAACCTATCACGGGATCGACTTCGGCGACATTCCGTTCCACCATCTCCCCATCACCAGGGAGACCAAGCGCGAGCAGGAAGCCGCGATCTGGACGCTCGTCAACGAGACCCAGACCGATCTCGTGGTGCTCGCGCGCTATATGCAGATCCTGTCGGACGACATGTCGGCGAAGCTGTCCGGCAAGTGCATTAACATTCATCACTCGTTCCTGCCGGGTTTCAAGGGCGCGCGACCCTATCATCAGGCGCATGCGCGCGGCGTGAAGCTGATCGGCGCCACCGCGCATTACGTCACCAGCGATCTCGACGAAGGTCCGATCATCGAGCAGGACGTGGAACGCATCAGCCATCGCGACTCGCCGGACGACCTCGTCCGCAAGGGCCGCGACATCGAGCGCCGCGTGCTGGCGCGCGCCGTGCGCCACCACCTTGAGGATCGCGTGATCCTCAACGGCAAGAAGACGGTGGTTTTCACCAATTGAGGTGAGCCGGGGCGCCTGCGTTCACGCGGTCTGCGGCTTCTTCTTTTTCCGCACCTGCACCGCATTCACCGCCGGCGTCTGCGCGAGCAGCCGCCGCAGCAGATCGATCAGCAGCTCCACCTCGTTCGGCTTCAGGCATTCCAGCAGAACCTGCTCGCGGTCGAGCGCCAGTTCGATGATCCGGTCGTGCAGCGCACGGCCTGTCTTGGTCATGACGATGATGCGCTTGCCGTCGCCTTGATCGACGACCGTCACGCTGCCATTGTCGGTCAGCGATTTCAGCGTCCGGCTGACCAGCCCTTTGTCGAGGTCGAAATACTGGCTGATCTGCTGTGCAGTGCACGCGTCCTCGCTGGCGAGCTTGGACAGGATGCGCCATTCGGTGACGCCCACGCCGAATTCGCGGCGATAGGCACTCGATGCCCCGCTGGCGAGCTTGTTGGCGAGGAAGTTGATCAAAGCGGGGAGGTATCGGGTGTGATTGATGACGGGCTTCGTCACGACTGGGAACCTCGGCGAAAGAGCTGAAACCGTCCGGACATCGAGGTATCGTCGTGTATGCCGAGCCTCGGCAGCAGACAGCGGTGCGTCGGAATTACGCAGTTCAACCATCCGCCTGGCCCTGTCAAGGCGGCCGTTGACATGTCAACATCGCTCCGTTATCGCGGATATGGAGCGAACGAACAGTGGAATCTCGCGCAAGGGAGGCGATCTGTCAGCGGGGTCTTGATCCTTCGGCTGTCGTCGGTCGCTCGGTTATCTGCTGAACGTGATATATGCAACGAATGGATCGATTGAGCTAAAACGATCATTTGATTCATATATTCGGTGTGCGCTAGGTGCATGCTCAGAACTGTGCTGTCGCCGAAAATTCATTTCGGCCAATAATCAATAATATGAAGAATGATGTGACGGCCAATGATGACCGAAGGCCGCGTCGTATCGGGCGGACCTTCGGACGGAAAAACGACAAGGGGAGAACGTTGATGTTCAGTCTAAACGGCAGGGTCTTGCAGGCGATTGCGGCAGTCGCCCTCATGGGGGCTTCGACCCTCACGGCGGCACGGGCGGAGGATACCGTGAAGATCGGCCTGATCGTGCCGATGACGGGTGGTCAGTCTTCCACCGGCGTGCAGATCAACAACGCCATCAAGCTTTACCAGCAGAAGAACGGCGATACCGTTGCCGGCAAGAAGGTCGAGATCATTCTCAAGGACGATGCCGCGCTGCCGGACAACACCAAGCGTCTCGCGCAGGAACTGATCGTCAACGACAAGGTCAACATCATCGCCGGCTTCGGCGTGACGCCCGCGGCGCTCGCTGCCGCGCCGCTCGCGACGCAGGCGAAGGTGCCGGAGATCGTGATGGCCGCCGGCACCTCGATCATCACCGAACGCTCGCCCTACATCACCCGTACGTCGTTCACCCTGGCTCAGTCGTCCACGATCATCGGCGACTGGGCCGCCAAAAACGGCATCAAGAAAGTCGCAACGCTCACCTCCGACTACGCGCCCGGCAATGACGCGCTCGCTTCGTTCAAGGAGCACTTCATCGCGGGCGGCGGCCAGGTGGTCGAGGAAGTGAAGGTGCCGCTCGCCAATCCGGACTTCGCTCCGTTCCTGCAGCGCATGAAGGATTCCAAGCCTGATGCGATCTTCGTCTTCGTGCCGGCGGGGCAGGGCGGCAATTTCATGAAGCAGTATGCGGAGCGCGGTCTCGATAAGTCCGGTATCAAGGTGATCGGGCCGGGCGACGTGATGGACGACGATCTGCTTAACGGCATGGGCGATGCGGCTCTCGGTGCCGTCACCGCGCATATCTATTCGGCGGCGCACCCCTCGGCGATGAACAAGACCTTCGTCGCGGACTACAAGAAGGCATTCGGCACCCGCCCGGGCTTCATGGCGGTCGGCGGCTGGGATGGCATCAATCTCGTCTATGAAGCCTTGAAGAAGAACGGCGGCAAGGCCGATGGCGACAGCTTGATCGCGGCGATGAAGGGGATGAAGTGGGAGAGCCCGCGCGGCCCGATCTCCATCGATCCGGACACGCGCGACATTGTGCAGAACGTCTATATCCGCGAAGTCAAGAAGGTGGACGGCGAGCTGTACAACATGGAGTTCGCGACCTTCGAGGCGGTGAAGGATCCGGGCAAGACGAAGAAGTAAACTGGACGTAACGCAACGACGCTCATGGCCTCCCTCCCCCAAGCGGCATAGCCGCGCAGCGGGGAGGGGCGGCCGATAGGCCGGGGTGGGGTGCCTCCCCGGACTCGGAGCTTGCGGAGAGACCCCACCTGACCGCGCCGCGCGCGGCCACCCTCCCACGCTTCGCGGGGGAGGGAAAAGGACACCGGGACGACATGACCCTTCTCACTATCCTGTTCGACGGTGTTGCCTACGGCATGCTGCTGTTCGTGCTTGCAAGCGGGCTTGCGGTGACGCTGGGGCTGATGAACTTCGTCAATCTCGCCCATGGTGCTTTCGCTATGGCCGGCGGCTATGCCTGTGCGATCCTGGTCAACCGTATGGGCTGGCCGTTCTTCGCCGCGCTCCCCATGGCCTTCATTGTGAGCGCGCTGATCGGCGCTGTGATGGAGCGTTCGCTGTATCGCCACCTCTATCATCGCAGCCATCTCGATCAGGTGCTGTTCACCATCGGCCTCGTCTTCATGGCGGTGACGGCGATGGATTATGTCATGGGATCGTCCCAGACCTTCATCAAGCTGCCGGACTATCTGCAGGGCCAGATCGATCTGTTCGGTCTGAATGTCGGCCGCTACCGGCTGATGATCATCATGATCTGCGGATTGCTGACCTTGGCGTTGCAGATGATTCTATCGAAGACGCGTTTCGGCAGCCGGCTGCGCGCGGCGGTGGACGACCCGCGCGCGGCGTCCGGCCTCGGCATCAATGTGCCGCAGGTGTTCGCGCTCACTTTCGCCTTCGGTTGCGGACTTGCCGGCATGGGCGGTGCGCTCGGCGCCGAAATTCTCGGTCTCGATCCGTATTTCCCGCTGAAATTCATGATCTACTTCCTGATCGTCGTGACGGTCGGCGGATCGTCCAGCATCACCGGGCCGTTCATGGCCTCGCTGCTGCTCGGGATCGGTGACGTCGCCGGCAAATATTACGTGCCGAAACTCGGTGCCTTTGTCATCTACACGCTGATGATCGTGATCCTGCTGTGGCGCCCCAACGGCCTGTTTGGCCGCACGGCGACGAGGTGACGAAATGAGCGGAGAGGGCACCATGCAGTCCGAGGTCGGCGCTAGCGCCATGGCGCGCGCGCGGTGGCGCTGGCCGGAGGTCATGTTCTGGCTGCTCGCGGCTGCGGCCATCCTGATTTTCCCGAACCGCTACCTCCTTCTCACCGAGATTGCGTGGCTTGGGCTGTTCGCACTCTCGCTGGATCTCATTCTCGGCTATGCCGGCATCGTGTCGCTCGGGCATGCCGCCTTCTTCGGCTTCGGCGGTTATGCCGCCGGCCTGCTCGCGCTGCATGGTGTTGTGAAGGAGCCTGTGCTTGCGCTGATCGTCGCGGGGCTGGCGGCCATGGTGCTCGGTTTCGCTACCAGCTTCCTCGTCATGCGCGGTTCCGATCTCACGCGGTTGATGGTGACGCTCGGCATCGCGCTGCTGCTGCGCGAACTCGCCAACAAATTCTCCAACATTACCGGCGGCTCCGACGGCCTGCAGGGAATCGAAATGCAGCCTATCCTAGGGCTGTTCGCCTTCGACATGTTCGGCAAGGTCGGCTTCATTTATTGCCTGGTCGTTCTGTTCGTCCTGTTTCTGCTGGCGCGCCGCCTCGTGAACTCGCCGTTCGGTCTGTCGCTGCGGGCGATCCGGAATAATCCGCTGCGCGCGTCCGCCATCGGCATTCCCGTCAACCGCCGGCTGATCGCGATCTACACCGTCAGTGCCTTTTATGCCGGTGTCGCCGGCGCCCTGTCGACCCAGACCACGGCACTGGCCTCGCTGGACGGTTTCGCTTTCGAGCGGTCGGCGGACCTGATGCTGGTGCTGATCATCGGCGGCACCGGCTATCTTTATGGCGGCCTGATCGGCGCGGTCATCTTCAAGCTGCTGCAGGAATTTTTCTCCGCCATCACGCCGCAATTCTGGCAGTTCTGGATTGGGGCCGTTCTGATCGTCATCGTTCTGATCGGGCGGGAACGCCTGCATCGCTGGGTGATGTTCGTGCCGCGGCTGGTGGCAGGTCAATTCGCCCGCGCCGGCACATCTGCCGTGGTGTCGAAGGGGGAGACGCTATGACCCTCGCGCTGGAAACCGTTCATCTCGAGAAAGCATTCGGAGGTCTCCGCGTCACGCGCGATCTGTCGCTGAAGATTGAAGCGGGTGCGCGTCATGCGCTGATCGGCCCGAACGGTGCGGGCAAGACGACGGTCATCAACCTCCTGACAGGTGTGTTGAAGCCGAATTCAGGCGAGATCCTGCTGGAGGGCAGCGAGATCACCGGCATGCCCGTGCACAAGCGGGTGCTGCGCGGGCTGTCGCGCACCTTCCAGATCAACCAGCTCTATCCGGATATGACGCCGCTGGAGACGGTCGGTCTTGCGGTGTCCGAGCATCTCGGCCATGGCAGCGACTGGTGGCGCCGGATGGGAACACGGGGCCATATCAACGACGAGATCGCGGAAAATCTCGCACGCTTCCATCTGCTCGATGCGATGAACGAGCGCACGTCGACGCTGCCTTACGGCAAGCAGCGCCTGCTGGAGATTGCCGTCGCCATCGCCGCCAAGCCGCGCGTGCTGCTGCTCGACGAGCCGGCAGCCGGTGTTCCCGAGAGCGAACGTCACGACATCCTTGCAGCGGTGGCAAGCCTGCCGCGCGACGTGACGGTGCTTCTGATCGAACACGATATGGATCTCGTCTTCTCGTTTGCCGACCGCATTTCGGTGCTGGTCAACGGTGCCCTGCTGGTGGAGGGGGCGCCGGACGAGGTGGCGCGCGATCCGCAGGTGAAGGCCGTCTATCTGGGCGAGGGCGCCGATGCCTGACCTTCTTGCCATCGACGAGCTCCGCGCGGGTTACGGCGAGGCTGTCGTGATTCCGAAAATGTCGCTGTCGCTCGGGGAGGGACAGGTGCTGGCTCTGCTCGGCCGCAACGGCACCGGCAAGACGACGTTGATCAACTCCATTGTCGGCGTCACGCGCCGCTTCAGCGGCACCATCAGGCTCGGAGCGAACGACGTGACGTCGCTGCGCCCGGATCAGCGCGCCCGCGCCGGTATCGGCTGGGTGCCGCAGGAGCGCAATATCTTCCGGTCGCTGACGGTGGAGGAGAACATGACCGCGGTCGTTCAGCCGGGGCCATGGACCGTCAAAAAGATCTACGAGATGTTTCCGCGCCTCGAAGAACGGAAGAACAACTTCGGCAATCAGTTGTCGGGCGGCGAACAGCAGATGCTGGCACTCGGCCGCGCGCTGGTGCTCAATCCGAAGGTATTGCTGCTGGACGAGCCGACCGAAGGTCTGGCGCCGATCATCGTCGATGAATTGCTGGCGGCGCTCGGCAAGATCACCCGTGCCGGCGGCATCTGTTCCATCATTGTCGAGCAGAACGCGCGGAAAATCCTCGGGCTTGCCGACCGTGTCGTGATATTGGAACGCGGCACGATCGTGCACGATGCCGCCAGCGCGGCATTGAAGGCCGATCCCGCCGTGCTCGAACAATTCCTTGGCGTTGCCGGCGCGGCAGGCCACAATAACAAGCATCCCGCCGGTGCGTCCGGCGGATCGATCAACTGACTATCCGGGAGTATCGACCATGCAGAGGACCAAGCCCCCGTTTCGCGCCGACGAAGTCGGCAGCCTGTTGCGTCCGGCGTCCATCAAGGACGCGCGTGCCAAGCTGGAGAGGGGCGAGATTTCCGCGGACGATCTGCGCAAGGTCGAAGACCTCGAAATCGAGAAGGTGGTTCACCGTCAGGCGTCGCTGGGCCTCAAGCTCGCGACCGACGGTGAATTCCGCCGTTCGTGGTGGCATTTCGACTTTCTCGCCAAGCTGACCGGCTGCGAACTCTACCATCCGGACACCGGCATTCAGTTCGCCGGTGTCGAGACACGCCATGATTCGGTGCGTGTGGTCGGCAAGGTGGATTTCCCGGACGATCACCCGATGCTCGATCATTTCCGCTTCCTGAAGCGGCATTGCGACATCGCCGGCGTCACCGCCAAGATGACGATCCCATCCCCGGCCGTGCTGCATTTCCGCGGTGGCCGCAAGGCGATCTCGAAGGAAGTCTATCCGGATATCGAGGTGTTCTTCGAAGACCTCGCCAAGACCTATCGCAAGGCGGTGAAGGCATTCTACGACGCCGGCTGCCGCTATCTGCAGTTTGACGACACCGTCTGGGCCTATCTTTGCTCGGAAGACGAACTGAACAAGGTGCGTGCGCGCGGCGAGGATGCCGACAACCTGCAGCAGATCTATTCGCGTATCATCAATTATGCGCTCGCCGAGCGTCCCGCCGACATGGTGATCACCACGCATGTGTGCCGCGGAAATTTCCGCTCGACCTGGATTTCGTCGGGCGGCTACGAGCCGGTGGCGGAAACGCTGCTCGCCGGCACCAATTATGACGGCTATTTCCTCGAATACGACAGCGACCGTGCCGGCGGATTCGAGCCGCTGCGCTTCCTGCCGAAAGGCAACAAGGTCGTCGTGGTCGGCGTCATCACCTCGAAATTCGGCCAGCTCGAGAAGAAGGATGATATCGAGGCACGTTTGCAGGAAGCCGCAAAATTCGCGCCGCTTGAACAGCTTGCGGTATCGCCGCAATGCGGCTTCGCTTCGACGGAGGAAGGCAACATCCTCAGCGAGGATGAGCAATGGGCGAAGCTGAAACTTGCCGTAGACGTCGCGAACGACCTGTGGGGCAGGTAAACGAGGCAAGTAAACGCGAACGGGGAGCACATCGTCGGATGTGCTCCCCGTTTTGCTTTAACGCAAGCGCGGCGCAAAACGCCGCAGCGCGTTTTTCAGCGGCTTGCTGCGATGATAGACGGTGGTGAACAGAGCACCGGCAGGTGAGCGTGCAATGCTGAAGTTGTCGAGCAGCGTTTCCTCGACACGGAACAGCGATTTATAGCCGGTATTGCCGAGGCCGAAATCAAGCCGGTGCAGGCCGCTGTCGAACCGCAGTTTGATGACGCGATAGAGCAACTGCATGCCGACCGAATATTTCGCCAGACGCTCGGTATCGGCACCGATCAGCACTGCATGGCACTGATCCTGATGGCCGACGCCGAACAGCACGGCGACCGGCTCTCCGTTCAGATAGCTCACATAGGTCAAAGCTTCCCCGCCGGCGGCGCCGGCGATGGCGTAATTGCGGTAAAAATCCACAAACACGGGGTTGTCGAGCAAGTCCGACTTGAAGCGATCCTGACGCGCGCGCTGCAGAAAGTCGAATGCGGCGCGAATCTCGTCTTCGGAGTGCACGAGACGGTGCTCGTAAGCGCCGAACTCACGCTCGATCTGGCGGCCAAGACGGCCGAGTTCCTTGGAGAATTTGCGATTCAGCGTCTTGCGTTGCCAGAATTCGAAATCGTCGCCGGTCTCGCTGTAGTAAGCGGCATTTTCGCCGACGGATGACGTGACGCCGTCGAACAGCCGGCGCAGATCGAATCCGTCGCGGCGAAGCTTGCGAAACAACAGCGCGCCGACGCCGTTCAGCGCTGCAGCCAAACGACGGCGGGCTTGCGGGCTGTTTGCGATCGCTTCCAGCACATGATCGTCGCCGACGATCGCATTGGCGTCGCAAACGCCGAAGTCCGCCGGCTGAATCACCGTCAGCGGGCCGAGCTTCTGCTTCACCAGCGGCAGCACCGCGAGCAGGCCGCGGTCGCCGGCATCGCGCACCGCCACGGTGTGTTGACGGGCACCCTGCGCCGGCACGAGATCGCGGTGAATGGCCGCCTGCCACAGCGGCGCCTGGAACGCCGTGAGATCGGACCGGGTGAACAAGTCGCGATACTCGTCCGACAGGAAGTCGAAACGCGGTTCGACGTCGATGACGAGGTCATCCGCGCTGACCTCCGCCGCTCTGACCCGCATATCCATCATGTCGGGCTCAGATCGTGACGCGGCCGTCGGAACTCGTCGGATCGAGGCGGAAGTTGCGCACCTTCACCACATCGCCCTCGATCTGTTTGCCCATCTTTTTCCAGATCAGCGCCGAAGCTGCCTTGGGGTAAACATGGAGACCGTGATCCTGGGTGGAGGTGTTGTTCAGGCCGAGCGTTCGCCGCAGCACGCCGTTGCCGTAATGCACGGCATAGGAATTCCAGATCGGCTTGGTCCAGTGCTCCATGGTGACGGAGATGTTCAGGCAGTCGTGATTCTCCACCTTGTGCGGCGCGTAG